>VFSW01011823.1_pt1 | contig 12234 bp, 11 predicted proteins | sample 5358111 | NCBI WGS metagenome assembly VFSW01 (sample SAMN11554181, study PRJNA540505) | mine drainage metagenome | isolation source: sediment from site ElyBrook_90M | place: USA: Ely Copper Mine, Vershire, VT | collected 2017
CGATACGGGGTTTCGCATAACTGTTCGCCGGGAGCGACAGCGGCAGCCGGTCGGGCAGCATCGTAGACTTCTTCTGAACTACACGCAGCGGGAGGCGAAATGGCCAAGATCCTCTTGAAGGGCAGTGAGCGATCGGCGTTGCCGGGCGCTCGGGCGCTCGGGCCGGCGAATCCGTCCGAGCGCCTCGAGGCGAGCGTGCTCGTGCGCCGCCGCGGGCAGCAGGCGATGCAAGCGCGGGTGGCGGACCTCGCCGCCGGCCGGGGCCACGGATCATTGAGCAAGGAGGAGTTCGCGCGCGCGCACGGCGCGGATCCCGCGGACCTTGCGCGCGTTCGCTCTTTCGCCGAGTCCCACGGACTCGCCGTGGTTCAGGAGCAGGCGGCGCGCAGGACGGTCGTTCTGTCGGGCAATGTCGCGCAGTTCACGGCGGCGTTCAACATCCAGCTGCATCACATGTCGCACGCCGGCGGAACCTATCGAGGCCGCATCGGGGGCATCTTCTTGCCCCCCGAATGGGACGGCGTGGTCGAGGCGATTCTCGGACTCGACAACCGGCCCCAGGCCAGACCTCATTTCCGGATCCGCCGGCCCCTGGGGAACATCCTGCGGCATGCGGCGGCTCCCGTGTCCTACTCACCGCCCCAGGTCGCCGCGTACTACGGATATCCGGCGGGCACGGGCACCGGCCAATGCGTGGCGCTCATTGAACTCGGCGGCGGCTACCGGCCCGCCGATCTCAACACCTATTTTGCCGCTCAGGGGGACTCTCCGACGGTCACCGCGGTTTCCGTCGATCATGCGGGCAACAGCCCGACCGGCGATGCCGAAGGACCCGACGGCGAGGTGATGCTCGATATCGAGGTGGTGGGATCGATCGTGCCCGGGGCGCGGATCGCCGTGTATTTCGCGCCGAACACCGATGCCGGCTTCCTCGATGCGATCACCACCGCGATTCACGATACCACCCACGATCCATCCGTCGTGTCCATCAGCTGGGGCGGTGCGGAGTCCACCTGGACCTCTCAGGCGATGAGCGCCATGGACGATGCGTTCCAGGCGGCGGCGGCCATGGGCATCACGATCTGCGTAGCCGCCGGCGACGGCGGTTCATCGGATGGGGTGAGCGATGGGGCCGACCATGTGGATTTCCCGGCCTCGAGTCCGCACGTGCTCGCCTGCGGCGGCACCAGCCTCAAGGCCGCGCAAACCGGCATCTCCAGCGAAACCGTGTGGAATGACGGCGCCGCCGGCGGAGCGACCGGCGGCGGCGTCAGCAGTTTTTTTGCGGCTCCTCCCTGGCAGAGCGGGTTGAGCGCCTTGACGGCGGCCGGCAAGGCGGTCGCCTTGACCATGCGCGGCGTTCCCGACGTGGCGGGCGATGCGGATCCCGCCACCGGCTATCAAGTGAGAGTGGATGGGAACGACACCGTCATCGGCGGAACCAGCGCCGTGGCGCCGCTCTGGGCGGCGCTGATCGCGCGGATCAACGCCGCGAGCGGCAAGTCCGCCGGCCTCGTCCACCCGCAGCTATACCGGCATGCCCAGGCCTGTCGCGACATCACCCGGGGAGACAATGGCGACTATGCGGCCACGGCGGGCTGGGACGCCTGCACAGGGCTCGGCAGCCCGGACGGCACGACACTCGCGCGCCTCCTATGAGGCTTGATCGCCTTCCGGCGGTCGCCTGCCGCCATGGCCGGCCCATGGCCCAAGGCGGATCGCGCCGCCGGGCTAGCGCAGATGCGGGAACAACCCCAACAGGCCGGTGATGATCAGATAGACGGCAACGATGTAATTGAGAAGCCGCGGCACGATGAGGATCAGCAGACCGGCGATCAGAGCGACGATGGGCGCGATGCTCAGACTCATGTTCAAGTTCACGGGCGGTCTCCTTCGATGCGGTTGGTCTACTGGAAGCGCTTCATTCAGAAGAGCTTCATCGCATTCTGCAAGGTCTTGAACACGCCCCACAAGAGGGGAATGCCGACGGCCAGCCACAGAATAATCCCTCGTGCTCTCATCACTCGCTCCTCATGCGGCCTTCCCGGCCGACCGGTAGTGATACTTCTCATCCACCGCACGCATGCAAAGATTACAAATGAAGCCGACCAGCAGCAGCGCGCACATGAGGTACATGGTGACCGAGTAGGCCTGCGCCTTGGGTATGCCGCGGTCGATCTGGAACTGGCGAATGTAGTTGATCAAGACCGGCCCGAGCACGCCGGCGGCCGACCACGCGGTCAGCAGACGCCCGTGAATCGCACCGACGTGCATGGTGCCGAACACATCGCGCAGATACGCCGGAATGGTGGCAAAGCCGCCGCCGTACATCGACAGGATGATCACGAACGCCGCGACGAACAGCGGGATCGCGCCCGCGTGACCGATCGACGGTACCGTGGAGTAGAGCAGAATGCCGAGCGCAAAGAACACGAAGTACGTGTTGCGCCGGCCGATGTAGTCCGATGTGCTCGCCCAGAAAAAGCGGCCGAGCATGTTGAACAGGCTCAGCAGGCCGACGAAGCCGGCGGCCATCTCCGGCGTGACCCGGCCCGTGAAGATCTCTTGAATCATGGGCGAGGCCTGACTCAACACCCCGATGCCGGCGGTGACGTTCATGCAGAGCAGGACCCAGAGAAGCCAGAATTGCGGCGTGCGCCAGGCCACGTCCACCGCGACCTGCGCCTGGGTCACCAGCGGCGGCGGCTTCAACGGCGGGGTCCACCCCGCGGGCTTCCAGCCGTCGGCGGGAACGCGCACCGAATACACGCCGATCATCATGAACATGAAGTAGATGACGCCCATGGTGACGAAGGTTTCGAGCACCCCGTTGGAGGCGGCGGTCTTGAAGTGATTCATCAGGATCACCGAGAGCGGAGCCGCGATCAGGGCGCCGCCGCCGAATCCCATGATGGCCATGCCGGTGGCCATTCCGGGGCGGTCGGGAAACCATTTGATCAGGGTGGAGACGGGCGAGATGTAGCCGATCCCGAGTCCGCAGCCGCCGAGTACCCCGTATCCCAGGTACAAGAGCCAAAGAAAGTGGTAATGAATGCCGATGGCGGAGACGATGAAGCCGCCGCCGAAGCACAGGGCTGCGACGAACATCGACTTGCGCGGCCCGGCGCGTTCGACCCAGCGCCCGAATACCGCCGCGGCCAGGCCCAAAAAGGCGATGCCGATGGAGAATACCCAGCCAATCTCCTTCAAATCCCAATCCCCGGGCACCGAATGCGTGACACCCAACAGCTTGGTGAGCGGCAGGTTGAACGTCGAGAAGGCATAGGCCTGGCCGATGGACAGATGCACCGCAAGTGCTGCCGGGGGCACCAGGAATCGGTTGTATCCGGCAGCCGCGACGGTGTTCTCGCGATTCAGGAAGGATGAGGCCATTGTGGGTTACCTTCGGGCAGCGTCGTTGTTGTTGCTTGGAGCCAAATATGCGCCAGCCGCCGGCAACTTTCCAGCGGCTGGCGCCGCCGCCCGGCCGCGTCAGGTCGCATCGAGCCTCATCGGCAACGCACCGAACGCAAGTGCGCCCGGGAACTCCCTGAAGGTCACTGCCCGGTGTTCGGCGCGCGATTGCCGCTGGGTGCGGTTCAATCATCGAGGGCGCAGAAGGGCGCGACCGTTCGCGATGCAGCGCCGCCGCTGGGGCCCGGTCATGGCGCGCGCAGCCGATCAGCGTCGCTATTCCCCGGCGAAGCTGCCATGCGAGCGGTCGCCGCAGGAGATGATGCTCGAGGAACGGTTGCGAAGCCGGGCGCAGCGGGGGCCGCACCATGGGCCACCGACTGATGGGCAAGTGCCTAAAACACATCGGAATTTAGGTGCTGGTGCCCAGGAGAGGACTCGAACCTCCACGAATTTCTCCACTGGTACCTGAAACCAGCGCGTCTACCAGTTCCGCCACCTGGGCAAGGGGCCGCCGACGATAAGGCGGGGGGAATCTACGCACCCGTCCGGGCGTTGTCAATCGAGGCCGGCCGCGCTAGCCGGTGGCCGCATCTAGCAGAAGCCTGCCCAGCCGGCCCGTGCGCCGCGAGGGCATCAACGCGCGCCTCAGCGCCGCGATCGCGGCTCGCGCCACCGATCGATGCAAATCGCGCCTACGGCGTGCCGCAACGATTTATGATGGATCGGCCCGGGCGCCGCGCCTGCCGTCCGCTGAATGGAGCCTCTCATGCATACGCGCATCCGCAAGTTCAACACCCGCGACACGTATCCCGAGCAAAAGCTCGACAACGATCTGTGTCAGGTCGTCGTGGCCCGTGGGCGTACGGTGTTCGTGCGCGGCCAGGTCGGACAGGACTTGGAGACCGCCGCGAACGTCGGCATCGGCGATGCCGGGGCGCAGGCCGAGCAAGCGATGGCAAACATCGAGCGACTCCTCACCGAGGCGGGTGCGAAGCTCGAGCACGTCTGCAAGGTGACCATCTACCTCACCGACCCACGGTTTCGCGAGGCGGTGTACCGCACGGTCGGGCGCTGGCTCAAGGGCGTTTATCCAGTCTCCACGGGCATCGTCGTCGCCGGGCTCGCCCGACCCGAGTGGCTGGTCGAGGTGGATGCGATCGCGGTGATTCCCGATGAGGGCTGAGCGTTGACCCTGTCGATCGTCGCGCGCTCGGCGGATGCGCGCCTGTTCGGCATGGCGATTGCGTCGTCCTCGCCGGCCGTCGCGGCGCGCTGCGCGCATGCGCGCGCCGGTGCAGGCGCCGTGGCGACCCAGAATGTCACGGATCCGGCGCTGGGGCCGCTCATTCTGGAGCGCCTTGCGCGCGGCGCGAGCGCTCAAGCGGCGCTGTCCGCGGCGCTTCGTGAGACGCCGTTCGGCGCCTACCGGCAGCTCGTGGTGATCGGCTCCTCGGGTCCTCCCGCGGTGCATTCGGGCGAGCGGGCGCTCGGAACGGTCAGCTCGGCCGCAGGAGCCGACGCGGCGGCTGCCGGAAATTTGCTGGCGAATTCCGAGGTTCCCGCGGCGATGGTCGAGGCATTCGAGGCTTCGAGCGGCCATCTCGGCCTGCGTCTGCTCGAGGCGCTGCGCGCCGGTGCCCGGCGGGGCGGCGAGGCCGGGCCGCTGCATTCGGCAGGATTGCTGGTGGTCCGGGAAGTGCCCTGGCCCATCGTCGATCTGCGCGTCGATTGGCGCGAGGATGATCCGCTGTCCGAGCTCGGGCGGGCGTGGCAGATCTACGCGCCGCAGATCGACGACTACGTGCTGCGCGCGCTGGCGCCCGGCGGCGCGCCGGCCTTCGGCGTGCCCGGCGATCGATAGCGAGCCGCGGCATGAGGTGCACTCTTCGTCTGCGCCGGCTTCGGCTGAGCGGCGATCTGCCGGCGGGCGCATGAGCCGCATTCCCCTCGGCGCCCAGCGCGGCGATGAGTCGGCCATCCGCGAGCTGCGCGAGATCTCGCGTCATATGCGCGCAGGCGACTGGGCCGCCGCGCGCAGCGCCTGCCTGCAACTCAATGCCCGGGCGCCGCTGTTCGCGGACGGCTGGCTCGCGGCGAGTCACATCGGCATGGCGTTGAAGCAGCCTGAGGAGGCACTCGCGGCGATCGAGCGTGCGGCGGCCCTGGACCCGCGCAACGTCCGCCATCTCATTCAACGCGCCCAGTGCCTGCTGGTCATGGGCCGTCGGGCTGCGGCCCTGGACGCGGCGCAGAGCGCCGCGGACCAGGCGGGCGATGACGCCACTGCGTGGGATGCGGTCGGCACCCTGCGCAGCTTCGCCGCCGATCAGCGCGGGGCGCTCGACGCGTACGATCACGCCGTGGCGCTGGCTCCCGAGGAGTCGCAATTCGCGTTCAATCGCGCCTCCATACGGCGTTTCCTGGGAGACCTCGAGGGCGCGGAGGCGGATTACGATCGGGCGATCGCCCAGCGGCCGCTCGATTTCGAGGCCTACCTCAATCGCTCGGAGCTGCGTGTCCAGAGCGCCGCGCGCAATCACGTCGCCGAGCTCGAAGCGCTGGCGCGCCGGCCGGAGCTCGATTGGCGCGGCTACGTGCAACTGCATTACGCGCTCGCCAAGGAGTGCGAGGATCTCGGCCGATACGCCGAGGCATTCGAGCATTTGCAGCGCGGCGCCCGGCGGCGGCGCGAGCATTTGCGCTACGACGTCGCCGTCGATGTGGCGACGGCCGATTGGATCGCGAGTGCCTATCCTGCGGCGCCCGCCGAGCCCGCCGCGGATGCGAGTCCGGAGCAGCCGATTTTCATCGTCGGCCTGCCGCGGAGCGGCACCACCCTGGTCGAGCGGATACTCGCCAGCCATTCGTCGATGTCCTCCGCGGGCGAGACCGACAGCTTCGCCGTGAGTCTGGTCGAGGCGGCACGCGCGAAGAGCGGCCGCCCGAACATGCCGCGCCGGGAGCTCGTGGCATTTTCCGCGGCGCTCGACTTCGGGGCGCTCGGGCGCGACTACCTCGCGCGCGCACGGGCGGCCTACGGCGGATCGGGCCGATTCATCGACAAGATGCCGTTGAATTATCTGTACTGCGGGCTCATTCATCGGGCGTTGCCGCAGGCGCGCATCGTGCATGTCGTGAGGCAGCCGATGGCGGTCTGCCATGCCATGTACAAGACGCTGTTCAAGAGCGGCTATCCCTTCTCCTACCAGTTGTCCGAGATCGGCAGGTATTACGGCGCCTACCGGCGCCTGATGAATCATTGGCGCGCCACCATGCCCGGCGTGGTCTACGATCTGCAATACGAGAAGCTGATCGCCGATCAGGCGGGCGAGACGCGCAAATTGTTGGAGTATTGCGGACTCGAATGGGAGGATGGCTGTCTGGCGTTTCACCGCAATCCGGCGCCGAGCACGACCGCCAGCGCCTCGCAGGTGCGCCGGCCGCTGTACGACTCGTCGGTGTCCCAATGGCGGCATTACGAGGAGCGGCTGGGCGAATTGAAAGCCGCCCTGGCGGCGGAAGGGATCGAATGAATGACTATCATGAGTAAGCGCGAACGAGCGGCCGAGCTCGAGCTCGCGACCATCCAGCCGATCCCGCTCGACCAGCGGCACGGCACCTACGGCGACTTGTTCACCGTGTGGTTCGGCTCGAATCTCATGCTCCTGACCATCGTCACGGGCGGCCTCGCGGTGACGGTGTTCGCGCTGCCCTTCGTCTGGGCGGTGATCGCGCTGGCGATCGGCAACCTCGTGGGCGCGGTCTTCATGGCGCTGCATGCGGCGCAGGGCCCCACCCTGGGCGTCCCGCAGATGGTCCAGACGCGCGGCCAATTCGGCTCGCTCGGCTCGCTGCTGGTGATCGGCATCGTGATCGTCATGTATGTCGGATTCCTGTCCTCGAATCTGGTGCTCGGCGGCCAGGCGCTCGCCTCCCTGGTGAGCGGCGCCTCGGATGTTCCCGGCATCGCTCTGGTGGGCGTGCTGAGCGTCATCGCGGCGATTTACGGCTATGACCTCATTCATGCGTACACGCGCGTCATGACCTACGTGTCGGGCGCGGTGCTCGCGCTCACCGCGGTCTGGATCGTCGGCGTGCACGGTTTGCCGGCGGATTTCCTGTGGCGCAACACATTCAACGTGCGGGGCTTCCTCGGCACGATCTCCACCGCCGCGCTGTGGCAGATCGCCTACGCTCCCTATGTGTCGGACTACTCGCGCTACATGCCGGTCGAGACCGGCGTGCGGCCGGCGTTCTGGGCGAGCTACTGGGGCTGCACGCTGGGGTCGTTGCTGCCCATGGTGCTGGGCGCCTCGGTGGGGCTCGCGGCGCCCAAGCCGAATCTCATCGCGGGGCTCGCGAGCATGACCCGCGGCATCGCTCCCCTGGTCCTCGTGGTGTTCTCGGTCGGCGTCGCGGCCGCCAACGCCATGAACCTGTATTGCGGTGCGCTCTCCACCCTGACCTTCGGCCAGACCTTGTTTCCGCGCTGGTCGCCGGGACCGCGCGCGCGCACCGTGATCGCGTTGGTCCTGTTCCTGGTGTCGCTCCTCGGCGCGGTTCTCGGCAAAGATTCGTTTCTGGTCAACTACGAGGATTTCATACTGCTGCTGCTGTACGTGCTCGTGCCGTGGACCGCCATCAACCTGGTGGATTATTACCTGCTGCGCCGCGGACGCTACGATGTGGCCTCGTTCTTTCGGCTCGACGGCGGCATCTACGGCCGCATCAACGGCGCCGCGGTCAGCTGCTATGTCGTCGGGATCCTGGTGCAGATACCGTTCATCGATTCGCCGCTGTACACCGGGCCCGTGGCACACGCCATCGGCGGCATCGATTTGTCGTGGGTCGTGGGATTGGTGGTGACCTCCCCCGCGTATTACTGGCTGGCCAAGAAATCGCAAGGCCGTCGGGAGCTCACGGCACAAAGCTGCTAACCTCTGGCATCGTCAATTCCGGAGGTATTTCCAGCCCATGACACGCCGCGGCGGCAAAGGTTCGCGCCCTTCGAAAACGAAGGCCAAGTCCGTTCCCGCGAAGCCGAGCGATTGGCGTACCGAGGACCCGAACCTCGAGCTCGAGAAGCAACGCTACGAAAATCCGATCGCGAGCCGCGAGCTGCTGCTCAAGCACCTGGCGGAGTCCCCCGAGCCGTTGACCGCCGAGCGCCTCGCGCAGCGGCTCGGAATGCGCACCGATGAGCAGCGCGACGCCTTGGCGAAGCGTCTGGCGGCCATGGTGCGCGACGGCCAGGCGCTGCAGGGCCCGAAGGGTTTTGCGACGGCCGGCGAAGTCGAGCGGCTCTCCGGGCTGGTGCGCGGCCGGGCCAACGGCGATGTGCTGGTGCTGCCGGAAGATGGGTCGCCGGCGCTCCACCTGGTGAGGACCGACACGGGCAACTTGATGCACGGCGACCGGGTCGAGGTACGCGCGGTCGGCATGAATGAGCGCGGCCGGCGCGTCGCGCGCCTGATCCGGCGCATCGCCGAGGCGTCGCCGCGCATCGGCGGCATCTGGCACGAGGGCTTCGGGCCCGGGCGGGTCGAACCGGAGGATCCGGGTCATTGGTATACGGTCGAGATCGCGCCGCAGTTCTCTCATGGGGCGCAGGAGGGCGACAACGTCATCGTCGAGATCACCCGGCGGCCGCAGCGCGAGGCACCCGCGCACGGCCGGGTGGTCGAGATCCTCGCGGGGCTTCGGCCGTCGGATGTTGCGGCGCGCTTCGCCATCGTGCGTCACGACCTGCCGCAGGAATTTCCCGCGGAAGTGCTGCGCGCCGCGAATGCCTTCGATCCGCAGGTCCAAGCGGCGGACAAGGTCGGGCGGGAGGATCTGCGCGCTCTGCCGCTGGTCACCATCGACGGCGCGGATGCGCGCGACTTCGACGACGCGGTGTATGCGGAGCGGATCAAGGGCGGCGGCTGGCGGCTGGTCGTGGCCATCGCCGACGTGAGCCACTATGTCCGGGTCGGCACCGCGCTCGATACCGAGGCGCGCGCGCGCGCGACCTCGGTGTACTTCCCGGACCGCGTGCTCCCCATGCTGCCGGAACACCTCTCCAATCATCTGTGCTCGCTCATGCCCGACGTCGAGCGCCTGGCGTTCGTGTGCGACATGCGCGTGGGCAAGACCGGAGTGCCGGGCCGTGCCCATTTCTACGAGGCCGTCATCCGCTCGCATGCCCGCCTCACCTACGATCAGGCGTGGCGCTTTCTCGAGAATCCCGGGGATGCGACGGATCAGGCGCTGACGCCGGCCGTGCGCGCATCGCTGCAGGATCTTCATGCGGTGTACGGCGCTCTGAAGGAGGCGCGCGATGCGCGAGGCGCCTTGGATTTTCGCGGTGGCGAGGTGAAGGCGCGCATCGGCGAGGACGGCCGCATCGAGGGATTCCAGGCGCTGATGCGCAACGATGCCCATCGCCTGATCGAGGAATGCATGATCGCGGCGAACGTGCAGGCGGCGACCGCGCTGCGCCTCGCCAAGGCGAAGAGCCTGTATCGGGTGCACGGGCAGCCCGAGGAGAAGCGGGTCACCGAGCTCACGAAGGTCATGACCGCCCTGAAGATCGGCGCGACGTTTTCCGAGCGCCCGACGCCGCGCGAGTTCCGCCAGCTGGTGGAACGGATCGCCGCCAGGCCCGACGGCGCGCTGCTCGAGGGGCTGGTCATCCGCGCGCTCGCCCAGGCCGTGTATCAGCAGACCAACATCGGCCACTTCGGTCTGGCGCTCGAGGAATATGCGCATTTCACCTCGCCGATCCGGCGCTACCCGGATCTGCTGGTGCACCGGGCCATCAAAGCCGCCGTGGTGCCGGACTCCGCCTCCGGGCACCGCTACAGCACCGCGGAATTGCAGGCGCTCGGCGCCGAGAGTTCGGAACGCGAGCGGCGCGCCGACGATGCCTCCCGCGACGTGATGGGCTATCTGAAGTGCCTGTACCTGCAGCCGCGGGTCGGGGAGAGCTTCGAGGCCACCGTCACCAGCGCGCTGGAATTCGGACTGTTCGTGCAATTGAAGGAAATGCCCATCGACGGGCTGGTGCACATCTCGAACATCCCGGGCGACTACTGGGAACTCGACGGCGGCGGCATGGGACTGGTGGGGCGGCGCACCGGACGGCGCTGGCGCATGGGCGACGCGGTGCAGGTGCGCTTGAGCCGCGTCGATCTGATGCAGCGGCAGATCGATTTCGAGCTGATCGAGGCCGACGCGGGCGGCTCCGGCGCACCCGACATGGCGCCGCGCGCCGGCGCATCCGCGTCCCGGGGACGCGGGGAGCACTCTCGATCGGGCGGCGGTGCGTCGCGCCGTTCCTCCCGCGGCGGCGGTCGCGGCCGCGGCCGGCGTACCTGAAGCCCGGCGTGGCCGAGGTCCGGCGCCATCTCGTGTATGGGCTGCACGCGGTCGGCGCCGTCGTCGAGCGCTCGCCCGAGCGGCTGCTGGAGCTCTGGATGGCCGAACCGCGGCAGGACGCACGCGCCCGCTCGCTCAGGGAGCGGGCGCAGGCCGCGGGTATTCGCGTGCAAACCGTGGGCAGCGAATCGCTCGCCAAGCTGGCGGGGGAGGTGGCGCATCAGGGGGCGGTTGCTGCCGTCAGGCCGCTGAAGGCCTGGGATGAGCACGACCTGCGCGGTGCCGTCGAGGAGCTCGCCCAGCCGCTGCTCCTGGTGCTGGACGGGGTGACCGATCCGCATAATCTGGGCGCCTGCCTGCGCACTGCCGATGCCGCCGGCGCCCACGCCGTGGTCATTCCCAAGGATCGGGCGGCCGCGGTCGATGGCGTGGTGCGCAAGGTCGCAGCCGGGGCCGCCGAGTTCGTGCCCGTCGCCACGGTGACCAATCTGGCGCGCGTCTTGGGCATGCTCAAGGAGCGCGGCGTCTGGGTGGTCGGTACCGACGGGGACGCCGGCCAGACCCTGTACGCGGCCGACCTCAACCGGCCCCTGGCGCTGGTCCTGGGCGCGGAGGGCGATGGGATGCGGCGTTTGACCCGCGAGCACTGCGATTTCCTGGTGCGCATCCCCATGGCCGGCCAGGTCGAATCGCTCAATGTCTCGGTGGCCGCGGGCATCGCCCTGTTCGAGGCGGGGCGCCAGCGGACCGGGAAGTCCCGGCCCGGCTCGTCCGGCTGGCGATAGGCCGGGCGGATTGCGGCGCCGACCGGGCGCCTGCGGCAAATTCCGCATCGGGCGCCCGGCCCCGTGCGTGCCGAAACCGCGGCCGGGCGCTGGTTGACCAAACGCAGCCCGAGCGCGTAATATTCGCGCTCTTTTTCGCCGGCCACCCGGCATTACTCCTTGCCTCACCGCTCGCAACGGGAGGCTACAACCGTAGGGAGCCACAATGCGGCATTACGAGATCGTGCTTCTGGTCCATCCGGACCAGAGCGAGCAAGTTCCTGCGATGGTCGATCGCTACAAGGGCATGGTCGGTGCCGGCGGCGGCCAGGTTCATCGTTTCGAGGATTGGGGCCGGCGCCAGCTGACCTTCCCGATCTCCAAGGTCCACAAGGCGCACTACATCCTGCTCAACGTCGAATGCGACCAGAAGACGCTCGATGAGCTCAAGGGCGCGTTCCGATTCAGCGACGCGGTGCTGCGGAGCCTGGTCGTGAAAATGGACGAGGCGGTCACCGAGCCCTCGCCGATGGCGCGGGCGCCGGACGAGAACGCGCGCCGTCACGACGATTTCGGCGACGATGGCGACGACGACGACATGCCGATGGGCATGCGCTGACCCAAGGGCTAGGAGTACCACATGGCACGTTTTTTCCGCCGCAAGAAGTTTTGCCGATTCACGGCCGATGACGTC
>VFSW01011824.1_pt1 | contig 12233 bp, 22 predicted proteins | sample 5358111 | NCBI WGS metagenome assembly VFSW01 (sample SAMN11554181, study PRJNA540505) | mine drainage metagenome | isolation source: sediment from site ElyBrook_90M | place: USA: Ely Copper Mine, Vershire, VT | collected 2017
TCCTGGCAGAAGCCGCTGGACTGGTTCTCGCGGCACGAATCCAAGCCCGGCCGCGTGCTGCACGGAATTCGTATTCACGATGGCGTGCTTGCCGATCCGGTGGCGTATCGGGCGATGGCGCTCCAGCACCGCTTTCAAGCGGTGCAGGATGGCGCGGTGACGTTTCAGCGCATCGCACCCTGTGCCAATCCGGAACTGCCGATGTGGATCGCCAAAACGTACGCGTGGTTGATACCCACGCTGTCCTTTTTTCGGCAAGGCGAACAGGATCAAGCCGAACCACACTATGTACATACCGATGCGTCGATGGGGGATTGGACGGCTATTTTGTACTTGACGCCGGATCCACCGCCTGAAGATGGCACCGCATTCTGGCGGAAGACGGCGAGTGGGGAAACGGGCAGCCTGTTACTGACGAAAGAGGAAGCGGCCATGTGGTTTGATGGGAGCCAGTGGGACCGGTGGCACACCGTCTCGGCGCAGTTCAATCGGTTGGTGCTGTTTCCTGCGCAGCTCTATCATTCGCGGGCGTTACAGGCAAATTACGGACACGGCGATGACGCGCGACTCATTCAAGTCATCTTCGGAACAGGAGTGCTCACATGAGTGCAGCCACAGCGACGATTCTGGCGGTGGCCGTGCCCGCGATGGCCGGCGTCGCTGGAGCGGCGATTCAAAGTCACGGTGTGAGCAGTGCGGCGAAAGAGCAAGCGAAATCCACGGCCGCCGCCCTGGGCTACGAAAAAGAACGGGACGTCTATGCACGGGGCACGGAAGCCAATCGCTACGGCACGATGATGGGGCAAAACGCGCCGTATGTGTCAAGTGGTCATGCCGCGAATACCCAAATGGCCAGTCTGCTCGGTCTGCCCGCCGGCCCACCCGTGGCAGGGAGTGCGCCGCCTGGCGGCGTCGGAGGCAATGCGGCAGCTGGGGCGCAGGTGCAGATGCGAGCCCCGGATGGTTCCGTGAAATTCATTCCCGCCGATCAAGAAGCCCACTACACGCAGCGTGGGGCGCAACGAATCGGATAATGTATGCCATTACCTGATCTCACCCAGCAGTCCTACCAAAACGCCACGGGGAGCGCCACCTCGTCCGATTGGTGGGGACAAAACGCGCCGCCCGCGGCGCCTGCCGCCTCGCCCACCGGCGCGATGAATGGCGTGACACCGAACTATGGCGCTGGCACGGGTGGCAGTACGCCAGCGGCCGGACCCGCCGGCACGCCTGGGGCTGGCGGTGTGCCGCAGTGGAAACCGGGCGACGATCCAAAAGTTTCTGTGAACCAATACATTCAGCAGACGCAGGGCCGCCCAGCGAACGAATCAGATTTTTCCTACTGGTTGCCGAAGTTTCAAGCGGTGGGCGGCTTGGGGACCGGCGAATATTGGATGCACAAGATGACCGATCCGTCCGGGACGGGCGGCAACCAAGGCGATGCGGGTGGCGGCTTCGGCGGTGGCGGCTACGGAAGTTTCAGTTCAGGCCCGGGTACGTTCCAAGCGCCGTCTGGATTGGATATGTCGAACGATCCCGGCTATATGGCCCGCATGAAGATGGGGACCGATGCGCTGATGGGGTCGGCGGCGGCTCGAGGGTCGCTACTCTCTGGTGGCACGCTGAAAGCGCTCGAACGCTATGGGCAAGATTACGGATCGAATGAATACGGCAACGTGTACGGGCGCGCATTAACTGGATATCAAACGAACGTCGGCACGCAGCGCAATGCGCAAGGGGACTATTGGAACCGGTTACAGAACCTGTATGCGGGTGGACAATCGGCGAATCAACAGACCTACCAGAAGCCGTGACGCAACACATGATCATCATGACCAAGCATGGCGCGCGTGTTCTCGTTGATGACGAGGATGGACGTCGCCTTGGGTCAATCGCCGTGTCGATCGATTCGACAGGATACCCGGCACTCTCATGCCATGATGGCAACAGACATTCAATGCGATTGCACAAGTGGGTGTGTGGCCAGCAGCCACCGGGCGTGACCATCGACCACATAAACGGCGACAGGCTAGATAACCGACGAGCCAATCTCCGCATTGCGAATCAGCATATTAACTTAGTCAACACACATCGACTCAATCGGAATAACACTAGCGGCGTGAGGGGTGTCTGGTTCGCCAGAGGCCAATTAAATCCATGGATAGCCGAAATCAAAGTGTATCGGCACAAAATATCCCTTGGCCGCTACTCGACGAAAGCGGAAGCCATGACGGCGCGCCACGCGGGTGAGCTGAAGTACTTCGGGGTACTCTGTCCAACGTTACCAGCGGATTCACATGCCGGCTCCATCTAGGGTTGTGGATATTTTAATGGAGCAAGGGCGGCAAGCTGCAGAAGCTGCACGCTCGAAGGGAGGCATTTGGGGCAGCACGGTCCAGCGCTTGGGCGAAATTCCCGGTGAAGCCGTTGCGGCGCATCAAAAGCAGCAACAGCAACAGCAAGAAGCCGCCGCCCGACAGCAAACTCTCAACATTGAAGGCGAACATCTGAAGATGTTGCAGGGCGATCGGGTCACGGCCGCCACCGCGCTCAAGAAAAGTCAGGACGCCCAAGCGTTGACATCGAATTTGGTCCAGCAACATTCCAAATTCAACCCGGATACCGGCCATTGGGAATACGACCACGAAGCGATCGTGAATGGCCTGATGGGTGTCGATCCGGAGGCCGCCGCGCACTACGCCGACATCGGGACCAAGATCGAGACGACCATTGCCAAAACGCAGAATGAAAATCTCGCCTTTGAAGCGCGGAAGCGCCAAGGCTACGCCGATATTTTCGGATCGGTGGCGAATGCGCCAGCCGCGGAACGGCCTGTCCGGTACGGCGTGATGATGGGATCGTTGCCAGCGACGGCGAAGAGTGATCCCGTGTTTGGCAAGTTGCCGCCGGTCTATCCAGGCGATACGGCGTTCAGTGCACTCTATGATGCGCAACAAACAGATGCCGCACGCTTCGCCAAGCATGAAAAGACGGCGGCTGATGCGCTGAAAGGTTTTCACGAAACTCCGCCTGGAGGGACGCTGTCCCGCACGGATCCCGACACCGGGGCCACAACCATCGTGGCTCAGGGCGGGCTTCCCGCTGGTGCGGCAGAAACGGAACGCAAGGATCGGGCGACGGAAGCCCGCGCCGTGGCGGCTGAGGCCGAGACTGTGCGGCATCATCGTGCCGTTGAAAATCGTCCGCCCGCGGCTGGAGGATCGTCCGGATCTGGCGCGAGCAGTGACGCCGAAGCCATCGCCGGGGCGATTGAACGCGGGGAACAACCGCCCGATGTGAAAGGGCTCTATCGCAATGCGGCGCCGGTGCGGGCGGCTCTGGCGCGCAAGGGTTACGACATGACGGCGGCCAATCTCGATTGGCAAGCGACGCAGCGGCATGTGGCCACGCTGAACAATTCGCAGCAAACGCGACTCCGGCAATCCATCAACACGGCTTCGCAATCCTTGGATGTGATTGATGACCTCGCCAAGAAGTGGGACGCGGGACGCTTTCCGATCTTGAATAAAGCCAATCTGATGGCCGCGAAAAATGGCGCGTATGGGAAAGATGCGGCCTCGATTGCGACCCAGCTCGACGGCCAAATTACCGATGTGACCAGCGAGCTTGGGAACGTCTACATGGGCGGGAACTCCCCCACGGATCATGCCCTGCAGTTGGCCGGCAAGAATCTCTCGGCCAGTTGGGACAAGAAAGTCCTGCTCGACATGACGCAACTCGCGCGCACGAACTTGAAGATCCGCAACAACTCGATGATGAATGTCGGCGTGGCTGGCGCCAGACCTAGCAACATCTATGCGCCGCCGCCTGTCCAACCGGCTGGCGGGTCTATTTCGGTCACGGCCCCGGATGGGTCGAAGCACGCGTTTGCAACCCAAGCGCAGGCAGACACGTTCAAGAAATTAGCTGGCATCAAGTAAATGGCCGTTGATTACGCGGCGCTCGCCGACCAAGCGCGCAAGGTGGATTACGACGCGCTAGAGAAGCAAGCGAAGGACGAAGGGCAGACGACAGCGGCCGCGCCCAGCGCTGGCACCTGGGAACAGCGCGGTCGAGCCGGCGCTGTCTGGCATCCTGCGGTGAAGCCCACGGCGGACCGTGCGGATACGAGTGCGGTCGGTTTCAATCACACCGCTGTGCAACAGCGGATCTCTGATTGGGCCTCGAAGCTCCCGCGCCATCTGCAACGACCAGCAGCCGAGATTGCCGCATTCCCGGCTGATGTGCTGGGATCGCTCGTCGAGATGTTTTCGGCCCCGGAAACCATCGCCACCGCTGGCGCGAAGCCGGCGTTAGCGGCGATGGATGCGGTCCCCGGCATGGCGAAAACGGCAGTCACTGGCGCGGCGAAGGGCACGGTGAAGGCGGTGGGCGCGCTGGCGGATACTGTGTCTCCTGAAGTCGTGGGAGTTGTAAGCCCGCGGGCTGGGCATGTGCTCCGCGTGATCCAGAAGATGCGCGATGCAGCGGCGAAACCGCCGACCGCTGTTGGTGCCGCTCCCAGGTTGGCCACCAAGCCGCCGACATTGACCAGCTCACTGGAGACGATCCTCGACGAACTGCACAAGGAATCCATTAAGGCGCCAGCGGGACTTGAGACCGTGGAGCCGGGCGCGCGGGCGACCGCCCGCGGAGAAGAAGCCGCGACGGCGAGCATGCGGCTCCTGAAAGAGAAGCCCACGCTGCTCGAGCAGTTCGGCGGCACGATGTCGCAGGACGAGGCGGGCAAGCTGATGCGTGCGGCGGATATGACCAACCCGAAGCGGATTAAAGTGCCGGCCTCGCAAGTCGTCGCGACGAATGAAGGCTTCCAGAATCATTTGGTCGATCAATATGCCGTGCATCCAGGGGAAGAGATTCCATCAGCGATCTTAGACCCCGCGACCGGCAAATATGTCCTCGTGGACGGCCATCATAAGTTTCTCGCGCAACTCGCCAATGGCAAGACCCAGATCGAGTTGAACACGCATCCAGTCGATGCCGCTTTATTGAAGGATCCGCAACCCCGCGCGATGTGGGCGGATCAATTTCTGCACAAGGCGCCAGGCGCCGCCGCAGAGGAAATGCCGGCAGTCGATTTGACGGCAGCGACCAGCGGCGGACCGTCCGCGGCGCAAGCACGAATGATGGAGCGCACTGGCCGTACCACACCGTACCGATCAGAAACGGCCAATCCACCCGCCCCCGTGCCACTCAGTGAAGCGATGTCGGCGGTGCGGACGGCCACCAAAGAGGCCGGTGTCAAACCGACTGCGCTGGAGATGAATGAGCTGGTGAAAGTCGTCCGCACGGGTCGGCCGGCCAGTCTGACGGTGGACGCGTTCAAGATTCATCAGGCGCTCAAAGATTCACCGTCGTTTGCCGGGTTGCCAACCAGTGCGGAAGCCGACGCCACGATTGCGGCCCAAGAAGCGGCGAGTAAAGCACGCAGCACGAAGCCGCGCTACGGATCGGGGCAAGGGGATTATGGGCGACAACCCGCTGAAGACGTGACCGTGAGCAATCCCTTTCGGTAATGGCGCGCACCCCACACGATCCCGTTGAGCACCTCTTACGTCGGACATCATTGCCGCAGCACGTCAAGGCCGATGCGTGGGACGCCTTCCACCGTTCACCGACGCACCACGCCTTCACCGAAGAACTGAAACGCTTGCCGCTCCCGCAACACGTCCGCGCGAATTTATGGGATCTCAAACTGAAGCACACGGCGAGCAAGGAGGCGAAGATGTTGCCGCGCGAGAGTAAATACGGCCGCGGTGGCACGCGTCTCCCAGAACAGGCGGAGCCGGCGCGGACGAAAGAGCCGAGCGCGGAGAAGGCGCCGGGCAGCGTCTCAGCGTTTATCGCCGAAAATTTCAGACATTTTAATTCGGCGACGTTTCATGACGCGGCGGAAGACTACAAAAAGCATCTGGCCAAGGGTGTACAAATGTTGGTCTCGCTCGCAGGAGCGATGAGCACGGCGGAGTTGGGACGCACGCTGGCGCCGATGATTCGACAAGGGAAAGTGCATGCGGTGAGTTGCACGGCTGCTAATCTGGAAGAAGCCGGGTTCGACTTGATTGCGCATGATGAATACGAGCGGTATCCCGATTACCATGATTTCACGGCTGAAGACGACGCCAAATTAGCCGCGCGGCACGTGAACCGCGTGACCGATACTGGCCTGAAAGAGCAAGCGGCCATGACCCCGATTGAAAAAGCGGTCAAGCGCCGATGGGATCAGGCCGCTCGCAATGGGACACGATTGTTCCCGCACGAGGTCATGTTCGACATTCTCCGGAGCAAAGAATTGGAGAGCCAGTATCAAGGCGACCCTGAAAAGAATTGGCTCGTCGCTGCCGCGGAGAAAGACATCATGATTGTGGTGCCAGGATTCGAGGACAGCACGATCGGGAATGTGTTTGCCGCCGAGTGTATGGAGGGCAATTACGATCCGACGTTGATTCGGAATGGCATTGAGTACATGGTTGAATTGGCGAAATGGTATCAACGTGTCTCGGCCGATCACGATCTCGGTTTTTGGCAAATCGGAGGCGGTTTGAGCGGTGACTTTGCGATCTGTGTCGTGCCGCTGCTGGAGCAAGACGCCAAAGTGAAGGGCACAAAGAAGTGGACGTATTTCTGTCAGATGACCGATGCAGACGAATCAATGGGCGGTTACAGCGGCGCGATGCCGAACGAAAAATCGTCCTGGGGCAAGCTCCCGCCAGATGCGCCCATGTTTAATATCAAAGGCGACGCTACGATCAACGCGCCATTGCTCGCTGCGTATGTGCTCGGTTGGTGATAAAATCACGCCATGCCACTCCGACATGGAAACAAGCCACGTAGCGGAGCGACACCTGAATATCAGGCGTGGGTTGGAATGAAGAAGCGCTGCTTTAATACCAAGAGCAAATACTATTTCAACTACGGCGGGAGAGGTATTTCTGTGTGTCAGCGTTGGCTGAATAGCTTTGAAGCGTTTCTTGCTGATGTAGGAACACGGCCATCGAGTCAACACTCACTCGATAGATTTCCTGATACGAATGGCCATTATGAGCCTGGTAATGTGCGCTGGGCGACTCGAAGTGAGCAAAACGGAAACACGAACAAAGTCAGGTTTAGAGACATGAATGACAACAGAATCAGCGTCTCTTCGATGGCTCACTATTTGGCCTTGTCCGTGGATGCGTTGCGCTATCAATTTCAACGGCTCGGGTTGACGCCAGACCATGGCGCCTTTCGTATGCGACCACGGCGTAACATCTCAAAAAATTGGATGGTCCCATGAGCATTCTCAGCTTGCTCGTCTTCCTGATTCTGATCGGCTTGGCGTTCTGGGTCATCAGCACGTTGGCGGGCGCCTTCGGCATTCCAGGGCCGATTGTCACCGTCCTGTACGTGATCCTTGTCGTGTTTGTGGTGATCTACTTACTGCAACTCTTGGGTGGCTACAGTGGCGGGCCGGTGCTCCGCTTACATTGAGGTGACGTGATGCGACGACTGATCTTCATCATCGGCATGTGCGTGCTGTGTGCGGCGCCGATGTGTGCGCAAGCCGTGTTGACGGCGACCTGGACGCAGCCCGCGGCCACGCTCGGCATTGCCCAAGGCTATCAATACAATCTCTACGTGGACGCGTTGCCGAAACGATTGCTGACCGCGACGTGTACGGGTCCCTTCGGCGGGCCCATTGTCTGCACGGCGCCCGTGACCGGGGTGCCGGCGGGCGCGCACACCGCCAGCCTGACCGCGACGGACATTCAGAGTGACCCGCTGAATCCGATCGAATCGGATCATAGTGTGACCGTGACGATTCCTGGACAGAAACCGGCGGGGCCGACGTCGCTCCTGTTTCTCTACCGATGACCATGCGCGTACGGAGAAGGGCGGCGATAAATGCGTGACAGGCCCACAGAACAACGGCTGGACGATTCAGACCTACGCGGCGCATAACGAAGCGTTGCGGCTGGCGGAGGAAAAGTTTCAAGCCGAACGCAATCTGCGCTATGCCGAAGTAAAGGCCGAACAAGAAAAGGCGCTGCAGATCAAAGAAAAAGCGGACGAAGCGGCGCTCAATCTCGCGCGGGACATTCAGGTCTACAAGGACGAAAAAGCGAATGAACTCCGCGAGCAGATCAACAGCGAGCGTGGCCTGTATGCGACCAAGGGCGATCTGCAAGCCGTGTCCGAGAAGATCGAAGCGACGATCAAACCGCTCTCGGAATACGTGTCAACCAATCGCGGTAAAGGGGAAGGGATTTCGCTCAGTTGGGCCGTGCTGCTCGGGACGGTGGCGTTGATCGCCGCCTTGTTCGCGATGTTCACGCGACAGACGGCCCAGCCGCCGCAGATTTTGTATAGCGTGCCGGCCCCGCCAGGGACGATGTTGCCAGGCGCGGCACCGCCGAGTCATTGACCATGAAATTCCGGCCGGTTGGCCTCCACGGGACGTGTCTCCAAGTGCGCTATATGCCGTTGTGTCGGGCGGCGCTCAAAGCCGATGCGATGAAACCCTCGATCTTGAAAACGGTGGCGGGCTGGCGCGTGCATCAGCCCGAACAATTTGCGGAGTTGTGTGGGGTGCTCGGCATTGCGCCACCGACATTCCCGACGGAATCACGCACGCGGCGTCGGCCACCGGTCATCTTGGGGACGTGCGTCATCAAGTAGGAGGAGTGCTATGAGAGTAGGCATGAGGTTGCGCGGCCACGTCATCGGCGTCGACCCATCGCCGCAGGCGCACCTAGCCGGCGACGCGCAATTTCCCGTCTACCGGAACCGCACGGAGGTGGGGGGGTGGGAACAGCTTGAGTTGACGGTGTACGACGATGGGAGTTGCAGCGCCCGCTTCGAGGATGCCAATAGGCAACTCTCGATTCCGCCGACCGGCCCGCCCGAGACGCGCGCCGTGACGGATGACCCCGGTGGCTGGGAACGGTTCTTTGCGACAGAGCAGCCCGACGGCTCCGCGCTCGTCTATCGCTTCGAGAACGGCGTGCTCTGCGAGTGCGTGCTGACGATTGAGGCGGTGCCGTCATGAGGGCTCGTTACACACGCGAGCAGCTGCTCGACGACCTGATGATCTGGTGCCCAGACCTGAAACCGCACAATGACTTGTGTCTGCGGATTGTGACGAGGTGGCTTGAGGTGCTGTCGTGATCGGATTGCCGAAGGCTCGCGTGTATGGCCACACCGCTCTGCCACCGGTGCCAGTGTTCCCGTGGCCGCCGGCGAAACGTGCGCCGTTGCCGCCGTTCCCGCCCGGCCAGTACGACCACGTGCTCCCCGTGAATCAACACATCCCGGCCGGACCGGATAAGCGCTGGATTCGCGCGAACTGGTGGAGCGTCGAAGTCCCTGGGCTCCCGTGGCTGCCTGGCCAGTCGAGCGAGCATCTCGAGATGTCCCTCAGCTACACGATGTATCAGCAAGCGCCCGCATGGTGGGAGACGATCCTCGACCAGCATGTGCGCCGCGGTCTGACCCATTTCATGATCAGCTGGCCCAACGCGCGCGCCGACGGCTGGGATGTGCCCCGTTTTGTCGACCACGCGCGGGTGGTCAAAGCGCGCATTCCTTTCGTCCACGTCATGCTCGCGGCCAAGGCCGCCGATCCACGTGACGCCGGCTGGGACGTGATGGAGGGGCGTATTGCCCCTGTGCTCGACGCGCTGATGACGGCGAAGACCGTCGATCTCGTCTCGCTGTGGGAGACCGATCTCTGGCAGGGGGCGAAGCTCCAATCGAATATTGATGGCATCGCCAAACTCTGCGGCACAGACGTTGATCAGTGGCTGCATTTCAGCACCGAGCGCACCTGGTGGGGCGACTATCCCAACCGGACGGCGTTCTGGGCCGCGCAGCGCGGCAAAGTCGTCGGCCTGCTCTATCAGGGCGACCAGACCTGGGATATGGGGTTGCGGCAAGCGCGCATGCGTGACACGACCGACAACCGCAACGCGGCACCCTTGTTCGCGGATGGGACGTTCCTCTTCTGCGGCTGCGAGTTCGACGGCATGAACATTTACGATCGGTCGTTCAGCGAAGATCTTGGTGAGCTCAGAAGCTACCTCCACTGCTGCACAAACGGCCTCGCCCCTGTCCGGGGCTATTGTGCCGGCGGCCGACGCCCCGATGGGAGTGCTCTCTGAATGAACTCGATAAACTCCGCCATCTGCTCTATATGGAGCAGATCACGCATCAACAGCAACACGACGCGATGCAGCAGCACATCGAGGACCAAGCGCGGATCATTGCGGAATTGTCCTCCGAGATGAAGGGCTTGCGCATCCGATTGCAACGCGCGCACGCGCAAGAAGGAGACAACGATGGCGGATAACGCCGAACTCCGAGAGGCGCTGGAGAATATCGCCAATATGGTCATTCCCGATTTCCCAACCGCTATCCCAGTAGCCACCGATGGGCGCGTGGTGAAGTTGGACTTCGTGATTGCGATGCGACAACTCGCCCGCGATGCGATCGGTTGGCAACCTGACTATCTGCAACAACAACTAGAACGGAAATGATCCAAGTCAAGGCAACGCGTGAGGGCCTCCTCGGTGGCAAGACGGCCAGTGGGTATGTCGTGGATACCGTCGTGCCGTTTGTGGCTCTACCGTCCTTTGCGGCGCTCCATCAGTTTGTGCGCGTGAAAAATCCGGCGAATGGTAAATCGGCGATGGCCATCGTGTTAGACGTTGGCCCGTGGAATGAGCACGACGACAACTATGTGTTCAGCAACGGCTTGGTCAGACCGGCGGCCGAATCAGGCACCGATACACGCGGGCGGACGACGAACGGTGCTGGCATCGACTTGGGAGAACGGATCTGGAAAGCACTCGGCATGACGGACAATACCGACGTGCAATGGGAGTTTGTAGAATGAGCTCGTGGTGGACGAAAGAACCCGCGATGATCTTGGCCGTGCTGAATGCCGGCTTGGCGCTGGGGATGGGATTTGGGCTGAAGGTGAGTCCGCATCAACTGGCGCTGATTTCGGCCTTTGTGTCCTCGGTGCTGGGATTGATCACGCGGTCGCAAGTGACCTCGCCGGCGGCCTTGCAAGCGTTGACCCCAGCGACCCTCGCCGCGGCACAGAAGGCGCCAGAACCCGTCAAGGACACGATTCGGAAACTACCGTAAAGGAGATGCCGATGCGATTACACGTCTTGTTCCTCAGTGTGGCTGTGACCGTTGCGTGTGCCTCATTGCCGCTCAAAGAGAATGCTGTCAAAGGGCTGCAAGCCAGTGAACTGGCCTTAGAATCGGCGCAGACAATCGAGCGGGGCCTCTGTTTTATCGCGCCGACGACCGAAAGCGGGGGCCACTGCTCGAACGCGATGGCGGCCACGGTCGGCTTGACCGACGCACGGCATCAGGCGCTTGCCTCGGCGTTCTCAGCGGCGTTCGGCGTGGAAATCAAAGCCGCCACGGCCTTGAAAGCTTGGAAGGCGGGCGACCCGGCGCCATCGGATGTGGCGACGTATCGGGCGGATGCCCAAGGCATTCTCTTGTTGGTCCAGACCTTGGCACCTGGATCGGCGGATCTGGTGTCTAAAGCGCAACTCGCCGTCAACGAAGCGACTGCGGTGGCCACCGCATTGGGGGTCAAATGAGTCTCGCTCTGCTCGCACTCTTACCACAGCTCATTTCGGCGGGATTGGCCACGGCGGCAGAAATTCGGGCCTTGATGGCCTCGAGTGCGCCTGGGATGACCGACGTCGAGCTCAACGCCGTCCTGGACATGATCATCGCCAGTGCGGCGCAGCACAAAGCCTTGGCGGACAAGGACGCGCAGCCCGCGGCTTAACGGCCGCAGTCTATACAGCGCTCGACGTCCCCGATCCGTTCCCAGCGGGTGCTGCCACAGGACGGGCATTTCTGCTTGTCGGCCGCGGCACCTTTGCGGTTGGGTTTGGGAAAGGTTTTGGTCATTTGGCCCTCGCCATCGTGTGCAGATTCAGGATCCCCGCGGCACAGCCCGAGACGGCCAAGGTGGCCGGGATGAGCACGGGGTGCTGTTTTCGCCAAAGGAACGCGCCGACGTTGACCCCGACCTTCACCACATAGCCTCTAGGAGGCCTTAGAAGGGGGTTCCCTTCGACGAACCGGCCGGAGTGCAGGGCGGCGTAGGTCGTGCCGAGATCGAGCGCCTGACAGCCTAAGAACGCCGCTAAGAGGAGGGTGTGCATTCAGTCCTCCACGGCCGAGATGGCGTCCAGCAG
>VFSW01011825.1_pt1 | contig 12233 bp, 10 predicted proteins | sample 5358111 | NCBI WGS metagenome assembly VFSW01 (sample SAMN11554181, study PRJNA540505) | mine drainage metagenome | isolation source: sediment from site ElyBrook_90M | place: USA: Ely Copper Mine, Vershire, VT | collected 2017
CGCCGCCTTTCAAAGCAAAGTACTTCGTGCAGATCAGATCACGGTTCCGACCAGAGCTCCGGCGCCTGCGGTTATTCTGCGCATTGCCAAAGCGCCCCAAAACGTGACTCGCATTGCATCCACCGTCACACCGGCGCCTGCAGCCAACGAGCCCAAGAGCGCCAGGGAGAGAAGTGAAGCTACAGGAACAAGAATAGTCCGAATCGAATCCGTGGCTGAGGCTGTGACCACCAGAGGCATGGCTGCTCCCGCTGCGAAGCTGGCGGCCGACGCCAATGCAGCTTGAATCGGGCGCGGACTAAAAATTTTGGAGATGCCGAGTTCGTCGGAAGCATGCGCGCCTACCGCGTCATGAGCCATAAGCTGGTCGGCGACCTGTTTCGCAAGCGAAGGATCGAGGCCGCGGCGTAAATAAATCGCCGTTAGTTCCTGTTCCCCAGATCGTCAGCTTAAGTTCAGCACGCTCGCGCGCGAGTTCGGCTTGTTCTACATCGGCCTGGGAAAATGAACGGACACGTACTCGCCCGCAGCCGTCGCCCCCGCAATTAGGCCGGCAACACCTGCGACTAATACAGTGTCGCGGGTCCCTTGTGCGGCCGCCACTCCAAGCACAAGACTTGCCGTCGAAACAATGCCGTCGTTCGCACCAAGTACCGCTGCGCGCAACCAACCGATGCGGTTCGTGCGATGTGGTTCACTCGAGCGGATCGGCATCCTCGAAATTCCGCGCATTCATTACTGCATGGACCCTAACTTGACGATTTACCCCGGCCAAACTGAGACGAACGGATTACGCCGGCAATGTTTGGCGGGGTGAACTCGACCGTGTGTTAGGCCGCGTGGTGGTGCGCGACATTTTCAGCTGGCGCAACGATGCCTTCATGAACGTCCAACTGAGATGGTTTCGCAGCTGCGAGGATCGTCTTGGCGCTCTCGACCTCCGCCGGGGAACCGTCGACCATCACCAGAAAACTGTCTGTCTTCAAAGCTGTTTCATATTCGACGACACTATCCTTCGGGATTCCGATGCTGAAGAGGGCGGCACCCAGGGCGGTTACGCCCCCACCTAGAACGGCGCCCTCAAGAGCGCCAAGAACGATCACGCCAAGGTGGCCGAGCACAACGATCGGTCCGATAACCGGGACAGTCATGAACAAGCCGCCGACAAACAAGCCCCATAGGCCGCCCCAGAACGCTCCGTACTGCCCCCAGAACTTGATTCGATCGCCGGCGTTGTAAAAGCCAACTACTTTCTCCTGAGTGTGGTATCCTTTACCGATAATATTTACTTTACTGATATCGAGGCCGGAGGCCGCCAGCTTCCTGACGGCATCTTCGGCTTGGGCGTGGCGTGCAAATACTGCAACAACAGCTTTATGGGGAGCCATGTCTGATTCCTTCCTTATGTTTGAATGGCAGCAGAGCTTACTGCTGGCAGATCGTTGAAATTCCAGAGAGTTCATGTCGTTCAAAAAGGGTGCCTCAGCTTGAGGCCTCCGATGACGTTGATAAACGAAGGTTAAGCGCGCCTTGGTTCGCGAAAGTCTCGTCTGGACAAGCAATAGCTGTATACGGGGTTTCCCTTCGGCCAATTTGATCGAGATCAAAACCGGGCATGGACCGCAGAATAGAATATTCCGTGTCGGAATCGATGGGGAAGCTCCGGGTACCACTCTGGGGGTGCCAAGTGGCGTTGGCAGCTGCGAGGCGTGCCCTCAACGGGGTCACGCTCGCGGGCAGACCTCGAATATTTCGTTTGGTTCGCCGTCCAGTTCATTTGATTTAAGTCAATGCGGTCATTGGCGTTGAGTGCATTTTTGTTGAAGATCGCTAAAATCCTAGGCTGCGCCCTGAGTGAGAAGGCGCCGCTGTAGCTCGGACCCGGGTCGCGGCGGTCACCGTCACCCGCAAACAGAAGAGATATTGATCGTCCCGTGCAACGATCAGGAGGTCCAACTCCATGACTTTTCTTCGTTCAATCCTTTTCAATATCACTTTCTATCTGTGGACGGCCCTGATTTCCATTTTATCGCTACCGGTGCTGCTCGTTTCAGAGCATGGAACAATCTGGATTTCCAAACTATGGGCGGTGGTATCGCTGATGCTGCTCCGAATGACCGTGGGGCTTACTCATGAGGTGCGTGGCTGGGACAATTTGCCAAAGGGACCGGTCATTATAGCCCTGAAGCATCAGTCGGCTTGGGACACCATCGCGCTCTGGGTCCTGCTGGAAAGGCCGGCGATCGTGCTAAAGCGCAGTCTCGCGATGATCCCGGTGTTTGGCTGGTATATGCGAAGGGGCAAGGCGATCGTAATCGATCGCAAGGCCGGGGCGAAAAGCTTGAGGCCAATGGTGGCCGCCGCCCGCGCAGCAGTCGCAGCGGGCCGACCCATCGCGATCTTTCCGGAGGGCACCCGTACACCGGTGGATGCTCGCCATTCCTACCACCCCGGAGTGGCCGTATTGTACGCGCAACTCCAGCTGCCGATCGTCCCGGTAGCGCTCAACTCGGGCTTATTCTGGAGCCGCCGATCTTTCTTAAAGCGGCCAGGCAAAATCCTCGTGGAGTTCCTTCCAGCAATTGAACCCGGTCTCGACCGGCGCCACGTCATGGCTGAACTTGAGCGGAAGATCGAAGAAGCAACAGCCAATCTGGTCGCAGAGAGCGATCGAGCGGGCTTGCCCCACAACAAAGGCCGCAGATCGGCGGCAACGGACGCTTCAGCGACCGGAGCGAGGGTCAAAGCTTTCCTGACCGGGCAATTGCGCGGACCAATCGAAAGGTGAACCAAAGCGCCAATGCAAAGGCGAATGCGGAAAGAACGGGCATATCGGCAAAGAAGCGCGGTCCGGGGCTATTTTGCATGAGAAGCGATCCGCCGACATACAGACCTATTGTAACGAGCGCGAGTGCCAATCGGTTACTACTGCGGTCCAGATGCTCCTTGAGCCCGCTGAGTTCTTGAACGCGCAAGCTCAAGCCCAAACCTTCCCCATCTTGGTTCAGTCGTCTGGTCCAGGATCCGAGCACGGCTGGAAGGTCATGCATCGCGGTCACGGCATCCAGCTTCAGCCGGTCGAGCATCCCACTCCAGTCCGATTGCTGCATCGCAGCCTTCAACACTTCAGGCCCCTTTTTCTGAAGATTTTCCAGCAATTGAAAGTCCGGGTCTAGGATGCGCACCGCATGCTCGGCGAGAAACATGGCGCGCATCAGAACCACGAGGTCAAAAGGTATGAAGACATTCTCAGGATCGCCAAGGCGCGCCACACGAAGGAACGCATCGGCCAAAGACCAATCCTTGAGCGGCAATATGGCGTAATCGGCGATGATCTCGGTAAGGCCGCGTCGGAATTTGCTGCGATCCATTTTGCCGCCAAGTATGCCGAGATCGATGGCCTCATCCAGCAGCCAGTCGGCGTCCTGGCGAATGAAGGCGCTGGTGAAAGCAGCGAGCGTGCGGCGCGTGCCTTGATCGAGAAACCCAATCAACCCGAAGTCGTGAAAGCAGATACGGCCTTCAGGGGTGATGAACATGTTTCCCGGATGGGGATCCCCGTGGAAAACTCCGAGCACGAAAATCTGGTGCAAGTAGGCATCGACAAAATTCTGTGCAAGGCGCGGGCCGTCAGACTTAACGGCCGGATCGTCGATGCGGCGTCCACCGCTCCTCTCTTGGCCGATGATTGTCTCGCTGACGAGATCGCCAATCACTCCCGGCACGTGAATGGTAGGCCAATCCGCGAAAGCCAGGGCAAAGCGCCTAATGTTCTGCGCCTCCCGGCGGAAATCGATCTCTTTCCGCAGATTGCTCCAGATATCGTCGATGATGCGCAAAGGCTGGAAATGTCGCAGCCTTGGGACAAGCATCATGGAGAAACGCGTCAACCATATCAGCGCATGCATATCGCGATCGATCTGCGATTTAATGCGGGGGCGACGAATTTTGACGATCACCTCCCGACCGTCATGAAGACGAGCAGTGTGAACCTGCGCGACGGAAGCGGCGGCAAGAGGCTCTCGATCAAGGTCAGCGAAGATCTCGTTAACGGGACGTCCTAAGCCACGCTCGATCTCTTTCATCGCTTCCTGAGACGGAAAAGGGGCAATGTGATCCTGCAGCGATTGCAAGGCGGCGATGTACTCGTCGGGCAGCATATCCTGGCGCATGCTGAGCGCCTGGCCAAACTTGATGGCTGTCGTCCCTAACCGTGCGAACCCGAGGCATAGCCGCACTGGTGCCTTTTGACCGGTGCGGGACAGGTGCAGTCGCTCAAAGACATTTCCCAGTGCAAAGCGGAACGCTTCGAAGGCAAAGCGGAGCAATCGCAAATGGGCCATAAACGTCACACCACTCCGGACCCCGACGATAAGCAACAGGGGGACTACGCCCATCAGAGCGAAACCGCCGCATGCGCTTCGGAGCGGGCCGACGACTCTCACGTGCCGTCCTTACCGCGTTTATTGTCTCTTAGGTGCCAGCCAATTTGCTTGACCTGGATCAAAAACGCTAAGGCAAAGTGATGTTAAATTGATCGGTCTATTGGTGTGTGCGCGGTAAAAAATCTCGGAAAGATCCGCCATCTCACTCTCTGAAAAGATGAAACCTTCAACGATGCGAGCAGCCTAACCGTGACCGTCGGCCAGTGCAGCTGGGGAAGCGAGCAAGGTACCCATGCAGCTTATTTTAGGCTTTCTCGGTTTGGCGCTGCTTGTAATCGTCATGACCGACGCCTTTCAAACCATCGTGGCGGCAAGACGGGTGCAGAACCTGCCGCGCGCCACACGCGTCTTCTATCGGCTGTCCTGGGCATTATTCTCGGGGGTCGCCCGGCGAATTAAATCGGACGTTCGCCGCGAAAATTTCCTTTCCGTTTATGGTCCCTTGTCGCTACTTCTGCTGTTAGCCTGCTGGGCGTCAAACCTAATCGTCGGCTTCGCAATCGTGCAATGGTCAATCGGTCTGCAATTCAAAGAACCCGTTTCGACCTTAGCGAACGCCGTCTATTTTAGTGCTTCAACATTCTTTACCCTCAGCTCGGAAGAGCCGATCAACCTTCCATCGAGATACCTGATGGTTCTCGAAGCAGGCTTTGGATTCAGCTTCCTCGGCCTCGTCATCGGCTACTTGCCGGTTCTATATCAGGCCGTATCAGACCGGGAACTTCGTATCTCGCTGCTGGATGCACGTGCAGGATCACCGCCATCGGCCGTCGAATTCCTCATTCGCCGAGGAAGCGATCCGGAGAAGCTGGAACAGCGGCTTGCCGATTGGGAAGAATGGGCATTAGACCTTCTTCAGACGCATCTTTCGTATCCGATGCTGGCCTATTACCGGTCTCAACACGCGAACCAATCCTGGCTTGGGGCATTGACCGTCGTTGTGGACATCAGTGCCCTCGTCATGCTGGGCTCGGAGAAAGATTTAAAGCGTCAAGCTGAATTCACCTTTACGGCGGGCCGTCACGCTCTCATGCACATCGCCTCAGTTTCCAGTACGCGTCCGTCTGGATCTTACGCAGAACGCTTATCATCTGAAGATTTCTCCAATCTGATCGACGCCATTTCAGGCGGCGATACCCCTCTTAACGCCGAACGGATATACCAGACCGAATTAGAAAAGCTCAACGGAACATATCAACCCTACGCGAACGCTCTCGCAGCCTACTTTCTGATGGCCATGCCTCCTTGGGTTCGATCCGAAGATGTGTCGAAAAACGAGCGTGTCGCATCTTGGGTAAACTCGAAAGCATCGTACGTGGTGTCAGACCCTCACATGAAGAAACCCGAACCATAGATCTACTTCGCATGCGTCCTGCATTTGATTTAAACGCCTCATATTGTTGTGATGGCGGTACAGTCACCCTCGGTGCTGACTGCCAAGCCAAGTCGGGGAATCGCGTGAGCGCCTTTGATCGGCCGCTGGGCGGCGAGCTAGAGGCTTAACCGTCCTTTGATCTATTCGGCCTTCTGGCGGAGACCCGAAGCACCTCGCCACGGCGGAGCTCGTGCGGCGTGCCGGTCACGACAAGCGTCATCGGCTCTCCTTCTTCCAAAGTTGCGTCGAGGCGTTGCTTGGTTTGGTCAATCTTGATCTTCAGGCGGCGACCACGCCACTGGAGGCCAAAGCCAAGGCTGCTCCAACCCACGGGAAGTTGCGGGTCGATGACCACGCTGTCGCTGCGCAATGACACCCCAGCGAAACCGAACACTGCCGTCAGCCAGACCCCGCCAAGGGCTGCGATATGTACGCCACCATCAATAGCCACATGGGTATCCGCGAGATCAATCGCTGCGGCCTGCCGAAAGTAGCCCAACGCCATTTCGGAGTAGCCCAGCCGAGCTGCGACGAGGGCATGCATGGCGCGGCTCAGCGAGCTGCCGTGGCCACAGCGAGGCTCGTAGTAGTGGAAGTTCGCTGCCCCCGTCTCACCAACAAACTCCTCCGGCAGCAGCCCGAGAAGCGCCACGACATCTGCCTGTTTGACCACCTGGGATCGTTGCGTCCGCTCCCGCCCAAGCACCACGTCCATTGGCACGGACCGGCCTGCGTAGTCCGCCAGATTGATCTCTTCGAGAGCGAAATAGCCTGCGAACTGCTCAAACAGCCCCGTTTTGGAATCAAGACCGCTCGCCATCGTATCTGCGGTACTTTGCCACTGGCTTAGTTCGGTGTCATCCAGGCCGAGGCGGCTTGAAAGGCTGGTCCAACACTCGGGCCAGCGCTCGCGTAACAATGCCGCTACATCGATCGCGCGCCGGATGTTCCAGCGCGCCATGACGTTGGTGAACGCGTTATCGTCAACATGTTCGTGATACTCGTCCGGTCCGATGACGTCGCGAATGTGGCGGTGGCCGTCCGCCTCCAACTGAGCGCGGCTCGCCCAGAATCGACCCGTCTCGAGAAGGATCTCGGCACCGGCATTGCGCAGGAACTCTTCATCCCCGGTGACCTGCCAGTATTGCCAGACCGCATAGGCGACGTCCGCGCTGATGTGCTGCTCCTCCTTCCCGCTAAGGATATCGATAACCTGACGATCCGGACCGATAACCTGCTCCGGCGTGGTCTCCACGCCGGTATCGGCGGACTCCCAGGCGTAGAGAGCACCCCGCCAGCCCATCCGGACCGATTTTGCCCGCGCTGCATCGAGGGTACGAAACCGATACATGAGTAGCGCTCGCGCCGCTTCCGGCCATGTCAGGGTGTAAAAGGGTAGCAGGAATATCTCTGTGTCCCAGAACACGTGGCCATGATAATCGTCGCCGGTCAGTGCCCGGGCGCCGATCGACACGCGCTCGTCCGCCGGGTTGGCGGCGCTGTTCAGATGGTAGGTAGCGAACCGCAATGCCTGCTGTGCGGCGGCGTCGCCGTCGACCTCGACGTCGCTGCGCCGCCAGCGGCTTGCCCAGGCCGCCTCGTGTTCGGCCAAAACACCGCGCCAACCTAGGTGTTGCGCAGCATCAAGCTTGTCCCTCGCCAATCTGCTGGGGTCCAGATCTTGGGTGTCGCTTCGCGCCACGGCGACAGTGCGCTCGAAACACGCAATCTGCCCGGCGCGGGATTTCCAGCTCCATGACCATTTCAGATGGTCGAGTTCGGTCGCCGGAAGATCCTGGCCGTCGACCTGCAACGACGATGCGGTAGCCATGGCGAGGCCCTTACCGGAACGTTGGGTGCGCCAGACGCCGAGATCCTGATCGAGCCGATCAGGGACGAGTCCGAGATTGACGCTCTCGAATGACGCTTCGAGTGTGACCTCGACCTCTCCGTCCTCGATCTCCAATTGGATCAATTGCAGCCCCACCGCGCGCTCGCTAAGCGATACCAAGCGCAACGTGCGTACGCGGATGCGTACATCCGGTGTCTTCAACAGGCAGCATTCGGCAAGCAATGCGCCCCGCTTCACGTCGAGCGTCATGTGGTGGGACGTGGCGTCGCCCGGATGATGCACCAGAGGTCCGCCAGGCGCCAAGATGCGGACCTGCAGCCAGTCAGCGGCTGGGACGAGCTCCGATGTGGCGAGCTTGGTGCCAGGCGTGTCGAACAGCCCGGCGACATAGGTATGCGGCGGAACGACCCAACGCGCTCCCCGAGTAATCGGTCGTGTGCCCCTTACGCCCAAAAAGCCGTTACTGATCGCAAAGCGTGCCTCAAGACTGCCCTCCCGAAGTGCATCGTAGCCGTCCGCGTCAACCACCCAAGCGACATCTGAGGTCGGCTTTAACGCGTCTTGCATCGTCCGTGGTTCGGTCAAGTCGGCCACCTGCAGAGCCGCCCGTTCTCCAGGTCATTGATTGCGATTTCATCCAGGCTCGTAACCACCAGATCCGCCCCTGCCGCCCGCAGCTCCGCCGCGTCACCAAGTCGGGCGACGCCAAGCGCCGTCATGTGGCCCGCGCGGGCTGCTTCAATGCCGGCGGGCGCGTCCTCGATCACGAAGCAGTGTGCGGGCGGTACGCGCAGCTCCGCGGCTGCGAGCAGGAAAATTTCGGGGTTCGGCTTGCCCTGCCGCAAATCCCGACCGCAAACATTGGCGCTGAAGACATCGAGTAGACTCCGGCCGGAATCGAGGTGGATCGGCTGCATCATTTGGTTGGCGTTTTTCGAGGACGATGCGACCGCCATAGGCCAACCCAGCGCACCGACCGCCTGAACGAAGCGGAGCGCGTCGGGAAAGGCAGCGATGGTCCCGGCATGAATCAGCTCTTCAAGCCGCTTCTGCTTCTTCTCCGCATAGGCGTCCGTCTGCCTTCCGGCGTCTGGCACACCCAACGCGTCCAAGGCGGCACGGGCGCCAACGAGGCGCGGTTTGCCCGCGACATGGGCCTCATAGATTGCGGTCGTGAAGCGATTAGGGTCGGCAAAGCCCTTGAGGGCTTCGCGCCACGCACGCTCATGCGGGGATGCTAGTAGGACGCCGTCTACGTCGAAAATGGCCGCCGTTAGCGTGTGGGAATGGTCGGCACCGGGCCGCACGAGTTCACGGACACTCATGACGCTTGGACTCCAGGTTTTCGCAAGCACGGACATACGGACGTCGCGCCAGGTAAAGCGGCGCACAAAGCGCCAGCGAAATCACGATCCAAAGATACCTGAAGGGAGATCGTTGAAAACAGCCTCGGAAACTACTCAGTTGCACACCAGCCAAAGCCGAATTTGTAACGTCGCAGTATGCCGCGGTTCCGGTCTCAAGGTTTGAATCATGCTGTGCGTGGATCAAACAAAGATGGATTATCGAATGCCACCACCAAAAGTCACACAGGATAGCTACATAGTCGAAATTGTTTTGCGGGATTGATGCGGCTTAATGCATCGCGTAACGGTCAACCGCCGGCCTCGGAAACTACTCAAAATCCTCTCCGCGAGAGAAATTGGTGGGTAGATCGGTTTCGGTTTATCTTTTGGCGGCATGCTTTCCGTTGCGGAGGCTCCATTCCGTTGCCCACTGACTCGTCTCTGCAACCGAGATGGCTCTGCTCTGCTTGCTGACGCTAGTGCTTCGGTTTTGCCCGCGCGTTCGGCCATTCACATTCGCCTGCTTCCCACCGGTTGCAGTCCTTGCGGTAAGCTCAGGTCGCTTGTCTCATGGGCCGAAGCTTAGCGGTGCGAACTCCGAGTAAACTGTGCTCGAGGCCGGCGCCTGAGCATTGTCGACCTGCGCTGGCAGTTGGCGGGCGGCTATGAATGACTGCGCAGTAAGCACAAGTACCATAAAGATCACGTATATTGCGACGATGGCAGCCCGGGATTTGATCACCGCTCCGGGGTCGAGCAATTTCTCATGCGACCGTATATTGAACCCGGTCCCGCTTGGCAGGAGTGCAACTAAGCGAGCAATCAGCCCCGGTTCCAGATGCCCCGACGGGTCGTCAGGTAGTGCCGAAATCAACGAGGCCAATCGCTGCGTCGCAGTTTCGCCAGGCAAACGAGCTAAATTTGCCGCTTCTTGCCAAGGGTCGACGTTCGATCGCGCCAGCGCCGAAAGCACGCTGAGCTGCATTCCATTATTGTCCTCACCGATCGGCGCGAACAGAAAGTCGTCGAACTCGGATCCAATGAGAGAAAGGGGAGTAGAAAGGGTCATTTCAACTGCCGAACTTCTTGGTTTCTATCGAACACTTAGAGAAGGCATGTCGCGCGATTGTGTCGTATCTCAAAACACAAAGCTATTGCACGGGAAACGGTCACGATAGGATCGGAAACTACTTAGTTTGATGTTGGCTCGGGTTCTCGCCGGGGACCTGCCTTTAGACGAAGCGGGCGTCGAAAACTCTGCACCTTCGCGAGGCATCGGGTGGCGCTGAGCATTGCCAGCTCGGTGCGGCCACGCTCTGGCACCAGCATTTATTTGACTGGCTGAGGGAAAAGTTCGGGTGAGGCTACGCCCGCAAAAGCCATGAGTTTCCCAGATAGCAATAGCGATGCTCGCCCTAGCGCCGAGATAGCGAACCCCGCAGTGAATAACGGATTGGACAACTCGTCGTCAGCATCATTGCTTTCTTAGAACTGTCGATCTGCTCGGAGATTCGCCGCTAATTTTCCGGTCCTCTGACAGCCACGTTCAGTGTGACAGGCAGGCGCAACGGTCGGAACGCAGCAGAAGATCGCGGGTCACGCCGCCGAGCGCCCATTCGCGCAGGCGGCTGTGCCCATAGGCGCCCGCGACGATGACGTCGGCCCCCTCTTCCTGAGCGATGGCGTTCAACCAGGTTGCGTCGTCGCTGGTAGAAGGCAACGCGAGGGATTTCGCGGTGACGCCATGCCGCTTGAGCCAGCCGACGACATCTTCGAGACGTGTTCGGGCCGCGGCCAGCTCCTCCTCGACGGCAATCTCGACGATGGTCACATGAGCGGCCATTTTCAGGAGCGGCAAAGCGTCAAAAACCGCGCGGCGTGTTTCGCGCGTATCCTTCCAACCGACGACCAACCGCTCAAGTTTCAGTTTGTCTACGGCTGCTGGCACGATAAGGACGGGTCTCCCCAATTGCATGATGAGATCGCCGGTATAGACGCGCCGTGATCCGTCAAACATGCCGCTGGAACCTACCCCCGTAATGATCAGGTCCGCGCTCCGCGCTTCGCGCGCGAGGTAGTCGGCGAGCGGCGCGTACGTCACCGTAGAGCGCCACTCAACAGTCCTCACGTGCGTCTGAAGTGCGCGCCGAAAATCTGCCTCGGCCTCCTTCAGCTCTTTCTCGATTTCCTCACGGTCCCTCTCGATGAGGTCCTGGGGAATGTACCCCTCGGTGTAGGCGACCTGCATGGGCTTGCCCGCCGCGATACCGATCACCCCGGCATGGAAGCGCTCCGCGAGGTCGCCTGCGATCTGCAACAGGCCCGCGTTTAGACGTCTAAGTTCCAAATGCACCATCAAGGTCGCGTAAGTCACAATTAATCTCCCGGCAGTGAAGCCGACAATTCGACCTCAAATATAGAAAGTGGCTTCGTCAACACTTTGATCCGTATCAATATCCGGCCAGATCACTAAGCTCCTTCATCGCTCAGAACATCCGCATCAGATTCACCATTGTCCCTTGTCCTCAACTGCCTGTCTCACATTCCGGGTCGCATGCGCTCATTGTCAGCTTGCATGAGCCGAGGCGCCTTCGGAAAGGTGAGTGCCGATCGTCGTCCAGGCGACGTGCTCATATAGACCCCCGTCCAGTACATGCCGTGAGGCCGAAAAGGCGTTCCTCGGCCGGTATTCCCGCGATCAGAATCTCGCTCAGCGCGTCCAGGTTCCACACCTGCTCGATGCAGCCAGGGGAGGATCATCGCAGCCCGAGAATAAAGACCCCCTACAGTCCGAAGAGCGCCCGCGGTAGACTCGGAAACTACTCAGAGTCGTCCGGTCTTTATGGGATGGATCGTACCGTTTCGTCGCTGCCCCTTTAAACGAAAACGGCTGAGAAGGCGTGGCGAGCACCTCGCAAACTACGGAGAGCGGAAGGTCGGGCTCTCGGCGGGGAGCAGTTCGAAGGTCCTGCACAGATGGCGGCTCGATCTGAGTAGTTTCCGAGTCTGCCGCTGCGGCCTCGCCGCCACCTATGGTCTGGTTAATCGATTGCGCATAACCGTTGATGCGGGCTGACGCAAGCGAATGCATTTGGCTTCTGGCAAAACATCGCTGCCCACAGCGTGGACTTGCTGGAAACCCACAACTGGAAGTGGGAGCAAGACCAAATGTCAACGCAAGAGCCCATGAACGTCGGAAGGACGCTGGTCGCCGG
>VFSW01011826.1_pt1 | contig 12233 bp, 9 predicted proteins | sample 5358111 | NCBI WGS metagenome assembly VFSW01 (sample SAMN11554181, study PRJNA540505) | mine drainage metagenome | isolation source: sediment from site ElyBrook_90M | place: USA: Ely Copper Mine, Vershire, VT | collected 2017
ATACCACGGGCGTTCAGACCAGCGGGCTCAGCGCCTCCATCAACCTGCCCTTTTTCGGCAGCGTCCAGAACAACATCCGGCTGCAGCGCGCCACGCGCGCCCAGCTCAGGGCCGAGTACCAAACGCGTCTCAACCAGACCGAATCCGATGCCTGGCGGCTGTATCGGGAGATGGGGCTGTTGCGTGAGCAATTGGGACGGCTTGAAGCAAACCTGCCGGAATTCGAGCACATGGGCTCGGTTGGGCAGAAAGCGTACACGGCGGGCGATCTGTCGGCCGCGACCTATGTCGTCCTCGAAACGTCGCTGAGTGCACGTCAGGCGGAGCTTTACGACCTCAAATCGCAGCTGTGGAGCGATACGCTGGCGCTGCGCTCGATCCTGGCGATGCCTCTCGTCGAACCACCTTCGGACATACCTGAAAAATGAAGCCTGTTGCAAAATCGCCCATTCGGTTGATGCGGCGCGGCATTCTCGCGGCGCTTGGCGTCGCTGCGGCGCTGCAGTTTGCCGCCGCGGCGCCCGCAAACGAGGAGCCGAGCGTTCTCGTCACGACCACCAGGCTGCGTCCCGGCAACTTGCCGCATACGGTTTCCGCCTACGGCACAGTTCAGGCCGATCCATCGGCGCGACAGGCCGTCATGGCGCCCGCTTCAGCCGGCGTTTCCAGAATCTACGTGCGCGTCGGCGAAGAGGTCGCGAAAGGGGCGCCGCTTATCCAGCTGGTGCCGAATCCGCAAACCCACGCGGCCTTTGCCCAGGCGCGCTCGGCGCTGGCCGCCGCCAATTCCCAGCTGCAACACACGCGTGAACTGCTTTCGATGTATCTGGCCACCAGGCAGCAACTGGTCGATGCCCAGAAGGCACAGTCCGACGCCCGCGCCGCACTCAATGCGCTGCAAACGCAAGGAGCCGGTGGGCCAAAGATTCTGACGGCACCGTTTCGCGCCACGGTGACCAAGATCGACGCGAATGCGGGCATGCTCGTGACCGAGGGCTCCGCCCTGCTCGAACTGGCGCCGCCGAACAGGCTGGTGCTGAGAGTCGGTGTCGTGCCGGCCGATGCGGCCGCTATCCGTCCCGGTGACAAGGCGAGCGTCACGCCGCTCGGCGGCGGCGCCTCATTCGACGCGACTGTCCTGCTTCGGGGCGCCGTGGTTGATGCCGCCGACGGTCTCGTGCCGATCGAAATCGGATTGCCAGCCAACACATTGATGCCCGGCGAGACGGCCAAGACGACGATCGCAACCCACGCGGTGCAGGGATACGTCGTCCCTCATGCAGCCCTTCTGATCAACGACCGCGGCCATCCTTATGTCGTCCAGGTGAAGGGAATGGCGGCCAAATTGGTCCCTGTGCAGGTTCTGCAGGCGAACGGCGGCCAGGACGTGATCGCGGGCAAGCTCGATCCGGCGGCACCGGTCGTTCTGTCCGGCGGTCATCAACTTGAGGACGGCATGAAGGTGCGCCTGTCCGATCCCAGGCGGTCCGCGCCGTGAGCTTCGTTCAACTCCTCGATCATCATCGCCGGGCGATCCTCTCCGTGGCCGTTGCGCTGGCGCTGGCAGGTCTGTTCGCCGGCATCGCACTGCCCGTCGGGCTGTTTCCGGTGACCAGTTTTCCGCGCATCCGCGTCGTGATCGATGCGGGCAGCATGCCGGCCAAGCAGATGCTGGTAGATGTGACGGAGCCCCTCGAGGAAGCAGCGCGCGCCGTACCGGGCGCCGTCAATGTCGAATCCACGACATCCCGCGGATCGGCGGAGATCTTCGTCGATTTCCCCTGGGGCTTCGATATGAACCAGGCGCTTCTGCGCGTCGATACCGCCTTTGCGCAGAAGCTCCCGGATCTGCCCCAGGGCACGGCCTATGACGCCATCCAGATGAGCCCGACGGAGATCGCACCGTTCCTGTCCTACGCGCTCATTTCCGACAAGGTGTCGCCGGCCGATCTCAGGCGGCTGGCCAAATACCAGTTCACGCCGCTGCTCTCGGGAATCGAGGGGGTCAGACGCGTCGTCGTGCTCGGCGGGCAGACTCCGGAAGTGCAGGTGAGGATCAGCCCGGAAAGGCTCGCCGCTTATGGGCTGACGATCGACGAGGTGGCGACCGCGATCTCGGCCACAAACTCGATCAGCGCCGTCGGACGGCTGGAAGACAACGATCTGCTCTATCTCGTCATCAACAACAACGCCTTCGCCTCAATCAAGTCCGTGGCGGACATGGCGCTCAAGACGCCGAAGGGTGGCGTCATCCGGCTTTCCGACCTTGGGTCGGTTCAGATGGGCTCGGTCCCACAGTGGCTGATCGTCAACGACAACGGAAAGCCGGCGGTGACCGTGGACGTCTACCAGCAGGACAGCGCCGACTCGCTGACCCTGGAGAAGGAGGTGGACACGCGACTGCACGACTTCATGAAGACGCAGCCCGCCTCCATCCATCTTGTGAAATGGTACGATCAGACCCAGCTTGTCCGCTCCTCGATCAGCGCGGTGGAAGAGGCCATTCTGATTGGGATCGTCTTTGCCGCCTTCGTCGTATGGGGCTTCCTACGCAACTGGCGAGTCACCGCCGTGGCGATGGCGATCGTGCCGGCCTCCGTGCTGATCTCCGTGCTGTTGCTCTATGCGCTGGGTCTTTCCTTCAACATCATGACGCTTGGCGGCATCGCGGCGGCCATCGGACTTCTGATCGACGATGCAATCGTGATGATCGAGCATATCGCCCGCCGTTCGGGCGCGCCCGGCGTCGAAGACCCCCAGCGGACAGTGCTCAAGGCCGCGCGGGAATTCCTCTCGCCCCTGTTCGGCTCCAGCTTCGCCACCATCATCATATTTGTGCCTCTCGCGTTTCTGACCGGCGTCACCGGTGCGTTCTTCAAGTTTCTCTCGCTGACGATGGCGTCAGCCCTCATCATCTCCTACATCCTCACGGCATTGATCGTGCCGCTCCTGGCGCGCAGCGTCATCGACTTCCGGACCTGGCGGGACCCCGGCCACGGCAGGGAGACATGGCTGCCGCGGACGCATGGGCGCCTGCTGGACCGGCTGTTCGCGCAGCCGGTCCTGATTGCCGTCAGTGTCGCCGTCCTCGCCGGCCTCGGCTATCTGGCCTACACCCAGGTCGGAACCGGATTCCTGCCACGGATGGACGAGGGCGGTTTTGTCATCGATTACGAGACCCAGCCCGGAACCTCGTTGATCGAGACCAACCGCGAGCTGTCGCAGGTCGATCGCATCCTCAAAGAAAATCCTTATGTGGAAACCTATTCCAGACGCACCGGCGCCGGGCTCGGCGGCGATTTCGTGGAGGCGTATCAGGGCGATTATTTCGTGAAGCTGACCGATCCCTCAAAACGCCCGCCGATCTCGACGGTGATGGACGACATCGTTCACCAGATCACGGTCAAGGTCCCGGGCATCGCGATGGATCCCAAGCAGCTCATGGGCGACATGATCGGCGACATGGTCGGCCGTCCGCAACCCATCGTGGTTCAGCTGAACGCGAAGAACCCGGACACGCTCGACGAGATCGCCCCCAAGGTCGCCGACGCCATTGCCAAGGTGCCGGGCGTGGAGCCGGCCTCGATCAACAATGGCGTGGTGCCGGCGGGCGATGCGCTGGAGATTCACGTCGTTCCCGCTGCCGCAGCAAGCCAGGGGATTACGCCGGATGATGTGCGGACGCAGGTCTACCATTACCTCAACGGCGCCGTAGTGACCAAATACCTGGGCCAGGTTCAGGATGTCGGTATTCGCCTCTGGCTCAATCCGCTGAACGAAAAGATGTATCGCGACCAGCTGGGAGAGATACTGATCCATTCGCCGAACGGCCGTGTGTTCCCATTGAAGCAGGTCGCCGAAGTCGCCTTTGTTGCCGGACAGCCGCAGATCACGCGCAATAATCTCGCCCAGGTCGTGCCGGTCACCGCTGAACTGCGCGGCGGCCATGATCTGGGCTCCACGGTCGCCGCTGTCCGGAAGGTTCTACAAAAACCGGGCCTCCTGCCGAACGGCACCTATTACTCCATCGGCGGCCAATACAAGCAACAGCAGATGGCAGCCGCCGGGATGATCAGAGTATTCGCCGCCGCGGCGATCGCCGAATTCATCCTGCTGCTATTCCTCTACAACCGCTTCCTGATGCCGATCGTCATCATCGCCAGCGCGATGGTGTCGAGCAGCGCGGTCTTCATCGGCTTATGGCTCACCGGCATCGAACTCAACATCACGGCCATGATGGGCATGGTCATGATCATCGGCATCGGAACGGAGATGGCGATCTTCTTCGCCTCCGAGTACCAGGAACTGGAAAAGACGATGCCGCAGCGCGAGGCCCTGCGCGCCGCCGCGCTGAACCGGCTGCGGCCCATCGTGATGAGCACACTTGCCATGGTGCTTGCCCTGTTGCCGCTCGGCGCAGCCATCAGCGGATCCGGGGATCAGATGCTGCAGCCGCTCGCCATCGCCATCATTTCCGGCATTATTGTGCAGCTTCCTCTCGTGCTTCTCGCGGTTCCGGTCGTGGTCGGTCTGACGGTCCGGCACAGGGCGAATTCGTCCGCATGACGTCGCCGCGCCGAGGCATGGGCGTGATCACCAGTGTGGTTGCGCGTCGCGCCTCGCCGGGTTGAGAACCCAGCGGTCGCTGCGACCAACCGCCGAGCAGGCGATTACGTCAGTGGCGGTGGTCGTTGCCGCCGCGGCCGCCCCAGTTGCCATGACTACCGGCCGCCGCACCGCCATGGCTCCATCCGGCATGACCGCCGCCGCCATGGGCAAAGGCGCGTCCGCCGCCCTGCCAGCCACCGCCGTGCGGCAAGGCTTGAGCATGGGTGAAGGCTTGTCCGCCACCATGCCAGTTATTTGCGGGCGCATAGGTGTGGTCATGCGAGAGGTTTCGCCCGTATGAAGACGTCTGTCCACCACCCTGCCAGTTGCCGCCGCCCGTGTAGGACCGCTGATGGGAGAAGGCCTGTCCGCCGGCGCCTTGCCGATAGGTCTGGCCGTAGCCATGCCCGGCGCCACGCCTCTCGCCGCCCCAATTTGCGCGGCCGCCATCGTAGCCGTGGCCGCCTTGCCAGCCGGCGCGATCACTCCGCCAATTGTTGTCGCGCCAGTGGAAATCATGTTCCCGCCAGTGCCGGTAATCGTCACGATCATGCCACTGCCACCAATCATTGCGATCAGGGAAGATGAAGTCGCCGTCACTGTAAATCGACGGACCCCAGATGTTGTAGAAGTAGTCGTAGCAGCGGTACGGCGCCGGAAGATCGTATTCCCGATACCACCAGCATGGAGCACTGTCGTCGTAATACCCGGACCAGCCGGGGCCGCCTATGCCGATCGAAAATCCGAATTGCGCGCTGGCCGGCGCGGTGGAAGCCACGGCACCTCCTGCCATCAAAACGACAGCCAGAAGTCTTGCGCTCGTTTTCATGTGTCGTCTCCCGTTTGAGAACCAATTGGCTTGGTTCCACGAACCGCAATCTCGTCTTGGCGACGTGAACCCCAGATGAATAACGCACGGCCAAAGGTCCGGGCCACGCAACATTGGGAAACTATAACGTTGACGATTCGACGTTGCCGAGCGTCGGAACCTTGGCAAAAAACAATCTTCGGCGCTTACCACACGGGCCCATGTCTGCCGTACACTGATAGGAAGAAACCTGCCCAGGAGATTGCTGAACATGCCCAAGATTACTCTGCGCGTGATAACCCTGAGCCTTGCCGGTCTGTTCTTCTGCACCAGTGCGGCGATGGCGTTCACCGGCCAGAAATACGCCCATGAGGCCAAGATCACTCTGGTTCAGGCGAGAGCCATTGCGCTGAAGACCCAACCCGGGAAGATCACTGACGAGGAGCTTGAGCGCGAACCGGGTGGCAGCGGCCTGCGGTATTCCTTCGATATCAAAAGCGGTGCCGCGACGCATGAAGTCGGCGTAGATGCGAAGACGGGGGCAGTGCTTGAGAACTCGGTCGAGGGACCTCACGCCGATTGATCGACGCTTCTGCGGATTGAGGGAAGATCGATCAAGCGCCGGTGCGTCGTCGCTGTCTGCCTGTCGGGCGATCAACCTTGTGCGCATGCGGTGTCAACTACGGAAACAGCCGGGACGCAAGAGGAGCGCCGTTTCAGCACTCAGAGAATGAGGCCGCATTGCCGCGCCTTTTGCAGCGACACGCCGGGATATTTGCCCAGCGCCAGCGTCTTCTGCTTGGCGTCGAAGCGACAGGCCATGCGCCAGTGCTTCGAGCCGCTTGGCGAAGGCGGCCGACGGCCCGACGAGAACATGAGGCCAACGCGCGTCCAACGCCTGTCCAACGTCTTCCGGAAAATCGGTGGTAAGTCTTTGAGGACGTTGGTGGGTGATACAGGACTCGAACCTGTGACCCGCTGATTAAGAGTCAGCTGCTCTACCGCCTGAGCTAATCACCCACAAGGAGGGGCGCCTATAGCAGAGGGACCCAGCCCTGTCCATGCGCGAGGGTGCGCCGAATTTGCCTTTCCGGAGGCCCCCGACGAGGCCGCCGGAGGTCTGCGCAACTCCTTGAAAAATATCAGATAATTCCTGCCGACAGGCGGGGGATTTCGACCTGCCGGTGGACGTGGACGCTGAGCAGCAGGCCAAACCCGAACATCACCGCCAGCATGGCTGTGCCGCCGTAGGAGATCAGCGGCATGGGAATGCCCACCACGGGAATCAGTCCCATCACCATCAGGCCGTTGATCATGATGTAGAAGAAGAAGTTGAGCGTGATCCCCATCGCCAACAGGCGGCCGAACTGGCTGCGGGCCTGGGTCGCGGTCTGGACCCCGTAGCCGATCACCACGGCGAACAGGATGAGAAGGGCGATGCAGCCCACAAAGCCGAATTCCTCGGCGAAATTCGTGAAGATGAAGTCGGTCTGCTTTTCCGGCAGGAAGTTGAGGCGGCTCTGGGTCCCTTCCAGGAAGCCCTTGCCGGCCGCGCCGCCGGAGCCCACCGCGATCTTCGCCTGCGTGATGTTCCAGCCCGCGCCCAGGGCGTCGGATTCCGGATTGAGGAAGGTCAACACGCGCGCCTTCTGATAGTCGTGCAGAACATATTTCCACGCCACCGGAACGGCGGCGGCGGCGGCCGTCAGCGTCGGGACGATCCACCACCATGACAGACCCGCGAGGAAGAGGAGTGAAACCCCATCCAGGCCGATGATGATCGTGGTGCCCAGATTGGGCTGGATCGCCACCAGGGCCGCCGGGATGCCGATCATCAGCAGCGGGATCAGAAGGCGGAGCGGCCGGGACACATCTTCGACGCTCTGGCCGTGCAGAAACCGCGCAAGGGCCATGATCAAAGCGATCTTCACCAGTTCGGAAGGCTGCAGATCGACACCGCCGAGCGAAATCCAGCGCTGGGCGCCAAGCCCTTCATGGCCGGCAACCTCCACGGCGACCAGCAGCAGCAGCGAAACCAGATAGGCCGGATAGGCGAAGCTGAGCCAGAACCGGATGTCGACCATCGCCACGACGATCATCAACACGAAGCCGATGACGAAGCGGACGACCTGCTTGCCGGCCCAGGGGTCCCAGGACCCGCCGGCCACCGAATACTGCATGGCGAAGCCGACACAGGCGATGATGGTGATCAGGAGCACGAGGCCCCAGTTGATCTCGTACAGCTTGTCGGCGACCGACAGCGTGCGCCGTGCGACGGCATAGGGACGGAGCGTCATGTGCGGTCCCCGTTCCCGCCCACTTGAGCGGCGCGCACCGGGTAGGCGGTCGGCAGCTTCACCGGATCGCGCTGCTGGGCGAACAAGAGGATGTCGCGCGCCATCTGGACATGCGGATGGGCTCCGACCGCCCCGTGCTCCAAAAGGACCATGCAGGCGTAGCGCGGCGAGGTCGACGGCGCGAAGGCGAAGAACAGGGCGTGGTCACGCAAGTTCCACGGCAGGGACTCGTTCTTGCGAACGCCGGTGAGGTGCTCCTCCTTGGAAATGCGCCGGACCTGCGCCGTTCCGGTCTTGCCGGACATCTCAAAGCCCGGCTGCGTGATCCGCCAGGCGTAGGCGGTGCCTCCGGGCTCGTTGCAGACCGCGAACAGGCCGGACCGCACCATGTCGAAGGCCTTCTGCGAGAACGGCAGGTCGCCGGGAATGGGCCTGGGCTGCAAGCGATTGCCCACCACCTTGGTGATGCGCGGCACCAGCGCCTTGCCGCTCGCCAGCCGCGCCGCGACCGTGCAGAGTTGGATCGGGGTCACCACCACATAGCCCTGTCCGATGCCGGCGCTGAGGGTGTCGCCGGGCTGCCAGGGAATGCCGTAGCGGGCCAGCTTCCAGGCGCGGCTCGGAATGAAGCCGGCGATTTCGCCGGGTATTTCGATGCCGGTCGGAGCGCCCATGCCGAGCGCGCGCGCCGCCGCTTCCATGTTGTCGATGCCGAGCCGGCGCGCCACCTCGTAGAAAAAAACGTCGCATGAAACCTGGATGCCGCGGCGAAGGTCCACGTGTCCGTGTCCCCCCTTCTTCCAGCAGTGGAAGGTATGATTGCCCAGGGTGACGGAACCGGTGCAGAAGACCTGGAGATCCTCCAGACCGTTGTCCATCGCCCCCATCGCCATCGCGGGCTTGAAGGTGGAGCCCGGCGGATAGGAGCCGCTCAGCGCCTTGTTGAGCAACGGTTTGTGGTCGTCGTGGGTCAGCGCGTACCATTGCTGGTTGCTGATGCCCACGTTGAACAGGTTCGGGTCGTAGCCCGGCGTCGAGGCGAGCGCGAGCACATCACCGGTGTTGGTATCCATCACAACGCAGGCGGCGCTTTCGTCGCCGAGCCGCTCCTCGGCGAAGCGTTGCAGCTGGCAGTCGAGCGTCAGATACACGTCCTTGCCCGGTATGCCCGGCTTGTTCGAGAGTTCGCGGATGACGCGGCCGTAGGCGTTGACCTCCACCCGGCTGGCGCCGGCCTCGCCCCGCATCTCGACGTCGTATTCCTTCTCGATACCGCGCTTGCCGACCCGGAATCCGGGTTGCGACAGCAGCGGATCGTCATCGTTCTCCTGATCCTTCTGGCTCGCCGCCGCGACGTAACCGAGAACGTGGCTCATCTCGGCGCCGTAGGGATAGGCGCGCGTTTCGCCGACATCGGGCTGCACACCCGGCAGATACGGCAGATGCATGTTGATGAGGGCGAATTCCTCCCAGGTCAGGTTTTCGGCAATCGGCACCTGGGCGAACTTCTTGTTCTGGGCGATCTCGCGCAGCACGCGGTTGCGCTGACTGGGATCGATCTGGATGATCTTGGCGACAGCATCGAGGGCTGCATCAACCCCCTCGCTCGCCTCTTAGGCGAAAATCACCACCCGGTAATTGCGGCGGTTGGTCGCCAGCTCGACGCCGAAGCGATCGATGATCCGCCCGCGCGGCGGGAAGATGAACCGCTGGCTGACGCGGTTGTCCTCGGCCTCCGTCATGTACTCGGCGCCGTTCAGGATCTGGAGCTGGTAAAGGCGGCCTGCCAGCAATGCCATGATGCCGCCCATGCCGCCGGTCAGCATCAGCGTGCGGCGCGTGAAGCTCGCATACCTGCTCTTGTCCTTGCGATCGAACAGCGGCATCAGAATTCGCTCCGCAACGGACCGACGAAGCGGTGATGAATCCAGCCCAGAATGAAGGCAGCCGGGATGTACATCAACGAGGTGACGGCAAATTCCTTGATGGAACCGCCGACAGGCATCAGTTGCCAGTGGTAAATCGAGTAAATGAGGTATTGCGAGCAGCAGGCGATCAGGGCGGCCGTGGCAAATCCCAGGATGGCGCCCCAGCCGGAAAGTCCCGCAAAGGCGTCTCGCTGCTTGTCGACCACGGCATAGGTGGCAACGAGCGAGGCGGTCCAGATGCCCAGCGGCTCGTTGGACAGGATGTCGTGCGACAAGCCGATCATCAGAACCCAGCCCGGCGACATCAGGTCAGGACGCACCAGGCACCAGAAGTAGATCGGCATCAGCGCGTACATCGGCGCGGGAACCCAACTGCCGAATATCGAGAAGGGCAGATTGGTGATCACCACGCCCAGAAAACCGCAAAGCACCGGTACGCTGTTCGAGAAGAACCGGCCGCCCATGATGCTACCCATCCGCTCCACGGCCGGCCTCATTGATTGTCCGGCTCATCGCTGGCGTTCCCGCTGTCGCCGGGTGCCGTCCCCGCATTCTGCGGCGGCGTTGCCGGCTTGAACACCGGCGGCGGAGTCACGAGCTGGGGCGCGGGAAGCACCTGCTGCTGCGGCGCGGCGGGGGGCAGTCCTGCCGCAGTCACCGGCAGATCGTTCGGCGATGCCGCGGCCGGGCGTTCGGGACGCTGCTTGAAGTCGATGATTTCGACGTCCTGGGCCGTGGTCTGGTCGGCGAACAGCTGGACGCGATAGCCGTTGCCATCGGGCACGATGAAGCCGATGGGAATGCCGGCCGGCAGGATGTCGCCGTCGCCGGAGGTCACCACCTGCGCGTTCTCCTTGAGCTGCACCCCGCTCGCCAGCGTCTCGATGACCGGCATCGGCGAGTTGTCGCCGGCCATGATCGCCTGGTCGGTGTTGGGCTCGATCGAAACCGGGATGCGGCTGTTCAAGTCGGTGAGCAGGATCACCCACGAGGTGCGCTCGCCCGTGAGGAACACACGGCCGATCATGCCGCGCTGATCGATCACCGCCTGTCCGGGCTTGATGCCGTTCACTTTGCCGGCATCGAGAATCATGGTCTGCAGAAACGGATGGTTCGCGCGCCCGATCACCCGCGCCACCACGGACGACAGAGCGGGATCCGGAACGGCATGAAGCAGGAGCTGGTAGCGCTTGATCCGCTCGTTGAGCACCAGGGCCCGGTTGTGCCACTGGCGAAGGCGGGCGTTCTCCTCCTTGAGCCGCAGGTTCTCCTGATAGACCCAGAAGATGTCGCCGATCGATCCGACCCAGCGGTTGACGGCCTCCATCGGGGTGCGGGTGGCAACCAGGGCCGGACGCATCCAGTCGACGATGTTGGTGCGGGCACGGTCGAACAGCGAGGACTGGGCCTTGCCGATCAGGATGAGGATCACGGCAAGGGCCGCCACGACGACCAGCGGCAGATGGGCTCTGCCGCGTGATCGCGCAATCCTCCAGGTCCCATTGCCCATACTTACTCCGATACGCGGCCAGCAGCCGGATCAGAAGGCCGTCGATAGAACGTGCCGCATACCTTTGGTGTTTTCCAGCACCCTGCCGGTTCCAAGCGCCACACAAGACAATGGATCGTCCGCGATGGAGATGGGAAGGCCGGTCTCCTCCCGCAGCACCTGGTCGAGATTGGCGAGCAGCGATCCGCCGCCCGTGAGGACAATTCCCTTGTCGACGATGTCGGCGGCCAGCTCGGGCGGGGTTGCCTCTAGGGCGACCTTCACGGCCTCGACGATGGCTCCCACCGGCTCGGCCAGTGCCTCGGCGATATGACGCTGGGTGATCGTGATCTCCTTCGGAACGCCGTTCAGAAGGTCACGGCCCTTGATTTCAAGAGTCACGCCGGTACCGTCGGTCGGCGGCGCGGCGGAACCGATCTCCTTCTTGATGCGCTCGGCGCTGGCTTCACCGATCAGAAGGTTCTGGTGCCGGCGGATGTAGGCAATGATGGCCTCGTCCATCTTGTCGCCGCCCACTCGCACGGAGCGCGAATAGACGATGCCGCCAAGCGACAGCACGGCAACTTCGGTGGTGCCGCCGCCGATGTCGACAACCATGGAGCCGGTCGGCTCGCTGACCGGAAGGCCCGCGCCGATCGCGGCCGCCATCGGCTCCTCGATCAGGAACACGCGGCGGGCGCCGGCCGACAAAGCCGATTCCTGAATGGCCCGGCGTTCCACGGCGGTCGAACCGGATGGAACGCAGACGATGATCATCGGATTGGCGAAGGAGCGGCGGTTATGCACCTTGCGGATGAAATGCTTGATCATCTCTTCCGCCACTTCGAAATCCGCGATGACACCGTCACGCATCGGACGAATGGCCTCGATATTGCCGGGCGTCCTGCCCAGCATCATCTTGGCGTCGTTGCCGACTGCGCGAACCTGCTTCTTGCCTCCTCGATTGATCGTGGCGACGACTGAGGGTTCGTTGAGCACGATGCCGCGCCCCTTGACGTAGACAAGGGTGTTCGCGGTTCCCAGATCGATCGCCATATCGCTCGACAGTGCGCCGAGAAGACTGCCGAACATGCTTAACCTGC
>VFSW01011827.1_pt1 | contig 12231 bp, 11 predicted proteins | sample 5358111 | NCBI WGS metagenome assembly VFSW01 (sample SAMN11554181, study PRJNA540505) | mine drainage metagenome | isolation source: sediment from site ElyBrook_90M | place: USA: Ely Copper Mine, Vershire, VT | collected 2017
CACCATCCCCACGGTCCCGCAGGCGCTCGAACCCCTGCGCCGGATTGGCGGAATATGTCGTACAGCGAGCTGACGCGCCGGTATTTCGAGCTTGCGCCGCTGGCCGGAACGCTGGAAGGGCCGCAAATCGCGCGCGGCGCGGCCGGCGGGCGGGCGCAAGGGGTCTGGGTCCAGTTTGATCTGCGGCTCGAGGCGGGGGCGCCGGACGCCGTGCGGATCGCGGAGGCGCGTTTCCTCGCCTTCGGCTGTCCACCCGTCTTCGCCGCGGCCGGGGGGACCGCCGAACCGGCGGGCGGGCGGCCGCCCGGGCCGTCCTTGCCGCTGCCTCCCGAGGCGCTCAGGCGCTTATTCGACGCCCCGGTCGAGAAACTCGGCCGCCTGCTCGTGGTCGAAGATGCATGGATCGCGACCATCGCGTCGATCGATCGCGGCGCTTGAGAACCAGACACCATGCGCCGGGGGCGCCGGCGTGTTATGTATAGACGAAGCAGGCTTTCAGGCGGAGGTGAGGAGACATGACGATCGAGCTGACCGAGGCGGCGGCGGACCGGGTGCGCAGCCATTTGCAGAAGCGCGGAATCGGCGTGGGATTGCGGCTCGGGATCAAGAAGACCGGTTGTTCGGGGTTCGCCTACGTCGTCAATTATGCGGACGAGATCGGGCCCGGCGACGCCGTGTTCGAGGCGCGGGGGGTCAAGGTCATCGTCGACCCGGCCAGCCTGCCGCTGATCGACGGCACCATCGTGGATTTCGTCAAACAGGGCTTGAATGAAGCCTTCAAATTCCAAAATCCGAAGGCCAAGAGCGAGTGCGGCTGCGGCGAGAGCTTCAGCCTGTAACCGGCGATCGAATCGCCGCAAGTCGGTTTTCCCAATTAATACAGGCACTTCGGCGCTCGCGCCGATTGCTTGCCGGGCGCGCGTCGGCTAGACTCCTAAATCTTTGTCGCCGCCCCTTCGGGCGCCCTTGTCCCAATCAGTCCTGTCGAGGTCATCCATGTCAATCGAGCGAACCCTGTCCATCGTCAAACCCGACGGTGTCGGCCGCAATCTGGTCGGCGAAGTCTATCGTCGCTTCGAGGCGGTCGGCCTGCGGATCGTGGCGGCACGGATGATTCACCTGTCCCAGGCGCAGGCCGAGTCGTTCTACGGCGTGCATCGCGAGCGGCCGTTCTTCAAGGACCTGGTGCGCTTCATGACGTCCGGCCCGGTGATGGTGCAGGTGCTGGAGGGAGACAACGCCGTCGCGAAGAATCGCGACGTGATGGGCGCCACCGATCCGAAGAAGGCGGCCGCCGGAACCATCCGGGCGGATCTGGCGACGTCGATCGACGAGAACATCGTTCATGGATCCGACGCGGCCGATACCGCCGCGCAGGAGATCGCCTTCTTCTTCAGCGCGATCGAGATCTGTCCGCGCACGCGTTGAGCGGCGCCCACCCGCGAGCGGCATTCGAGATGGACCAGTCGGCCGGTGATCGTGTGAATCTGCTCGGCCTGCCGCGCGCCGAACTCGAGGCGTTCGTCGCCGCGCGTTTCGGCGCCAAGCCGTTTCGCGCGCGCCAGCTGATGAAGTGGATCTACCGCCGCGGCGCCGCCGATTTCTCGGAGATGACGGATCTGGCGAAGGATTTCCGCGCCGAACTCGAGACGGGCGCGAAGATCTCGGTGCCGCAGATCGTCACCAGCCAGATATCGAGCGACGGCACGCGCAAGTGGATGCTGCGGATGGACGAGGTCCAGGGCATCGAAACCGTGTTCATACCGGAACCGGACCGCGGCACCCTGTGCATCTCCAGCCAGGTCGGATGCGCGATGGACTGCAGCTTCTGCGCCACCGCGCAGCAGGGTTTCAACCGCAATCTGGGCGTCGCCGAGATCGTCGGCCAGGTCTGGCTCGCGCGCCACGAGCTCGCCGCCGCGGCGGCGCGCGGCGACCCTTCGGCCGAGGGGCGCAAGATCACCAACATCGTCTTCATGGGAATGGGCGAGCCGCTCGCGAACTATCGCAACGTGCTGCCGGCGATGCGGATTTTCCTGGACGATCTGGGCTACGACTTGTCGCGGCGGCGCGTGACCTTGAGCACCTCGGGCCTCGTCCCGCAGATCTACAAGCTGGCCGAGGAGTGCAACGTCGCGCTCGCCGTCTCGCTGCACGCGCCGAACGATGAGTTGCGCAACGAGCTGGTGCCGATCAACCGCAAGCACCCGATCCGGGAGCTGCTCGCGGCGTGCTGGCATTACATCGAGAAACAGAACGGGCGCAGCGTGACGTTCGAGTACGTGATGCTCGACGGCATCAATGACCGGCCGGAGCACGCGCGCGAGCTGGCACGGCTGTTGCGCGGCCGTCCGGCGAAGCTCAATCTGATCCCGTTCAACGCGTTTCCCGGCACCCCCTACCGTCGTTCGGCGGATGGAGCGATCATCCGATTTCGAGACGTGCTGAACGAAATGGGCGTCATCGCGACGATCCGGCGCACACGGGGCGATGACATCGACGCGGCCTGCGGCCAGCTCGCCGGACGCGTCACCGACCGGCTGATCGTGCGCCTCGGCGTGAAACTGCCGAATCATGGCGTCCGTACGGAGGTGGTTCGATGAGAGACCGTTCGCCCAGGATCGCCGCCTTGATGGCGGCATGCCTCGCCCTGGCGGCATGCGTGCCCAGCGAAAACCTGGCCCCGGGCAAGACACCGGCCGAGGCCGCGACGGTCAACGTGCAGCTCGCGGTGGCCTACATGCAGCTCGGCAAGCTCGCCATCTCGCGGCATTTCATCGAGCGCGCGCTGAGCCAGGATCCGCACGACGCGAGCGTTCAGGCGACCGCCGGCGTGGTGTTCGAGCGGCTCGGGGAGAAGGACAAGGCCGAGCATGCCTACGAGGAGGCGGCCCGCCTCGGACGCAAGGATCCGGACGTCATGAACACCTATGCCGGGTACCTGTGCCGGACGGGACGCGCGGCCGAGGGTGAGAAGGTGTTCAAAACCGTGATCGACAATCCGGTGTATCAAACGCCGGAAGTCGCGATGGTCAATGCCGGGGTCTGCCTGGAGGGCGCCGGCGACGATGCCGGGGCGCAGCGCTACTTCGACCGGGCGCTGGTCGTTCATCCGAATCTGCCCCAGGCGATGCTCGAGTCCGGTGCGCTCGCCCTGCGGCTCAAGGACCCGGCCAAGGCCGCGCACATCGTCGCGCACTACCTGGAGGTCAACAAGCCCACCGCGGAGATCCTCTGGCTCGGACTGCGCGCGGAGCGCGCCCTCGGCAAGGCGGATGGTGCGGCCGACTACGGGCAGCGCCTGGAAAAGGACTTTCCGACCTCGAATGAGGCGCGCCTGATGCAAGCCGGCATCACGCAATGACCGCGGCGTCGGAACTGGGGCCGCGGCTGCGGGCCCAGCGGGAACGCCGCGGCATCGGCGTTTCGAAGGCGGCGGACGAACTGCGTCTCGACGCCTGGATCGTCGAAGCGATGGAGGCGGGGGAATTCGACCGTGTCGGCGCGCCGGTGTACGCGAAAGGCCATTTGCGGCGCTATGCGGCGATGCTGGGCATGCCGGAGTCCGACGTCGCGGCCGCGCTCGAGTCGCTGACGGCGCCCGTGCCGGCGGTGACGCCGCTCGACCAGGTGCCGTTCACGTCCGCACCATCCAAGCGCCTGACCGAACTGCCGTGGGGTCCGGTCGCGGCGCTCGCCGCGTTCGCGATCATCGTGATCGGCGTGCTGTGGTCCAAACCCTGGCGCCTGCACGTCGGCACCCCGACGCCGGCCGCGGCACCGTCGGCCGATGTTTCGCCACCGGCCCACGGGTCGCCGCCCGCACCCGCCGGCGCAACGATGCCCGCCGCGCCCGCGAGAACCGCGCCCATGGGCGTGACGGCGGCGCCGATGCCGCCCGAAGCCGCGGCGCCGAGGCCGGCCGTCGCCGCGCGGGCGCCCGTCGATGCCGCGAACGGCAGCCGGCTGCGCCTGGAGTTCGCCGGCGAGTCCTGGGTTTCCGTGCGGGATGCGACCGGCAGGCTCGTGTTTCGCGGGGTCGCGCGCGCCGGCACATCCAAGACGCTGTCGGGCCGCGCGCCGTTCGCGATCGTGCTCGGCTATCAGCGCGGCGTCCAAGTACAAGTTAACGGTCGGGAGGTGCGGATCACGGACGCGTTCATCCAGGGCAACGTCGCCCGATTCCAAGCCGGCGCCGACGGTGTTCCGAGCCGCTACGCGGCCGCACCGCCTCCGCGGCACTGAGAGAGGACCCTTGAGCACGATCATCGAGCCCCTGCGCGGCGTACACGACATTCTGCCGGCGCAGATCGCGCTGTGGCAGTTCCTCGAACGCACCACGCGGGAGGTCTTCGACGCGTACGGCTACGAGGAATTCCGCGTGCCGATCATCGAACAGACGCAGCTGTTCAAGCGGTCGATCGGGGATTTCACCGATATCGTCGAGAAGGAGATGTTCAGCTTCGTCGACCAGGGCGAGGATCACATCACGCTGCGCCCGGAGGCGACGGCGGGCATCGCCCGCGCGGTGATCTCCAACGGCCTGCTGCGGGCGGGGCGGCTGCGCCTGTGGTGCATGGGACCGATGTTCAGGCGGGAGCGTCCGCAGGCGGGGCGGTTCCGCCAGTTTCACCAAATCGACGCGGAGGCCTTCGGGTTCGAGGGCCCCGACATCGATGCCGAGATGATCCTGCTGTCGGCCCGGCTGCTCCGGCGTCTCGGCTTGACCGGGGTCAAGCTGCACGTCAATTCGCTCGGCACCCCGCAGTCCCGGGCGGGCTACCGGGAGCGGCTCATCGCCTATTTCAGCGCCTATGAGGCGGATTTGGACGAAGACAGCCGGCGGCGCCTGCACGGCAATCCGCTGCGGATACTGGACTCGAAACACCCCGCGACGCAGCGCATCGTCGCCGGGGCGCCCCATCTCGGCGATTCGCTGGACGCCGAGTCGGCGGCTCATTTCGAGACCTTGTGCGGACACCTGCGGGCCGCCGGTATCGAGTATCATGTCGACCGCCGGCTGGTGCGCGGGTTGGATTACTACACCCGCACCGTGTTCGAGTGGATCACGGACTCGCTCGGCTCGCAAAGCACGGTATGCGCCGGCGGACGCTACGACGGCCTCGTCGGCCAGCTCGGCGGCGCGGCGACCCCCGGCATCGGCTGGGCGATGGGCCAGGAGCGCATCGTCATGCTGTTGGAGAAGCTCGGCCGTTCCGGCGGCGCCGATGCGCCGCACGTGTATATGGTGGCGAGCGGGGAACGCGCGGAGCGCACGGCGTTCCAATTGGCGGAGCGGCTGCGCGACGATTGGCCGGGTATGAAGTTGTTGTGCAATCTGGGCGGCGGCAATTTCAAGGCGCAGTTCAAACGGGCCGACAAGGCGGGTGCGCTGTACGCGATCGTACTGGGCGACGACGAGGTCGCGCGCGGAACGGCCGCATTGAAGGATTTGCGCGGTGGACAGGCTCAGGAGGAGTGCGCGCTCGAGCGCTTGAGCGAACGCCTGGGCATCTTGTTGGGTCTGAAGGCGTCGAACACGGGGTAGCCATGGCAGAAGATTATTTGACCGATGACGAACAACTCGAGGTCGTCAAGCATTGGCTGGTCGAGAACGGGCCCTGGCTGCTCGCCGGCGCGCTGCTCGGCGGCGCGCTGCTGTTCGGGTACCGGTACTACGAAAACCACAGCAACAGCGTCGCCCTGCGCGCCGCCGCCGAATTCGACCAGATGACGAGCGCGATCGACAAGCACGACGTCGCCGGCGCGCGCCGCGTGGCGCAGGAGCTCATCGGCAAGTACGCGGGCAGTCCCTACGCGGATCAGGCCGAGCTTGCGCTCGCGAGCCTGTCGGTGAACGACGGCCAGCTCGCCGCGGCGGTGCCGCCGCTGACGCACGTGATCGATCATTCCAAGGATTCGGAGCTGAAGAAGATCGCCCGTCTGCGCCTCGCGCGCGTGCAGATCGCCGAGGGCAAGCCCGATCTGGCGCTCGCCACGCTGTCCGGCGGCATGCCCGGCGCATTCGCCCCGCTGTATCACGAGGTCCGGGGCGACGCCCTGGCCGCCAAGCACGACAATGCCGGTGCGATCACCGAATACCAGACCGCCCTCGCCGCCACCGATCCGCGCTACGGCGACAGCGCCCTGTTGTCGCTGAAGATCGCCGATCTCGGCGCCGCGCCGGCCGCCGGCAAGGCGGCGCCGTGATGCGCCGCTGGATCGCGCTGCCGCTGGCCGCGCTGGTCGTGCTCGCCGGCTGCAGCAAGGACAAGGATGCGGACCAGCCGGCCAAGCTCGTGGAAATCAAGGCCAGCCTGCCGGTGCACAAGTTGTGGAGCGCCAACGTCGGCGGCGGCAAGCACCAGATGCTGCTGCGCCTCGGCCTCGCTCCCGCGCTCGACGGCGGCGTCGTGTTCGCCGCGTCCGTCAAGGGCGAGGTGCTCGCGGTCGACATGTCGAACGGCCGGCGCGTCTGGCGCAAGCGGCTGCGCATGCCGTTGTCCGCGGGACCCGGCGCCGGCGCCGGCATGGTCGTGGTCGGCTCCTCCAAGGGCGACATCGTCGCGCTCGACGAGGCGACCGGCGATGAGCGCTGGCGCTCGCACGTGGATGCCGAGCTGTTGTCGCCGCCGGCCGTCAGTCCGACCGTCGTCGTGCTGCGTTCGGTGGACGGCAGGCTGCACGGACTCGACGCCTCGACCGGCAGGCCGATCTGGTCGGTGCAACAACCGGTGCCGCGGCTCAGCCTGCGCGGCATCGCCACCCCGGTGATCGCCAAGGACGACGTCATCAGCGGTTTCGACAACGGCAAGATCATGGCGGTCAGCCTGTCGAACGGCAATACGCTGTGGGACACGACGCTGTCGGCGCCCCACGGCCGCACCGAACTCGCCCGGCTCGTGGACGTCGACTGCTCGGTCGCCGTCGTCGGCGACAACGTCTACGCGACCGGGTATCACGGCCGGACCGCGCAGCTCGCGCTCGATTCCGGCCAGATCTGGTGGGCGCACAAGATGTCCAGCGATCACGGCCTCGCGGCCGATGCGAAGCACGTGTATGTGTCGCTGGCGGACGGCAGCGTCGTCGCGATGCGCGCATCCAACGGCTCGACCATCTGGCGCAACGACACCTTGAAATGGCGGGGACTGAGTCCGCCCGTGCTGACGCCGTCGGCGGTCGTGGTCGCCGATTATCAGGGCTACGTGCACTGGCTCGACATCCAGACCGGGCAGATCATCGCGCGCACGCGGGTTTCCAAGTACAGCGTGTCGAGCACCCCGCTCGCGGTCGGCGACACGGTCGTCGTCATGAATGACGGCGGCGATATCGCGGCGTTCCGCGCCGCGCCACCGCCTCCGGGCTAGCATGCCGCTTTGCTGCCGGTAATCGCGCTCATAGGCCGCCCCAACGTCGGCAAGTCGACGTTGTTCAATGCGATGACCGGCACGCGCGACGCGCTGGTTGCCGATCTGCCGGGTCTCACGCGTGACCGGCAATACGGCTTTTCACGCCGCACCGAGCCCACGTGCATCGTCGTCGACACCGGCGGTCTCGTCGAGAACGCGAACGACATAGAAACCCTGATGATCGTGCAGACGGAGCTCGCGATCGAGCAGGCCGACCGCCTGATCGTCCTGGTCGACGGGCGGGCGGGCCCGACTCCGCAGGACCACTTCGTCGCGCGTCTCGCGCGCCGCAGCGGCAAGCCGCTGGTGCTCGCGGTGAACAAGACCGAGGGCTTCGATCCGGCGGCGGCGCTCGCCGACTTTCACGAACTCTGGCTCGGCGAGCCGCTGCCGATCGCCGCCGCCCACGACCAAGGCGTGGTCGCCCTGCTCGAGGAGGTCCTGGCCGACCTGCCGAAGTCGGATTCGGCCGACGAGGCGCCCGAGAGGACCGGCACGAAGGTCGCCGTCATCGGACGGCCGAACGTCGGCAAGAGCACGCTGATCAACCGCCTTCTCGGCGAGAACCGCCTCGTGGCCTACGACCGCCCGGGCACGACGCGCGACGCGGTGATGGTGCCCTTCGAGCGCGACGGCGAGCGCTTCACGCTGATCGACACGGCGGGCGTGCGGCGGCGGGCCCGCGTCGAACTCGCGGTGGAGAAGTTCAGCGTCATCAAGACGCTGCAGGCGATCGAGTCGGCGAACGTCGTCATCGTCGTCGTCGACGCGCAGGACTCCGTGGCCGACCAGGATGCGAGCCTCCTGGGCACCGTCGTCGAGCAGGGCCGCGCGCTGGTGATCGCGGTCAACAAATGGGACAACATCCCGGTGGAGCAGCGGGATGCGATCCGCCAGCAACTCGAGCAGAGAATGAGCTTCGCCGATTTCGCCGCGGTCCATTTCATCTCCGCGCGGCACGGCAGCGGGGTCGGCGAGTTGTTCGACTCGGTGCGCCGGGCCTACGCGTCGGCGACGCGGGAGCTGGCGACGCCGGAATTGACCCGGGTCCTCGAGGGGGCGATCCAGAGCCACCCGCCGCCGGTGGTGCACGGACGCCGCATCAAGCTGCGTTATGCGCACCAGGGCGGGCGCAATCCGCCGATCGTCGTCATCCACGGCAATCAGACCGACAGCGTCCCGGAGGCCTATCGCCGCTATCTGGTCAACGTCTACCGCAAGGCGTTCGAGCTGACCGGCACGCCGGTACGGGTCGTCTTTCGCGGCGAACAGAACCCCTTCGCCGGCAAGCGCAATCCGCTGACCCCGCGGCAGGTGAAGAAGCGCAAGCGGCTCATCCAGCGCAACAAGCGCTGAACCGCGGCGCGCGCTAGACTAAGCGGCGCCCTCGGGGAGACGATCGGGGATTCATCTTGCGGCAGCTGTTTAAGTTGCGGTCCGTCCGCTTCCTGTTGATCACGCTGGTGCTGGTCGCGTCGTACGCGGCCGGCGGCTTCTGGCTCGCGCCGAAATTGCTGCGCAATGCGATCGTCACCCAGACGAAGCAAAAGCTCGGCGTCGACGCGTCCGTGGGCGCGCTGCGCTTCAATCCGTTCTCGTTCGAGCTCGAGGTCAAGGATCTCGTGCTGAGCGGCGCCGACGGCCGCAAACTCGCGGGCTTCGGCCGATTGTTCGTCGATTTCGAGCTGTCGTCGCTGTGGCGCCGGGCGTTCGTTTTCAAGGAGATTGACCTGGCGGCGCCGTTCGCGCATGCCATCGTCGGCGCCGACGGGCGGCTGAACCTGCGCCAACTGGTGCCGAAGGCGGCGGGCGCGCCGCGGCCGTCGACGGGAATGCCCCGGGTGCAGATCGGCCGGCTCGAGGTGACGGACGCGAGTCTCGCCTACGATGACTTCGACGGGCCGCGGCACATCGCATTGAAGCTCGACCCGGTCACGTTCTCGCTGCGGGACTTTTCGACCGCGGCCGCGGGCGGGACGTTTTCCTTCGAGGCTTCGACTGCGCTGCACGAACGCATCGCCTGGAGCGGCCACCTGTCGGTGCAGCCGCTTGCCTCGGCAGGCGACATCGAAATCTCCGACCTGCGCGCGCAGACGCTGTCGAACTACCTGGCCGACCGGCTCGGATCTCGCATCGGCTTCGCACTGCGTGCCGGGCGGATCGGCGTCAAGGTCCATTATCGCTTCGGCGTGCAGAATGCGGTTCAGCTCGCCGTCGACGGCACGGCCGGCGCGACCGGACTGCAGGTGTCCCCGCGCGGCTCCAACGCGCCGTGGATCACGCTGCCGACGCTGCAGATCGGCGGCATCGGATTCGACCTCGCGGCCCGTCGCGTTCACGTCGACCGGGTCCAGTTGCGGGGTCTCGGCATCGACGCCGAGCTGGACCCCGAGCGCCGGCTCAATTTGATCGCGCTTGCCGGAACGCCGCCGCCGTCCGCCGGGTCGGTGCCACGTCCGGCGCCGGCGCCGGCGCCGGCCGCGGTGCCCGCGCCCTCCGCGCTGACCGCGCCCCCCCCGGCGCCGGCGTCACCGTGGCAGGTCGACGTCGGTCAACTGTCGATCAGCGACGCAACTCTCTCGGTCCTGGACCGCGGCGTGCGGCCGGCGGCGAAATTCACGCTCTCACCCTGGTCGCTCGACCTTGCGGGCGCGAGCCTCGACCCGGCCAAATCGATCGGCATCCGCTTCGCGGCGAACGTCGCCGGCGGCCGGCTCGCGGCGCAGGGCACGCTCCAGCCCGCGCCGCTGTCGGCGAGCCTTGCACTCGATGCGCAGCACCTCGATCTGCGCACGCTGGAACCCTATATCGCCCAGCACGCGTCCCTGACGCTGCGGAGCGGCCAGGTCGGCGGCGCACTGCGGCTCTCCTACCACCGCGGCGGTCCGGCGTTCAAGCTCGCGGGGAACCTGCGCATCGACTCGCTGCGCACGGTCGACAACGCGCTGCATGAGAACCTGGTGAGCTGGCGCCGGCTCGAGGCGCGCGGACTTGCGTTGCAACTCAAACCCGATCGATTCAGCGTGGCGAAGATCATCGCGGTTGAGCCCTACGCGCGCGTGATCATCGAGCCGGATCGCACGGTGAACGTGCGCCGCATCCTCGCCGGTCCGGGTGCGTCCGTCACCGCGGCACCCGCATCCGCCACTGCGTCCGCCGTCGCGGCGCGCGCGACGGCGGGTCAAGGTCGGCCGATGCGCGTCACGGTCGCCGCAATCGAGATCCGCAAGGGCCGGGCGAACTTTTCCGACCTGTCGATCAGCCCCAATTTTTCATCCGGCATCGAGGAGCTGTCCGGCACGCTGTCCGGACTCGACTCGCGGCCCGGGTCGCGCGCCAAGGTCGATTTGCACGGCGAGGTCGGCCCCTATGCGCCGGTGTCGATCAGCGGCGAGGTCAACCTCTTCGGGCCCGCGCTCTACGCGGACGTGGCGATGAGTTTCCGCAACATGGATCTGACGGTATTCAATCCCTATTCGGGCAAGTTCGCCGGCTACAACATCACCAAGGGCAAGCTGACGACCGATCTGCATTACCACGTCGAGGGCCGCAAGCTCGATGCGACGCATCACGTCATCATCGACCAGCTGGAATTCGGCGCGAAGACCGCGAGCAAGGACGCGGTGTCGCTGCCCGTCAAGCTCGCGGTGGCGCTGTTGAAGGATCGCAACGGCGTCATCGACCTGAGCCTGCCGGTCACCGGCTCGCTCGACGATCCGAAGTTCCGTCTGGGGCCGTTGATCTGGAAGGTCCTGGTGAACCTGCTGGAAAAGGCGGTGACCGCACCGTTCAAGCTGCTGGGCGCGCTGTTCGGCGCGGGACCGCAGATGCAGTACGTGCATTTCCGGCCCGGCGACGCGGCGCTTGATGCGGCGGACCAGGGGCGCATGCAGGCGCTCGCGAAGGCGCTCGGCGCCCGCCCGCAGTTGAAGGTGGATGTGCCGATCGGCGCGTTCGCGGCGGTCGATCAGCCGGCGCTCGCGCGGGCGCGGTTCGACGCCGAGGTCGCCGCCGAACAGGCCGCGCTCGGCCGCAGCGGGAAAAAAGCGCCGACGCGCCTCGCGGTGCTGAGCGCGCTTTACCTGAAGACCTTCGGCACACCGCCGCGGTTTGCGAAGCCCGCGGTCCCGCCGAAAACCCCCGCGGAGGCCGCGCAACGGCGCATCGACGACCTGGAGGCGCGGCTGATGGCGCGCATCCAGGTCGGTGACGCGGACTTGAAGGCGCTCGCCGAGCGGCGCGCGGTGGCGGTCGAAAAAGCCCTGCTGGGCGGCACCGGGGTCGACCCTGCGCGCGTGTTCCTGGTCGCGAACGGCAAGGTCGACGGGAACGCGGGCGCGGTGCGGCTCCAGCTCAGCTTGAAGTGAGCGCCGCGGCGCTCACCCCGAGGACTCGTCGACGGTCGCCTTGAGCCGGCCCCGGGCGAGGCGCGCCTCGATGCGCGTGCCGGGCGGTGCCGCGGCGGCATCGCGCAGGATGCCGCCATCCGCCGTCGAAACGATCGCATAGCCGCGCTCCAGCGTCGCGAGCGGACTCACCGCATTCAGCGTGCGCACGAGCGGCAGCAGTCGCTCGCTCGCACGGCGTAGTTCCCTGTTCTGGGCCGCGCTCAAGCGCGCGTACAGGTCGGCGTGACGGGCCGCCGCCGCGCGCAGGCGAACCGCCGGACTCGCGCCCAAAAGCCGCGCCCGCCGTTCGGCCAGGTCCGAACGCAGATCCACGATGCGTCGGCCCAGGAGATCACGCGACCGCGTTTCCAACTCGTCGAGCGGCTGCCTTTGGTCGGCGAGGCGGGAGGCGGGCGCGGCCTGCGCCGCGCGTC
>VFSW01011828.1_pt1 | contig 12230 bp, 10 predicted proteins | sample 5358111 | NCBI WGS metagenome assembly VFSW01 (sample SAMN11554181, study PRJNA540505) | mine drainage metagenome | isolation source: sediment from site ElyBrook_90M | place: USA: Ely Copper Mine, Vershire, VT | collected 2017
GAGGAGCACCGCCTCGGAGGCGAAGACCTCCTCGATGGGCCGGAGGCCGTTGCCGACGAGCGTGGTGCCGGTCGAGACGAGATCGACGATCGCTTCAGCGAGACCCAGCCGCGGGGCCACTTCGGCCGCCCCCGAGACCGGAATGACGTTCACCGGGATGCGACGCTGCTCGAAGAAGCGGCGGGTCAGCGACATGTGGGACGTCGCCACGCGCAAGCCCGCCAGATCCTCGGCGGCGCGGAAGGGCGAGTCGTTCGGCACGGCGATCGTCAGACGGCAGCGGCCGTAACCGAGCGTGCGAAGCTGTGGCACGCCGCAATTGGCTTCGGCGACGAGGTCGAGGCCTGTGATGCCGAGCTCGGCGACGCCGTCGTTCACGAACTCGACGATGTCGTTCGTGCGGACGAAGAGGATGTCCAGCTCGAAGTTCTGGACGCGCGCCTCGAGCGCTCGCTCACCGGCCTCGAAGACCAGGCCGGCGTCGCGAAGCAGCGTGACGGTCGGCTCGACGAGCCGGCCCTTGTTGGGAATGGCCAGCCGCATGCGGCGCGTCATCGGGGACCTCGTGGGTTCGATCCGACCTTGGGTTGGCCTTCGTCCGACGCGGCGCCGGCGGCGGAGGCGGCGGAGGCGGCGGAGGCGGCGGACCCGCGCGGTCGTTCCGAGCTCTCACGGGCTGCTTTGCGTCGTGCCAGCGCCTGCAGGTAGCCGCCCTCGCCGTGGTGCAGCCACTGGGCGATGCGGGTGATGGTGGCGGTGCTCGCGCCCGTCTGCCGCGAGATCTCCGCGTAGTGACGGCCCTCGTCGAGGAGCCGGACCACGGCCCAGCGCTGGGCCAGATCGTGGAGCTCACCCAGGGTGCAGAGGTCGCGGAAGAAGGCCGAGGCCTCGTCGACCGATTGGAGTCTCAGGATTGCCTCGAACAGCTCGGCCGTGGCCTCGTCGCGCCATGCTTCCGTCGCGTTCATCTCTGTTCCTCGCCCGTCCGTTCCTCGTCAGCCGCGGGTGCCGCGGAGCGCTCCCGTCGATTGCCTACTGCCGTTTCGCGTAAGCTCTCGGCGTTCATCTTCGTGACGTAGTAGCATAGTAGCATGCTACAACACGATCGCGCCAGCGGACAGAGCGAGGCCGACACGGACGTCCGTGCGAGGGGCGCCGAACGACCGTTCCAGCTGTTGCCCGCCATCGACCTGCGAGGCGGCCAGGTCGTTCGGCTGTCAGAGGGCGATTTCGCGCGGGAGACGGCGTACTCGCGGGATCCGGTGGCGGTGGCGCTGGGGTTCGCGGAGGCGGGAGCGCGCTGGATCCACGTCGTGGATCTGGACGGCGCGAGAGACGGCACCCGGCGCCAGGCCGGCGTCGTGGCGCGGATCGTCGCGGCGGTAGGGGAGCGAGTCGCCTGCGAGGTGGCCGGTGGACTGCGTGACGAGGCGTCGGTGGAGGCGGCTCTGGCGGCCGGCGCTGCGCGCGCCGTCGTCGGCACCGCCGCGCTCGCCGACCCGGATCTCGTGGGCCGCCTCGTGTCGGGCTTCGGCGCGGACCGGATCGCCATAGCCCTGGACGTTCGCGATGGCCTCGCCGTCGGCCACGGCTGGGTTCCTGGAGCGGCGGGCCGGCCCGTCGAGCGGGTATTCGCAGACCTCGCGGATCGAGGCGCACGGACCTTCGTCGTGACGGCGATCGCCCGCGACGGCCTGCTCGGAGGACCGGACACGGACCTGCTGCGGACCATGGTGAAGCTGCACCGCGGCGACGTCGTCGCCTCGGCCGGTGTGAGCAGCCTCGAGGATCTGGCCGCGGTCCGCAGGATCGGTTGCTCCGGCGCGATTGTCGGCCGGGCCATCTACGAAGGAAAGCTCGACCTCGCGGCAGCCCTCCGACTGGTTGGCTCGTCACCGGCCGGATCAGGCGAGGACGCCGCGGAACCGGCGAGCTAGCAGGTCGCGGGCTGCTTTTTGCCGCTGTATTTGCTGTCCGAGCCGAAGAGCTTGACCGACAGCGCCGCGACCTTGTCGAGCTTGAGGCAGCTCGTGTAGGCGATCGACGAAGTGCCGCTGACGCTGTACGGCGGCCCGAGGACCACGCGGTCGTAGCCGTCGGCCGGGATCGAATCCGCCTCGGAAACCATGTCGGCCACCTGGCCCGCCGGGAAGTTGGTGTGGACCAGCGAGCCGGCCGCGTCGGTCAGCTGCGGGAGCTTGAAGAGCATCTCGGGCGACGCCATCTTCTGCTCCAGGGCGACGAGGAGCTGCTGCTGGCGACTGGCTCGCTGCCAGTCGTTGTTGCCGGATCCGTGGCGGGAGCGAACGTAGGCGAGGGCGGTGCGCCCGTTCATGTGGCGCATGCCCGCGGCCATCTTGAAGCCGTATGGGGAGCCGTCGAGCCAGTCGTAGCTCGGGTCGTTGATGGCGCTCGCGACGTTGATGTCGATGCCGCCGACCAGGTCGATCATCCGCGAGAAGCTCGCCAGATCCATGACCGCGTAGTAGTTGATGTCGATGCCGACGAGGAAGGAGACCTCCTTGATCAGCGTCGTCACCGGCTGATCCGGCGACTTGACCCAGCCGTTGCGAACGTAAGTCGGCAGGGCATTGATCTTGATCTTGCTCGTGCCGCCGAAGTAGTAGGGGAACCCGGCCGTGTCACGCGGAACGCTGACCATCGCGACCCGCTTGGTGGTGCGATCGAAGCTGACGACCATGATCGAGTCGTAGAGGCTCTCGCTGCGGGTCGAGTATTCGTCGAGGCCGGCCAGCATGATGGTGATCCGGCTGCCGGATACGGGCGCCATTCCCGGCTCGACGGGGTCGCTCGGGTCGCCGCTGAAGATGCGCGTGTCCATCGAGTATGTGGACCACAGGTAGAAAGCGCCCCCGGCGTGCGTGGCGACGATCGCCACCAGGAGGAGGCCGAGCGCGAATCGCTCGCCCGCCCTGGCATGCAACCGGCCGTCGCCCTGACGAAAGGCGGCCGTCACCGCGAGAAATCGCCACAGACCCAGGAAGATGACCAGGACGAGGGCAATGAAGGCGATCTTGGGGTCCAGGAATCGGGCCGCGACGAGCTTCAGACTGCCCTGGAACGAGTGGACGGCCCAGGCCGCGGCCCCCAGAACCGGCAGGGTAAAGAGCAGCGCCTGCCCCCGATGGCCGGTGTAGGCCTGACCCAGACCGGGCCACAGAAACGAGAGCAAAGCGGCCAGCGATGGAGATTTGGGGGCGCGCGGACGCGGTGACGGTGTGTTCGACAAAGCTGGGTGACTCTAGCACGGCTCGTTGAGTTGGATGGCCGGGGCCCCCGAGCCGGACGGGGCGTCGTGGCACCAATGGACTCAAGACGAGCGGAATGCTGCCGACGATTCGTTTGGCGGCGTCGTTCGCCGGGAGAGTCTCTCCGGACTCCTGTTCCCGGTCTTCCCCGACGCTCCCCTGCGGTGTCTCCGACACAGGCACGAGGAACGGCCGTGTGCCCGCTCGCGAAGCCGCAGAGATGAATTCGGGCCCCGCGCCGGCCGGCGCGGGGCCCGTTTTCGTATGTTCTTTCGCCCGGAGCCCGGCTACTCCTTGTGAGCCGCCTCGACTTCCTTGCGATGCGCTTCGATGATCTTGTCGGCGATGTGCGCCGGGACGTCCTCGTAGTGGTCGAGGGTGGCGCTGAACGTGCCGCGGCCGCCGGTAAGAGACCGCAGTTCCGTGGAGTACGTGAACAGCTCCGCCTGCGGAACCTGGGCGGTGATGATCTGCTTGCCGTCCTTGGTGTCCATTCCCAGGACGCGGCCGCGACGACCGTTGAGGTCGCGGTTGACGTCGCCCATGAACTCCTCGGGGATGCGGATCTCCACGTTCATGATCGGTTCCATGAGCGCGGGCTTGCACTCGAGCACGCCCTGCTTGAGAGCCATCGACGCCGCGATCTTGAACGAGAGCTCGTTCGAGTCCACCGGGTGGAATGAACCGTCGTAGAGCGTCGCCTTGAAGTCGCTCAGCGGATAGCCCGCCAGAACGCCTTCGGCGGCCGCTTCGCGGACGCCCTTCTCGACGCCGGGGAAGAAGTTCTTCGGGACCGTGCCGCCGACGACCTTTTCGGCGAACTCGACGCCGCCGCCGTGGTTCGGCTCGATCTCGATCCACACGTCGCCGAACATGCCGTGGCCGCCGGTCTGCTTCTTGTAGCGGCCATGCGCCTGCGTCTTGCCCCGGATCGTCTCCTTGTAGGCGACCTTGGGCGTGTGGGTCACGATGGCGGCACCGAACTTGCGCTTGAGACGCTCGCCGAGGACGGCGACGTGGGCGTCACCCATGGCCCAGAGGACCTGCTCGCCGGTGTCCGAGCGTTCGACTCGGGCGGACGGCTCTTCTTCGAGCATCCGCTGGAGGGCAGTGCCCATCTTGTCGAGGTCGGCCTTGGTCTGGGGCTCGATTGCGACCTGGAGAGTGGGCATCGGGAAGTCCAGGGCCGGCAGCGAGAACGACTGCTCGCGCGAGGCGCACAGCGTGTCGCCGGTCCCGGTCAGGGTGAGCTTGGCGACCGCGCCGATCTCGCCGGCGTGCAGCTGGCCCACCGTCTCCTGCTCCTTTCCGTGGAGGAGGAGAAGCTGGCCGAGCCGCTCGGGTTCGCCGCGGGTGGCGTTCCACGCCTGGCCCTGGCCCTGGAGCGTGCCCGAGAGGATGCGCAGGTAAGTGAGCCGCCCCACGAACGGGTCGGCCGTGGTCTTGAAGACGCGGGCGACCAGCGGGCCGGCGGTGTCCGGCGTGATCTTGACTTCCTTGCCCTTCGAGTCCGTCGCCGTGAACTCGCCGAGCTCCGCGGGGGAGGGCAGGAAGTGCACGATCGCCGACGTGAGAGCCCTGACGCCGATGCCCTTGGAGCCGCTGCCGACCATGACCGGCGCCACCATGCCGGACCGGACGGCCTTCTTCACGCAGCCCTCGAGCTCGTCGTCGGTGATCTCCTCGCCCTCGAGGTACTTGGTCATGACGTCGTCGTCCGCTTCAGACGCGGCCTCGATCAGCTGGTCACGGCGCGTGGCGACCTCGTCGGCCAGGTTGGCCGGAATCGCGACCTCGGCTTCCTTGCCGCCCTGGAGCTGGAACGCCTTGCGGTGGATCAGATCCACGTAGCCGCTGAAGCTCTCGGCCGCGCCGATGGCCACCTGCAGCGGGGCCACTTTCTGGCCGAAGGCGGTTCGCAGGGCGTCGAGCGCCTGGGCCGGGTTGGCGTTCTCGCGCTCGCACTTGTTCAGGAAGAAGACGGCCGGGTGACCGACCGATCGAGCGAGCGCTACCGCACCCTCGAGCCCGGCCTCGACTCCGCCCGACGCGTCCATGACCAGGACCGCGGCGTCCGTGGCGGCAAAGCCTTCGACGACTTCTGCCGAGAAGTCGGCGTATCCGGGAGTGTCGACCAGCTGGACGCGGTACCCCTCGAAATCCAGGCTCGCGACGGAGAGGGTCAGCGACTGCTTGCGCTTCTGCTCTTCGGGCTCGAAGTCCATGCTCGCCGTGCCGTCATCGACGCGGCCGAGCCGGGTGATCGCTCCGGCTTCGAACAGGAGTTTCTCGGCCAGCGTCGTCTTGCCGGCGCCGGCGTGCGCGGCGATGACGACGCTGCGGAGGTGGGGGAGGTCGACGCTCTTGGTTGTCATCTGCTCAATCGATCCTTTGGTGGCAATCGGGGCCGGATGAGCGGCGAGACGTACTGCGTGACGCAGTCCGGCCATGATATCGCCGGAGGGGGACGGTCGGGCGGTCGATACATTCGTTGTCGCCCGCGAGCCGGACCGTTTTGCGCGGGCTCAACTTGCGCCTCCGGTTCGGTCGCTGGCGCTATACTCCGCCCGATGTCTGGACATTCCAAGTGGTCGCAGATCAAGCGCCAGAAGGGCGCCAACGACGTCAAGCGCGGTGCCGTCTTCACGAAGATGGGCCGCGAGATCGCGGTCGCGGCACGAGCCGGCGGCGGTGACCCCGACGGCAACTTCCGGCTCCGCCTGGCCATCGAGCGCGCCCGGGCGATCAACATGCCCCTCGATACGATCAAGCGCGCCATCGAGAAGGCGACGGGCGGCGCCGAGGGCGAGCAGTTCGAAGAGATCATGTACGAGGGCTACGGCCCCGGCGGCGTGGCGATCATCGTCGAGACGGCCACGGACAACAAGAACCGGACTGCCGCGGATATCCGCTCCGTGCTTACGAAGGCCGGCGGCTCGCTCGCGGCGCCAGGCAGCGTCGCCTGGCAGTTCGAGCAGCGAGGCGTGATCCTGCTGGCGCCCGGGGGCGACACCGAGGAGCTCGAGCTCGTGGCCATCGACGCCGGCGCGGACGACGTGGACTCGTCGGGCGAACAGGTCGAGGTCTACACCAAGCCGACGGAGCTCGAAGCGGTGCGCCGCTCGCTCGAGTCGGCGGGCGTCAAGATCGAGTCGGCCGAGCTGGCCATGCAGGCCAAGAACACGATCGAGCTGGACGCCTCGAAGGCGCGCCAGGCTCTCCGACTCGTCGAGATCCTCGAGGAGCACGACGACGTCCAGCGCGTGACGGCCAACTTCGAGATCCCCGAAGAGATCCTCGCCGAGGTCACCGCATGAGCGAGATTCGCGGAGCGGATCTCGCCGAAGCGAACCTCGAGCCCGGGGCCCGCTGGTGATCATTCTGGGCGTGGACCCGGGAACGGCGATGCTCGGCTACGGGCTCGTGGAGCGGACCGGATCACGACTGCGCGCGATCGACTACGGCGTGATCAAGACTCCCTCGTCGATGGACCTGCCGGATCGCCTGGAAGCGATCTATCTCGCGCTCACGGACCTCATCGAGCTTCACAACCCGGCACTCGTCGGCGTGGAGCGGCTCTTCTTCACCAAGAACGTCCAGACCGCGTTCGCGGTCGGGCAGGCGCGCGGCGTCGTGCTCCTGGCCGCCGCCCGGCGAGATCTGGAAGTACGTGAGGCAACGCCCAACGAAGTCAAGGTCGCGACCGCCGGCCACGGCCACGCCTCCAAGGCTCAGGTCCAGCGCATGGTTCAGGCGGTCCTCGGCCTGCCTGAGATCCCCGAGCCGGACGATGCCGCCGACGCGCTCGCGATCGCCATCTGCGTGGCGAACCGGGAACGTTCCATCTCCCGCATCCCCACAGGCGCGCTCGACCGTTCCGCGTTGAAGCCGGCGCCGTCGGGCGTCACACCGTACGAGAAGGCCGTCCGCGAGGCCCTGCGACGCGAGAAGCTCGGCATCGGGCCGGAAGGCAGCCGTACGTCCGGCGTAACCAACCGTCGCAAGTCGCAGACCGCTTCCTAGCCCGTTAGCGGAGGGGCAGCAGTGATCGCTTCGGTCGACGGCCTCGTGGGCGCCGTGTTCGCCGATTCGCTGATAATCGAGGTCGGCGGCCTGGGCTATCGGGTCTTTTGCGCGCCGGCCCTCCTGTCCGTTGCCCGGCCCGGCGAGCGGACCAAGCTCTTCACGTACCAGCTCATCCGCGAGGACGTGCAGGCGCTGTACGGCTTCCGCTCACCCGAGGAGCTCGGGTTCTTCGGGCTGCTACAGACTGTCACCGGCGTCGGCCCGAAGGTAGCGCTCGCGATCGTGGGCTCCCGGCCCATCGGCGATCTCCAGCTCGCGATCATGTCGGACGATCAAGCCGTGCTCACGGCCGTTTCCGGGGTTGGCAAGCGGCTGGCGGCCCGCATCTGCCTGGAGCTCAAGGAGAAGGTGTCGGCCGCCGGCGTTGCCGCGAGCGTTGGCGGCGGCATCGGTGGACCGGCGGGCGAGCCGGAGGTAGTCGCGGCCCTGCTGGCGCTCGGCTACTCGGCCGGGGAAGCGCGCCAGGCCTCACGAGACGCTCTCTCCGATCCGGCCGTGGGGACCGGCCTCGAGGACCGCGTCAAGGCCGCGCTGAGGACCCTGCTCAGGGGCTAGGGCCGGGCCGAAGGTCCAGGCGTCGTCGACGGCAACATCCGGATGGTGGCGACCACGTCCGCGAGAGGCATCGGTCCGTTGGGCGTCTGAACGACGTCGTCCGCGCCGACCGGCCAGGCGAATTGGATCTGGAGCGGGCCCAGGAGAGTCTTGAAGTCCGCGGCGTATGCGGGACTCAAGAAGAGCAGATACCGCGTCCCGGCGGTGATTCTTGGGGCGACGTCCAACCACTCCGTGACGCAACCGGCGGTGCCGCCCTCGAGCAGGACCGTCGCGGAGCCCTCGGAGGCCTGGCCACGGACGACATCGCTCACCTTGACGACCACTGGGGTGAAGACGAGCGTGCTGCGTCGGAGCGTCGAGCCATCGTCCGTGCTGAGGATCCCCGGCTCGAACGACTCCACGTCGGCGACGACGGTGGTCGCTCCGGCGGCAACGTCAACCTCAGATGCGAATTGCGGGTCGGAGAGCGTGCCGTGGACATGCAGCCCGGCGATGACGTAGTCGCCGTAGTCCTTGTTCTTGGTGATATTGACGCAGCCGCTGCCTCCCGGGATTGGAGTGGCGGCGGCCGCCGGAAGGGGCGGTGGCTCGCTCTTTTCACCGGCCGTGTGCGACGGCGGAGCCGTGACGGAGCCGGCCACAGTGCAGCCGGAAAGCAAGGCGACGGCCATCACCAATCCGCCGGCGATAGAAGCGCTTCTGATCCGCACGGCCGCTCCTCCCGAACTACGAATGGAGTTGAGACGCTCCATTGAGCGGTGTGGTTCGATCATTGGGGGCTTTGATACGTTGCAGCCGAACTCTAGATCCGCCCACGCGCGGCCGGCGGCTCTCGTCCTGTTGTCCGCGGTCCTGCTCGTGTCGGGCTGCGCTTCCGGAGATGCCGCAACGCCCGCGGTATCGAGCAGCCCGCAGGCGACCTTCGCCGGCGCGACGCTGGCACTCACCGGCGGGACTCTGATCGACGGCACCGGCGCTCCGGCGGTCGTCGATGCGGTCGTCCTCGTCGCCGGGGATCGCATCCTTGCCGTCGGATCGGCCGATCAGATCCGAGTTCCGGATGGAGTTCGAACGATCGACCTCGCGGGATCGACCATCCTGCCCGGCTTCGTCAACGCGCACGTCCATCGTGGCTTCAGCGATGCCAATCTGCGGGCGTGGGCCGAAGGTGGGGTCACCACGGTTCGAGATGAGAGCACGTCGCCCTCGCAAGTGGCCGGGCTGCGCGGTCTTCGCGCGGGAGCGGGCGTGGATCCGCACCTGGCCCGCCTCGTTTCGGCGGGGAGCATGCTGGCCATCCCGGGCGGGTACGGCGACCTGACGGTCGGATCGACCGAGGCCGCCCTCGAGGCGGTCGATCGGGAGATCGACGAGGGCGCCAACGCCGTGAAAGTGGCAATGGAAGACGGCTACGCCGGACAGCACGACCTGCCCAAACCCACAGCCGAGTTCCTTCGAGCCGTCGTCGAGAGAGCGCACTCGCGCGGGGTTCCCGTTTCAGGGCATGTCACACAGGCCGCCTATGTGTCCCCGCTGCTCGAAGTGGTGTCGACGACATCGCCCATGTGCCGTCTGACGCGATCCCAGACGAAGTCCTGCGCGGGATGGTCGAGAAGAACGTGTACCTCGTGCCGACGTTCACCGTCTTCCGCAACTACGGGGCGAACGTGGACGGCTGCGTGGACAACGTGCGCCGATTCCACGAACTCGGCGGCAGGGTCGCGCTGGGCAACGACTACGGCGGCGGTCCCGGCGAGTTCGAACTGGGCATTCCGATGTACGAGGTCGAGATGCTCTCGAGGGCAGGCTTGACGCCTGAGGAAGTCGTCGATGCGGCGACGAGGAACGGTGCCCGGGTCCTTCGACTCGACGATGAGATCGGGACGCTCGAGGCGGGCAAGGCCGCCGACATCGTGGTCGTCGGTGGCGATGCACTCGCCGATCTGCAGGCACAGCGGAACGTTCGTCTCGTCATCCACGCGGGGGCCGTGATCCGCCAGGACGCCTGACCGTCGTCCGTTCTACGGCGGCTTTCGGGCACGCGATCGTGTAGAACACCCGTTCGATCTGGTATAGTTCGGCCATGGAGCGAGCGAGTGCGCCGGTGAGGAACAGCGGACGTGGATGACATCTCGCGGATACTCGCCGCCGACGTCCAGGACGACTCCGAGGTGGTGGTCGACCGGACCCTGAGACCGCGCAGCCTGGACGAGTATGTGGGTCAGCGCGAGCTCAAGGCCAACCTTTCGATCCTGCTGGGAGCCGCGCGGCAGAGAGGCGATGCCGCCGACCACGTCCTGCTCCACGGCCCTCCGGGCCTGGGCAAGACGACCCTGGCCACGATCATCGCCCGCGAGCTCGGCGCCAACATCCGCTACGCCAGCGGCCCGGCCATCGAGCGGGCAGGGGACCTCGCCGCGATCCTCACGTCGCTCGACGAGCGTGACGTCCTGTTCATCGACGAGATCCACAGGCTCAACCGGGCGGTGGAGGAGATCCTTTATCCGGCAATGGAGGATTTCGCGCTGGACGTGATGATCGGCAAGGGACCGTCCGCTCGGAGCCTGCGGCTGACCCTCAAGCCCTTCACGATCGTCGGCGCCACGACGCGCGCCGGCCGTATCTCCAGTCCACTCAGAGATCGCTTCGGGGCCACGTACCGGCTGGACTTCTACGACGTGCCGGATCTCACCGCCATCGTGAACCGATCCGCGAAGTTGCTCGGCGTGGAGATAGCCGCGGACGGCGCAGCCGCTATAGCCCGACGGGGCAGGGGAACGCCGCGCGTCGTGAACCGCCTCCTTCGCCGGGTGCGCGACTACGCCCAGATCACGGGCGACGGACGTGTGGACGCGGCGACTGCGGACAGGGCTCTGGCCGCGCTCGAGATCGACGACGAGGGCCTGGACGGCACGGACCGCAAGCTCCTCGCCGCCATCGTGCAGAAGTTCGGCAGCGGACCCGTCGGCGTTCAGGCGCTCGCGGCGGTTCTGGCCGAGGAGCCGGAGACGGTGGAGGACGTCTACGAGCCGTTCCTGCTCCGGCTCGGATTCTTGGATCGGACGCCGCAGGGCCGGATCGCGACGGACGGAGCCCGGGCACATCTGGCCAAGCTGGGCTTCGACGTGCCGCCTCGGCGGCTCGAGCCTGTCATGGACGCTGGCCCCGCGGCCCAGCCCGTCTTGTGGGACGAAGGCCCGGAGTCTTCGGCGCAGTGAGGTCCACCCCAGCGGACAGCCCTGGCGCCCGGCCGTCGCCGGCCCACTTCGAGGTCGCGCTGGCGCCGGCTACGGAGGGTTCGACGCGCGCCCGCCTCGGCCGCCTGACGCTCCCACACGGGGTCGTCGAGACGCCTCAGTTCATGCCCGTGGGCACCAACGCCACGGTCAAGGCCCTCGACCCGGACGACATCCGCGAGGTCGGAGCGACCATCATCCTGTCCAACACCTACCACCTGTATCTGCGTCCCGGCCACGAACGCATCGCCCGCCTCGGCGGCCTGCACAGGTTCATGGCCTGGGACGGGCCGATTCTCACGGACTCGGGCGGGTTCCAGGTTGTGTCGCTCGGCGAGCTTCGCAAGATCGACGAAGACGGCGTCACGTTCCAGAGCCACATCGACGGCTCCTACCATCGCTTCACGCCGGAGCACTCGATCGCCGTCCAGGAGGCGCTCGGCTCGGACATCGCGGTCGCGTTCGACCAGCCGGTCCCTCCGGCGTCCACGAGCCCGGATGCCGTCGCCGACGCCACGGCTCGCTCCAATCGCTGGGCCGGGCGCTCGTTCGCCGCTCATTCGAGGCCGGACCAGGCGCTCTTCGGGATAATCCAGGGCGGGCTGGATCCGGAGTTGCGCCGCGAGTCGACTCGAGCCATCACCGCCCTCCCGTTCGACGGACTCTGCATCGGCGGGCTCGCCGGCGACGAAACGGCCGCTCAGCGAGAGGAAACCCTGGACCTCGTGGTGGACGAGCTGGCCGCGGATCCTCGGCCGCGCTACCTGATGGGCCTTGGCTCTCCGCTGGATCTGCTCGAGGCGGTCCACCGGGGAGTGGATATGTTCGATTGCGTTCTACCGGCTCGCGTCGCCCGGAACGGACAGCTGTGGGTCCCCGGCGGCCGCCTCAACATCCGGAACGCCCAGTTCGCCGACGATCCCAGGCCGGTCCAGGAAGGCTGCCGGTGTGTCCTGTGCAGGCAGTTCTCAAGGGCCTACCTGGCCCACCTGTTCCGTGCCGAGGAGCTCCTGGCCTACCGCCTCGCGACTTGTCACAACCTGACCTTCACCCTAGACTTCATGGCCGAAATCCGCTCCGC
>VFSW01011829.1_pt1 | contig 12230 bp, 3 predicted proteins | sample 5358111 | NCBI WGS metagenome assembly VFSW01 (sample SAMN11554181, study PRJNA540505) | mine drainage metagenome | isolation source: sediment from site ElyBrook_90M | place: USA: Ely Copper Mine, Vershire, VT | collected 2017
CGGAGGCTATTCTACCCAGGCACCCGGCTCGTGCCCGACTGTCTGCGGCGGCTATTGGAACCTGGCAAGCGGCCACGGTGCGACGGTCTCCGGCGGCTATTCGAACACCGCGACCGACTATTACGCAACGGTTTCCGGGGGCGTGAATAACACTGCAGGCGGCGGAAGCAACGCGACGGTTGCAGGAGGCGGTGGCAATTGGGCAAACAACACCTACGCAACGGTTTCCGGCGGTTTTTTAAACACCGCAAGCGGCAGCGCCGCAACGCTTTCCGGCGGCAAATCTAACGTCGCAAGCGGTCAGTACGTGACGGTTTCCGGTGGCTTTGCTAACGCTGCCGCCGGCAATTATTCGGCCGTTTCCGGTGGCGAACAGCTAACGCTTTCCGGCCATGATGACTTCGGTTTCTTGGGTCTAAATGATGGCGCCGGCAATGCCATGACGATTTCCGCGAATAACACCTCCGTCTTCGGTAACACCGATCTTTGGCTTGCCAATAACGATAACACGGCGAGGGCGCTCTATTTCTACGCGCCGTGGAACACATCCGGCGCCTTCCCGAGCACAGATAACTATGTCGGCTTCAAAGCCGGCGCGGTTGCGACGTCCGTGATCTGGACGCTTCCGCTTGCCGATGGTACCGCGAATCAGATGCTGCAAACGAACGGTTCAGGCACACTCTCCTGGGCAACGCCGAGCAACGGCGGCTCGATCGTGACCGTCAGCGTGTCCTCCACGGTCGGGACTGGCGTTTCCGAAGTCGTGTGTTCGGGAACATCGAATATCACGGTGACGCTTCCCGCGGCCAACAGCTATGGTTCCGGGGCAGAGATCGACTTCATCTGGGTTGGGGATGGCACTCACACCGCGACGATCCAACCCGGCGGGACCGATGCGTTGGTTTTGGGAACAGCAGCGACTGCCACGATCCAAACTGATGCGAATGGATGGAATTCGCTCGGTGTGAAATCAAATGGAACGAATACGTGGTATTATTGCCATCAGTAGGGTCGGAATGTAATTCCGCGCCACACGAAAGTTTAAGACGGCCCCCGAATTTTCGGGGGCCGTCTTATTTTTTCGTATCTTTGTAAACGAAAATACATCGTTTCTTTTCATCAATACTTCGGAGAATAATTATGAAAGCTGTTTTTGCATCGGTTCTTGCAACGCTTGTTGCGCTCTCAATCAATGTGTCTGCGGGCGCGCAAACCCGCGCCGTGGGCGCGCATGAACTCGTGCTGGATGATGGCTCCGGCCATACCCTCACCATCCAAACGTCAACAATGGGGAGCAACCAGACCTTTACTTTCCCCGCCGTTACGACCTACACACCCGGCAGCGTGCTCTTTGCCGATGGGTCGGGATCGATCAATCAGAATAACGGCCAGTTCTTTTGGGATAATACCCATAACCGCCTCGGTATCGGCAATGCTGCACCGGCGTACGCGCTTGATGTAACCGGCGATATTCATGCATCGGGCGTGATCCATTCGGGCTCCAGCCTCGTCCTCGATGGCGTTTCCACGCCGCGCTCGCTTACCGGCGATGCGACGACGAACATCACAACCACGGCGGGCGACATCGACATTACTCCATTCGGTAATTTAAATCTAACGCCGAATGGCGGTGCTACCGCCGTTACGGGAGTTATGACGGTCACAGGCAATACCCATGTGGGAGGATTTTTCGATGCCGTTCACTACGTCGCCGCCGTGAGTGCCTCCGCGCCTTCGGCCAATGCCGGCGTAACGGTTACGGACGTTCCGGTCTTTATCATTACACCGGGCGCGGCTACCGCTCCCTTCGGACTTACCATGCCAGGAACAGCCACTACCGGAGATATGATCGTGGTCATCAATCAATCGGCGTATGCAGCCGATTTCGGCACGACCGGGAAAGTTATTCCGCTTGGCTCGCGCACGTTTTATTATGACGGCACGGCCTGGCAGTGATCTTTCTGTACGGGCAAGTTCCGGCTTGCCCGTACCGTTTTGCTTTTCCCGTTTTCCCGTCCCAATATTTTGCCGTCCCAATAATTTTTTCAGAATTTCTTGCATCGGGAAAATTTTCGTCGTATATTTGTAAGGCGGATTTGGAACATCAGCTTTCCCGTGAGCGAAGGAAGTCGTCCCTTCGCTTGCCGGTAACGAGTGAAAAACGCTTGAACTGCCAAATAACGGCGTTTTTTCCAAACAGCACTTGGCCGATAGCTCAGATAAGTGAGCGAGGTCGAGAGCTGTTCACTTTGGCGACATGCTCCGATCCGCTTATGACGGCCGCGCGAGTGGCCAGCAGGTTTGCAATGCTTCGATGGCCCATGCCATCTTTGAAAATTTTTTTTCTTCGAATTTCGAATTATCGCTTTAATTTCGAACACAATTTTTAACCGGTTTTTTTCAAACTAACAGGCTTTTACCGCTATGAAACGTTTTTTGTCACTGCTCGCAACCGGAGCGCTTGCGCTCGGTCTCTCTACCACCGCTCAGGCCCAGACGCGCGGCATCGGCGCTGGCGCCCTCGTACTCGATGATCTTCACGGCCACGCGGTGACCGTTGAGGCGCCGGTCTTTGGCACAACCGCCTGGACAGCGTGGCAAGCCGCCGGATTCCCGAATTTGAACTGGAGCATTCCAGTCCCGCCGGCAAATGGCGCTCAGAGCGGGTTCCTGTATGACGGCCCGCTTTCGCCGAATACCTATGGTACGGGCGGAGCGTACAACATCAATACCAGCACCGGGCCAACCGGACCGGGAACACCGCTGGTGACGCCATACACCCTTCCAATCTGGGTCAATCCCGGTTACCAGGGCTTTCATAACTACGGCGGTGCTGCCGGCGCGTGGGACTATGCAAATACCAACGATCTCGGAATCGTCACGGAGCACCCGGCCATACCGGGCAATGTGATTCCTAAGAGCGATCCGAACGCTGCCGATAATCTTATCGCATCCCAGTTAGAGGATGTTCTCGGCACTTTCCAGATCAACACCACCACGCCCGTCTTTACCGTCGCCGATGCAACGGGTAACACGCGCGTGTACGGAACAAGCGAACTTGACGGCTTGGTCGGCATCGGCCAGGCACCGGGCGCGGATGCCCTCGATGTAACGGGAACCGTGGGCATTTCCAGCAACACGACCGTCGGCGGCGGCCTTGCCGTTAACGGCGTGGCGAATTACGTCGCTGTCCAAAGCACATCCCTCAGTGTGACCGGAGTCGGAACGGATTGGACCGGTGGCGCGACATTCGGTGGCAAGACCTTGGCGGATAACAATGTGATTATTGGGGAGTCCAACGTTGGTGGTCTTGCGGAAATCGGCGCGAACAGCGGCGATATGACTGTGTGGCGAGATCTTTATATCAACGCCGGCGCCGGCAGAGTCCGCGTGGGCAGCACTACCGCGCCCGTCAACGAACTCGATGTAACGGGTACGTTTGGCGCGTCGGGCATGTCAACCCTCACCGGCGTCAACAATACTGGCACCTTCACGACCTCGGGCGGCGCGGCGCAGATCAACGCCAGCGGTACGAACGATGTGACGATCGGCAATGCAACGGGCGGCAATGTCAACCTTGCGGTCAATAGCGGCACCACGAATCTTACCCTCACCGGCATCGCAACCGACGCCGCGCCGACGGTTATGCTGACCCTAAACGGCACGGACGTTCGCCAGACTCTGATGAGCGGCACGGCGCTCGAAGGTCTCGTTTATACGAGTGGCGCATACAGGCTCGGCAGCACGCTTACCACTGGCGCGGGTTCCAATCCGTTCCTCACAAGCCGCAATGTCAATCTCGACGCCTCCAATCTCAACTTCACCGCGAACGGCGGCGCGTTGACCCCATTACAGATCGTTGGCACGGTAACGCCCCTTGTGAATGTGAATACTAATGCCGTGGTCACTGCGACCACGAGCGCCAATCCCGGTCTGGCGGCGGTGAACATCCGTAGCGATTATGCCGGTGGCACTGATGCACGCCAGTTGCTGATTCAGGGAGCGGCGCACAATAACCAGCAGCTCGAAATTGGGTACAATACCACTACCGACGTGGCGAGCATCCAGTCCATCAATCAAGGTACGGGAGATGAGCCGTTGCTCCTGAACGAAGCGGGCGGCCGGGTCGGTGTCGGGACGGGTGCAACGGCCTTGAACGATGCGTTGGAGGTCGGCGCTAACTCCGATGGGCAGAGCGTTGCTATTCGCGCATCGGCCGCAGGGACGAGCTGGACCGGCGGCGGAGCATTCGGCGGAACGGCCGCTACGGATCGGGCCGTGATTCTTGGTCAGGTTGGAGGGCTTGCCACCATTGGTGGGCACGCCGGAACTCTGTCATCTTGGCAGGACCTCTACATTAACTCCGGCGGTGGCAATGTCCGCGTTGGCAGCACAGCAGCACCAACGAATACCCTCGACGTCACCGGCACCTTCGGCGCCTCGGGTATGTCAACCCTAGCCGGCATCACCAACAGCGGCGCGTTCACGACCTCGGGCGGATTAGCGAGCATCAACACGACGACGGCGGACGCCATAACGATCGGCGAAGCTGGAGCCAATAACTCCGCGACAACGATCAACATCGGAACGGGCGGAACAGGCGCGCTTACTTTGACCGGCATTCCGGTGAGCACCTCCACGGCGCTCTTCCTTACGCAGGATGTAACCGGCAAAGTCTGGACGAACACGCTCAGCAACTTTATCCAGGGCACGAACGGCGTCCTCGTCACCACGTCGGGCGGCGTGGCGACCGCCCAGCTTGGTGGGGCGAACACGGACGTGCTCTTTAGTTCCGATCGCTATATCAACACCGACGCGAGCACGCTGCGGATCACGGGCGGCTCACCGGGTACGGATTTCGCCACCTTCAATGGCTCGACCTCGACGACGACGATTACCGGCGCGACGAACATCAACACTACCGGAAGTGGGACCACGACGATTGGTAATGCGTCGAGCGCGACGGACATTAACGGCAATATCTACCTGCCGCAGACGACGGCCACGGCGGGCGCGATCTTTATCAATGGCTGGCGGACCTTCCACGTCTTTGGGGCCAGTAACACGTTTGCAGGCGGCCCTTCTGGGAATGTGACACTGACCGGCGGGAGCAACGCCGGCTTTGGGACGAACGTTTTGACGAATCTTACATCCGGCAACCAGAATGCCGCGATGGGCGCTTACAGCATGGTGCATGTTACGACTGGCAATTACAATACGGCCGACGGATACAACTCGCTGAACCAGGTAACGACTGGGAGCGACAACACCGGCATTGGTAACAACGCAGGTGTAGCCATCACTACAGCGGGGCAAAATACCGCCGTGGGCAGCACGGCGTTGCAGACCGACAATGTCGGCTACCAGAATACTGCCGTTGGATATGGTGCGCTTAGTGCCAACACGACCGGCTTTCTTAATACCGCAGTTGGAATTGGCGCCTTGGAGTCGAATGTGAGCAGTGCCGCGAGCGTCGGTGTTGGCGGATTTGCCCTTGCAGTATCGACTGCCGCTAATAACACTGCTGTCGGATTCGATGGACTACGATACGTCACCACGGGCGGAAGTAACTCCAGTCTTGGGACGCGGTCTGGTAATACCATCATTACTGGCAGCAATAATACGTTCCTGGGATATCAGGCGGACGCCAGTGGCGATTACAGCAATGCCACCGCCATCGGCGCGAATGCTTCGGTCGCCGCAAGCAACGAAATTCAACTTGGCGACGGCAGCGTAACGCTCGTCAATACCGTGGGTCTCATTCAGACCACGGGCGGCGCTACGATCACCGGCCCGGTGAACATCAACGCAACGACTGCCAACACGACTGCCATCGGCAACGGAGCGAACGCCATCACCATCGCTGGTACAACCGGCATCACCGGTGCAACCACGCAGACCGGAGCCTTCAATCTTGCAGGCGCAAGCAGCCCCTTGCAGGTGGGCGGCAGCGCGGGCAGCCTGAACGACATTCTCACGAGTGCGGGCACCGGCGCTACGCCGACCTGGAATAACACCGTCAACCTTACAACCGGCACCTTCCAGAACCTTTTCGTAAATCCTGCCGGAGCAACTGTGGGAATCACGATCGCTGGCACGAGCACCGGTAACGACATCACCGGCAATAGCTGGCAGGTTACGAAGGCGGGAGCGCTCACGGCGACGAACGTCACCGATGGCGGGCTTACCCTCGGCGAAGTTACCTTTGCCGGAACTGCCGGCTTGCTTAGCAACAGCGCGAATTTCACGTGGGGCAGCAATACTCTAACGGTTACCGGCGCGATCAACTCCACCGGCACCGCGACCATCGCTACCGGCGCGAACCTGACCAACACCTTTGGCAATGGCGGCGGCTCGACACAAAACACCATCGGCGATAACGGGGTCAATGCGACGATTACCCAGAACTTCTTGGGTCAATCGACCCTGGCGGGCGCGGGTGTAACAAATAATATCGGTAATTTCGGCAATGGCACGGTGACCGATAACATCATCGGTATCGTGAATATCAATACGCCAACGGGTGGATTGACGATGCCGAACACGAACATCGATGCCGCTCCTGCTATTGCTGGCAATATTACGATCGGTAACGACAATGGCAGCTTGAGTAATACTGCGGCCGATGGAAATTGGACATTTACGCAGAATCCGAAATTCTCATCGCTTACTCCGAATGACATCGTCTATGCCGGAATCGGTGGATTGCTTTCGACATCGAATAATCTTTCCTGGAACAATATCGCTTCAACTTTCGCGGTGCTCGGAACAGTGAACCTCAACACATCCGGCGCGGGTGCGACGTCGATCGGCAATGCAGGCGCGAATGTGGGTATCGCGAGCACGACGTGGAGCATAACTAATGCTGGCGCGGCGACCTTCACCTCTGCGGGCACAGGCCTGACCGTCTCGAACAACGCGAGCATTGGTGGAACGCTCGGCGTAACCGGCCTTACCTCCACGAATGGTGGTTTGACGAACACCGGCGCTTTCACTACGTCCGGCGCGGCGGCGAGCATCAACAATAACTCGAACTTCGCAACGTCGATCAATACGGGCACGAGCACGGGCAATGTGACGATCGGCAACACCGGAGCAAGCACGAATTCGGTAGCGATCAATGTCGGTACGACGGGCACTGGGCTCACCTTGGGCGGCCTTACGACGGTTGCACCAACCGGCTATCTCGGCGTCATTGCTGGGAACGAGGTCGTGATTTCGAGCGCCAGTGTCGTCTCCGGCACGGGCACGCAGAATACCATTCCGAAATTCACGGCAACCGGCAGTACGATCGGCAATTCGCTCCTTTTCGATGATGGAACGACGCTCACGTATAATACCAATAAGTTCACCGTCGCCTCTGCAACGGGCAATACAACGGTCGCCGGCACGCTTGGCGCAGGAGCAACAACGCTCGCCAGCTTGAATAACTCGAGCGGCGGCGTAACGAACGCCGGTGCGGTTTCCGGTGTGACCACCATGGCCGGTACGTTCGGCGGGGTTGCAACGGTTACGGGGACGGCTTCGCAGCCTACCTACGATTTCTCCGTTGCGTATCCCTCGGTTACGGCGAGCAGCACGATCATAATTACTTCGCAGCAATCGAGCGCGGGTAATTACTATACTCCGTACGTTGCTGCCATTACTGCCGGAACAGGCTTCAACGTGCATCTCTCTGCTTCGCCCGCAAGTGGCGAATCCGTGAAGATCCATTACATCGTCGTTAACTAAAACTTACTGCCACCGGCGCGGGGGACACGTCCTCCGCGCCCGGTGGCACTCCTATACTCGCTTAGTACTCTGCACTGACTTTAAATTTTTTGTAACTCTTTAACCCAAAACGCATTTATGAAACGGTTCCTATCGCTTCTCGCATGTGGCGCGCTCGTCGCCGGTTTTGCCTCGGCATCCAACGCGCAGGTAAACATTGATAAGATCAAAATGGGCACCGGCAACGGTAACGCCCTCACGATCCTTACGACGGCGCTCACGTCGCAAACGCTCACCATCCCCGATCCGGGCGGGCCGGCGAACATTATCCTTTCGCTTTCCGGCGCAGGGCAGACCATCGCCGGAGGTCTCACCTCCAGCGGCCTGCTCACCGCGGGTAGCGGGTTTACCGTTTCCAGCGGTACGATAACCTTTACACCGCTTGGGACCACCGGACTTCTCCATGCAATAGGCGGCGTGCTTTCCTCCGGCCTCCTCGTCAACGCCGATGTGAGCGGAACTGCCGCGATTGCAGGCTCGAAGATCGATCCGAATTTCGTGGCTCAAAATATTTTGACCACCGGCACGCTCGGCGCGGGAGCGATCACCGGCACGAGCATCGATGGCGGGACGGGTCTGCTGCAAAACACCGGCGATGCCCAAATCGGAACCGGCAATACCACCACTAATGATTTCGGCACGGGTCAGAGTGCTGTTAACACCATTGGCAACACCACCGGCCCACGCGTGCCCACCATCTACGGCACGACCGATCTCACCGGCCCGGTCAATTTCACCACCCCGCCGACCTTTAGCTCCCTCACGCAGGGAAGCACGCTTTTCGCCGGAGCCGGTGGAGCGATTACCCAGGATAACGCAAACTATTTCTGGGATGAAACCAGCAAGCGCCTCGGTATCGGAACCGCTACGCCGAGCGTAACGGTGGGATCCAACGCCGTGGGTATCACCGTTTCGAACGATGACAACGATGTCTCAGGCGATGCACACCAAATCACGATTCAATCTTCGACTGCGCCCAGCAAAGAACTTGAATTCGGCCTAAACACGAATGCGGGTCAAGGCAGCGTTCAGGCGTACAATCAGGGAACTGGCCCCCTGCCGCTGGCTCTTCAGCCGGCGGGCGGCGATGTCGGAATCGGCACGGGCTTAACGGCCCCGACGCACACCCTTGAGGTCGTGGGTACAACGAATATTTCCGGCGCGGCTTCTATCGGCGGCGCGCTCGGCGTAACCGGCCTTACCTCCACGAATGGTGGGCTGACCAACACCGGCGCTTTCACTACGTCCGGCGGCGCGGCGAGCATCAATGATAACTCGAGCTTGGCCACGACGATCAATACCGGCACGAGCACGGGCGCGGTTCACATTGGGGATGGCACGGGCGCGAATTCAGTCTCGATTGGCAACACCGCCGGTACCGTGGCGATTGCTGCAAGCCATTGGAGCGTTACGAGCCTCGGTGCGGCGAGCTTTTCCGCGATCACTTCCAGCGGGAGTGTAGTAGGAAGTTCGGCCGATCTCTCCGTCGCCAACACGGGTACCGGGGGAAATGTATGGGGTGAATTTATCAATGTGACCGGCGCGGATGCCGGTAACTTCAAATCCGGGTTATCTATCAACGTGTCCAACACCGCCTCGACTAACTATGGGTTAACTCTCGGCGTCTCTGGTGGAACAAGCAACATTGATATCTCGGGCACGAGTAATAGTTGGAACGTTACGAGCGGCGGTGCGGCGACATTCGCATCGCTTTCGCTTACCAGCCCGCTGGCGGTAGCGCAGGGCGGAACGGGACAGACAAGCTTTACCACCGGCGCAATCCTCGTTGGTGCCTCGCCTATCGGCAGCGTTGCGGATGTCGGAACGGGCGAGGTGCTCACCTCCGGCGGTACGGGCGCAAATCCGAGCTATTCCGCATCGCCGACGCTATCGAACCTGACGCTGAATCCGGCAACAGCGACGACGGGCCTTACGATCAATACCACCGGCACTGCCGGAGCCATTTCGCTCACCGGTGCGGGTTCCGGAAATGACGTCTCGGCCGTTAATTGGTCGGTGACGCATGCTGGCGCGGCAACCTTTGCTGGCGTGAATGCTGGCGCGGGAACCTTGCAAAACACTGGCAATGCCCAAATCGGAACGGGAGCCAGCACAACGAACGATTTCGGAACAGGCACGAGCGACGTTAATACCATCGGTACCAGCACGTCGCCCGTCAGCACGACGCACATCCTCGGCACTGTGGATATTAACGGTACTGCCGTTGTCAACGGAAGTGGAACGACGGGTACGATTCCGAAATGGACGGCCGGCTCCACCCTCGGCAATTCGCTCCTCACGGATAACGGCACGACGCTCTCCTATACCGGTACGGGCGGTGGCGCGTTCGGGCCGCTGACTTCGACGGGGAATACGACGCTCGCTACTACCGGTGCGACCACGAACTCGTTTGGAACAGGTACTGGTAATACGTTCGCAGTTTCCAATACGATTGGTTCGTCAGACGCCGGAAGCTTAACGACGATCAACGGCCCGGTGACGCTGGGCGCGATGGGCACGGGCATCATCCATTCGACAGGTGGAGTGCTTTCGAGTAGCGCCGTCGGTCTTGCCTCGGCGGATGTAACGGGCACGCTTGCCGTTGCCAACGGCGGTACGAATGGAACAGCCACTCCTACGGCGGGCGCGGTTGCGTATGGAACTGGCACCGCTTATGGCTTTACAGCAGCAGGCACCACGGGCGAACTTCTGACGAGCGCGACGGCGGGTACGCCGACGTGGACGGCACAGTCCGCGATCACGGCGGGCAACGCTACGAATGCGGCGAATATTGGGACAACGCTTCAAACCACATCGGCATCTACGTTCTATCCGACATTCGTACCCTCGAATACCACGAGCACTGGACAGGCAGCGGATGTGGCAACCGGTTTGAGCTATGTTCCAACCACCAACACGCTTTCTGCAACGACGTTCTCCGGCGCGTTGAGCGGTAATGCGACAAGTGCGTCCACGGTGGGTACGACTGCGACAAGCACCTCTGGCACGGACTATCTGCTCTTCGTGACATCGTCCGCGAATTCGAATCAGGGCGTACAGCTTAATTCAAGTGTGAGCGTCAATCCAAACACGGCTACGATCACCGCAACGACGTTCAGCGGAAATTTAACTGGGACGGCTTCCAATGCTACCAGCGTCAATGGCGTTAGCTATCCAGCGACCCCAGGCACGAACACCGTTCCAGTCGTGACGTCCTCGAATACGGTGACATACGAGACGCTGCCTGTTAATGCTGGCGGCACGGGCGCAACGACGTTTACATCCAACGGCGTGCTTTATGGCAACGGCACGAGCGCGCTTGGGGTAACGGCGGCATCGACGGTGGCCGGTTCGTTCCTGCAAACCACCACAATTGGCTCGGCGCCAACGTGGGCCAGCACACTTGCCGTTGCTAATGGCGGTACGGGAAGCGCCACGCAGAACTTCGTCGATCTGACGACGGCGCAGAGTGTTGGCGGCGCGAAGACGTTCACCGCCCTGCTTACCGGCAGCTTGGGGTTGACGGTTACCGGAGCAGGAACATCCATCTCCGGTGGGACGATCAATCTGAATAACGATGCGACCGCGAACGGAACGAACATCAACGGCAGCACGAATACCGGCGCGGTCAATATCGCGGCCGGGACGACGGGCGGCAATGTAGTTACGATCGGCAACGTGGCTGGCGCAACGTCTATTGCCGAGCGCGTCGGTACGGGCAACTACAGCCTTAACGGAGTCGGCGCATCCACTTACGCAGTTGGCGCTTCCACCACGACGGGCACGATCACGATTGGCGGCACGGCGCAGACGGGCCTGCTGACGGTCGGTTCTTCTTCCGGTACAAATACCGAGGACATCGGTACCGGCGCCGGCGCAACCACTTTGAATCTTGCGACCGGCACTGGTGGCAATACGGTTCATATCGCTGATGGCGCGGGTGCGAATACGGTGACTATCGCTAATGCAGCCAGTGTAAATACGGTGACCCTCGGCTCGACGAATACGACGTCAACGACGACCATCAATTCGGGTTCGGGCGCGGTTAATGTCAATGCAAGCAATAGTCAACCGACAAACATCAACACCGGCAATAGCACCGGCGCGGTCCATATTGCGGACGGTACGGGTGCGAATTCGGTATCGATCGGTAATACGAACACTACCGGAGTTACCTTCAACTCTGCCGGTGCGGTTACAGAAGCAACGGGCGCGCACGTATTCAGCTATGCCTCGTCCCTCGGCGCTGCGACATACACGACCCCGAATAATGTCAGTGTTGTCGATGCAACCGGGGCCACGACGACTGTCAATGGCCCGGCGGTTGCGGTAAATGGGCAGATACTATACGTTCATAACGCAACCGGAGGTACATTGGCGGGCATTGGCGCGATTCCAACCCTCACAACCTGGGGCTTCGTCTATTCCGGCGGCGCCTGGCAGTACATTCAGTAATTGAT
>VFSW01011830.1_pt1 | contig 12230 bp, 10 predicted proteins | sample 5358111 | NCBI WGS metagenome assembly VFSW01 (sample SAMN11554181, study PRJNA540505) | mine drainage metagenome | isolation source: sediment from site ElyBrook_90M | place: USA: Ely Copper Mine, Vershire, VT | collected 2017
GCCTACGGCCCCGCGCGTGATAAGCGCCTCCAGCCATGGCGGGAGCAAAAGTACAAGTAGGGTGGCAGGAGCCTCACGACGGAGCAGCTCTGCTACCAACTGGGCGAGCTTGGCGACGAGCACTCGATCCTGCACTGGGCCCGGAAGATGAAGGTCCCGATATTCGTTCCGGGGCCGATGGACGGTGCCGTGGGCTCACAGATCTGGCTGTTCGCGAACAAGAGGAGCGACTTCAGGGTCGACGTGATAGGCGACGAGAAGCGGCTCGCAGACATCGCGTTCGACTCCAAGAAGAGCGGCGCGCTGATCTTGGGCGGCGGGATAAGCAAGCACCACATCATATGGTGGTCGCAGTTCAAGGGCGGCCTCGACTACGCCTGCTACATCACCACGGCTGTCGAGTACGACGGGAGCCTAAGCGGCGCGCAGGTGAAGGAGGCCATCTCTTGGGGCAAGGTGAGGCCGAAGGCGAAAAAGTCGACGCTCATAGCCGACGCCACCACCGTCCTCCCGCTGGTGGCCTGCTACGCGATGACGAACCGGAAGCGCGGCCCCTAAGCTTGGTTCTGGCGCGTCTTCGGGAGAGGCGCCTTCCTGGCATCTGCTCCGAGGATTAGACTCGTCGTTTCGTTCCCCGTCACAACTTCACCTGCCAGGCCGAGCCTGCGGAGCCGCGCAGGCCATAATGTTCTTGGAGGCTATCACGCCCCTATCCTCGGTCTGCTTGCACGAAGGACATATGAGCACTCGTCCTTCGACTCTGAATAGCGGGGAACCACATTGCGGGCATTTTCGAGACGTGAACCTCGGGTTGGTGTGCGTGACAGGGACGCCGAGCCATGCCGCCTTATAGTCCACCTGCCTTTGAAACTCATGAAACATCAATGAGTTCATCCCTCCGCGATAGCTTCTTCCCTGCCCATTCCCTCTTCGATAGAGCTTGCGAATTCCCTTGAGATTCTCCATGACGATGTGAAGCCGCTTGTCCTGGCGTGTTCGACGATTCTGTCGCTGACTCGATGGAGTATCTGGACTGCCCTGTCTCTCTCCCTCCTCCCATATTTGGAGAGAAGTTCACGCGAGGTCTTGTATCTTAGCTTAACCTCCTTGACGGCCTTCAAGGATTGCCATGTACTTGGGCGCATTCGTCTATTGAGCGTCCATCTTCCGTAGAATCATCAGAACCTTAAGCTTATAACCGGTTCACGAAAACCCCCGCAGTCAGTTTCCAAGAAAATGGCGATAGATTTCGGCCTCCTGGCTGTGGGCGGAGCGCTCGTGGCATTGGTTTACGCGGTCATCCTGATCTTCAACGTCAGGTCGCAGAACGCCGGAACCCCGAAGATGCAGGAGATATCTGGTGCCGTGAGGGAGGGTGCGAACGCCTTCCTCTCAAGGGAGTACAAGGTGATCGCGCCCGTCGCGGTCATCGTCGCAGTCGCGATCTACCTCTTCATCGACATCCCTCTCGGCACGGGTGGTTCGACCGCCATCGGTTTCGTGGTGGGCGCCGCGCTCTCGGCCTTCGCGGGCTACGTGGGGATGGCGATAACGGTCAGGACGAGCTCGAGGACCGCAGAGGCTGCAAAGAGCGGGCTAGGCGCCGCCCTCACTGTCTCCTTCAGGGGCGGGAGCGTGATGGGGATGGCGGTCGTAGGATTCGGGCTCCTGGGGCTCTCCCTGTTCTATATCGCCTACCAGGGGACCATCGCCTCTAACCCGGTCACGATAGCAGGGCTGGGGTTCGGCGCATCGCTTATCGCCATGTTCATGAGGGTCTCCGGCGGCATCTACACAAAGGCCGCGGACGTCGGCGCCGACCTCGTCGGGAAGGTCGAGGCGAACATCCCTGAGGACGACCCGCGCAACCCAGCAGTGATAGCCGACAACGTCGGCGACAACGTCGGAGACTGCGCCGGCATGGGAGCGGACGTCTACGAGTCCTTCGTCGTGACGGCGATCGCGGCGGTGATACTGGGAGGGCTAGTGCAGCTCGCGAAGCCGGCGGCGCTACTCTCGATAATCAGTGCCAATCAGCTGATACTGTACCCGCTCACACTGGGGGTCGCGGGGATAGTCGGTTCGATCGTGGGAGGCTTCTACATACGCCGCTCGATAAAGTCGAAGCCGATGTCCGCGCTAAACGTCTCCCTGATGATCGCCGCTGCCATCACCGTCGTGATCGACTATTTCCTCGGGCAGTCGCTGTTCGGCGGCGCCTCGATCTCATACTGGCTCTTCGGGAGCGCGGTCGTCGGAGTGGTGGTGGTCATCGTGATAGAGAGGGTCGCGGACTACTTCACGTCTTATCTCTTCCCGCCCGTCAGGCACATCGCCGAGGCGAGCCAGACCGGGGCTGCGACCAACTTCTTGGCGGGGTTCTCCACCGGACTGCAGAGCACCGCTCCTTCGGCCGTGGTGCTCGTCGTAGCCATCCTGGTCTCATACTACCTAGGCTACTACGGCTCGGGCTCCAACGTCCTGATGGGCGTGTACAGCACGGCCATCGCGACGATGTCCATGCTCTCCCTTACGGGCGTCATCATGTCGATAGACTCGTTCGGTCCGATCACGGACAACGCCAACGGGATAGCTGAGATGGCGGGGCTGGAGGGCAACGTGCGCGTGGTCACCGACGAGCTCGATGCTATAGGGAACACCACCAAGGCCACGACCAAGGCGTTCGCGGTGATGTCGGCGGCGCTCGCAGCGGTCTCGATCTTCGAGGCCTTCCAGAGCGAGGTCAACAGGCAGATTTCGCTTCACAACCTGTTCGCAAAGTACGGATTGAGCAACCTCTGCGGCAATCTCCTTTCAGGGAGTTCTCCACAGTGCCAACTCTCTTTCACTCTTTCCGACCCGCACGTGATCATCGGGCTCTTCATAGGGAGCCTCCTGCCTTTCTACTTCTCCAGCTTCCTCATCCAGGCCGTGGGCCGCGCCGCGATAAAGATGGTCAACGAGGTGAGACGGCAGTTCCGTGAGATCCCCGGAATAATGGAGGGGACCGGGAAGCCCGACTATGCAAAGTGCGTCGACATCAGCACGGCCGCGGCCATCAAGGAGCTCGCCGGCCCCGCCGTCCTGGCAGTCTCAACGCCTCTTGTCGTCGGCTTCGTGCTCGGACCGCTAGCACTGGGAGGCGTCCTGATAGGAAGCGTGATCGCGGGCGTGTACCTCGCCTTCACGATGACCAACAGCGGCGCCGCCTGGGACAACGCGAAGAAGTACATCGAGACGGGGGCCTTCGGCGGGAAGGGGACGCCCACCCACGCCGCAGCGGTGATGGGCGACACGGTAGGCGACCCGTTCAAGGACACGGCCGGGCCGGCAATCAACTCGCTGATCAAGGTCCTGAACACCATCTCGATCGTCTTTGTCTCGGCCGTCGTCATCTACGCGCTCTTCGTCTAGAGGAAGCCTCAGAGGCGGCCAGGCTCCAGAAAAAGTCCGGACCACTCGCCACTTCGTCCTAAGGGCGCTGACCATGCAGACGGAGCGCTTCAGGTTGACGCTGGTCCCGGTCTCTGAGACGACGACCCTCGGGGTACCGCTGCGCGGACAACCCGGTTGCCGTTTCTGCCCCTCACTCCCCGACCACCAGGTTCTCGTGCCCTCGGGCCGTTGCTGCTACTTGCTGGCGACCGCTTCTATCTCGACGAGGATGTCTTCCCTTGGGAACCCCGTCACCAAGGTCGCCCTTGCCGGCTTGTGCTTGCCGAAGAACCTCGCGTAGGCCTCGTTCATGTCCTTGAACGTCGAGCCGTCCTTGAGGTAGACCGTGGTCTTCACCACGTTCTTCTCAGACGTCCCGGCCTCCTTCAAGACCGCCTTCAGGCTCGCCAAGGCGCGCTCCGTCTGCTCCTTCACGCCCCCGCTCGCCATCTTCCCGGTCTTGGGGTCGACCGCTATCATCCCGGAGACGAAGACGAGGTTCTTCGCGACTATCGCCTGCGAGTAAGGCCCGATCGGCTCAGGCGCCTTCTTCGACTTTATGATCTTCAAGATGCGGGCCGACGCCGCGTCGCTTTTTTATCCTTTCTCAGGCTACCGCCCCGCCAGGACGGTGACCGTCCCCACCATCCACGGGTGATAGACGCAGCGGTAGGGGTACGTCCCGGGGGTGGTGAAGGTGTAGGAGAAGGTCTGGCCGGGGGCTATCGACCCCGAGTCGAACGTCCCGTTCACCCCCGTGACGGTGTCGTATGCCAGGGAGTGGCTGACCCAGGTCACGGTGTTGTTCACGCCTATGACTACGGTGACGTTCCCGGGGTAATAATTCCATGAGACGGGGGTCTCGACTATGAGGACGTGCACTGAAGAGCTCGACTGTGGCTGCTGCGCCCCAGGCATGAAGGCGATGGCCGCCGCGCTGGAGCTGTAGAATCCGACCAGGAGAGCCACCAGGATGACCGTAGAGACGGGCGTGACGAGCCTGAGCCTTCCGTGCTTTCTGGGGCTCGCGCCCTCCGTGCGGTGGACCGGCAGGCTCGGCTCCTCCGAGGGCTCGCCGCCGAAGATGGAGACCTCCCTGAACCACGCCCTGTTGCGGAATATCAGGTAGAGTATCCCCGTCCAGTAGAAGGGCCCAACCGAGAACATGACGAGGCCCAAGAGGCCCTGGTCGGCGAGCGAGTAGAGCGGGTAGATGTGGTTGTTCGAGATGAGGATGAGCCCGTAAAAAAAGTGCCCGAAGAACCCCAGGAGAAGTACGTCGATTTTCGCGCGGTCAGAGAGCGTCTGCAGCGTCGAGCCGATGAGTATCCCGACGAGCAGGAACGAGAAGTGCTCCACCGCGTGGATGGACGGGTTAAGCACGGCGGCGTCCCAGTTCGCGGGCAGGTGCCAGAACGTGATGATGACGATTATCACCGCGAGGCCAGCGAAGGCGGAGTTCTTGCCCTCGATCCTCGTGAAGTATCCCTTCCTGTGGAGAGGGTATGCGATCATGACGCCAGCCATCACTATCACGATGTGCTGGATCATGTGCGTCGTCAGGTCGAGCGTGGTTGCGTCGTCGAACGGGGGGAAGCCTATGGAGAAGACGAAGAGCACGACCCCCAGCAGCGGGACCGAGTAGAGCTCGTCCAGCACGGACCTTGCGTTCATGAGGCTGGTACCTCCGTAGCCTCTCCCGAGACGGGAAGAGGCGCGCGGCCGACAGGCGTGGTGCGCTCTACAATGGGAAGGCTGATGCCGGACGACAACTCCTTTGCTCCTTCGGGATGGAAGTCGCCCGGATGCCGCCCATGTAAAAGGTTCGCTTGTGGGCGATTATTAGACCGCTCACAGTTCGAGCCTGTGGCAGACAGGAGAGGCGTGAGGCTGAGGCCGACTGCGGAGAGGGAGGAGCTCTACCGTCTCGTCCTAGGCCTCAGGAGGGAGGGGCTCAGCTACAATCAGATCATCGGGAGGGTGGAAGCCGAGCGCGGGGTCAGGCTGCGCAAGTCGCACGTCTCTGACTGGATAAACGGTAGGCACAGGCCGTTCGGGTATGTAAGAGCCTTTGATTCAGCGCCGAAAGCCGAGCTCGCGTACGTCATCGGGGTATATCTCGGTGACGCCTCAACAAGCAATGGCCGGAACCACAACCACAAGATCAAACTGAGGGTGATTGATAGAGAGTTCGCTCAGGAATTTGCGAATTGTCTAGCGAAGCTGCTCCGCAGGGATCCGCCCCGAGTAAAGTGGCACGAGAGAACACATTCTTGGCATACAGAACTGTCAAGCCTACTGCTGCAGAGCTTTCTTCGCCAAGAACTGAAGGAGCTGGTCCCAACCATTTCGCATTGCGACGAGTGCAGAGCGGCATTCCTCAGAGGGTTCTTCGATTCGGAAGGCAGCGTCTTTGAACGCACGCTCACCGCCGCAAACGAGAATCTGGAAGTCCTAAGACTCGTTTGCGAGCTTCTTCAATCACTCGGCATCGAGACTACCGGTCCGCACTTGTCCGCAAAAGGAGGAAGGACAGTCATGATAAAGGGCAAGTTCTACAGGCAGAATGAAGACCTGCATCACTTGCGCGTGCGCTCAAGGAGTCTTGAAACGTTCCAAGAGAAGGTCGGATTTTCAATTGTGAGAAAATCCAACGCATTGTCCATAGCGACAAGACAAAAGGAATGATTTCTCCCTGCGCTAATCACAATAAGCGGGATTTCAAACGCAAATGACCAGAAAGGGATAAAATGAGCGAATTGATTGTCAAGGTGGGAGTGGGACTCGAACCCACGTGAATGCGCTCTCTGTCTCGTCCTTGCCGAACTGCAGGCGCACGCGTAACCGCTCCGCCATCACACAACGGCTTCGAGGAAGTCGGTCCCTTCGCGGAGTAATTATGCGATGAGCGGTGAGGATTCAGTCGACCTCGCGCGGAGCCGGGGAAAGCGCGAAAGCGACTCCGAGGTCAGTCGAGCCTGTCGTGCAGACGACGCGGGAGGCCCCCCTCCCGAACCTGGCGGCCGGAAGCCCGTCCGCGCGCGACGTGTGTACAGTTGTGCAACGAAGTTAACAACACCTCGCCAACAAGACTTATATGAAATATTGAACGTGGCCTCGTCGCCTGATGCTTTTCCCGTCTCCACTAGACGTGACGCCTCCTACCGTAGCGATCTGGACGACCCTCTCGAACTACTACGTCCTTCTCGGCACTGCGGCGGGCGTCGTCGTCGGTGCCTTCATGGTATACAACATCGTGAAGAACCGCGCAAAGCCTGGTCGCGAGGTCCCCGCATTCCACCACGAGGAGGGAGAGTGGGGCAACTGGAAAGGGGTCGTACTCACGCTCTGCATAACCGGCTCGGTCCTCGCCTTCGTGGAGTACCAGACCTTCGCGTCGGCGAACCTCGTGGCCATCCCGAACGACCCCAACGCGCTGAACGTGGGCGTGGTGGGGTGGCAGTTCTCGTGGGCATTCACCTATCCAAACGGTTACACCGACTTCCAGAACCTGACCGTGCCCGTCGGCCAGATCGTGATCCTCAACATCACCTCGGCCGACGTGACCCACGGCTTCTACGTCCCCGCGCTTGACGTGGCGAAGGACGCCCAGCCCGGGTTCTACAACCAGCTCTGGTTCAACGCCACGCAGACGGGCGTCTTCACCATCGAGTGCAGGCAGCTCTGCGGCGTCGGGCACGCGCTGATGCTCTCGAAGCTCGTCGTCGAGAGCGCGGACCAGTACAAGTCATGGTACGCGAAGCTGCCGTCGGCGCCCGCAGGAAAGGGAGGGGCCTAGCGCAGCATGAACGCCTGGCTGGCCCGCTGGCTTTACACCACCAACCACAAGGACGTGGGCATCCTCTACATCGTCGGCTCGATGTACTTCGGGTTCATCGGGGCGATCCTGATACTGCTGGTGAGGGTGCAGCTCGCCATCCCTGTCTGCGGGCCCGGCGTGGCCACGATGTGCTGGCCCAGCGCCACGCAGACGTTCCTGAGCGCGTCCGCGTTCGACCAGGCGGTAACGCTCCACGGGCTGATCATGATCCTCTGGTTCCTCTCCCCACTGGCCATCGGCCTGGCCAACTACTTCCTTCCGCTGCAGATAGGCGCCTCAGACCTCGCCCTCCCAAGGGTCAACGCCTTCGGCTACTGGCTGTGGATATTCGGAGGAGTGGTCGCGACGATCGGCTTCTTCATGCCCGGCGGGAACACGGCGGGAGGCTGGACGGCGTACGCGCCTCTGTCCTCTTCGGGCTTCAGCCCGGGTCCCGGTCCAACCCTCGCGTTCGCGGGGCTCATAATGCTGGCGACCTCGATCACCGTCGGTAGCGTCAACATCCTCCTCACGGTGGCAGTGCACCGGGGTCCGGGGATGACGTGGCGCAAGATACCCATGTTCAGCTGGTTCATGCTCTTCACGATACTCGCGATGCTCTTCTCCTTCCCCTCGCTCCTCGCGGCCCTCGTCCTGCTGATGTCGGACCGGGTCCTCGGGACCATGTTCTACACCGCGTCGGCGGGAGGCTCCATCCTGTGGGACGACCTCTTCTGGTTCTTCGGGCACCCCGAGGTCTACGTCGTGCTCCTCCCCGCCTTCGGGCTCATCGCCGAGATATTCCCGGTCTTCACCGGGAGGCCGCTCGCCGAGAAGAACATCATACTGATCTGCACGGGCGCGATCGTCATCCCCCTCAGCTACATGGTCTGGTCGCACCACATGTTCCTCACGGGCGTCACCCTCAGCGAGGACGAGGCGTTCAGCGTCGCGACGATCCTGATCTCCCTCCCCTTCGACGTGATCACGCTCGCCTTCATCAAGACCCTGACAAGGTCCACGATCCGTCTCACCGCGCCGATGCTCTTCTGCATCGGCTCCGTGTTCCTCTTCATCATCGGCGGCATCACAGGCGTCTTCCTCTCGTCCTTCGTCTTGGACGTCGTCTACAACAACACCTACTTTGTCGTGGGCCACTTCCACTACGTCATGGTCGGCGCCGCGATCTTCGGCCTGATCGCGGGGCTGTATTACTACATCCCCAAGATGACGGGGAAGATGTACAACGAGAAGATGGCGAACTGGCACTTCATCGTGTCCTTCATCGGGTTCAACGTGCTCTACTTCCCGATGTTCTTCCTTTACGACATGCCCAGGAGGATCTACACCTACCAGCCGTTGCCCAGTTGGGACCTCTTCAACCTGATCTCCACGATCGGAGCGTTCATCTTCGCGGCCGCCCAGATCCTCCTGCTCCTCAACATAGTCTACACAATGAGGGGCGGGAAGATCGCCCCGCCGAACCCCTGGGGAGCGACGACTCCCGAGTGGGTGCCGATCATCACGGGCGCTTCCCATGGGGCCGGGTACGCGTCGGGCTCGCTGACGGAAGGCGAGGTCGGGGCGCACCACGCGGGGCACCAGAGCAACAGGCCGATCTGGCTCGCGACCGGGATAGCAGTGAGCTTCCTCGGGCTCGCCCTGCTCGTCTATTCTTGGGGGCTCGCCGTGTTCATCCTGGGCTTGGCGATCGACGCCGTCGCGATAATCGGCTGGATGGTGGACGACCTCCACGAGAAGTTCGCGATGCCTCCGGAGCTGAGCGAGAGTTGGCCGTTCAGCGCGATCCCGAAGATGAGGCTCGGCATGTGGATCTTCCTCTCGACCGACGTCATAGTGTTCGGCGCGATACTCGGCGCGTACCTCTACATCCGCTCCTTCACGCCTTCGTGGCCCGTCCCTGGGTCGATACACGAGATCCCCCTGGGCCTCGCCAACACCATAGTCCTGCTCTCGAGCGGACTGACGGCCTTCCTCGCGCTCGAATCGATCAAGGAGGGCAACCAAAGGAACATGATAATGTGGCTGGGCGCCACCTTCGCGCTAGGCGCGACCTTCCTGGCGGTCAAGGGGGCAGAGTGGTACAACCTGTACTTCGGGAAGGACTTCACGTGGTCGACGAACCTGGCCGGCAGCACCTACTACTTCACGGTGGGCCTCCACGCCGCCCACGTTACCGTCGGCCTCGTCCTCATGGTGTATCTGATCCGTAAGGGGCTGATGGGCGGGTACACCAAGGAGAACCACGTGGGCGTCGAGAACTTCGCACTCTACTGGGCCTTCGTAGACATAGTGTGGGTGTTCGTCTTCCCGCTGTTCTACCTGCTATGACATGGAGATAGATAGAGAAATGAAATACTTCGCTCCTTTGGCGGTCTGGCTCTACATGGTCGTGACCACGGTCGGCGAGGTCCTGGTCTTCTACTCTGGGCCGGGGACCTTCGCGGTCGACATGGCCATAGGCGTTATCGCGATGATAAACAGCCTCGTGGCGGCGCTCTTCCTGATGAACATCCGAAAAGAGCCGCCCGTCATACAGTACCTCATGCTTGCCCCGCTCGCCCTGATAATGGTCTTGATCCTGACGATGCTGTTCGCCTTCGCCCAGTGAGTGATGAGAGAATGCGACTAGAAGAGCAAGGGCCGCCAAAGCTGACCCTCGGGGTGATAGGGGTCGTAGCGGTCGTCATCCCCATCCTTGTCGGATACTTCCTCGTGAGCGGAATGGCGAACAACTCCTCTTACACTTTTCCGGGAGGCGCGACCTCCACGACGACCTCGACGTCAGCAGGTCCTGGCTCGTCGGTAGCCGTCTCGATACCGGTCGGGGCGGGCAACCCAGCGAACCCACCCGGCTACGCGCCGGACAAGATAACGGTCGTCCTCGGAGTGAACGCGAGCGTGACGTGGACCAACACCGACACTGTACCGCACACGGTGACTTCGACCAGCGTCCCAAGCGGCGTCTCGTCCTTCGACTCCGGCAACATGAACGCGGCACAGACATTCACCTACAACTTCACTTTGCCAGGGACCTACGAGTATCACTGCAGCTACCATTCCTGGATGACCGGGACCGTCGTGGTGGTCGCCGGCACCGGGGCGAGCGGCGTCAAGGTGTCCATCCCCAGCGGAGCGGGCAACCCAGCGAACCCGCCGGGCTACTCGCCCGACAAGATCACGCTGGTCATCGGCGTGAACAACACCGTGACCTGGTCGAACGACGACGCCGCAGCGCATACCGTCACTTCGTCGAGCGTGCCTTCAGGGGCCTCCTCCTTCGACTCTGGGAACTTGAGCCCCGGGGCGACCTTCTCGTACACGTTCACCGTCGCGGGCACCTACCAGTACAAGTGCAACTACCATTCCTGGATGACCGGCACAGTGACGGTAGTCAAGGGCTAGCGCACAGGCGTCCTTGCGTCGCCCTTCTCTCTTGCGAGCCGCACCTGCGACTTGCCGCTCCGCACCAAGCTTAGAGGCACAGAATTCGGGCGAGTGATATTCAGGCTCTTAATGTCGATTTGTCCGATTTCCTATTCTACGCCACGGACTATCAGGTGCATTTCGCGCCGCTTTCCAGAACGTCTATCAAGGCCCACGGACTTTTTCTCACTTAACGGTTTGATTAGACGAATTGGAACCTCATCTCCGAAGGTCGCCTTGCCCTAAAGACGCCTTCCGGCCGTCCTGAGTCTTCGTTTTCCCTAAAAGCCGCGAATTTTGCTCCGTTACCGAGAGCTTAAATATCAACCATGCGAGGTTAGACGCGAGCAAAACGTGGTCACGGGCTACTGTGTCTACGAAAAGAAGAAGAACAGGGAGATCAAGAATCCCAAGCAGATCAAACTGAAGAACGGTCGGTTTGCTGTCAGGGGTACTTGCGGGTCCTGTGGAAAGCCGATCTTCCGCATCGGAAAGCTGACCAAGTAATCAGTCACCGAGCGGGAATCTCCACCTCCTTTATTTTACGCTCAGAAGAAGACCTTATCACGCACATTTCGGGGGCCGCGGTCCCCAGATGGCGCTCGTCCTCTACAACAGCCTGGGCAGGAAGCTAAGCAAGTTCGCGCCCCTTTCCGGGAAGAGGGTGAGGATGTACACGTGCGGACCTACGGTCTACAACTATTCGCACATCGGCAACTTCAGGACGTTCGTCTTCGAGGACGTCCTCAGGAGGCACCTGGAGCACAAGGGCTATCGCGTCGTCCAAGTGAAGAACATCACCGACGTCGAGGACAGGATAATCGAGGGCATCAAGAACACGGGCAAGAGCCTCCGCGAGCTCACCGACTTTTACACGAGCGCGTTCATGGAAGACCTCGACGCCCTGAACATCCAGAGGGCGGAGGCGTACCCGAGGGCCACCGAGTTCATCGACGAGATGGTGAAGGCGGTCTCGTCGCTCATGAAGAAAGGCTACGCCTACCGGGCGGACGACGGGTCGGTCTATTTCTCGATCAGGAAGTTCCCGCGATACGGCAAGCTCTCCGGGATCAAGCAAGGCGAGGTCAAGTCCGGGACGCGCGTCGCGGTGGACCACTACGAGAAGATGGGGGCCAATGACTTTGCGCTGTGGAAGGCGTGGGACCCGGACGACGGAGAGGTCTTTTGGGAGACGCCTCTGGGCAAGGGCAGGCCGGGCTGGCACATCGAATGCTCCGTCATGGCGATGAAGTACCTGGGGTCGAGCTTCGACATCCACACCGGCGGGAAAGACCTGAAGTTCCCTCACCATGAGAACGAGATAGCCCAGTCGGAGGCGTTGACAGGCAAGAGGTTCGTCAAGTTCTGGTTGCACTCGGAGTTCCTCAACATCAACGGGGAGAAGATGAGCAAGTCGCTCGGGAACTTTGTCACCTTCAGGGACCTCCGGGGACAAGGTTGGAGCGCCAGGGCGATCAGGCTCTTCCTGATCAGCGCCCACTACAGGGTAGAGCTGAACCTCACGGAC
>VFSW01011831.1_pt1 | contig 12230 bp, 10 predicted proteins | sample 5358111 | NCBI WGS metagenome assembly VFSW01 (sample SAMN11554181, study PRJNA540505) | mine drainage metagenome | isolation source: sediment from site ElyBrook_90M | place: USA: Ely Copper Mine, Vershire, VT | collected 2017
ATTTTATTTTCAAGTAGTTTCATAAGCCAAATATATATTTGTATTTCTATTCAACTCCATGGATCTTGAAAAAAAGTTAACCCCATCGATCTTGATTGCCTTTGCGGCGGAAACACTTAGCGCAACCTGGTTCCTCAAAATTCCCGGGTGGGCGCCGGTTTTTTCCATCCTTTATTGCGCGTCGGGGATAGCCATTGCCGGAATGCTGTTGTACTTTCCCGCCATCCGCCTTCCTTCACCCGGCCGGAAACCGTGGCAATCTCCGATCAACCAGCGCCGCCTGGTGATTACCGGGCTCATCGGGCTGGCCCTATACTCCTGGTGCCTGTACTGGTTCGACGAGATACCCATCGATGTCTCCAACGCAGACATGCTGCCGATCATAAAGGTGATGGGCGAACGATTTATCGCCGGGCAGCATAGTCATATCTATGATCCCATCCCTTGGATCTGGCATGGCGCACTGCCCATCTACCTGCCGGCCATGTGGCTGCCCTACGTCCCCGCCCTTGCATTAGGCATCGACATGCGCTGGGTCTCTATCGCCGGGTTGCTGTTTGCCTTCGGAACATTCGCCTTTCTCTACCGGCCGTCGGGGGCCCGCGGCTCCTTTTTCCTCGGCGTTCTTGCTTTTCTTTTATTCTGGTGGGTGGTAGCCGATAACACCGCGGGGGTGGTCAGCGTATCCGAAGAGGGAGTGGTCATCGGCTATTACGTACTGCTCGTGCTGGCCCTGTTGTCCGGCAAGCCCTGGTTGACGGGCATCGCCATCTCTCTCTGTATGCTCAGCCGTTATGCCCTGGTGGGCTGGATACCGGCGTATCTGATATACCTGGCCCTGGAACGGCGATGGCGTCACCTGTCCATTATCATCCTGACCGGGATCCTGTGCTTTACCCTGCTGTTCCTTGTACCGGTGGGCTGGACAACCTTTCTGCGGATGATCCATTTGCCGGCTGACTATGTTGCGTTTGCAGTCCGGGTATGGAACGATAGCCCCGCCGTGTTCTCTACCGCGCCCGGCCTCGCCTGGTTCTTCGGCCGCAAAGGCGTCGCAACCCTCCATGGGTTACTGATCACCCTCAGCTTTACCCTTCCCGTGCTGTTCATCGTTCTCGCTTACCGCCGCAGCAGATCCCGCTCTCTAAACCCCAATATCCCCCTCGCGTCGCTGAAACTCAGCCTCGTCATCTTTTACAGCTTAATCGACGTCCCTTATTTATATCTGTTTGATACCTCTTCCCTGGTGAGTATGATAGTGATGGCCCTACTGATCCTGCCCGATCGCCCTCGTCACACCTGATCGCAGGCAGGTAGCATCAGGCGTATTTCTTCTATATGCTTCCGGTCATTCGACAGCCTCGGCACCTTGTGCTGACCGCCTAACTTCCCTTTACTCTTCAGCCATGCCGTGAAGACACCCTTTTCCAATGATCGCAGCACCGGCATGCTCAGCGCAATATTCTTGTATCTCTTGGCCTCATAATCGCTGTTGATGCTCTGCAACGCATTGTCCAGCTCTTTGGCGAAGACGGCCATATCGGCGGGCTCCTTCTCAAATTCGATCAGCCACTCATGAGCGCCATTGCCCGTATCACCGAAATACACCGGCGCCGCCGTATAGTCGTTGACGATCGCTCCCGTCTTCTGGCAGGCGATAGCTATCGCCTTATCCGCATTGTCGACGATAACTTCCTCGCCGAAGGCATTGATGAAATGCTTGAGCCGCCCGCTGACTTTGATCCTGAAGGGCTCCCGCGATGTGAATTGGATGGTGTCGCCCAGCAGGTAACGCCACAACCCCCCGTTGGTGTTGATAACCAGTGCATATTGCTGACCCACTTCCACATCGGCCAGCCCGATCGTTTCAGGGTTGGACTTGCCATATTCCTCCACCGGCATGAACTCCATAAAAATGCCATGGTCGAGGAACAACAACATCCCGTCATCATGAGGATTACCCTGCGCAGCGAAAAAACCCTCGCTGGCATTATACATATCAAGGTAATGGATGTCCTTCCCGATTAGTTTCCGGAATTGCTCCCGGTATGGAGTAAAGGAAACGCCGCCATGGATATACAATTCGAGCGAAGGCCATACCTCCGACAAGCTATGTTTGCCGGTGATCTCCAATATCCGGCGGATCAGCACCAGCGTCCAGGTCGGCACTCCCGAAATAGAAGTGACGTTCTCGGCGATAGTATTCATCGCCAGCCGTTCTATTTTATTTTCCCATTCATCCAGCAGGGCGATACTCAGCTCCGGTGTCCTGATCCAATGCCCCCAGAAAGGAGAGTTTTGCAGCAGTACGGCGCTCAGGTCACCGTAGTGCACCTCGGCATTCAAATCCAAATGATTGATGGTATGGCTGCCGCCGATGACGAGGCCCTTTCCGGTCAGAAGATCTGAGTCGGGATTGAAATTGTAGTACATGGTCAGCACATCCTTCGCTCCTTTATAATGACAGTCCTGTAAACTCTCTTCGCTCACGGGGCTGAACTTGCTTTTGGCACGGGTCGTACCGCTGCTCTTGGCGAACCAGGTGACCGGGGTATTCCAGAGGATGTTTTGTTCCCCATTCATGATACGCTGGATATAAGGCTTCAGGTCGTCATATTCATGGATGGGAACGGCCTGTTTGAAATCACGGATGGAGAAAGTTTTGGAGAAATTATATTTCCGGCCGAACTCAGTATACTGCGCGGATGTCACCAGATGTTGGAGCACCTCACGCTGCACGGCAATGGGATTGTTTACCCATTCTTCGATGCGCCCGAGGCGTAATCTGGCAAGTCTCGATATGGCCGGGCTTAATAGCTTCATCAGAAGCAAAGTAAAGAATCGGCGGGACATGGCGAAGTAAAATCACCGGGGCGCCGCAATAGCCTGATACTTAATCCTCCGACCTCAATTCAGCTTGCTCGGCGGCCATCTTCTCTCCCTGTTGTCGGGCTTCTTCATACAGGTAATCCTTTCTCTTCAGCTCGAAATTACGTCCCAGGTACAGCCGCCGGACCTGCTCGTCCTCCGCCAGTTCTTCCGCCGTGCCGTGCTTGAATATCTTTCCGTCAATCAGCAGATAGGCGCGGTCGCAGATGGAGAGGGTCTCGTTTACATTGTGGTCGGTAATCAGGATACCTATGTTCCTGAACTTGAGCCTGGCCACGACCGACTGAATATCTTCTACCGCTATCGGGTCGACACCGGCGAAGGGTTCGTCCAACAGGATAAATTTCGGGTCCACTGCCAGCGCCCTGGCGATCTCCGTCCGTCTTCTTTCGCCTCCGCTGAGAGAATCGCCATTGTTTTTCCGTACATGATGCAGGTGGAATTCATCCAGTAGCGCTTCCAGCTTTTTCTTTTGTTCACCCCGGGTCAATTTGGTCATTTCCAGCACTGCCCTGATATTGTCTTCCACACTAAGCTTCCGAAAAACCGAAGCCTCCTGCGGAAGATAACCGATCCCCATCTGGGCTCTTTTGTACATCGGCTGACGGGTGATGTCGACATCATCCAGAAAAACCTTCCCCTCGTCCGGCTTGATCAACCCTACCACCATATAGAAAGTAGTGGTTTTGCCCGCCCCGTTCGGGCCCAGGAGTCCGACAATCTCCCCCTGCTCCAGCTTTACGGACACATGGTTCACCACCGTCCTGTTGTGATATGTCTTCACAAGATCCTGCGAATGAATAATAATGCTCAAATCTTTGACGTTATTTTGGACGCAAATTTAGGCCCTTGCAGCCAAGCCGCAAGCCCGTCGCCTGAAATTTATAGGTGTTTTAAGACTTATCGACTAAGTTTGCGCCAAAAGCGGACGCCGAGCTTCGAAGACAGCCACAAGGGTGCGATTGAGCCCTTGCCCGTGGCAAGGGCGAAGCTTTAACGAGACCCTCAACAGTGTTGAGGGAAGAGGTTCTGTCCGCACTATTTTAATATTATGAAGGTTATAGAACATTTACAGCAGGCCAAGAAAACCCATGTCTCTTTCGAAATCCTTCCCCCGCTCAAGGGAAAGACGATCAGCTCGATTTACGATCACCTGGACCCGCTGATGGAATTCAAGCCCTCGTTTATCAACGTCACCTACCACCGCAGCGAAACGATGTTCAAGAAGAAGGCCGACGGTACGTTCGAGAAGGTCGAAGTCCGCAAACGGCCGGGCACGGTTGGCATCTGCGCGGCGATCATGAACCATTATAAGATCGATGCAGTTCCCCACCTCATCTGCGGCGGTTTTGCCAAACGCGAAACCGAAGACGCTCTCATCGACCTGCATTTCCTCGGCGTCGACAACGTACTCGTCCTCCGGGGTGACGCTGCCAGGAATGAAAGCTCCTTCGAGCCCGAGTCCGACGGCCATCGCTACGCCATCGATCTGCTGAAACAGGTCGTCTGCCTTAACCAGGGCGTTTACCTGGAAGAGGATATCAAAAATGGAGGGAAGACGAATTTCTGCATCGGTATAGCCGGCTACCCCGAAAAGCACTTCGAAGCACCTAACCTCGAAACCGACCTCATGTACCTCAAGGCCAAGGTCGAGGCAGGCGCAGAGTATATTACCACCCAGATGTTCTTCGATAACAAGAAGTATTTCGATTTCGTCAAAGCCTGCCGAGACCTGGGCATCCATGTCCCTGTCATTCCGGGTCTTAAGCCTATTACTAACAAGAAACAGCTGTCCATGCTGCCCAAAGTATTCCATGTGGACCTGCCCACTGACCTGTCCAACGCCATCCTCCAATGCAAAAATGACGCGGAAGTAGAAAAAGTAGGCACGGAATGGTTGATCATGCAGAGCCGTGAATTGAAAAAGGCCGGGGTGCCCGTGCTACACTATTACACGCTCGGCAAGCCTAAGGTCATCGAGGAAGTGGTAAGGGCAGTGTTTTAAAGGCCTGGCTTTGGCAGGCCCGTCAGCACCACTTCGTCGATTTTTACGGGATATTTCTTCTTCAGTTCGCCGATCCATTGATCTTCCAGCCATGATTGATAGTCATTGATGACAAATCCCCTGGCATCCTGGAAATTGCGGGGCGACCTGTCATGATAGATGTGAAGGATATATGAAAAGCTCTCAGTATTGTCCGTCTTATTGGTGACAGGCGTAGTCAGCGATCCTTCCGCGGGCGCCGCATGGCTCAGACCAGGTATCTGCGCCAGTTCATAGCGGCCTGAATCGGCCTGCACGGTGGCTCCGGCACTTTCCGCCAGTTTCCTCCATCCGCCTGCGCCATCATTCCGCAGCCCGGCGGCCAGCGTTTCTGCCGTCTTTTCATTGTTGCAGGTGAACAGCAAAGCGTCGGCACTGGCATTCCACCAATAATTGCCCTTATGCGCCTCATAATAGTTCTTCAATGCCGTACTGTCGGTCGATGCCTTGTCCCAGATCTTTCGTTGCATGATCTCGAAAAGTAAGTTCCCCTCTTTGAACTCCGTCAGTTGAAAGGCAAAGTCCTTGTTATACAGTTCGAGGTGATTGCGGTAATACTCCATGGCAGCCCGTTCGACATATCGCTTGAACAGGTCTTTGTCCGGGGCGACGGCGCCCGCGCGCGGAGGTTTCACCGTTCTGGAATAGTCCAGCCATTCTTTGGCGGTATAATTGCGCTGATCGAAAGAGAACAGGACGGTGGAATAACTCAGGCCCCGGTAAGAAGACAGGGCAGGATTATGCTGCAGACTGTCTGTAAAGGTCCAGAGATCGTCCTCAGGAAAATCGGAACGCCGGAAATTCGTGGCCCGGTAAATCCTCGCCAGGAGCGCCTGACGGCTAACCTCCACCCGGGGATCGTTAAGGACCTGTTGTTTTAGCGCGGTCGCTGCCTGCGCATCGAACTGCCGTGGAAAAGGTTTCCTGTCGATGCGTTTGATAATATGGTAACCATAGGCGCTCTGCAGGGGCCTGCTGATTGCCCCATCCCGGTCCAGCGCATAGGCCGTCGCCTCGAAGGCCGAGTCATATTTTCCGATACCGAACTCCGGCAGCTCACCACCGTTCTGGTAGTAATGGTTGGCCCCGCGGACGGTCTTCGCAATGGTGGCGAAGTCGGCTCCGTTCTGCAACAGTGTATACAGGGAATCAGCCCTGTTCCGAACCTCCTCCTGTGCGGCAACTGAAGATCCCGGCGCAAAGGGCAGCAGTATCTGCGCCACTTTGACCCTTCCCCATGACTTTCTTTCTGTCACGACCTTAAAAATATGATATCCGCCCTTGCTATGGTAGGGCTTCGAAAACTGCCCGGGAGACAGGGAATAAGCCAGGTTTTCCAGCTCGTAGGGAAGAGTTAAGACCGTAATATACCCGATCCTTCCCTTATTGATTTTTACCGAAGGATCATCCGAAATGATCGACGCAACGTCGCCGAATTTTTTACCTTTTTTTAATGCTTCGTAGGCCGCCATAGCCTTGTCATATCCCCTCAGCGTGTCGTTCACCGAAGCGTTCTTCGGAAGGGCAATGTATATATGCTCCAATAAAAGGTCCTTCTGTCCCCGGACATAGGCTTCCTTAACCAGTTTGTCAAGGCTCTCCTCATCCTTCAGGTATGTCTCCGCCACCTGGTTCCGGAAATTCTGTAATTCCGTCCGCTGCGCCGGGAGCGTGTCCAGTTGTGCATCATAGGCTGCTCTGACCTTCAATTTATAGCGGATATAAAGCTCCATGTAATCCCGGTAAGAGCTCGGCGCAGAGGCCAGGTGATCGTTATTCTTGAGATACGCTTTCATGAATTCCTCCTTGCTGACGCCCGTACCGTCGATCGAGAAAAGAGATTGCCCGCTGACGCCGGCGGAGAGAAATAGGATAAGCATAGGAATGAGGATCGATCGACCGAACGGGACACTCATTTCAATTGGATTTTCCATGCTGCAATTTCAGGTTTATGACTTCGTCAAGTTGCTGATAAGTCAATTTTTTGGCTATAATGCGTTTGTCTTTGTCCAGTAAATAGAGAATGGGGGTCTCATAAACGTCATACAACTGCCGGTAACCGGGCTGCCCGGCCTTTTCCGTGGCATCCTGGTGTTCCTTCGTCTCATAAACGTGCGTCCAGTCGGTTAAATTGTGATCCTTAATGAATTGCAACCACGCATCCTTGCCGCCGTCGACCATTACGCCATAGATCTTCACCCCCTCTTTCTGCCATTAGGCCTTGAAAATATAGGCCACTTTGGGCACCGTCTCCTTGCAATGACTGCAGGTTGGATCCCAGAAACAGATCACCGTGAATTTGGCGTCCACCCCATATAACGGCCGCAGGGCGCCCGTACTGTCCACCATCTCCAGGTTGGGCGCCGGCTGGCCGATGAGGTTGGCCATCAAGCTGTATGCCCTGTCATTCAGGAACTTCCGGTATTTTTCGGTAAAAAATTCCGTTTCCCCGGCATTGATGTATTTGTCGAACAGATGGACGAATACCGCATCCTGTCCCATATATTGCGGGTTCACATATTTCTGAACGAAATAGACCATCAGGAATTGGAACATCGGCTTGCTGACACGGGCTTCCAGCAACATTTTATCTGCTTCTTTCCCGATGGAATCGGCCTGCGGCGGTACCAGATCCCTGAAATATTTATCCAGCCGGGGTTCGAATACCGGTGTACGCGTCAGGCGCTCGTCGGTAAAGTCAACGCCATCCCAGTAGTGCGATTTGAAATAATGATACGCGAAAACGCTGTCATACCTGCCTCCCGGTTGTTTTGCCGCCGGCGGAACGACAGGCTCTTTTAACAGCAGGAACAGCGTGGCCAGCAACGAGGCCGGATAACGGCTGGCAATTTCTTCCCGGTATTTCTGTATCTCGTCGTTCAGCTGCTTCATCTTATCCTTTAGCCGGCTGGAATCGGCCGTGGTACGAGCTTTAGAAAGATCCTTCAAAGCAGCGGTTATTTGACCGCCCTTATCTGCGGTATATCGCGTATAGGCCTGGAAAACAACATTATCTGTAGATCCCGAGCCGCTAAAGACGACGCTGGAAGGCAGGTTGTTCGTGTCCGCCTCGACCGAGAAATTTTGCTGGGAATCGATCAGCAGTTCGAACAGGATGGACCTGCCGGGGGAAACGATGAAGTAGACGCCGCCGGGGAGTTTGTCCTTTCCGCTGAAAAGGCCATCACTGTTGCCGTCCAGCTGAGCTGAATCCGCCAGGGCCCTGATCTTTCCATAATAATAACCCAGGTAGACTTTCCCGCCCGTATAAGGCTTCAGATGGAGGCGAATCGAATAGCCCGTCTGTGATTGGGCTTGTATCAAACAAAGGCAGGTTGCCAGGGACAATAGGATTTTGCTCATACGCCCGTAAAATTAGACCTTTACGCCGTGCGAAAAAAAAATAAGAACATCACATTGGCCAATGTCCTGGTTGAACATTATGCCGCAGAAGGCAAGTCCCTGGCCCGGGTCGACGGCAAGGTAATCTTCATTGAAAATGCCGTCCCCGGCGATATCGTAGACCTGAAGTTGTCCAAAAACAAAAAGGACTGGGCCGAAGGTTTTATCACTGCCTTTCGTCAATATTCCCCCGACCGGGTAGAACCATTTTGTGCTCATTTCGGCGTTTGTGGCGGTTGCCGCTGGCAGATGCTGCCTTACCCCCTGCAATTGCAATACAAACAGCAGCAGGTCGCGGACGTCCTCCGGCGGATCGGGAAGATCGTCCTTCCGGAGATCCGCCCCATCCTGGGCGCTCCGGCATCCGTACGCTATCGCAATAAAATGGAGTATACCTTTTCCAACCGGCGTTTTCTCCTCCCCGAAGAACTTCATGACCCCGGCGTCTCGTCCCTGCAGCGGGTGGCCGGTTTTCATGCCAAAGGCCTCTTCGATAAGGTCGTGGACATCGATATCTGCCATCTGCAGGACGAGCCCACCAACCGCCTGCGCAAAGCCGTCAGGGACTTCGGACTGGAAGAAGACCTGTCGTTCTACGATATCAAGCAACATGAAGGCTGGCTCCGCAACCTTCAGCTGCGCATCTGTACGACGGGGGAGATCATGGCCAATATCGTGCTGGGCTACGAAGATGAACCCCCTATCCGCCGCCTGGCAGACCGCCTCGTGCAACAATTCCCGGAATTGACGACCTTACTGTATACGATCAATCCCAAATGGAATGACAGTATTGCCGACCTCGAACCACGCATCCTGGCCGGGAAAGGATATGTAATCGAACAATTAGAGGACTTCCGGTTCAAAATCGGGCCCCGGTCGTTCTTCCAGACCAATACCCGGCAGGGTGAAAGGCTCTATCAGGTGACCCGCGAATTCGCGGAGCTCAGCGGCGGCCAGACCGTATATGACCTCTACTGCGGGACCGGCAGCATTGGGATCTTCGTCAGTCGCCGGGCCGCCCGGGTCGTAGGTGTGGAAGTCGTCGAAGCGGCAGTAGTGGACGCCCGCGAAAACGCTGCCCTCAATGGCATCGGTCATGCCAGCTTTTTTGCCGGGGACGTCATCGATATCTGCCGGGACGAATTTTTCACCGCCAATGGCCGGCCGGATGTTATCATTACCGATCCGCCCAGGGCAGGTATGCACGCCGGCCTGGTCAGCAAGATCCTTGACATCGCGGCGCCGATCGTCGTCTATGTCAGCTGCAACCCCGCTACCCAGGCCCGGGACCTCCAGCTACTGGATGCGAAATACGCCGGGACGAAGGTCCAGCCGGTGGATATGTTCCCGCATACCCATCATATTGAGAATATAGTGCAATTAAAGCTCAGAGAACAGCCGGAAAAAGAGTAAGCTCCGCCTGAAAAGGATACTCAAAAATAATATAGTAATTTGCATCACTTATAATAGGAATAGCGTATGACAGAATTTCGCCCGGGTGGTTTTCAATTGATTCCAACAGTAATCAAGAACCTCGTTATTATCAATGTTTTGATTTTTCTTGCCCAGTACACGTTGGGAGACGTGTTCGATTCAAAAATGATCAACCTGTTTGCCTTACACGACATTCGTTCCCCTTTGTTTCGTCCCCATCAGGTGATCACTTATCTTTTCCTCCACGGTTCCTGGGAACATGTCCTTTATAATATGTTCGCCCTCTGGATGTTTGGCTCCATACTCGAGAATTATTGGGGGCCTAAGCGATTCCTGGTCTTTTATATGATCTGCGGTTTGGGTGCCGCGATTGCCCACCTGGCTGTTCTCTACCCGGAGATGACCTCAAATTATATCGATTTCCATTCGGCCCCCATCTTCCAACAGCAGGAGTATGGGGATAATCCGAACCTCCCGCTGAATTCCGCCACCCTGGGCGCCTCCGGAGCGGTATTCGGCTGTCTGGCGGCCATGGGTTACCTGTTCCCCAATAGCCTGATCTATCTCTATTTCTTTGTTCCGATCAAGGTCAAATGGTTCGTACTGGGTTATGCCGCCATTGAACTGTTTTCCGGCATCCGTTCCACCGCAGGTGATAACGTGGCCCACTGGGCCCATCTGGGCGGAGGGCTTGTGGGCTTATTGCTGGTCATTTACTGGAACAGATCCAACCGGAGTAATTTTTATTAAACTCTTTTAGGTGCCGGGTGTTTGAGACTTAGCACATAACGTTGTATGAAGGTAATATTGTATGAAGGTAATGGAAGATAACTATCGCAAAAAAATGCTCCTGGGGCAGGATGGCAATGCACTGGTCCAGCTGGTGATAGTGAATGCCTGCCTATTCGTTATCCTCAAGTTCGTGTACATTGTCTACCTGTTGAATTCCCTCAACCCCGCGGCCTATCAAACCAATGTCCTCAACTGGTTCGTTCTGCCTGCCAGCCTCGACAGGCTCTCTTCCCGGCCATGGACGGCCCTGACCTACATGTTTTGCGATCAACAGGTCTTGCGTTTCGTCGGCAATATGTTCTGGCTCTGGTGCTTCGGGTACATCCTTCAGGACCTGACGGGCAACCGCAAGCTGGTGCCGATCTATCTGTATGGCGGCATCACCGGGGCCGCTTTTTTCGTGCTGTCATACGCCGTATTACCCCGGCTGCAGGCACAGTTGCCCTTTGCCCCGCTGATGGGCTCCAATGCCGCCATCAACGCCATTGCCGTCGCCCCGACGACGGTGGCGCCCGATTACCGCATTTTCCCCATGATCAACGGCGGCATTCCGCTTTGGATACTGACCCTGCTCTTCCTGCTGATCAATTTTTCCAGCATTTCATACGGCGACTCGGGCGTCTATATTGCGAGCCTGGCCGGCGGGGCCGCAGGATTCCTCTTCATCTACCGGATGCGCAGAGGCCATGACGGTAGCATCTGGATCAACCGCTTCTTCGACTGGTGCAACGACCTTTTCAATCCCGATAAGAAAAGGAAAAGCCGGTCCCCCAAAGATGAATTCTATTATAAGGTCTCCGGCACCCAACCCTACAAGAAAATCCCCAATGTAACACAACAGCGCATCGACGAGATCCTCGACAAGATCAATCAGCAGGGCTACCGCTTTTTGACGGATGAGGAAAAAGAGATCCTCAAAAGGGCGGCTGACGAAGAAGATTTGTAACTTAGGCGTAGACATGGCAATGCTCCGAACTTTTACCCGCCGGTTGTTTATTATTTTGAATAGCCTGGTGGTCTTATTTTTCCTGCTGGCTTGCGCCAACTCATTTATGCATCCCGGCAAATGGTGGATCTTTTCCATATTGGGTCTGTTCTTTCCTTACTTATTACTGCTCGTCATCGTCTTTTTCTTCCTGGCTGTCTTCATCCAGCCTCTTCGCCGCTGGTCCCTGCTGTCCTTCGTGACCTTACTGACAGGCTGGACGAATATCCACAGTTTCCTGGCACTGCATCCGGGCAACCACTTTGCCCCCGACAAACCGCCGGGCAGCCTTCGCATCCTCACGTGGAACGTACGCAGCTTCGATGATTTCTTCGATATGCGACGGCCAACCAGACACCGGCCGAAAATGATGGATTTTATCGGCAGCCAGAAGGCCGACGTCCTCTGCTTCCAGGAGTTCTACGAGCCGCTGACCCGACATGGACTGGAATCTAACATCACGTATATTCAGACAAAGCTGAATTACCCATACTATTATTTTTCCCGCGACTATGTCCGACCCGGCTTGTATGAAGCAGGCGTGGCCATTTTTTCCCGTTTCCCCATCATCGACACTTTCATCAGGGAATACCAGCGACCTTTCGGCTTCCACACTTCAGAGAGCCTTATTTCGTCCGATATCGTTGCCGGTAATGAGCCAATCCGCGTCTTTTCGACTCACAT
>VFSW01011832.1_pt1 | contig 12228 bp, 9 predicted proteins | sample 5358111 | NCBI WGS metagenome assembly VFSW01 (sample SAMN11554181, study PRJNA540505) | mine drainage metagenome | isolation source: sediment from site ElyBrook_90M | place: USA: Ely Copper Mine, Vershire, VT | collected 2017
CCCCGACGCCTGTCTGACCGCGGGAGGAGCCGAAGTCGCGGCACGGGCCGGCGGAAAATCGCGAAATGCGGAGCCCGCCGGCGAGCCCCCGGTCAAAATGAACGAATCCGCGTCGCCGCGTCGTCATATGGCGCATGGAGAGAGCCGACGCTGAGGGAGTGATGAGGGTGGAGCCTGTGCCACCGGCCGCAGTGAGGGAAGGGCCGGCCGACGTGCTGGCCGCACTCACGCGGCGCGACGTAGACCGTGCCTACCGTCTTGCCTGGGCGATCCTGGGCAACGACGAAGAGGCGCAGGATGCCACCCAGGACGCGCTTACCGTGGCCTGGCAGCGGCGGGACAGCCTTCGCGATCCCGCCAGGGTGGAGGCCTGGCTAAGCCGGATCCTGATCAATACGTGCCGCGACCAGCTCAGACGTCGGGCAAGGAGTCGCGTCCGTCCCCTCGACCTGAGCCCTTTGCCTTCGGTGGCCGACGGCAGCCAGTCCGCCGCGAGCCGAGACGAGCTCGGTCGCGCTCTCGACGCCCTCAATCCCGACCAGCGGATCGTGGTCGTCCTGCGCTTCTGGGCCGACCTCACGGTCGACGACATAGCCGAGAGGCTCGGCGTTCCACCCGGGACGGTGAAGTCGCGGCTTCACAACTCCCTGCGCGCGCTCCGCGCGGTGCTGGAGGACCAACGATGACGGACGAAGAGCTTGGCCGGCGCCTTTCGGATGCGCTCCACGGGCGGATACGGCCGCCCGAGACGGCACCCGAGCTCCTGCACGAGCACCTCCGGAATCTGCGCTCGATGCGCGAGGTTCGCCGAGGCGTGACCGGCGGACCCGCGCACACGGTCCGAAACCTGTCCGCGATAGCCGCGTCCGTTGCGATCGCGGGAGTTCTCGTCGCCGGGTTGCTCGCCTGGCAGTCTCCGCGCACGCGCACTGGAACGCCGAATCTTCCCAACGGTGTCGAGATGTTCGGCCGGATCGACGCCCAGACGGCCTGGGCGGAGGCCGGATCGGACCTCTACATGACCCGCGACGGCGGCGCCACGTGGACGAAGGGCAAGCTACCCGGCGGCAGGTCCCCCGCCCAGATGGACCTCAACTCGGGCTTCTCCGAGGCGATCCCGAATGAGGCGACGCCAACGCCGATCACCGCGGGGCCGGCGCCATCGAACCCATCCTCCGTCGACATCCCGACGTCGTCCGTCTTCCCCGACCACTACTACCCAACGTTCATCGACGCCGACCACGGCTGGCTCCTGAGCTGGAGCTGGCTGCCCAACTCGACGGTCCTGTCGCCGGCTGCGTCCATGACAGCCTGGCGGACGAGTGACGGCGGCCAGACCTGGTCGTCGTCCAACCTCCCGGGGACGTACCGCGGCGTGGGCACAGTCAGTTTCGTCGACGCCAGCCATGGCTGGGCAACGATCCTCCGGACCGACTACCTGTACGCGACGGCATCGAGCACGCCGGATACGGGCGGCGGCGCCATGCCGACGCCAACGCCTGGGCCCACTCCGTCGGCGGCGCTGCCGGACGACGCCACCACCATCCTGGCGACCTCCGACGGCGGGGTCAGCTGGTCGGTCGTCTCACGCATGGCCGCAGTGGCGATGCCGCGGTTCGTCAGCGCGACGGAGGGCTGGAGCTACACGCAGACCGGGGGCTCCGGCACCTCGCAGATCGCTCATTCCACCGACGGCGGCCGGACGTGGTCGCAGGTCGCCCTGCCAATTCCCGAGGGGGAGTCCTTGACCGGCTGGCCGGATCCGCCGGTGCGGGAGGGAGCAGACCTGGTGATACGCACCGCAGGCCAGCATGCGACCGATCCTTTCGCCGCGGCTCCCGACGGGTCGGCCACTGCGATCCTGACGTTTGTCAGCGCCGATGACGGCCGGACCTGGTCGCTCCGGTCCAGCGAGTCGGTCGCGGGGGCCGTCACCAATTTCGGATACTCGAACATCCTGAGTCTCCCGACCGGCCCGTTCGTGATCTACTCACCGGACCAGTCGGGGTCGGGCTCGGCGCCGAGCGACATGCAGGCGACGTTCGACGGCGGCCGGACCTGGCTCAGCTATCGAACGGCCGGACTGCCGGATCGGATCGCGATGGCCGAATGGGAGTCCCCCGAGGACGTCTGGGTCCTGGTCCGAACCGTCTCTAACAACGGGGCGGCGGGAGGCCGGCTGTACGCGAGTCACGACAGGGGCGCCACGTGGACAATGCTGCTCGGCGCCCCGGCCGCGTCCGTCTCGCCGGCCCCCACGGTCACTCCGGAAGCCGTCAGCGATACGCCCCTTCCGTCGATCGACGCGCCCCAGCCGAGCTACTCGCTCTTCCAGAGCATGGGTCGAGTAGACGCGAACGTGGGCTGGTCCTTGTTCACGGACATGAGGACGGGACCGGTGATCCGAACCACCGTGGACGGCGGCGCCACCTGGTCCGAACCGCATCTGATCCTGTCCGCCGCCGCGTATGTCCAGTTTGTCGACGGAGACCACGGCTGGGCCGCCGGATATGGGCCCTGGACGAGTGGCCGATCGACGCCGGTCAGCGTCTTCCGCACCAGCGACGGCGGCAATACCTGGCGGGAGTCGCCGCTGGATATCGGCATGCCGCCCGGGAACCCGGATCAGACGTACATATCGGCCGCCCTTCATTTCCGCGACGCGCTCGACGGCGAGCTGTCCGTCGTACTCGGAATCGGAACCGCTCCCGGGACCGGCGGACCGTCGACCTCGACGCCGGTCCCCTCGGCCACCGCGCCCGGCTCTTCGGCCACTGCGGCGTTCTGCAGGCAATACTCGACCGTGGACGGGGGAGCTTCCTGGTCGGCGGGCGCGCCGGCGCCGTGCCTGTCGCAGGTCACTTTCGTCGACGGCTCTTTCGGCTACGGCGTCGACGCCGGATCTTCGTTCGCCCTGTATGTCACGCAGGACGGCGGCCGAACCTGGACTACAGGACACCTGCCAAGCCCGGTCATCGTCGACTCGACCACCGATGGCTCCGCATATCCCGCGCCGCCGAGCGTGAAGCTGCTCCAGCGGCGGGGCGACGGCACCCTTCGGGCGCTCGTCGTCTGGGGCGGATCGGGGCTCGCCAGAACGGTCGTAAGCAACGACTCCGGGCAGACCTGGTCCACCGTGGGGCAGCTGAACGAGTTCAACGCCGCCGGCCATCAGGTCGCGGCGCTCGGCGAGAACGACTGGATCGCGCTGGGCTACGGCACCGGCTCCACAGGTGGGGCGGACGTCAGAATCAGCCACGATGCTGGCCTGACCTGGACGAAGCTTCCTTCGAGCGGTCTCGCAGGCACGCCCGATGCCGTCGCCTTCTCGGGCCCCAAGGACGGTTGGGTTGCGGTCTCCGACACGAGATCCGTTGCCTCGGCGGCCTCGCCCCAGCCCTGGCAGCTCATCCGCACCACGATCTACGCCACCAGAGACGGCGGCAGTAGCTGGACGCCAATCCTCGCTCCGTAGCGGGGACGTACTCCCGGCCGCGCTACTCGGCGACGATCCGGTAGCCCACGCCGGGCTCGGCCACGATCAGGTGACCGGCGGCCCCGCTGGGGTCCGCGGCGGCCAGCTTGCGGCGCAGCCGCGAGACGTAGACGTGGAGGTAGTGCGCCTCGTCCGAATAGGCCGTGCCCCAGACGGCCCGCAGCAGCCTGCCCGCGGTCACCACTCGTCCGGACTGCGATAGCAGGACTTTGAGCAGCTCGAACTCGCGCGGGGTCAGCTCGAGGGGAGTCCCGGCTACGGAGACCTGATGCCGCGGCACGTCAAGGACGACCGGGCCCAGCGAAAGCCGGCCGTCCACGTCCGCCGCGGGGCCGGCCGCCCGGCGGAGAACGGCCCGCATTCGCGCGTGCAGCTCCGACAACCCGAACGGCTTGGTCAGGTAGTCGTCCGCCCCGGCGTCGAGGGCGGCCACGCGATCCTCTTCCCGGCCGCGCGCCGAGAGCACGATGATCGGCGTGGTGGCCTCGTGGCGGACGCGAATGATGACGGCCTGGCCGTCGAGATCCGGAAGGCCCAGATCGAGAAGGATCAGGTCCGGCCGGCGATTGTCCCAGGCCCGCAACGCCTCGCGAACGTCGCCGGCCTCGTCCACCTCGTAGCCGCGAGCGCGCAGGTTGGCGGCGATGGCGGCTCGGGCCGGCTCTTCGTCCTCCACGACCAGGACGGCCCCGACTTCGGCCATCAGCGTTCCACCCGCGCCGGCGGCTTCACCGGCTCGGCCGGCTCGGCCGGCTCGGCGGCTTCGGTTTCCGGCTCGGCGGCTTCGGTCTCCGGCTCGGCGCTCGGCTCGGCCGCGGTGTCGACTACGCTCTCCACTGGCAGCCTGACGACGACCGCCAGGCCGCCGAGCGTGCTCCGCCGGGCGGTCGCCGACCCGCCCATCGCCTCGGCCAGCCCGCGAACCACCGCCAGCCCGATGCCCGAGCCTCCACCCACGCGCGAGCCCTGCCGCGAGGGCAGCCGGTAGAAGCGCTCGAAGATGTGGCTCAGCTCCGAAGCCGGAACGCCCGGTCCGGCGTCCTCGACGACGAGCGCGACGACGTCCTCCGCCGCCCTCGCCGAAACCCTGATCGTCCGGCCGGCCGCGTATCGGGCCGCGTTGTCGATCAGGTTGGTGATGATCTCGTCGATGAAGATGGCGTCGACGCGAACCGCCGGCAGATCGCCCGGGACGTCGACCTCGATCTCGCACGGCTTGACCATCGGAGCCATCCGCGCCAGCACCGGCTCCAGGATGTCGGCCAGTTCGTACAGCTGCACCGACGGGCTCAGCGCGCCGCCCTCGATCCGGCCCAGATCGAGCATGTTCCGGACCAGCCGGCTCAGCCTGTCGGCCTCGCGATCGATCGATTGGGCCGCCATCCGCTGGCCCTCCGGCGTCCACGGGACGTTGGTGTCCATGAGGTTCCCGGCCGTCGCCCGGATCGCCGAAAGCGGGGTGCGGAGGTCGTGCGAAACCGAGTCGAGCAGCGCCGACTTCAGGGCGTCTCCTTCTCGCGCCACCTCGGCGGCCGTGGCTTCCGCGGCCAGGCGGTCCCTGACGACGGCCTGCCCGAGCTGGTCGGCGGCCGCAGCCATGAGCCGTGAGTGCGAGCGGCCCGGGAAGGGTTCGTCCGCCCCGCGGATCGCCCAGAGCGAGCCCATGGGCTCCACGCCGGCGACGATGGGTACCCGGAAGACCAGAGTCGAGTCGGCGGTGTCGGCGGCGCGTTTGGAGGGCGGGCCGCCGCGACCGGTCGGAACCATGTCGCGGACGTGCGCCCAGCTAGGTTGGATGTCCGAGCCGCTCGTGTGGAGCGTCCAGCGCGAGGCCGCCGAGGGCCTCGGAGCGCCCGGCAACGAGTCGGCGACGACCCGCTCCTCTCCAATGGAGGGCCCCAGGGCTATCCAGACCCGCGCCATCTGGGCGTCGCGGGCCAGGCGCGATGCCAGAGACGGAGCGGCCTCGAGCGCGCTCGGGGCGGTGGCGACGTCGCGGCTCATGGCGAACATGGCCCACGCCTCCGCGCTCCGAAGCTCGGCCTCGCGCCGCCGCTCCAGCTGCAGGGCGCTCAGCCGGCCGATGGCGATGGCCACGACGAGAAAGAGGAGGAGGTCCAGCCATTCCTCCGCCGAGGCGACGGCGAAGGTATAGACCGGCGTGACGAACAGGAAGTCGTAGACGAGGAACGAGGCGATGGCCGTCCCGACCGCATACCAGCTGCCAAATCCCAGTCCGACCGCCACCACAGCGAGCAGGTACACCGTCGCGGCGTTTGGCACGCCCATCGGGCCCTGGAGGAGGGCGGACAGGAGAGTCGAGATGAGGATCGCTCCGGCGGCAAGAGACAGACCGGCCAGGGAAGGAGGACTCAACCGCCGCGACACCGTGCGGCCACCGCGAAGCATTGGTTGATGGTAGGGCGGAGGTGGCGCCGCCGCATCCCCGTGTTGCCGGCGGGTCGGCGCGGCGCGCATGGCCCGGCGGGGCCGCACGCGTGGCCGGCCGTGGTCGGCGCGGCCCGCGTGGCCCGGGCGGGTGGCGCGCGGAGGTCTCGGCTGTGCCAACATCGGGGCGTGAGCTCGCCCGCGATCGCCTCCAGCAAACCGTCGGCCGCATCGTCGTGGATCGCCGCCGCCCGCCCGGCCACTCTCCCGGCCTCGACGAGTGGCGTGGTCGTGGGCATCGGCGCCGCCCTGGCCGTGGCTCCGTTCCGGCCCGACACCGCTCTCGGCTGTCTCGCCGCGGCGCTGCTCCTCCAGGTCTTCGCCAACTTCGCCAACGACCTGTCCGATTTCCGCCGCGGCGCCGACACCCCGGACCGGCTCGGACCCACCCGAGCCGTCGCGGCGGGGTTGATCTCGCCGCGACGAATGCAGGCGGGCATGTTCGTCGTGGCCGTCGCCGCGGGCCTCGACGGCGCCTACCTGACCCTGGTGGGCGGCCCCGGGATCCTCGGGCTCGGGATCGCCGCGGTCCTGGCGGCCCTGGCCTACACCGGCGGTCCGTGGCCGTTCGGCTACAAGGGCCTCGGCGAGCTGTTCGTCTTCGTCTTCTTCGGCCCTGTTTGCGTAGCCGCTACGGCGTTCCTGCAGGCCGGCCGCGTCGAGCCGCTGTTCCTGCTGGTGTCGGTTCCGCCGGGCGCGATCGCGATGGCGATCCTGGTCGTGAACAACCTCCGCGACATCGATACGGACCGGGAAGCCGGCAAGCGAACGCTTGCCGTTCGCTTTGGCAAGGGCTTCGCGCGGGGCGAGTACGTCGCCTGTCTGGCGGCCGCGGGGCTCGTGCCGATCGCCCTTCTCGGGGTTCGGCTGGTGAGGACCGGGGATCCCGTCCCCTCCCTTCTTGTCCTGATTCCCCTGCTTGCCTGCCCGCCGGCGATCGGTCTGGTCCGCAGCGTCCTCCATGATGGCGAGCCGCGGCGGCTCAACCTGGTGCTCCGCGACACGGCCCGGGTCGGGCTGGTGTTCGGGGCGCTGTTCGCCCTCGGGCTGGCGGCGGGCGGCTGGCCCGGTTGAGGCACGGCGGGTCCGAAACTGACCCGCGTTCTTCGGCGGCAGCGCAATGCTCCGGCCCGCGGCCGCAGGCTCACACCCACGCCCTAGAATCGGCCGATGCTGATTGCGTCTGAGCGGCTCAACTCGATGGCCCTTGCCGGCCGGGTCCGGATGAGCCGGATCCTGGAGCTGAGCTGGCTTCGCCTCGGGCCACTGGATCTGGCCGTGCCGATCGGCATCGGGCTGATAGTGGGCAACGCGCTCGACCAGCTGGGCCGGCCCGTCCCCGGCATACCGTTCTTCGTCGTACCGTTCGCCGCTTGCTGGCTTGCGCTCTGGCTGGCCATCTTCGCGGCCGGCTCGATCGCCTTTGGCTCGAGGGCAAGGTCCGGAGCGGCCCTGCTGCTCGCCCAGATCCTGTCCCTGTGGCTCCTCTACGACCTGCTATACCTCCAGCAGGGCAATCACCTCTACGACCTCAACGTCTACCTGGGCTCCGCCGCCCGCTGGCTCGACGGCGGCCAGGCCTACCTGACCGCCCCGCTGGCCGCCTGGCCCGATGGCCCCCGGAACGACTTCTTCCTCTACCCTCCTCCGCTGCTCCCCTTCTTCGCCCTCCTGGAGCAGCTTCCCCAGGCGCTCGTGGCCGCAGCCTGGACCGTGGCGATGGTCGCCTGCTCGTATCAGGCTTTTCGTGTGCTCGGTCTCGGACGCGGCTGGAGTCTGGCGCTGCTGGCCTTTCCACCGGTGTTCATCGGCTTCGAGTCCGGCAACGTCGCCAGCCTGACCTTCCTGCTGTTCGCCGCGTCGGTCCGGGCCGGCGGCGCCCTCGTGGTCGACGGGCTCTTCAAGGTCCAGGCCGGGGTGCCCGTCCTGTGGCTCATCCGCGAACGACGTTTCCGGGCTCTTGTCGCGGGCGCGGTCCTGGTGGCGGTGGCCGTCCTGATCACGCTGCCAATCGTGGGAACGGACGCCTGGCGAGCCTGGTGGGAGGGGCTCGGTTACCGGGCAACATCCCAGCTCGAAGTGCCCGCCCTCTTCGGCTATTCGTACGCCAGAGAGATCCCTCCCGTCGTCTACGCCGTGGCGTGCGCGGCATTCGTTGCCCTGGCCCTCGCGTTTCGGGGGCGCGCCGGTCTGGCAGCTCTCGGTCTCGCCTCCGTCTTCGCGTCTCCGGCGCTGTGGCCCCACGGCTTCGCCTTCGCGCTGCCGGCCGTGCTGCTGCTCCAGAGCGACGTGGCAGTGCTGATCGTCCTGGGGGCCGGGTCCCTCGACGCCAACATGTGGCTTCTCTTCTTCGCCGGCTGGGCGGCGGTGCTGGCAGCGCGGCGCCATCCCGCCGGAGCGCTCCACCCCATGCTCGGCAAGGAAGGTCCGTGGCCGCGCCGGCCGATCACGCGTCCCAACACGAAGGTGCCAACTCCGTTCGGAGCCCGGGGCCAGCTCGCGGACTAGCGGCGCCGGAGACCATTGGCGGTGCCGCGGAGCCGACCAGGACTCGGGAGCCCCACACGCCGGCCCTTCCATTCGGGCACAATCGTGCCTCCCGAACCTGGTGACGGCCGCATCCCCGAGACCGCCCCCACTCGGCCCCGAGCAGCAACCGCAGCGCCCGCCGCAGGCCAAAGGAAACGATGTCGCAGTTCGCAACGAGGGCTTCGGCCCTGACCCAACGGATCAAATCGCTCAAGGAAGCACCGGAGAGTCCGCACGAGACTCGAGGCTCGAGCGTGGTCCGGCCGGTCGTTTTCGGCGCGACGGACGGCCTCGTCTGCAACCTGTCGCTGATCATGGGCGTGGCCGGCGCGGCCAAGGAAGATCCCCACTCCATCGTCATCGCGGGCATCGCCGGACTGCTCGCAGGCGGGTTCTCCATGGCCGTTGGCGAGTACATCTCGGTCCAGTCGCAGCGCGAGCTGCTCGACTATCAGATAGACCTGCAGCGGCACCAACTCCACCACACACCACAGCAGGAACACGACATCCTCTGCGAGATCTACGAGGCCAAGGGGCTGTCGCCCGCGGAGTCCGAGTTGATCGTCAAGAAGATCATGCGCGACCCGGAACGAGCCATCGACACCTTCGTTCGCGAGGAGATCGGGCTCTCGGCCGAAACGATGGGCTCTCCCATAGCGGCCGGTATCGGCTCCATGTCCGCTTTCTCCGTGGGGGCAGTAGTCCCCCTGATCCCGTTCCTCCTGACCACTGGTGGCGTCGCCTTCACGGCCAGCATCGCCGCGTCCCTCGCGGCGCTCTTCGCCATCGGCCTGGCCGTCAGCCGGCTGACGCACCGGCGCGCCATCCTGACCGGGCTCCGGCAGGCCGGACTCGGCGCCGCCGCGGCCGCGGTCACATACGGCATCGGCTCCCTGCTCGGGACCGCGGTCCACTAGCTGTCGCGCCGGACGCCGTCGACCCACCTCGATCCGGCCCCTGGAACGCCCTAACCCAGAACCTTGGTCCGGTGCTGCTGGCCATTTCGGGCCCTCATTCCGATGCCGGCATGGCCGATAACCAACAGTGAGGCGTGGACCAGCCGGATCCCGCCTGCGCGCGCCCGGGGAGGAGCGCGAGGTACGGCCGCATCTGGTGCCGCAATGCGAATGACCCTCCGACTCAAGCTGCTGTCGGTGGCCGGTCTGCTCCTGTCCTTCTCGGCGGTGATCCTGGTCGTGGGCCTCCTGCAGCTCTCGGCGGCGAACTCGCGGATCGACAACCTCTACCGCGACCAGCTCGGAGGCGAAGCCCAGCTCTCGGCGATGAGCCGGGACCAGCTCCAGATCCAGTTCGACCTGGCGGCCCTGCCCCTTTCGATCGACACGACCGAACGCGCCGCTCTCATGACCGAAATCACGGCCCTCGAGAAGGACTTCAACGCCCGAATCGCGGCAGCCTATGCGGGCGACGCCGACGGCACGGATCGCTCGAGCATCGACAAGGTGAAGAGCACCTTCACGGCCTGGAGCGCGGCCCTGGAGAAGGACGTCCTGGCACCCGCCCGAGCCGGCAACTTCGGCGCGGGTTTGGAACCGTTGCGAACGACCCTTCCGCCTCTCCGGACCGCGCTCGCGGCGGCTCTCTCCTCCGCCGAAACCACGAAGCTCGCGGCCGCGAAGCAGCAGTACGACGCGTCGAACGCGGACGCGGGGCGGTCCTACCTCGTCCTGCTCGCGGCCTTCCTGGGCGCGATCGCCGCCGGCGTCGTGGTCTCGACCGTCTTCGCCCGTTCCATCGCCGGCCGGGTCAGAGCGGTCCAGGCCATGCTCATGGAGATGACCGACAACTGCGCCTCGGCGCTGGAAGCCGGGCTGGGCGCCCTGTCGCGCAACGACCTGTCCATGACGGTCCGCGCCACCGCCCAACCACTCGAGGATCGGAGCGGCGACGAGATCGCCCAGACGGCTGGCGTCGCCAACACTCTCCTAGAAAGGCTGCTCGCGACCGTGGACAGCTACGAGACTGCCCGCAACTCACTCTCCAGCGCGATCAGCGAGGTCAAGGCCGCGGCCGAAGGCCTTTCACGAGCCTCCAACCAGCTGAACTCCGTCGCCGCGCAGTCGGGCCAGACCTCAGGGCAGGTGGCCCTGACGATCGGCCAGATGGCCTCCGGCGCGAGCGACCAGGCCCGGGCGGCTTCGCAGACGAGCAACGCCAGCCTGGAGCTGACCAGGATCATCGGGCAGGTCGGCGAGGGAGCCGCCAACACCAGGATCCGGGTCCGGGACGCCGCAGGAGCCATCGAGGCGACCAGCGAGGCCGTGGGACGGGCGATGCGCGACTCCGACGAGATGGCGCCACTCAACGAGCGTGTCACGGCGGCGCTGGCGGCGGGAGAGCAGGCCGTCGAGGAATCCACGGATGGAATGCGGCGGATCAGCCAGGCGGTGGATGCCACGGCCATTCGCGTGACCGAGCTAGGAGCAAAGGGCGAGCAGATCGGGGCCATCGTCGAGACGATCGACGACATCGCCGAGCAGACGAACTTGCTCGCTCTCAACGCCGCCATCGAGGCCGCGCGAGCCGGTGAGCAGGGCAAGGGCTTCGCCGTCGTAGCCGACGAAGTTCGCAAGCTCGCCGAGCGCTCCTCGCGTGCCACGAAGGAGATCGCCGCGCTGATCACCGAAGTCCAGAAGGGCACCGCGGCGGCGGTTGCGGCAATGACCGCCGGAGCCGCGGAAGTGGAGACCGGCGCCGAGCTCGCCGAGCAGGCGGCCGGCGCTCTCCGCGAGATCAACCAGGCCTCGGAAGCCCGCAACCAGGTCCTGGATGACATGCTCGCCGCGGTCGGCCAGATCCGGTCCCTCAGCGCCGAAGTGGTCCGTGCCACGGACGGCATCGCCGAGATCGCGAGCCAGACGGACGAGGCCGCCGTTCGGATGGGCTCGGCCGCCGACACCGTCGGCAGCTCTGTGGAGTCCATCGCGGCGATCAGCGAGGAGAACTCGGCGGCGGCCGAGGAAGTGTCAGCCGCTACTGAGCAGATGTCCGCCCAGGCCGAGGAGGTCGTGGCCTCGGCGGCGTCCCTGGAGGAGATGGCGGCGAGCCTGGACGAGCTGGTGGCTCGCTTCCGCCTCACCCCAACCGACCAGATCAGGGCCGGCAACGTGATCCCTCGCCGGCGGGCCAGCGACTGGCAGGCGCCCGCCACACCACGAGTGGTCGAGTCGGCCTGACAGTCCGGCGGCATCGCCGGATCTCGCGCCATGGCAGGGCCGCTTCTCCCCCAGAGCGGCCCTGCCACCACTCCCCGGCCGGTTCCGTACCCCGTGGCCCTTGGCGAAGCCCGCGAGTCGGTTCATGATGGAGCGGCACCGCTTTGACCGGGAGTGGACAGATGCCCGATCGGTGGGTGGACTCAGATCCTCTCCGCGACATGCTCGTCGAGATGGGCCGACTGCCGGCGCCTCAACGCCGGTTCTCCCTGCACGAGATCGCCGTCGGCTGGCTCGTCTACGACAACGAACGCGAACCGGTGGGACGCGTGACGGACCACGTGGACGGCTACCTGGTCGTTCGGCGCACCCTCTTCGGTCACGGGCTGCCCTGGTGGCGGGCGTACATACCCGCCTCCGCCATCGGCGTGGCCCACGAGGGCGCGGTCCTGCTCAACGTGCCCCGGGCCTGGATCGGCCGGCTCGGCTGGGGCAGGCCGCCTCGAAAGCCGCCGGCGCGCTGGCAGCATTCCTGACGGTGGGAGGCCCAGATCGGCCCGCGGCCCCGCGCCGCAACCC
>VFSW01011833.1_pt1 | contig 12228 bp, 15 predicted proteins | sample 5358111 | NCBI WGS metagenome assembly VFSW01 (sample SAMN11554181, study PRJNA540505) | mine drainage metagenome | isolation source: sediment from site ElyBrook_90M | place: USA: Ely Copper Mine, Vershire, VT | collected 2017
CGTCGCTGCCGAAGGGAACGCTCCTAGAGGCGCTGAACATAAGCGCAAGTTCATCCGCGCTGATGAACCTCACGTTCGATTATCCGTGCCAGACGAAGGGGGTCTCTCCTTACGAATTGATTGCAGGGTCATGGACTGCATTGCCATATGCTGGATCGTCATGCAGTATAGGTTTTCGCATACCAGCTGACCCGATTATAGGGATATTCAGCAGCCAGGCATCAAACAGTTCCTCATCAGGTACCGGTCCGGGTTCCTCTGGTGGAACGACAACGATATCCTCAAAGAATACCTCTCATTCAACTACTATAATAAACGAATCCCAATCGTCAAAATGGAACGTGAAGAGCATAGAGCTCGTGCTCTCAATGCTCTCCGCATTAATTGCAGTGGTGCTCTCGATATACTACATCGAGCGCCATACTGACATGTTCCTGCACAGGCCGGAGGAATTAAGGCATGGCCATGAAAGAAAGGAAGAAAGCGCCGAATCCGTAAGCGCAGGGAATGATGCTCGCGAAGATCCCGGAGCCAAGCGCCAAAACGATGGCACTGCAGCAAATGCCGTTGGGATGGAAAAGAAGGAAGAACCAATTTTCCATGACCAGGAGCAGAAAGCAAAGGAGGCGGACGGCCCAGCGCAGGATGCAAGTGATCCCGCTGCCAAAGATGCAGGCAATTAATGGCTATCTGCCTTTTCTCATGAGCGGATTTTCATATATTGTCTTCCCATCCACCCTCACTTGCCCAAGCATCTTTGGGATAATCGCCATAGGCTCAAGGGCGCCTTTTCTTACCATTATCCCGTTTTGGGAGACCTCGATAAGCCTGGCCTTAATGTTGTAACAGGAGTCGTTGCACAAAAGCTTGATAGTGACATCCTTATGTATTCCGCGCAGTAAGGAAGTAATGTCCATTTCTGAGAGGCTTTCAGCTCCATTCCTAACAATGCAGGTTGCCATTGAATCACAATGCCCTATTATTTTTTATTATTGCCCAGATATATAAACCTGCCCATACGCTTCCTCTGCCTTTTCGAGTATGCGCTTGCGCATGTTTTCTATCCCCTCTTTTGTGCTCGCATCAAATCCGCGGGGCGTTGCCCCTGACGCCTGGGGATGCCCTCCTCCTCCCAGGCTCCTCGCAAGAAGCGACGTATCCACCCTGTCGCTGTTGCTCCTGAAGTTCACCTTGCCCTCCTTTGTGTTTATCATAACGCCAATGTCGCAGCCGAACTCCTTGATTATGACTCCCCTGCATGCGTCTGTGGCATCTATATGGAATCCGCTGCCTATCCCTATCCTCAATTTTCCCACTTCGTGCACGGTCACCGTATCCCTGAAAATCTTGATGTTCTCCTTTGCCTCCCTGTCATAATTTTCGCTGCCCCTCATTATCGACCTGCTTGAATAGTCCCCGTTTGCCATGTCAACTACGATGTTTCTTAATTCGCCGTCGTTGTACGGCGTATAGTTTGCATAAGTTATGGCGCCGCCGATGTTGGTGACGACGCCCGAATACCCGGTGCCAAGCACGTAGAAATCCGATATGTGCGCTATCCTTGCAAGCTCCTTGCCATATCCGTCCTCTCTCCTTACGAGATTATCGTACACGAGCTCAGTTCCGCATTCGTCCCCCTCGCCGCATATGGTGAAATCGCACCCCCTCACTACGCCCTCCGAGCTGTCGGCAAGCCTGTGGTGGTCAAGCCACACGACGAGGTTACCTGTTTCCCTGAGAAAGCCTATGATGGAGCCGACTATATCATCCATCGAAGGGTTTATGGGCAGGTCAACGAAGATAGCAACCCCGTTCCCGATTCCCGCTTCCTTTATGGTGGCAAGCGCGCGCTCCATCTCGGCATTTTCATGGTCGCTGAAGAATACGTTGGATATCGGCAGCTTTAGGTAATGGACAAGCATGGCCGCGGATCCAAGCCCGTCGAGATCCCTCCTGTGGGTAAAGCATATGCATTTAGACGGGGATTCAGTTATCCTCTTTATTATTGCATCGAGTGCATTGCCAGGATTGTAGACCTGCACGGCTAGACCCTTCTACCTCTCCTTCCTCCAGGCCTCTTTGTCGTGTCTGTGGGTATGGGCGTCACGTCACCTATCCTGTTCACCCTCAATCCGCTCCTTGCAAGAACTCGCACTACCGCCTGCGCCCCTGCGCCAGGAGTCTTCGGCCCGTGGCCTCCGGGCGCCCTTATCTCTATGTTGACGTTTGTTATGCCCTTCTCCTTTGCTGCTGCGGCTACCTTGTATGCGGCCTGCATCGCGGCGTACGGCGATCCCTCCTGAGAATCCGCATTGACCATCATGCCCCCGCTGCCTACTGCTATGGTCTCCGCTCCGCTGAGGTCTGTAAGGGTTATTATCGTGTCGTTCTTTGACGAATAGACGTGCGCAACTGCCCACCTCTCCGGCTTTGGCTTTACTATCTGCTGCTCCATCGCCTTTGTCTCATACGAGACTGATTCCCTGTCCTTCTGCTTCTCTCCCTTCTGCTGAGGGCCGGATTCCTTCTTTGGGGCTGCTTTCTTAGGCATTCGCTTCACCTGTTGGTGCTTCTACCTTTTCCGCTTCCTGCTGCGCCGCGGCTTCAGGTCCGGCAGCGTCCTCCTGGGCATGCTGCTTTGCAGCCATCACGTCTATCGGCTTGTAATATGATATGCGCCCCTCCACGACCGCGTCTACAAGGTAGCCTGGCCTGTTCACCCTCTTGCCGTCTATGGCTATGAAGCCGTGGACCGTGAGCTGCCTTGCCTGCTTTATCGTGCGGGCCATTCCCCTCCTGAATACGATTGTCTGCAATCTCCTGTTAAGCAGGTCGTTCTCCTTAAGGTCGAGCAGGTTGTCAAGCGTGGTATCCCTTGTCGCTATGCCAAGCCTAGCCAGCCTGCCTATGATCCTTTCCTTCACGTCCTCAGAGCCTGATCCGGAAAGGAGCTCCCTCACGTTTCTCCTTATCCTGCTCACCTCTGTCTGGGCCGTCCACAATTCCTTCATGTTCTTGAGCCCATACTCGTTGATGAGCGACCTGTCCGACTTGATTCGCTCAAGGTTCCACCTGTCCTTTGGCTTCTCGAACTTTGACCTGTTTCTCTTAGGTGCTCCCAATCAATCACTATTTCTTGCCCTTGGCCGGCGCCGTTGGCGCCTTGGACGATGCCTGCTGCGCGCTCTTTGCCGAGGCCTCCGCAGCTGCGGCTGCCTTCTTGGTCACTCCGACGGTTATTCCGGTTCTACCGGTGGACCTTGTTCGCTGGCCGCGCACCCTCTGCCCGTACTGGTGCCTGAAGCCCCTCCATGTCTTGTTTGCGATGTCCCTGCTTATGTCCTGCCTTGTTGCGAATATCAAATCGTTGCTCACAATGTGCATGTCGCTCCCGGTCTCGAAATCCTTGTTCCTGTTTATCGAGAACTTCGGTATGCCGTTTGCAGCGGGGTCCTTTATTATCCTCTCGAGGTCCGCAATCTGCGCCTCCGAGAGGGATCCTATCGGCGTGCTTCTCTGTATGCCCAATTTTCCCTCTATGGTGAACGCGAGGATATGCGCCATGTTCATTCCTATGCCCTTTACGTTGGAGAGCGCCCTCTCTATGTTGAGCGATCCGTTGACGTCCCTGCCGGCCACCCTCACTATCGAGGATGCGCCCGCATTTTGAGCCTTACCTCTATGTTCTTGTTTTTCAGACAATACTGCACCTTAGTCTCTGTATAAACAGCAGAGAAACAGGATAAAAAATATCCTGTAGATACTTATGCCGTATATCTATTTAAAGCTATAGACATATACCTCATAATCGTGGTAAGTGCATGGTTGCCGACAGGATAAGCCTTGATAACGCCAAGAAAAACAAGCTCTTCTACTTCGTGGCAAACGTTGTGGTATACAGGGAGGGCGACGGAAGGTGCCTGATACTCAAAAGGGACATGCGGGAGAAGGTTCATCCTGGAAAGTATTCCGTGCCTGGAGGCAAGCTCGAATGGGAGAACCTTGACGTAAGCAGGCCAACAAGGATAAACGGCGACGTTCTTGACTACCAGGACGCGGTTGAGCGCCTCCTGGCGCGCGAAGTGATGGAGGAGGCGGGGATAGAGCTCCGCAAGGGCCTGGAATACATAAACAGCGTAGCGTTCATAAGGCCCAACGAGGTGCCCGTGATACTGGTGAAGTTTGCCGCAATGTACGGGTCAGGGGAGGTGAGACTGGAGAAGGGGTCATTCACAGACTATGCATGGGTGAATGCCGAGGAGGTAAAAGGATACGAATGCATAGACGGCATAAGGGAGGAGGTTGCGAAGACCATAGAGCTGTTCTCATGATTGCAGTAGGAAAACATTCATGGGCCACCGAAAGGGACCTGAGGTCCGCCCTGCAAAAGAGGAAGCCGGAATCGACAAAGCTGGACAACGGCAGGCTTGTTGTAATCGGCGGAAGCGAGAATTTCCACGGCGCACCGGCGCTGGCATCGAACGCCGCGCACTCGCTGATTTCCGCGCTTAGGATCGGCACCGGATATGCATGCGCATACGTGCCAAAGCAGATCGTAAGCGCCAACAGGAAGGTGTCCCCCGACGTGATAATAAGAAGCATGAAAGGAAGCCATCTCTCTATGGCTGACGTCAACGGCATAATGAAGGGCGCTGCCGCAGCCGATTCGATCGTGATAGGGCCGGGACTCGGAAGGTCCTCAGGCTCAAAAAGGGCAGCGCTCAGGATAATAAAACAGTGCGAAAGGCTAGGCAAGAGGGTCGTCATAGACGCGGACGCTATCTATGCTGTCAGGGGCGCAATCCTCTCAAGCCTCTGCATGCTGACTCCGAATGAAAGGGAGTTCAGGATGCTGAACGGTCCATTGCCGAAAGGAAGGGAAGGCAGGATTGCTGCAGTTGTCGGCCTGTCGAGGAAAATGAAATGCATGGTCCTACTCAAGGGCCGCTGGGCGGTAGTAACGGACGGCAAAAGGATAAAGCTTTCAAGGCCGGCCAGCACCGCGCTTGCCACAATGGGAACCGGGGACGTGCTGTCGGGGATGATAGGCGCGTTCGCATCGTTCAACGCCGACCTGTTCGCTGCATCTGTCGCAGCCGTGTATCTCGGAACAAGAATAGGCGGCGCCCTCCACAGGAAGATGGGAGACCACATACTTGCGAGCGACGTGTATGGTGCGATCCCATCATCGTTGAAGAGGATCAGCCGGTAGCTGCCCTGCCCGCCTTAAGCAGCGCGTAATAGGCAGCAGCAATCAGCGCTATCGCCATCACCAATATCGAAATGTCCAGGTAACTTCCCTTCTGCGCCGGGACTGGCTGCGATGCCTGCCCCGCAGGCGCCTCATAGCTCACCGCATAGACCGACATTCCGGGCGAGGACGCGCTGTAGAAGTAATCCGTTGAGTTTGAGCCCGTAAGGCTTGTTGCAAGCCCCTGCCACGAGTAGCTGGAGGCCGAAGCCCTGTACAGGCGCACGTATTCGGGATCGTACCCGTGCGAGCTTATCCATGCCTTGCTTACGTTGAAAGAGTACATTACGCTCGAGATGCCGGAATCGTTCATGGTGCTGTTCACGTAAACATACGAGTATACCGAGCCCGGCGCTGGCGACGGGACCTCGCCTGCGGCAATCCTTCCGTTCCAGCATGCCTGGCTTTCGCATGATGACCCGTTTTGGCTTACCTCTATGACCTCAATTGCCGAATAGCTGTAGTTCCTGTCAGGCACGATTGTCATGTTCCTGAATTCAGAGCCGTATGATATGTTGACGTAAGTCGGCGATTTCCCGACAAGGTTCGACATCTCCGCGGCGTATCTCCCCCTAGATGCGAGCACCGTTATGCTGGAATTGACAATCCTCTCGGTGTATGTGCCGTTGTCTATCGTTCCCGCTATGTGCAGCTCGCTCTCGTTCCTGAGCATCACCGTTCCGTTTCCGCCAAAGGCAAGCATCTCGTATGCATAGTCTATCCTCTGCGCCGCAGTTGCGCCGCTTCCCTCCTTGTTTACCAAATCCTCAGCCCTGCTCACATTCAGCGATCCGATTGAAGGAAGGCCGAAGGCGTTCCAGTAGACAGTCAGGTTGTATCTTCCCCCGGATTCGTTCTTTATCGTCGAATTGAGCTCGCTGTAGCCCTTTGGCGTGTAGTTTATCGCCATGTCTATCTGCGCCGTCAGGTTCCTGCCCAGCAGCGCCGCCAGGTATGAGGCGTTCGCTCCAGATTCAGAGATCTTCTCCCTGAAGAACGGGGAGTTTGCGGCAAGCGAGTTGTATACGATTGACGCGCCGATGCCGTTGCTGCCGGCCTCCTGGGCCGCCTCCCTTGCTATGGAGCTGACGTTGAGCTGCACGTTGCAATTGTAAAGCGCGCCGCATTCCGATTCGAGCGAGTTGGCTATGCCTGCGCTCTCTGAAATGGCCGAGCCGTTCAGCCCCGCATGCGCGGCTATTCCGGGTATGTAGTTTCCAATGCCTCCGATTATTGAGGAGATGTTGACCGAGACAGCCTGCGGGAATGCGAGCTGCAGGATGAATGCGAATGCAACAACGGCAATGAAGATTTTTTGCATCCAACCCTTTTGCATCCAACCACTATATAGTATTTAAAAGAACAATTGATATTAATCCATTGCTATTTGAAATCCTCGCAGCGCCTTGGGTTGGTTTCTTGATAATAAGCCTCAACTACATACTTAATCCGTCGCAGGGATTGACGCTCGGCGCGATAATCCTCATATCGTTCATACTCGGGCTGCTGCACGGGGCAACCCCCGACGAGCACACGTGGCCCATAACATTCAGCTACGCGATCGGCAGCTACAGCTCTAAGAAGGGCATGAAGGCCGGGTTCGTATTCTCGTCAGGATTCACGATACAGCGTGCATTCCTTACGACTCTCGGGTTCCTCGGGCTTGCGGCAATATACAAGGCATACAACCTTGACGGCCCGGTTTACGTGCTTGTCGGAATAGCGATGCTGATTGCGGGAATGTACATACTGAACAAGAGGAAATACCTGCACATGCCGTTCGATTACCTGCTTCACGGGAAGCTTCACCATTCGGTAGATGCAAAGAGGATAAAGCCCCACGAGGAGGATGCGCCAAAAGAGGTGTCCCTGAAGATGGCCGCCGCGCACGGCCTGATAGCGGGATTCGGCTTCGGCGCATATGCTACGATACTCACATTCATACTTGCGCCGCAGGTTCCCGGACTGATATACGCGCCGCTTCCAGGCCTGTTCTTCGGATTGGGGACCATGGTGATGCAGATAATATTCGGTGCGATCTTTGCGCGCCTTGCAAAGGCGAAGAACCTGAGCGAGAAGGAAATGAGCTACATAGGAAGGAAGACCGGCGGCAATACCCTGTATTACGGGGGCATCATGTTCGCGCTGATCGGCCTTCTGATCATCGCATTCCCCGCAATAGACAAAATCGCGCTAAGCACCGGCAATCCCATACCTAACTTGGATTCCATAGGCGTTTCAACTGTGCTCGTGCTTGTCGTCGTTGGGGCCATAGGCATAGGAAGCCTGGTCAAGACCTTCTCAGAGATATCGAGAAAAGACAGAAACGCCAAGAGGGCCAAGACGCGGCAGTGAGGACCAGGGGCAACGCGGCAGGTATTTAAGCTGGCGCGCCCACATTGTAATGGGATGGGAAAATGGAAAAATGGAGAAAGGGAGTTTTGAAGCAGATGGATCTGGCTCTCATACTGTTCGAGCTGGTGCTTAGCGCCGCATTCCTTTTATTGGCATACGTTACCGGAAGCTATTACTTCAGGGGAGTGGGGATCGGCCTGATAATCGCCTGGGTGACAAGCGCAGTGGCGTACCTGTACAAGAGGAAAAGCGCAAGCCCATGATGCGGTGCAAATATTAAGGTTTTGCTGCAATACCTAAAGCGGTCAAATGGATATCGACGACCTTATGGCTGACGACGAGGAGTACAGGGGGGCTAGCGAAAGCAAGACATCCAGCATGAGCATGGACGAGTTCAGCGACCTGTTCGAGGAGGCAAGCTCGTCCGACGACCAGGAAAGGCATCCTGGCGATGCAGATGATGACGGGGAAAACGGCGCTGGAGAAGAAGAGGAAAAAGAGAAAGAAGAAAAAGGAAACGGGAGAACCCTTGTAGGAAGCGTTGAGAAATTCTTCAGCAAGATAAAGGTTGCGGCGATAAGCGTGACGGGAGACATCGCTGTTGGCGACTCCCTGATAATAAGCGGCGACAATGGCGACATAACGCTAAAAGTTTCGCAGATGCAGATAAACAGGGAGAACGTGGAAAGCGCAAAGGATGGCGATTCAATAGGCATAAAGGTAAGGAAGGCTGTATCTCCGGGAAGCAAGGTCTACCGATTATAACTGCTATAATGTTCTGAGCGCGTCTATGGGCTCCATCTTGGATGCCCTCCATGCCGGGTATATCCCTGCAAGCGCGCTCACAACCATTGCGATCAATATTGCGGATATTATCGTAGATATCGGGAACACCGGTGAAAAGGAGATCCCGCTCGACGAGCTTTGCGGAGACGAGGAAGAGGATGCTGGAGGCCCGCTCCTCCCACCGCCAGAAACGTAGACCCCTCCTCCGTTTGCGCCAGGGCCCGCCTGCGCGTGCGTATTGCCGCCGCTCCCTCCTGAACCGCTGCCCACTCCCTTGAGCAGGCTTGCGAATCCGTAGGAGCCGCCCGCGCCGAGGATTATCCCTATCACTCCCCCAACGAATCCTATTATCAATGCCTGGAGCAGGAATATCATCAGTATGTGGTTGTTCTTGAACCCTACGGACTTCATTATCCCTATCTCATGGGTGCGTTCGTAAACCGCGATGAGCATTATGTTCATTATGCCTATCGCCGCGACGAGCAGCGAGACCCCCGCTATCGCGCCGAAAAGGAGCGTCAGCGATCCTGTGATCGAGGATGCTGTGGAAATTATGGATGCGGTGGTCACAACCCTTGCGCTGCTCCCGTATACCGTAGTTATCAGGTTTGCAGTGGCGTTGACGCTGCTGCTGTTCTTGGCCACGACAAGCATGTCGTTAAACGAGGATCTGTGGAGCACCACCTCGGCGGCGCTCAACGACATGAACGCGGATGTGTCTACGGGTATTATGAGCCCGCCGTGCGACGGCAGTATTCCTATGATCGGCACCGAAAGCGTCTCGGCATCCCTGCCCTCGGTCCTGAGCGTTGCGCTCTGGCCTATGGTTGCAGTCTGCAGCCCCGCTGCCGAAGTCGGGAAGGCGACGCTGTGCCCCAATACGACAGACGGGGTTATCGTGTCCTGGTAGATCGTGCCCTGGTAGAACGTCAGGTTTCCCCCGAGCAGCTGCGCAAGCCCCTGTGCTGTCGTGCCTATTATTGTTACCGAAGTGTTCTGGTTCCCGGCATAAAGATATCCGCTCCCAGTCAATACGGGGGTCACGCTCGTCACATTGGGAAGCGAGGCTATCTGCGAGCTGTCGGCAACGGTGAAACCCGTACTGCCCGTAGAGCTGACTATGATGGACGTAGGGCCCAGCGCGGCAAGCTGCGAGTTTATGCTCTGGCTTATGCCGGCGGTGACCGAGGTAAGCGCTATGATCGCCGCTATGCCTATGACCACCATGCCTATGGTGAGCGCCGTCCTGACGCGCTTTTCGCTGAGGTCCTTGTAACTCAGCCAAAATATGTCCTTCAGATCCATGCATGCCTCACGTCATGTCATTTTTTCTGCTGCTGGTGCAGCCTCGTCTTCTTCCTCTCCTTGTAATAAAGGTATGCGAACGCCGCGGATATTACGACAAGGAACAATATTATCAGCACTCCAGACACTCCGTGCCTTACGACCCTTGCCCCGGCAGGAATGCCAGCCGCCGCGCTGATTGCGACAGGCGCATAGACCACCGTGCTGATGTTCTGCCTGAGGTTGTTGAGGTAGCTTATCCTTATCGGTATCGTGTATGTGCCGTTCTTCACGGAGCCGAGGGTTTGCATCGTAACGGTAACCGGAGTTTGCGTGTCCACCTGCATGTCCCCCACGAAGACCGAATTCGCCCCGTACGGCTCGAATCCGCTCACGCTCAACGGAGTAGCGCTGACGGCGGACGCGCCGGCCGTGCCTATGTCGGTAAGTATGAACGATATTGAGAACACGCTTCCCGCCGGCGGCGACTGCGGCGACAATGTCAGGCTTGACGCGGTGATGTTTATTATGCCGCTTGACAGCACGACAGGATTGTCATTTATCTGCTCAAGGCTGCTGCCGTTGTACATGCTTATCGAGAGGTTTATCGGGAATGACTGGCTTGCGTTCTTGAAAACGAACACCTTCTGGTTGAGCGTGTAGCCCAGGCCGGGCTGCAGGCTGCCTATGCTCACCGGCTGTATGCCCAGGAATGTCCCGTCAGCCTCCGGAAGCGACGCATGGACTGATATGCCGTTCAGCTCGCTGCTCCCCGTGTTTGTGAAATTGAATGATATGTTCTGTATTTTTCCGGCTATGAGCACCGGCGGGTTGACCGAGACGAGAAGCTGCGACGGGCATGTCTCGACCCCGAAGCTTATGTTCCTTGTCTCGCTGTCCGAATAAAGCGTATCGTACTGGTAGTTTATCCCTATCGGGGCGGTTACAAGCGCCGACGCGTTCAGGCTGACGAATATCGGAACCCCTATCACCTGCACGCTGTTTGAGCTCACGTTGACCTGGCTTATTGTTCCGTTTCCTGCCGTGTAGACGTTCTTCGAATTGACTACGCTCACCTGCACGTCCTGCATGGTCGGCCCTCCCTGGTTCTTGACCTCTATCGGTATATGGTTTATGACTCCCTTGCACAGCGATATCGTATTTGTGGTTACCTGGAAATTCGGCGGCGGCGGAACCGGCGCTGGCCCGCCCGTGCCTGCAAAAGCGGCCGGCACCGCGGAAAGCGAAACAAGCGCTGCAAAGATCAGCGCGATTATGGTGTTTTTCATTTTCTTACCTCAACTCTCTCTATTTCCCCGTCTTTAATGTGAAGCACGCGGTCGCATGTCCTTGTAAGATCGGGGTTGTGCGTGACAAGAACCACCGTTACCTTCTTCTCCCTGCTTACATTCTTCAGCAGCTTCATGACCTCGTCCCCGGATTTCGTGTCCAGGTTTCCCGTTGGTTCGTCCGCAAGTATCAATGCCGGGTTGTTCACAAGGGCCCGCGCAATTGCGACGCGCTGCTGCTGCCCCCCGCTAAGCTGGGTCGGCTTCAGGTGAAGCCTTTCCCCCAAGCCAAGGGTTGCCAAAAGCTCGACTGCGCGGTCGTTCCTTTCAACCGAGGGTATCGGGCTTACCATGAGCGGCAGCTCCACGTTCATGACCGCATCAAGGCCGTTGACCAGGTTGTATGCCTGGAACACGAACCCGAGCTTCTTGTTCCTGAATTCGGCCAGCCTGTCCCCGGACATCTCCGATGTCGGTATCCCGTCTATGAATACCTCGCCGCTGGTCGGCCTGTCTATGGTGCCTAGTATGTGCATGAGCGTAGATTTGCCGCTTCCCGACGGACCCACTATCGCGGCAAACTCCCCCTGCTTGAAGGCGAACGAGACATTCTTGAGCGCGTCTACCTCTATGTCGCTGGACCTGTAGATTTTTGAAACATTCTTCACTTCGACCGAGTAATGCACTATGAAATCACATCCTAAATGCCACTGCAGTTCCTGCAGGCAATTCCAAACGCCGCGATGGTGTCGGGGGCCCTTTCCATCCCTTGCTATGCTGTAATATGCCGCCAAACATTAATACCAATGCACATGTTTTTCGGTTTTGCCTTTGGCTTCAGGGCCCTGTGCAGTCTAATCTCATGGCGCATTTATAATTATGCTGTCTAATCCTAAGCGATACAAATGAGCATAGATGACTCAAAGTGCGACCTGTGCGGCGAGGAGCTCACGTCCGACAACTACTACTACATATATGCGGGAAGGCTGCAGCAGGGCCCCCAGAGCGACAAGAAGAGCGCGACCGAGTACATGCTGTGCATGACCTGCTACACCCAGCTGAAGGCCGATCTGCTCGTCTCAGCTCAAAGAAGGAAGAATCTTGCCGGGAAAAATGAAAGTTAGGTAGATTTTTTGGATCTGATTTATCTGCCTAACCCAAGCGGTTAGGTAGATAATTAGGTAGTGAATTAGGTAGATAGTTATAAATATTTTAATCTACCTAACTTATTTATGGCTCTTATAACAAAGAAGATAAAAGATA
>VFSW01011834.1_pt1 | contig 12228 bp, 14 predicted proteins | sample 5358111 | NCBI WGS metagenome assembly VFSW01 (sample SAMN11554181, study PRJNA540505) | mine drainage metagenome | isolation source: sediment from site ElyBrook_90M | place: USA: Ely Copper Mine, Vershire, VT | collected 2017
GGCACAGGCATTGCCAGCCGTAGCTTTAGCGGAGGCTGGGCACAGGGCACAGGGCACGGGGCACAGAGCGGAGAGAGGGAGATGGGGAGCGTAGAGCGTAGAGCGAGGAACAAGTTCTTTAGCGGCGCGAGGGCAAACCGGAAAAGGTGCGAACCGCACCCTGTTTGGTGGCGCCTTTAAGGCCTTGTGCAGCAGGCGGACAAACAGGGTGAGGTTGTCTTTTCCGGCGCATTTTCTTTGGTACTTTCTTTTTGCGTAAAAAGAAAGTACAATAAAAAAGTCCCCTTTAGGATTTAGGGGTGATAAAAGGAAGGGAGTCAAATTAAATTGAAATAAAGGAGATGATCACGGAGAAGGAAACAGAGAAATTCAGGGATATGTTCCGGAGCGATATTCTTGATATGACAATCAAGAACAGCAGACGTATTCTGATTACAATCAGGCCGGGTTCTCTTTTAAATATTGCAGGGTATCTTTTCAAAGAGGAGGGTTACAGGTTTATCATCGCTTCTGCGCTTCAGACAAAAAGTGGATTTGAAATTCATTACCATTTCAGCAGGGACCGGTCGGGACTGATACTCAATATACATGTAATCCTTGGTAAAGCTGACCCGGAGATTGATTCTCTTTCCAACATGTTCAGTGCATCAAACTGGATTGAAAGGGAGATCCATGAACTTTTTGGAATCAATTTCCTTAATCACCCTAATCAGGAAAAACTCATATCGGAAGGCAACTGGGCCGAGGGTATTTATCCTATGAGAAAAGAGTTCAAATAGTTACGCCGCAGACTTAATATGACCACTAAAACAATAATACCGATAGGACCGTACCATCCGCTGCAGGAAGAACCTGAACTGTTCAAGCTGTACTGCGACGGAGAGATTGTCAGGGATATCAAATGGGTAACAGGATATAATCACCGTGGCATTGAAAAGCTAAGTGAATCAAAAACTTACGAGCAGGTATTTTTCCTTGTGGAACGGATATGCGGGATCTGCTCGACTTCACATCCTTTTGCATTTGCCAATGCGGTTGAAGAGATTGCAGGAATTGAGATCCCCGACAGGGCAAAATATATAAGAACAATAATCGGGGAGCTGGAAAGGGTACACAGTCATCTCCTCTGGGTCGGACTTGCAGGGCATTTCCTTGGATATAATACCGTTTTTATGTGGGCATGGAAGTACCGTGAACCGGTGCTCGATCTGTTTGAGATGATCTCAGGGAACAGGAACAGTTATGCCATGTTCAAAATCGGAGGAGTGAGGAGGGACATAGAAGAGAGCAAAATAGCCTCTATCCGGAAAGTGCTAGACGACATAAAGAAAAAAGCTGAGATGCTTACCGGGGCCGTTCTGGATGATCCGGTCATTCACTCAAGGACCAAAGGAGTCGGCGTCCTTTCACGCCAGGATATAATTGATTTTGGCGCTGTCGGCCCAACAGCCAGGGCATCGGGTGTTGCCATTGATGTTCGCAGGGATGATCCCTATGCAGCCTATCCCCTTGTGAACTGGAAGGTGATAACCGCCACAGCGGGTGACGTTTTTGCCAAAGCTGAAGTAAGGCTGCTTGAAATTTTTGAGTCTGTATCCATTATTGAACAGTGCCTGGAAGGTTTATTAAAGGAAAAAGGAGCTGAAACGGCATTAAAAATAAAAGAGATCCCTGAAGGTATCGGAAATGGCCGGGCCGAGGCTCCCAGGGGGGAAGTATTCCATTTTGTACAGTCAGACGGTTCAAACTCACCGGTCAGACATAAAATCAGGGCTCCCAGTTATGTTAACATCGCGACCTTCAGGAAATCGTGTATAGGACAGACAATTGCAGATGCAACGATTTCACTGGCAGCTGTCGACCCGTGTTACTGCTGTACCGAAAGAATGGCGGTGGCATTTGATATAAATTCAGGAAAAAAGATCATGAATGCCAATGAGCTGATCGAAGCATCCGGAAAGAGGACAAGAGAAATAAGAGACCAACTGACATCCAGCTATGAATGAGATCTTAACTGTAATAATCCTGCCTGTTATTGCCGGTATAATACTTTTTATCATACCCGGAAAATTCAGGAAACTAAAAGGGCTGACTGCTTTGCTGATAAGTATCATAACCGGTTACTTCGCACTCTCTGTATTCAATTCCGGAGACCGTTTTCTGACTTTAGAAGATCTTACTTCCCGTTTGGGATTACTTCTGTCCGGCAGTAATAATCTTCATGATCTGAGCAGGTATCTTGTTTTCCACTCCGACAGCCTTAGCAGACTCATTATTTTATTAATAGCGGTATTCACTATTTTAATTCTGCTCTATTCGATAGCTTATACAAATTCCACAAAGGTCACCGGCTATTTTTCCTACTTCCTCATTACAACCGGCTCTGCCTGCGGAGCAGTACTCTCTGATAATCTGCTTTTGTTCCTGTTATTCTGGGGTGTGCTTGGACTCACCCTGTATAAGCTTATTCCCGGGGCGGATGAAGCCGGTTCGGCTGCAGCAAAAAAAACGCTTATCCTTATCGGGGCTTCAGACAGCATTATGATAATAGGGATAGCTCTTCTGTGGAAGATCACGGGTTCCCTGAGTATCGGCAGGATGTCGGTAGCTACGACAAATATACCGGCTATTGTTGCATTCCTTGCTCTTATCACGGGCAGTTTTACCAAGGCAGGCGCCTTTCCGTTCCACTCCTGGGTACCGGATTTCTCTGAAAATGCTCCCGCGTCATCATCGGCATATCTTCCTGCATCACTCGACAAGCTCCTTGGGATATATTTTCTTGCAAGGATTACTAACGGCATGTTCATTCTGAACCAATGGCTTACCCTTCTTCTTATCCTGACCGGTGTTTCTTCCATTATCATTGCAGTTATGATGGCGCTGACACAGCATAACTACAAACGTCTGCTGGGATATCATGCAGTCTCCCAGGTTGGGTATATGATCCTTGGTTTCGGACTCGGTTCAGTGATCGGAGTTGCAGCAGGCCTTTTTCACATGATCAATAATGCACTATATAAAAGCGGTCTTTTCCTTTGTGCCGGATCCATTGAATACCGGACCGGCAAAAATGATATTGAAGATCTGGGAGGTCTTTCAAAAGCGATGCCTCTTACATTTTTTGCGTCAATGATCTTCGCAATGTCAATCTCAGGAGTTCCGCCCTTAAACGGATTTGCTTCAAAATGGATGATATACCAGGGGATCATTGATTTCGGTAGTGGTCCCGGCATTGCAAACAAACTCTGGTTTATCTGGCTTGGGTTGGCCGTCCTTGGCTCCGCCCTCACTATGGCAAGCTTTATTAAGCTTACCGGTGGAATATTCCTTGGAAGGAGGAAATCAGAATTTAATGAAGTCAGGGAAGCGCCTGTTGCTATGTGGCTTCCCACGATTATCCTTGCAACTGCCTGCATTTTCACGGGCGTGTTTGCAACCGGATTTATTGTTCCGGTTCTGTTAATGCCCGTCACAGGAACATTTGAGTTTACAGGTTTCTGGAACTCTTCAATGGTCTCGCTTCTGGTTCTGATCTCATTTATCCTTGGAATTATTGTATATCTGCTTACAGGGTTGAGGAAGTTCCGTACGGAAGATAGCTTTATAGGAGGAGAAAAAATCCAGGATGAAGTCTCTTTCGCTACACCTGAATTTTATAAAACCATCGGGGAATTCTCCTTCTTTTCCTGGATGTACAGGAAGGCTGAGGAAAAATGGTTCGATATCTATGATCTGTCGAAACAGCTGGTACTAAGCTTCAGCCATGCTTTAAGCGAAGCTCATGAGGGCGTTCTGACGGGTTATGTGATCTGGGTCTTTTCAGCCCTGATAATTATGCTCTTCATCATGTTATAAAATGTTTTAAGAAAATCATATGGAACTGGCAATCTCTGTAATAACGGGACTAATGATCCTGGGCGCTTTGTATGCCATTCATGCAAAAGATCTGCTTTCTTCTGTAATAGCTTGTGGTATAGTGGGATATAGCCTTGTGATCTGCTTCTTATTGCTGAAAGCCCCCGATCTGGCTATTGTTCAGATAGTAGTCGATACCATAACACTTATCATAATGGTGGCGGTCGTGCTCGACAGTTCACGTGAGGAACCATACTCAAGACCTGACAGTCAGGGCTACATTTCAATTATAACGGCGCTCATTCTGACCGTTGTTCTTCTCTATTTCTTTATGGCTGCTGTCAGTTCGCTGGACGGGCTGGGAAACAGTTCATTACGGATGGCGCAAAATTATATTGACGGTGCTGCGCAGAAAACAGGCAGCGCAAACCTGGTTACCGGGGTAGTTTTTGATTTCAGAGGTTACGACACAATGGGAGAAGCGGTTGTTCTTGTGACAGCTGTACTGGGAGTTCTTACTATATTAAGGATTAAAGGGAGAAGACAGACCTGACTGCGGGGTCAATTTCTTAATCAGATCATCGGTATATGAAAGGAATGACATTGATAGTTAAAAAGACCACCCAGCTGATTGCCGGGATGATCTTCATGTATGGAATGTATATTATTGTACATGGACATCTGACTCCCGGTGGTGGCTTTGCCGGCGGAGTCATTATTGCAGGCTCACTGATCCTTGTCACACTCGCTTACGGTGACGATTTTATCCGGCTCATCAGGGAGGAGTCCGGAACGACTATTGTGGAGAGCTTTGCCACACTCATGATAATTTTTGTTGCCACATCCGGTTTACTGTTCGGGACAAAGATCTTTTTCAACAATTTCCTGCCCAAAGGTACTGTCGGCGAACTCTTAAGTGCAGGGGTCATCCCTCTTTATAACATTTTAGTAGGGACCGAGGTCGCTGCATCCATATTTATAATATTTCTTTCACTAATAATCTTTAAGGAGGAATCGGCATCATGACAGCATACATTATGTGTTTTGTTTTGTTTCTTGTTGGACTTTACGGTGTAATAACCAGAAGAAACCTGATAAAGATAGCCGTGTCATTGTCTGTAATGGAGATCAGCACATTCCTGTTCTTTGCACTCCTTGGTTATATAGACGGAGGAGTAGCTCCGATTGTTGATCCTGCCGAACCTGTTAAGGTATATGTTGATCCTTTACCACAGGCGCTGGTACTCACGGCAATTGTTATAGGGCTGGCGACTACGTCAATGCTAATGGCAGTAATCATAAGGCTTTACAGAAAGTACGGGACATTCGACATCAGAGAGATCAAAAACCTGAAAGGATAAGATATGAATCCACTGATGCCATTATTTGTTGTAATTCCCCTTATGGGTGCCTTTCTGGTAATGTTAGCCGGAAGGTTTACAAGGGAGGCCGGCAGGTACATTTCCCCGTTGGTGCTGCTGATCCTTGCGTCAATAAGCATATACTGCCTTTTATTTCAGGGAAAAGATCTCTCTGTTTATAAGGCAGGAGGATGGGAGCCGGTGAACAAAATACCAATAGCCATTTACATGGTGATGGACAGCTTTACAGTTATTGTTCTTTGCATAATTAATATAATCGGATTCCTGGCTGCTGTCTATTCAATTACTTATATACAAAAATTTACGGCTGAGAATTATTTCCATGCTTTATTCTGCCTCATGGTTGCCGGCATGAACGGAGTGGTCCTGAGCGGCGATCTGTTCAATATATTTGTTTTCCTTGAGATCTCGGTTATTTCTGCATATGCGCTTGTAGCTTTTGGCGTTGAGAAGAATGAACTGGAGGCATCTTTTAAATACCAGGTCCTCGGAGGGCTGGCTTCATTTCTGATTTTATTCGGCATCGGCCTGATATACTGGAAAACAAAGACACTCAATATTGCCGATATCAGGCAGGTATTTTCAGCAGGTTATGACAGAACTTTCTATCTTTTTGTCCAGATACTTATCCTCTCCGGATTTGGCCTGAAGGCAGCAATTATTCCGTTCCATTCATGGTTGCCTGATGCCCATTCATCCGCTCCCTCCCCTATCTCAGCCATGCTTTCGGGCGTTCTTATAAAAGCTGTCGGGATATATGTCATTCTGAGGCTTTTCTTTAATATGTTCATAATAAGCGAAAACGTTTCAATTCTTGTCACCGCTCTCGGGACATTATCCATGGTACTGGGCGTCTTTCTTGCAATCGGCCAGTGGGATATAAAAAGACTTCTTGCATATCACAGCATAAGCCAGATGGGTTACGTTGTTATGTCGGCAGGTATAGGCATGGTACTGATCTCAAGGGGAGAAATAAACGATATAGCTTCACTGGCTATTGCGGGAGGCTTATTTCATCTCATTAACCATGCAGCCTTTAAAGGGCTTTTATTTCTGAATGCAGGAGCTATTGAATATACAATAGCCACGCGCGATCTGAAAAAGATGGGTGGTCTTGCAAAACATATGCCGGCAACCTCTGCCACTTCATTTGTTGCATCAATGTCAATTTCGGGAATACCGCCCTTTAACGGTTTCTTCAGCAAGCTGATTATAATAGTTGCAGCGGTCATGGCAAAGTTTTATCTTCTTGCAGTCCTTGCAGTCATTGTAAGTGTAATTACCCTTGCTTCATTTCTTAAGTTTCAGCGGTATGCCTTCTATAATAAGACTCTTGCAACTGAACTGAGACATATCAGGGAGGTCCCGTTTCCAATGTTGTTCAGCATGGTAATACTGAGTATTATATGCCTGCTTCTGAGCCTGTTGGTTGTGCCCGGTATCAGGGACGCCATTCTTACTCCGGCTGTTGATATTCTTACTGATCCCTCAAAATATTCTTCAACGATAATCGGCCAGTGACATGAGATATATTACTTTATTTATTCTATGCCTTATATTCTGGATGGCGCTTACATTCAGCCTGTCTGTTCCTAATATAGTAGCCGGAACTGCAGCATCGCTTATATGCGTAGTGTTTTTTGGCCGCTTCTTTGTAAAAAATGTTTATAAACTGCTGCAGCCTCAACGCTATTTCTGGTTCCTCATATACCTGATCGTTTTTATATGGGAATGCATAAAGGCTAATGTTGACGTTGCCTACCGCGTATTACATCCTGCGATGCCAATACGTCCGGGAATTGTGAAGGTAAGAACAGAGCTGAAATCAGATCTTGCCAAAATGCTGCTGGCAAATTCCATCACCATGACCCCCGGCACAATTTCAGTGGATATCATTGAAAATGATCTGTATGTCCACTGGATTTATGTCAGATCGGAGGATCCGGAAGTTTACACACCTCTGATTACAGGAGCATTTGAAAAATACATTAAAAGAATAATAGAATGAACAACTGGCTGAATGTACTTCTCTATGTCCAGATAGGACTGACCTTTTTCTGTCTCTACAGGATAATAAGGGGGCCAACAATCCCTGACAGGATGGTAGGAATCGATATTTTCGGGATCCTCGTGGTGGGAATATGTGCCATTATCGCTGTTCAGACAGAACGATCCTTTATGCTCGATATCGGAATCGCCTGGATCATTCTGAGCTTTATCGGTACGGTTACTCTGGCTAAATATCTGACAGGCAAAAAACTAAACGAATAATATGCTAAGCTTAATATTTATAACTACCGGAATTGTTTTTAACCTGTTAGGTTGCATAGGAATAATCAGACTTCCTGATACTTATAACAGATTACAGGCTGCCACCAAGTGTGTCACCCTGGGTTGCTGCAGTATTCTTCTGGGTGTCATGTTCCATTTCGGCTTCGGCGATGCCGGTTTGAAGGCTCTGGTTGCAATTCCGGTATTATTCCTCGCTTCAACTGTAGGGGCTCATGCCCTCATCAGGGGAACGTACCATTTCGGGATCAGACCCGGTGATAAAACTATCAGGGATGACTATAAAGATGCAATAAAATGAAGTATCCGAAGATCAGGGAGATCAGAGAGGCGCTGAATTCACTCTTTACGCCTGCCTACACCTCAAAGTTTCCTGTCGTGCCACATGTGCCCTTTGAAAATTTCAGGGGAAAGCCAGTTGTCGATAATGAAAATTGTGTCGGATGCGAGACCTGCTCAAATGTTTGCCCTCCCGGGGCAATTACAATTACTGACAATATTCAGAATGGTATCCGGACCATAGTGCGCGATTACGGTAAATGTATTTTTTGCGGACAGTGCAGTGAACATTGTATTACCGGGAAAGGAGTGAAATTATCAGATAAGATTTTTGATCTGGCCGTCCTTGACCGCAGGGAGAACGTGGAATACCAGGAAAAGGAACTGCTGATATGCAAAAGCTGTAATGCAGTTATAACAACAAAAGACCATCTTTCCTTCATGCACAGGAAGCTTGGGCCCAAAGCCTTTTCATCTGTACTGAACCTGAATGTGCTGAATCAGAAACTGAAGGTCACTGAAGGTGATGACACTGATTTTGAAGTCAGGGATGCACTGAAGCGAAAGGATATGTTCAATATAATATGCCCCAATTGTCTCAGGCAGGTCCTTGTAAAAAATCTGTTCAGGAGTGTTTGATGAGTTAAATAAGCTATTGTCGCAGGAAGATAAAAAGAAACTTTTTGTAGGTATCGGAAATCTCCTGAAGATGGACGATGGCGCCGGGGTATATATAAGCCGCAGAATCATTCCGGGAGGCAACATTTCCGCTCTGACCGCAGAGGTAAGCATAGAAAATTATATCGGGAAGATAAACAGCCTTGATCCGGATATCCTGATACTCATTGACTGTATGGATATAAAAAGCGCCCCTGGAACATTTAAATTACTGAAATTAAACGACATACAGGATATTACATTTAATACTCACAACATCTCACTCAGATGCCTGTCAGATTTTTTCAATATGCAGGTTTATATTCTGGGCATACAGCCCGAAAAAATTGATTTTGGAGAAAATATTTCCTATCTTGTAAAGGCTGTTTCGAAAAAGATTATTGAACGAATAAATAAATGGGAGGTGCACCATGGCTATACAGTATCTATGTAAAGTTTGCAGGGGGAATCTGAATGTCAAAACATCTATCATTCTGGCAGCTGCAAAACTCAGTAACCGGTCACAAAGAGGATTGATCCTGTTAAATCCTGAGATTGGTAATTATACTACGACAACCCATCCCTCTTTCAAAATAAAGGAGGGAGAGGAGTATATCTACACTTGTCCTATATGTTCCGCTCAGCTTAACAGCATGAAGTATCTTCACATGGTCAGGATAATTATGATCGATGAAGCCGGAAAAGAGTATAATATTTATTTCTCAGGCATTGCCGGTGAAAAATGTACATACAAGATCCGGGGGAATAAAATTGAGGAGAAGCTTGGGCCTGATGTCAGGATTTATAATAAATATTTTGAAGTCCCGGAGGAAGACAGAAAATATCTCTAGTGTCGTGTCAACTCAACATTGACGGATCATTTAAAGTTGGCAGTTAGCAAAGAACAGCCTTCGGGGCTAGTCAACCGGGACCCATACCTCCACCCTTGTACCCGATGGATTTAGTAAACTGTCATACAGATCTGTTATCTGATATCTTATTTGCCTCTTGTTCATATGGTTCAGAATGTCATAGAATTCACTCGTCAGTTTAAGTCCCTTACCGGTTGATGTACTTGCCCCGGCGGATTTTTCCCTTCCTATTCCGTTGTCCTCGATTGTAAGCTTAAGGTAATCATTTTCCTTAATGATCAGGATCTTTATCCTGCCGCCCTCAGTACTTGGCATTATCCCGTGCTTTACTGCATTTTCCACAAATGTCTGCAAAACAAGTTTGGGGACCTGTTCACTTTTACTTACTCCCTCTCCTACCTCTATTTCAAAGTTAAGCTTATCGCCAAACCTCAGTTTTTCCAGATCGAGGTATGTTGACACAAAATCCAGCTCTTCCCCGAGATTCCGGAATATCTTTTCAGCATCATTGAGCATGCTTCTGAGCAGTCTGGTAAATTTATGCATGTAATCATATGCTGCCTGACGGTCATCGAGATATATGAGTGAAGCAACCGAATTCAGCGTATTGAATGTGAAATGCGGATCGAGCTGTGACTTAATACCCTGCAACTGAAGAGATAAAAGCCTCCTGTTAATGTTCTCCTTCACCTTGAGCTGGTGAGTACTGATTCTTTTAATAAGGACAATAAACAGAAAGAAAAACAAATAGATCCCCGGATATGCAAGGTAACCGAGGAAGTAATAACGGTTTTCTTTTAGAGTCAGAAAGTAACCTTCATCGCCGGAACCAAGAAACAAGTGGCGTACATGATCCTTGTCCAGGTATTCATAAAATTTCCAGGAATTGTCAGGAGTCTTGAATGTCTCCTCGTCAAGTTTAAGTAAATCAGAACTAAAGACAGCCAGTTTATTTTCCACACCTGAATAAACCAGGATCTCATCTTCTCCGTCGCCGTTAACATCTGCCTGATAGAAATATCTTACAGAATTAAAAGGAAGATTTGCTGAACGGATAATCTCCAGCTTGTCATTAAGTTCAAAAAATTTATCAGCAACTACAATAATTTTATCCGAAGGAAATGAATTAATAATGAACATGCTGATTTTTCTCGATCTGACAAATTCATCGTACTGCCTGTATCTTAACAGCTTTCCATCACCGGAATAGATCATGATCCTGGATTTAAGTACAGAAGTATCGACTCCTCCGGTCCTGTGCGACAGGATATACCCGCTGAATTTATCATTCCTGTAATGTTTGATGGTCAAACCGTTCGCAAAACCCGGAAACTCGACAGGCGGAAATTCAAAATGAAGCCTGTCGTCAAAGACCATGAACCACGTGCTGCTGTCCGAAAAAGGCATATCAGCCGGATAATTTCCTGATGCCGACATTGTCCCGAAAATTTCGGGTCTCTGATCAAGGTCGCCATCTGCCATCTGGGGATCGAGACATATAGAGCCGCTTATCTGGCTGGCTTTCAAGCTCCTGTTAACAATATCAAAACAATACATCCGCCGGGACCCAAGCCTGTAAAAGGAAGAAATACTAAAATAGAGCTCATCTTTCCCGTCTCCGTTCTCATCATAAAAGCCTGCAGGTTTTAAAACTGCCGCTACCTGACCGTTGAGATATCCGATTTTTGCAATGAATATCCTCTCAAGTCTGGTCCCGGAAGGATCAAGAATTTCGTTAATATTCAGGAACACGGAATCCTCTTTATAGCTGAAAATATATAGCTCCTTGTACCTGTCATGATCAAAATTTCCAAAGAATAAGCCGGATATGGATTTGTTTAAACTGTCCTTAATATTCCATTGATCATATATCTGATCATCAAGATCCCGCACCACAATATAAAATAAAGGAACCCCTTTGTCGACAAGAATTTTTTCAGAAATACTGTCACAATTAAGATCAGAATAGCCATATTTTCCGGCGTCGTTCCCGGCTGACTCTATTTCAAGCTTGCATTTTGAACCAAGCGGAGGAAGGAAAATCATAATCAGAATGGCCGGGATCCCGGCCAGGAACAGTGAGGAATATACGATTTTCTTAATGATTTTACCACCCATCATTCTCTAAAGAATATCAAGGTCTTTCAGATGCTGTCTGGATATTTTCACAGAGACAGACTCCTTTCCTCTGACCAGGGTTATTGTGCTTTTCTTTCTGTCAAGTAATGTTATATACTCAAAATTGATGATCTGTGATCGTCCTATTCTTATAAACCCGGTGTCAGGAAGCTGCTCATGCAGTTTACCAAGGTTCAGAGAGCACAAATACTCTTTATCCCCGGTGCATATTGTAGTATAGTTACCTTCCGCCCTGCAGTAAAGTATTGTATCAGGATTAATGAAGACTGTTCCGTTGCGGGTGTTTACCTTGATTCTGGAAATCCTTTTTCCGGAATCAGCATTTTTAGCTGAAAATGAAAGGATTGCCCTCCGTTTTGCAATGTACTTTTCAATGCACTCTTTAAGTTCGGCACGGTTTACAGGTTTAAGAAGATAATCAAATGCCTGGATTTTAATTGCCTTTATGGCATATTGTTCGTACGCGGTTACGAAGACTATTCCCGGCTTACCATCGATATAATTAAGATGGTTTACAAACTCAATTCCGTTTGTGCCAGGCATCTGGATGTCAAGAAAGATCAGATCCGGCTCAAAATCAGTGAGTTCTTTCAACGCTGTGTCAACTGACAGCGCCAGTCGGATATCAGAAAAAAAACCGGTCTCTTCGAGCAGCCTTTCTATTAGTTTTCTGGCACTTTCTTCATCATCAACGATTAAAGCACTCAGATTTTCTTCCATAAAAACGGTTTGACTTTTCATTTTAAATATAC
>VFSW01011835.1_pt1 | contig 12227 bp, 15 predicted proteins | sample 5358111 | NCBI WGS metagenome assembly VFSW01 (sample SAMN11554181, study PRJNA540505) | mine drainage metagenome | isolation source: sediment from site ElyBrook_90M | place: USA: Ely Copper Mine, Vershire, VT | collected 2017
TCTGCCATCCGTTCGTGCAATTGCCCGAAACTCACCTCGCATCACTCGCTGCTCAAATTCCTGTCGTACCTGGACATGGGAAGCCTGCCCCATGCTCCGGTCAATCGCAGCTTGCAGGATTGCGCGTTCGTCCTGAACAGCAGAGCGTTCAAAGACGTGATTGCGTGAATACGTCACTGACTGTTGCGCCGTCTTCTCCGGCTGCACTTCATGGTGCTGTTCGTGCGCCTTTGCAACTACACGATCTGCTTGATGGCCGAACCGCGCAGCCAACTCACGATGCTGCTGCAACACTTCTTCAGGCGAATGAAGCTCCTTGCTATCGCGTGTACGGTGAGCGGCGACCTGCGCCGCGCCCGCGCCCTCCCTTCCAATCTCCTGTAAGTGTTCTTTGATCTGCACGCGACGCGGACTCGATGCCTCCAGATACTCTTGCGAATAACCCTTGATCTCAGGCTGACCATGCTTGCCACGCTCGATCTCGTACCCAAGGCCTTGCAGCCTCATCGCAAGCTCGGAGCGATAGACGCTGGTCGCATAGTGTTGCGATTGAAACAGGCTGCGCTCTTGCAGGGCGCGCGTCTGTCCGTTGTCCCGCTCGGTCATATTGAAGACGACAGCATGCGTGTGAAGCTGCGGTGCAGCATAGCCGTCTACGGGACGAGCGGTGTCATGCTCGAAGGTAGCGGCAATGAACTTGCCCGTTGTCTCCGGCGCATGGACGTTCCCGATGCGCGCCTGTGTATACCGCTCCAATTCATGCAACGCCACGCGAACACTTTCGCGGTGCGCCTCCCGCACACGATCATCGCCACCCACAAGAGTAGTAAGCGAAACAGACTTTGGCGCGGAGAAAGTCGCGTCCCATCCTGCGCGATGCTCTGAACTGGTGATCTGTTTGCCATAGCGATTGTCGTAGGTCCTGGCGGGCTGATGCTTGACAAGCTGTGCATCGCTCTCGGGATGCCGACCTTCGCTCAAACGAGCAAACCCCTCAGCGCCTACGTTGCCATGTAAGCCCCACTCCTTCGCGAGGCTCCCCTGCCACTCGCTATGCCCTTGTTGATCGCGGCTCCAGTAGTTCTGCCGCTCGGAGGTGAACTCGCGCGCATGATACGTCCGTGCTTGTCCAGCAGACAGCGATTTGGAGATAGTCAACATATGCGTGGGCCCGCAAGACAGAATCTAGTTACTGTCCTGGTTCACATCGTAGCCCAGAATTGTGGATAAGTGGGTCATTATTCCAGAATATTTTCCCGACTAATAATCGCTAATACACCTATGGCTATTGGTTATTTCCGTCTTTAGCTAAGCAATTACTAGAGTGAAAGGCAACGGATTACAGTGGCAATTACTAGCCCATAGTAAGTAGTTATAGATGGCACATTGCAAGACTCAACACGCTGCTCGAAAGTAGTCCAAGACAACACCTTCTCTTGAGTTCTAACCGATGTATCTCCATGCTCAAACGAGGTCTCTCTCGCTCTCAAATAGCTCTCGTCAGAGAGCCCTTTGAGATGAGTTGATGAAGATTAACTTGAAGGCTTTATCCGCTGCTTGCTGTTGTGTGAAGAGATGCGAAGTTGATACGCGATCTGACTTGGTAGACTCCGAGACATCGGAGGTCTCTCCATCAATCAATCCATTTCGACTCGTTCCACGGTTCTGACTGCGAATGTGCCGCGTCCGATGGAGACGATCCGGAGAAGATAGTACGTCGCTGGGACGACGGCTTTGGAGAGTGAGAAGGGAGTGAATTGGCGAGTTGCGGCGCAGTAGAAACCTCGCCTTGAACTTCAGTCGATGCTGGTGGGCAGCTCCCACGAAGACTCTTTGGATTAGGGGACTTCTTGAGACTGGATCGAAGGCTAATTGCAGCCCTGAACTTCGCCCACTGAAGCTGGACGTTCTTCACGCTATTCCAACGGGCAATTTGCGACCGAATTCGAGCGACAATCCCGTCTCGATTCTCGGGCCAATCTCCTCCATAAATCGATGACCAATTCGGCTCCTCAACCTCTCGTCGAAGTTGTCTCCATTCTTCCCCAATATCCTCCCTCATCATGAATGCCAAATACGCGACGATCACCCAGGTCGCAACACCTTCGAGCAACGGTTCATTTATGAGTTGACGGAAACTTACGCTGTCATAGAAATATTGCTGTAGGATGCCTTCCAACTCGGCGGAACCCATGCTTTCGACGGAGCTCTTCTCTATGCCGACCCATCCTTGTTCAAAAGCGGCGGGCGAGAGTTGCAGAGACAGACCGTTCTGGCTTCCGTCCGTGACATCGGAGCCTATGCACCATCGTCTCTTGCGTCCTGGAGCCGTCGCCATGAGCCATTGGATTTGGGTCTGCGTACCAGGCTGCTTTGCACCTTCGGAACTGTCCCAATATGCGGTGAAATAATACCGCTGCAATGGTGGGACTTCCCATCGGAACCATGCCCAGAATGCGAGTATCGGGAGGCATGGGACAAGGGCCAGGATCACCGCGATGCGCCACGGAAATGCAAATCGAATGCGGGAGAGTTTCATTCCGGCTTGACCGTGCTTTTGATACCGTTCCGGCGAAGCCTCTGCGCCATGAACTCTTTGGCCTTCTGCTCCTTGATAGAGTCAGAATAGGCCGACATCTTGCGTAAATCTTCGGTGGTCAGTGGCCCTTCCGACGCCCTGGCAAACAGATTCAGCATGAGCGAGCGCATCCCCATGATCTCCGCCAGCAGGATCGGGTCGGTTTGCTCCTCCTGACCAGCACGAGCATGAGCGAGCGCTGCGTCGCGAAGCCATTCCGCCACCTTCTTTCCGGCATTCGCGGCTGCCGCCTCCACCTCGCTGAACTCAGTTTCGGTGAGGCGCGTCGCAATGGATCTTGCACGGGAGGTCTCATTTGCCGAGACGGGAGAAGACGACGGGAGGATCGTTTCGTGCGGCTTGTCGTTAGCGGCGGACATTCGAGATGCTCTACTGGAACAGGTGTCCCTTGAAGCGGTTGGATGCTCTCCACCGCGCTACCGGTTTCTACGAATGCCACAACTACTGAGAAATGTTGCCCACAATGCCGGTGTTTACAGCCGGAAACACGAAAACCCAAATAGCTGAAACTACATGCGTTAGCAATCGTGAACTTTGCGCTCCTTTGCAGTTACCCATTGGGGATGACGTGTCAACTATTCACCCGCTGCGAAGCAGCGGAGAGGTTCTTCCGTTCGCAAATCCACTTCGACGGTAGACGAAAACACCAACCAACCTCGTGCGTAGCACTTCGCCAGTGGAGTTGAAGCGACTGCCAAGGGCGACCAGAGCCCCCACCAGCCACACTTACCCTCTCCAGCGACCCTGTGTTGAGCTTGACCTTGATTGCAGCTCGCCGATTCCAAGTTGGGCCTATCAGGAATTTAGTGTCCTGGATTGATTCACTGCTCCAGATCTGTGATGACAGCGATCCTCCTAAGTACCTGCCTCAAGATCCTCCTCACTACGATGAGATTCAAGCGGCAGACCATCTCAGTAACGCCGTTTTCGATGAAAAATGGCGGTTGGTTGGCCACCAGCGGTCCTGATATTTTGACTATCCGGGTTTCAGCTTCATCGCCGTAGAGGCGGTTTCGAGTCCTCGTAGTCACTGTGCTGGCGCAGCCAGTTCTTGATTGTTTCGCTCTCGTTCGAGGTGAGCGATGGGGCAGCCCGCCTCAGCATTTCAAAAAACCAATCCACCCCGGTTGGACCGTCGGGATAGCCGATGTTTGCGTAGATATTTCTTGGACCGTATACGGGACGAACCGAATCCACGATGAGCTTTCCACTGCTGCTGAGGATGACTATGAGCGGGAGAGTTGTGTCCGTGTCATGGAGCGAGTCAAGCAGTTGCTCTGCACCAGGCGTGTCCTGATGTCGAGTATCATTAGGGCGTTCCCCATGGATGACGACCAGCTTTACGAAATAGCGGTCAAAGATCGGACGGATAGCTGGATCGGCCAAAAAGCTCTGCAGCCTGTGACAGGGGCCGCACCAAGAGGCACTGAACATGAGCAGCACGTTCTTTTGCTGGCTGTGGGCGGTTGCTTCCGCCTCCTTAAGGAGACGGTCTGCGGTTAGCGCGTCTCGATCACTCGTCTGACTTAGCCTTGGACTGGCGAGCAAGCCTACAACAAGCAAAGCACACATGCTTTTCATATTATGTATCCTCCGGCATTTGTTCAAAACTGAGAACACTAATTTCGCAAGCCAACTGATTGGCCATCAAAACCGCTTGTTTATGATAGTCAGCGCCCAAACCCTAGACGACTTCTCTCAAAATCTCGTTTCGGCAACTTCAGCCTATGGTCCTACGTGATCGGTCTCGATACCGATCTTATCGTTTGCTGCGGCGACGATCCACTGCCGAGAGCCAGATAACGTTCTGTAGTCTCGACGGACCGATGTTCGAGGAAAACTGGATTCGCTCGAACTCTGCTCCGGCTGCGTGGTAGAGCCTTGCACACATATGGCGCAGGTCATGCGGGACAAAAATTTCCAACGCCAACAGCCTGAGCTCGATGTTTCGCGATCCAGCACACAAGCTTCTCGCTGATCCTCGAACCGCGCACGGTTCCTGTGCGACTCATTTGCCGGACGATTGCGCCTTCGCTGATCGCCGACGCAATCAGTCATTGATCTCGATCCATCTTCACTCAGAAGGCTAGAGGCACCGTCCGGATGTGGCCACCTTCTTCATACAGATTGACGGTCGCCCAATGCTCATCTCGCTGTTGAAGGCGCCCTAGCATCAATCCGGTCAGTTCGGCTCTTCGTAGACTACAGCCAAGAAGGAGCGACAAAATTGCATAATCCCGCCTTTCCCGAATAGAACTATCTAAAGGGACGGCCATCAATCTTCTTCTCTGATCTGCGGTTAGCCAGTTCCCGAGGCGAGTTCTGAGGCGTTTCGTACCCTTGACTCGGCGAATGCCTGCGGCCAGGTCTGGTTCAGGAGGCGATTGTCAGACGCTTCATACGCGAGCCACCGAACAGCGGCCAGTGCCGAAGGTTGATAGTTGCTGACGCAAGGCGGTGGACTTCCAGCGCATAGCAGCACCCAAGCGCCACAATCCGACCAAAGGCCACGCGCGGCTCTCAACATTCCCAAGTGATGGAGTCTTAAGTGGCTCCTCCATAGGTCCGTTCTGAGGCGGGTGAGCGAGACTTTGGAGCACAGAGGACTTTGCGTGATCGAGGCCTGGCAAGCGCAACATCGTCCGCTTGACTGATTGAAGCTACGGTTGATTAACTACAGATCGTAGAAGAGAGCCGAGATCTTGCGGGCTACCGGATAATCTTCTGCCGTTAATAAACATAGTCGGTGTGCCGTGAACACCATAAGTTTGCCCCAAGGCGATGTCACGATCTATTGTTCCGTCAGCTTGATGCGTGAGAATGCACGAGGAGAGCTCTGACATATTCACATTGTGACTGTCTTTCAGCAACTGCATAGCTCCATACATCGGATCTTTTTGAAGATTGGTCTGACTATAGAGATAATCATAAAGTGCCCAGAAGGCCTGATCGCTTTGGCGAGCGGCACAAGCTGTCAACTCAGCATCGTTATGGGCAAATCTATGCACCGGAAGAGGAAACTGACGGAAAACGATTCGCATCTGACGTTTTTGATCAGGGTCTAGTTGCTTTAGTGCTGCTGAAAACTGGCGGCAGTAGGGGCATTGAAAGTCTTCAAACAAAACCAAAGTGATTGGAGCATCCAACCTCCCCAGAGTAGGGGGATGGTCGGATATCAACCTTGCCATATCTGCCGTTGATATTGAATCAGAATGATTCAGTTTTTGTTCCAATGCTGCCTTGACTGCACTGCTCTGCTCCATCAGTATCGCCAATACGACATTGGCTACAACCGATAGTGTAAGCAAGGTAATCAAAACACGGTCGGGCTTATTAAGCGTTTCGTTCTCCACAAGTCATCCCTCAGTACGGAAGCTTTCGCGGTCTACGCGTTACCTCACGAGATCGTTGCAGTCATCAATGCGCTGCTTTGCACCCGCCAAAACGCAAAGTGATGATGCGTGGTCTACTTCTTCAAAGTATACGGCTGACGTCCTCTGAAAATAGTCGTTGACTCTGAACGTTGATTGCTCTATACAGGAGTTGTTTAAGAAGGCCAACGGTGTAAATAATTAACTTGTCTTTACCCCGCACTCGGAGCGAGTCAGATCGAGTGCTCTCCTAAAGGCTATATCGCTTCGATTTGTCGAAAAGCCTGTGTTTTGTCGTGGTGAGGTGTCCTGCATGCCGGACAGTATAGTGAAGCCAGCAACTGTGTATGGCCTCTTCGTGTTGGTTCTATGCTTTGGCGGCTGTGACGCGTGGCTATTGACTCGTCTGAAGCATCAAGACACGTCGATTGCTACCTTGCAATATGAGAACCAAATAATCTCGCAAGCTCCGATGCCCGGTCAACTTGTTCCCTTGATTCAAGGAATTTCTTTGAAAAACAAACAGCCGTTGGCTGTGAAGCTTTCGTCGTCTCCTCGCTTAGTTCTCTTAGTGTTCAGGCAAGGCTGCAAGTTTTGTGAGGACAATTGGAAAAACTGGAATGAGCTTTTTGGCTCTACTAAGCCAGAAGTACCTCTGTACATGATAACTTCAGATGAGAGCCTATCCGGAGCATATATAGATCAGCATTCTCTTGTGAAACAATCAGATGTACTTCTAGGTGTCGATCCGGAAGTTCTGCGGGCGTTCGATGTGACATCAACGCCATAGACGATTTATGTCGCTGATGGCAAGGTACAGCGTGATTGGGTTGGTGTTTTGTCAAAACAAGATGTAAGTGAACTCGGTAAGTTAATCTCCAACAGAAATGTTGAATAAGTGATAAAAATGTATTCTTAGGATCGTCTAATTGCCTCGCGGCGATGGAATTGATGTTGACCCAATATCCCGCTTGACTCCGTGATGCTGCTCCGCGGACTACACTGGCTGCGGCCCTTCGGTATCGGTACATTGAATTGTTATTGCAATGGTCTTGACCTGCCCCCTTTTTCTCATCCATTCATAACTGGAGTTTTCTCCGTTTGATCCGACCCGCTTATCTAATCCAAAAGCTGTTGGAAATTTCGTCTTGCGTGGTTCGGTTCGGCCTGTATTTACAGGATGATTTGCACATACTGTAGCTCAAGTGAGTGCCTCAAGCAAGGACGTTGAGAGTTGTCCTGCTGCAGCACAGGTAGCGACGAACTCCGCCGGTGTGCGGTCGTCCAGCGCCGAGAGCGGGCGCTGGTGGTTGTAGTCGCGCCGCCAGATATATAGCTTCCGCCGCGCGTCGGCCAGGTTGAAGAACACCTCCACGTTCAGACACTCGTCGCGCAGCTTGCCGTTAAAGCTTTCGATGTAGGCGTTCTCCACCGGCCTGCCTGGGCGGATGAAGTCCAGATGCACACCGTTCCGGTAAGCCCAGTGATCGAGCGCCTTCGAACTGAACTCGGTTCCGTTGTCCACGGTGATCGACTCCGGCGCTCCGCGAAGCCACAGCACCTTGTCCAGCGCCGTTGCGACCTTCTCTCCGCTCAACGTGTTGTCGGCCAGCAGCGTCACACGCTCGCGCGTGTACTGGTCGACTACGGTCAGCACCCTGATCCAGCGTCCATCCGGCAGCCGCTGCGCCACGAAGTCCATCGACCACTTCTGGTCCCCCGCAGCGCCGATCCCTGTGCTACGCGCTGCCGCTGCGCACGCTCCTTCCGTTTCTTCGTTCGCACGATCAGACCCTCCTCGGGTACAGCCGGTAGATGCGCTTGGCGTTCACCTCCCAGCCTTCGCGCTTGAGCAGCACGGTCAGTCCGGTAGCCGTAATGCACGGGGCTGCCGGCCAATTCTCTCAGACGTATCCGCAATGCCTCCTGCGAGTCGCGATAGTGCTCGTAGCGCGGCGTCATCCGTTCGACCTGGATCAACTGCGCCACGCGCCGCTGGCTGAGTTGGTGAACCTGCCCACTCAGCCAGCTCGCGCCATGCACGAGGCCTTACAGTTTTTTTTGCGACGATCTCCTGAAGGATGTGACGATCGAGGCTGAGATCGGCCACCAGCCGCTTCAGCTTCGCGTTCTCATCGCACAACTGCCGCCCTTGCGGCAGACCTCAACCACCGTGTCCCCAGACTCCGCTTCCCGTCACACCCGCAGCATTTCCTCTTCGTTGTGTCCACGCCCCCCCATAACAGCCTCTCCTCTCACGCTTCCAGAGAACCACCACAAGCGAAAATCCTCAACTTCAACTTGGATTAGTTTTTGGTTTTGGGTCAAGTTTCAACAGAACTGGAGCGAATGTCGGCTCCCTCAAGACAGCTAGCTGCGTGGACATAACTTATGAAAATGCTGCTATACCGGAGAGGCTTGATTCCATATTCATAACGCGCAGCGAGCACGAAATTCTTACAGCTCTAACCGACAGCTAGGGTACACGAATCCTAAGGATAAGATCAGTTTGCGGTCGGCATATCGGCGTGATCCACAACCAAAAAATCAATAGGCCCAGTAGACGGTTTTATTTCTAATCCGAGCTGTTCTTTGAGGGCAGTAAAAATGTCCGAATTCGGATCTTGGCTTCCATTTCCAGTAATATATTCCTCTTCAGGCACCCACCTAAGAGTGAAGCTGTAGAGACCTGACATACCAGTCTTGTCAACAACTTTTCGTCCCAAGACGGTCCATAGTGCGCTTGCGAGGTCTGAAATCGGTGCATTCTGCGCCGTCAACCTATCAGATGAGAGGGCCATCACCTTTGAAGATTTGGAAGAGCTTAGGACGGAGGGCGCCGATGCTACTAATTTTGAACCTCCTTTTCTTACAAGGAGTTCATAGATTGGTGACATTCTAGCTTCCGTATGAGCCGAAACATGGAAACGTTCATTCAGCACCTGCCGAAGCATTGAATTCCTCTCGCCAAATGAGAGTTGGCTTAGTCTTTTGACATCCGACGGTGCTACCTTTGCGATGATGTCGAATCTTGTTGAATTTGTCCAAGTTGGTGCTTTTGTGACCAAGCCAACTCGTGTGCCGTATGCAGCACCTATTATCCAACTTAGCGGCATGCCTTCTGCTATGTAACCATCTGGAGTCCATTTGAGACGAAGCGGCACGGGTCCGTGGTAGCCTTCATTGACCCTAACAGAGACTACCTCAAATTTGGGAAAATCTGCGATGGATTTTGATGGTTGCTGAGCGCTCACTTTCCCTGCGAATGCAGTCACGATCTCTAATGCCAAATAACAACCAACCACGATTAACACACGGCCGGTTGTACGAATGCGATTCGAGCTCATCTGGATCACAAGCTGCTCCTAGAAGGGTTCAGTTTATAGGGGAGGAACCAGGTTGCCGCCACAAGAGACTTCGCCTGTTCCATAGTTGCATATGCATGCGCAGCCATTCCCCTGGCAATTACCAAATTCACACGTGCCATCACCGCCTATGGAGCCACACACTCCTGTTTGACAAGCAGTAACTGCCTTGGCTGGGCGGGCGGGGCCAAGTAGTAACACCACAGTGAATGCGACGAGTGCAAAGCTGCCTAATTGCACGACTTTTATGGTTGCTTGCATAGATTTGCGCATTGTTGATTCTCCTTTGATGTTCGAGAAATTAATAGATTTTGTCTACATTTATCCTGCCACCAAGCCAACTGCGGGTGCGAAAAATGAGTTTGCGTTCTAGTCACGCCAACTCTGTGCGCTATTCTTATAGCAAGCGCGGAATCGTGTCAATATATTTCCTTGCGTGGCACGATATATTTGTAAATGAGGGCATTATGTCGCCGATCTTTATGAAGTTGAATAGGTTTAGTCGTTTACCAAGGCCCGTTTTTGCTTTCCGGACGGCACAACCCTTCGATAACCATTGGATGTCAAATGGTTTCGTTCACTCTTCATTGGATGAACCATGACGTAAGGTCTATCCGATACCGATGGGATCTTCAATATGGGCGATTTGAGGACTGACAGGCAGCGCCTCTTGAGGATGTTCTTGCGCCCAGACATTGGATTTCGCGTAGGAAACGGGGTGCATAACATACGCACAAACGTAGGAAATGATTTATTACCCTCATGAGTCGAAGCAGATGTGGGCGAGGAGCTGATCGAGGTCCAATCTTCACATGTAACCGCTACATAGTGGTAAGTAGGTGGAGAAGGAGAAGAGCCATTGATGGATTGACTTCGGGGCCGGACATTAAGAACCTCACCCGTCAAACCATGGGCAAGCTCAGTGTCGTTATCTGTATGAACTCTATTGTGAAGTCGTCAAGGGCCCAACAGCGGTTTTAGCGGCACTTTACGATTCGTGAGGAAAAGAGATCGCCGTAACCTCCAATTGATGATTTTCTCCAGATATTGGAAGTATAAGCCGAGGCACGCAGGCCAGAGTCAAGGCTGTACAACCGCGCAGCGGCGCGCGCATGCGCGGGCTTGACTCCGGATCCCCCTCGGCTAAGCTCCGGAATCTGGGGAATGTCATTGTCGACCGGCCTAAGGTCAGGATGAAGCTTTTGGAGGATACCCTGCGCTCGGGCGGAACGCTATCGCTACCACTCGTTTCATATCGCGTAGGGCGACGGCAAAAGTGCCCCCAAAGTGCCACCAGAACGAAAAGGGGAAACGAGCGGTCTTTCAGATCATTGATTTTATTGAGAATATTTGGTAGCGTTACCGGGGCTCGAACCCGGACTCTTCGCCTTGAGAGGACTCTCTTTCAGCCTAAAATCCTCGGGCTTGTCGATTCGGAAACTCCGATACCGGCCAGCTTAAAGCCGGTTCAATCCAGCCATTGCTTTGCTCAGGTCAGTTTGGCTGACATGAGCATACCTGGCTGTCATCGTAATATTTGCGTGTCCACACGCTTCCTGGACAATCTTCAAATTGCCGGTGTGCATCATCAACCGGGTAGCAAATGTGTGTCGGAGGTCATGCCAACGGAGGTCCGTTATCTTGGCCTCGGCTAGAGCGGCCAGCCACCATTTGCGAGGTGCGGCCCAGAGGATAACCTTCCCATCGATGGGCATCCGTAGCTGATGAACTTCACCCTTCTTCGATATCGCTTCGTCCTGGAGTTGCCGTAATTCGTTTTGGATCGACAAAAGGGCTTTCAGGGCATTGAGCGCGTCATCAATCATTGGGATCGTCTGTGGATTCCCATTTTTTGTGCGAACCAGGTTTATCCGTCGAGCATCGAAGTCTACGTTCTCCCATCGGAGCCCGTAGAGATTGCCTGCGCGCATTCCAGTACTGAGTGCCAAAGTGAGTTCATGTGGGTGGCACTGAAGGACGAGCCTTCTCTGTCTGTATTGCCTCGGACACTCATCGATCCAACGTTGGAGAATCGCTCTCAATGCTGATTCTTCTTCATTACGAAGCCAACGCGGTACTGTCTGCTTGACCGTGAACTGTCGCGCATCGCGTACGGGATTGAAATCAACCCTGCCTCGCCGCTTGGCGTATCTGTAGACCCCCGATAAGTCACTCTTGTACCTGTTGAGCGTTCCTGGCTTGCGTTTCAGGCCGCGCAACCAGTCCTCGATCTCATACGGCTTGATCGCGTTTGCCGGACGTGATCCGAGAGCAGCACTGATCGCGGTCAGGCGCTGGCGCGGATTGACGGTATCAACTGGAGCATCAGGATTTGAAGGGTCAGATATGTATTTCAGGTAGTCATCAATGAGCATTGAAAGCGGTATCGATGATCCAATAGAGGACAACTCAATCGCGGTGAGGGTCGCTTGCCTCGCGGAGCGGGCAATGTAGCCACTGCCAGAAGCCGCGACGGAATAGACCTTATCAAGAGCCGCAACAGCCGCCTGTCGAGATCCAATTCGCTTCCGAACTTGCACTCCATCATGCGTCCGATACCGGATGTACCAAATATCTGTGCCGGGATTCTTCTCGTAAACACCTTGAATCTGCTTTGGTTTCCTTGCCATCGGATTCACCTCAGGATCATCGCTTTGAATTCGATGATAGCAGAGTCCAGGGGCTCAAAAAGGGCTCAACTGCACCAGAAATCGCAGTTTGTTGCATAAAACTGCAATACAACACATGTCTCAAAAAGCCAATGGATATAGGGATTATATCGATTTCTATTGCAACGTATTGCAGCGGTCAAACAGCGGAATTTCGGCCTTTTCTCTCTTTTAAGGCGTTGGTCCTGGGTTCGAGCCCCAGCCCGCTCACCAAACTCTCTTA
>VFSW01011836.1_pt1 | contig 12227 bp, 12 predicted proteins | sample 5358111 | NCBI WGS metagenome assembly VFSW01 (sample SAMN11554181, study PRJNA540505) | mine drainage metagenome | isolation source: sediment from site ElyBrook_90M | place: USA: Ely Copper Mine, Vershire, VT | collected 2017
GCGCCCAGCCATGAATGCCGCCGGGCGAGCTGGGCGCGACGCGCGGCGCTGGGCGAGCCATGCGCGGCGTGTCTCGCGGGTATCCGCGAGCAGGGTCGCCAGAGCGATCGTATCGAGCGCAAGGTAGATCGCGCCGCCGAGCAGCAGCGGGTGAGGCAGGTGAAGCAGCGCGATGAGCGGCCAGCTGAGCGCGATGCTCACCGCGAACAGGAGCAGCGCCGATGCGCTCAGGAGCGCGCCAGGGATGATGAACAGGCGACCTTTGCCACGGCCCAGCAGGCCCGCCAGTAGCGCCACCAGCGCGTAGAAGAGGCCCAGGTAGCCTATCGCCACAAAGCCGATGCGACTGGCAATGCTCAGCGCGTTCATCGCGGCGCCTGTCTGGAGCAGGTTCCCCTGCATGATGAGACGTACGATTGTCGCCACAGAGAAGGCATCTGTCACCAGCGCCCAGATCGCCGCTACTGCCGCAGTGACGAGCGGCGCGAGCAGGATGACGCCGATCAGCGCCGCCGCCAGCACGAGCAGGCTCCGCAGGGCGCGCTGCGTGAGTGTCAGGCGCGCAGTGGCTGACGAAGCTACAGCGGCTGGCGGAGCAGGCGTGAGGACGGGTACGATGATCGGCCCTACCACGACCGCAGGCTGCGGGCAGAGATGATCCTCTGGCAGGCGAGGCGCCTCCTCGTTGTCTATCAGATCAGTCTGGGCCACCATATTACCTCCTGACAGGCCACCTGCTCGCATTGTTCCGCAATGACACGCCACCCGTATCCACTGCGCCTGGCGCTGCGTGCGCGCCCCACCCGCATACCCTGGTGTGCTAGCATGTTGGGTAGCGGCACTGTGTTGACGTCTCCCGCGCGATGACGCGCACTCTCAAAGGAACTCATATGAGCGTTTCTGATGCCAACAATGCGCAACAACCTGCGATGGCGCGCGGCGCGAAAGGCGCGACACGCCGCCAGGATAACGCGGCGACCCCGCCTGAGGCGCCTCTCGCTACGGACGCATCCCTCGCAGCGTCTACGCAGAGCGCGGCGTCAGCGTTGCGCTTGCCTACTATCCAGGACGTGTGGCGAGCGCATGAGGTCATCCGGTCGCATGTCTACCACACACCGCTTCTGCCTTCACGCACGCTCAGCGAGATGAGCGGCGCAAAGGTCTACCTCAAAACAGAGAACCTCCAGCGCGCAGGCTCGTATAAAGTGCGCGGCGCGACCTATCGCCTCTCGCGGCTGACGCCAGAGGAGCGGGCGCGCGGCGTCATCGCGGCTTCGGCGGGCAATCACGCGCAGGGGGTCGCCATCGCGGCGGCGGCGCTGGGCATCGTCTGCACGGTCGTGATGCCTGTGACAGCTTCCCTTGCGAAGATTACCGCAACAGAGGGGTATGGCGCACGGGTCGTGCTGGCGGGCGCTGGCTACAATGAAGCCTACGAGCGCGCCCGTGAGATCCAGGCGGAGACAGGCGCCATCTACATCCATGCGTTCGACGACCCCGATATCATCGCTGGGCAGGGAACGGTGGCGCTGGAAATTCTCAGCGATTTGCCAGATGTCGAAGCGATTGTGACGGCGATTGGCGGCGGTGGGCTGATCTCTGGCATCGCGACGGTCGTCAAAGCGCTCAAGCCGGATGTGCGTGTGATCGGTGTGGAAGCCGCAGGCGCCGCTTCGATGCGCGCCGCGCTGGATGCTGGCCATATTGTCCAGCTGGAGAGCGTCAGCACGATTGCCGATGGCATCGCAGTCAAGGCGTGCGGCCCTCATACCTTCACGGTCACGCAGTCACTGGTGGATGATGTCGTGACGGTCGAGGAGGAAGATATCATTCGTGCGGTGCTGCTCCTGATGGAGCGTACCAAGCTCGTTGTGGAGGGCGCGGGCGCGGTGGGCGTGGCGGCGCTGCTGGCGGGGAAGGTGGCGGTGAAGGGGCTGCGCACAGCGGTGGTGCTGAGCGGCGGCAACATTGACATGACACTGGTGGGCAGGTTCATCGCTCACGGGCTGGCCATCCAGGGGCGCTATCTGGCGCTGCGCGCGATGGTGCCAGACCGGCCCGGCGAACTGTTGCGGCTGCTCTCAGTGGTGGCCGAGCAGAATGTCAATGTGCTGGATGTCGCGCATCATCGCATGGCGCCCCGCACGCCCATCCAGCAGGTCGAAGTCTCGCTCGTGCTGGAGACGCGCAACCGCGAGCATTGCGATCAGTTGATCGCGGTTCTCCGCAGTCACGGCTTCGATATCGTGGAGGAGCGCTCGGTCTTCGATGTGGGCGCTTCGCAGGGCGCGCGATAAGCTCACCAGGCGCAGGCGCAACCTGACGAGAAAAAACGCGGCCTTCCCATACAGGAAGACCGCGTGCGGTCGGGGCGAGAGGATTTGAACCTCCGACCCCCACAACCCCATTGTGGTGCGCTACCAGGCTGCGCTACGCCCCGATGCCCATTCACCATAGCACAGCCAGCGCCGCACAGTCAAGCGCAATGCGGTGTGCGATTCCATCGCACACCGGGGGTTAGCAGGCTGCGCGGACATAGCCACGTGGCTACGGGATCACCAGCCGAACCGCGTGGCGGCCCGCCATGATATACTGCACAGCGGCCAGCGCCAGGCGCGCCTGTGGCTATGCGCAAGTAGACGCCTGTGGCTGCGCTGGTCGCCGCAAGAGCAGTGACAAAAGCAAAGATAGAGGAGCCGAAACCGCTATGGCCGATACAACACCCTTTCAGCAGAGCTTTTCGGCAGGGGCCACGGCGGGCGCGCTGCCGCCCATCGCGCCGCTGCCAGCGGAGCGCGAGCGTTGGCTGAAGGGGCTGATCCGCGATCTGCCAGACTTCCCCCAACCAGGCATCCTCTTCCGCGACATCACCCCCCTGCTGCAAGACGCCGCAGCGCTGCGCTTCACGCTGGAAACGATGGCGGCGCGCTACCAGAGCGCGAACATCAGCAAGGTGATTGGCATCGAGTCGCGCGGCTTCCTGCTGGGGGCGCCGCTGGCCTATCTGCTGGGGGTCGGCTTCACGCCTGTGCGCAAGCAGGGAAAGCTACCCGCTGCGACCATGTCGGTGGAATACAGCCTGGAATATGGCTCGAATGTGCTGGAGATTCACCGCGACGCGCTCCAGCCGGGCGAGCGCACGCTGATCGTGGACGACCTGCTGGCGACAGGCGGCACTGTGGCGGCGACACTGCGACTGGCGCGACAACTCGGCGCGGAGGTCGTCTCGGCGACGTTCCTGATCGAGCTGAGCGCGCTACAGGGCCGTCTGCTGCTACCCGGCCTGGATATCTCTACGCTCCTGACATATTAGGCTGCGCCGTCCTCACCGTCGCTGGCCTGTGCGCGGGAACGCGAGAACATGGTGAGGCGCAAGCGTGGAGGAGCCGCATGACGATTCTGCTCCATCCGATGCTGGCGACACGCGATCTTCCCCGACCAGGCATACGACGGGGAGATCGCATGTATCACCTGCTCTCAGACCTGCCAGGCGCTGCGGGGACGGAAGAACTGCTGGCGGCGGCGCGCGCTTGTGGCATGCCAACGCTCTTCATCCAGTATCCCGGAACCTATCGCGAGCATTTCGACGTACATGGACGCATGGTAGACATCCTGCTGGCGCGGGGCGCACGGTTAGTCACTAACCGCGAGGTAGGATTACTGCTGCGCGCACGACGCGCGCTTCGCGTTGACGCCGCGTCAGATGAGCGGGCTGGCGAGACCGGCGACGACAACGGCTGAGCGATATCTCCGGGGCAAGGGAGCGCATCTGCGGCGGATATCCTCGCCTGCGGCAGAGACGGCGCGCCGCCAGGAGTACTAGCCAGATTCGGCAAGCATGACCTGTGGCGATGACTGTTGTGTGGCGCTCAAATGGCATGCTATACTCACGCCACTGTGACTGCACCAACGATTGTCCTTCTCTTCTACATCAGGGTGGATCACGTTGCGCCTGATACCTGCGCGAATACGCGCTCATATCACAGACCTGCGAAATTTGTGTGCGAGTGGCGATTTGGTGTCATTTCTGCCTGTGCGCTCATTACCTGAGCAGCCGCCCAGCGGCTCGCTCACACCCGCGCGCTGTTCCATTGCGTGGGTTGATGGGCGCGCTCTGTCCTCATTCCAGTGTCCTGTATCCAGGACCACCGGGCGTCGCGAGTCGCGTCTGACGCCAGGAGAAATACGCTATGGCAGCCAGTGGCTATGGTTTCTCGCATCCCAATGACCGCAGTAGTTCCGTCGCTGCGGCGCTGATAGCTTACGGGCAGCAGGGAGGGGCGCTCTATGCGGCCTACCGTCTGCCAGATAACCCGTTGGCGCCCTCGCATCTGCGCTGGCAGGGCGACAATGGCGAAGCGATGGAAGCACAGCACAATCCCAATGAGGCGTATGAACTCACCCGTGAGGAGCGGGAAGCCTGGGCGCAGATCGCGCTCGCATCCGCGATGACCCAGCCCGATGCCGTGGGAACGAATGCGCCGTGGCTGCCCGTGCGGATGGAGCGCGAGCGCGCCTTCGACCTGGGCGTGCGGGCGCAACGGGCATGGCTGGCCAGCCATCCGTCCTACGGGGCGCATTCCACACAATCGGGGCCGCATGCCTCAGGGTCGCCCTCCGGCTACGGAGCTGCCGCGCCGAATAGCGCCACGCCCTCGGCATACTTGCCGCAGCAACCCGGCGCGGGATTCCAGCAGTACCAGCGGCCACAGACACCGAATCCCCACTCCGATGACTATCCACCGACCCGCCTGATAGATGCGCTGCCAGCGTCATCGCCGAGCAGGCCTGATCTCGCGCAGAGCACCGGACAGTGGGCGCGCAATGACCTGCTGCGCGGGATGGCCTATCCTGGGGCGCCACAGCAGGAGATCACCGTGATCCCCTGTATCGAGGTGGAAATGCCCACGCTGCTCTCGGCGGAGCAGCAAGACTTCACGCGCGATTTCGCCCGCGATGTGGCGGTTCACTTTGGCCGCGCCGCTCATAGCATCTCGCAGGCGCGTGAGTTGCGCGGCTGGATGCGCGGCGCACGCATCGTGCTGGCGGTGCGCATGAGCTTCGGCCCCGGCTCGCGACCGGCGAACCGCGCCGAGATGGAGCATGGCGCGGCGCTGCTCTCCGAGGCGTTGGCGCGGCGCACCCTGCCCTATGCGCAGCTACGCTTCGCTGACTATGCTGAGTGGGATCAGGGTGTCGAACTGCCCAGTTAACCACTCAAGTGGGGTCACTCCGCCAGTCGGCGCGTCGCGCTAGCGTGGCGCGCCGGTTTCGCTGGCTGCGGGCGCGCTGGCCGTCGCGGGCGTGCGAACGGCCTTATCGCCAGTGAAGCGTGCGCGAATGACCCAGGTGAACGCCTCGATGAAGATCTTGCGCGACATCTTCGACTTACCCACACGGCGATCCTCGAAAATGATCGGGGTCTCGCGCCAGCGGTAGTGGCTCTGCCAGATGTTGTAGGCCATCTCCACCTGGAAGGCATACCCTTGCGCCGAGATGGCGTCGAGGTTGAGCGTGCGCAGCGCCGAGACGCGGTAGCAGCGGTAGCCGCCGGTGCAATCATGGATGGGGATGCCGAGCAGTGTGCGGGCGAAGAGGTTGCCGCCACCGCTGACCAAGCGCCGCAGCGGCTTCCAGTTAGGTGTGCCGCCGCCAGCGATGTAGCGCGAGCCAATCACCAGATCGCTCTCCTGCGCAGCCTCAAAGAACTTTGGCAGATAGCTTGGGTCGTGCGAGAAGTCGGCGTCCATCTCAAAGACGAAGTCGTAGTCGTGGGCGATGGCATAGCGAAACCCCGCGACATACGCCGTGCCAAGCCCCATTTTGCCGGGACGGTGCATGACGTGGATGCGTGGATCCTGCGCGGCCAGCCCGTCTACGAACTCGCCCGTGCCATCAGGCGAATGGTCGTCAATGATGAGCAGGTCAGTATCTGGCGCATACTCGAAGATCTTCTTGATCAGCTCGCCGATATTTTCACGTTCATTGTAGGTGGGTATGGCAATTAGCGATCTCACGCGCTCATCATCTCCATCTGTTCCGCCTGGTCTGGCGGTTGACCAGAATCATCTTCAGCGCACGGGCGCTCATGGAATTGTAGAACGCGGCGGCGCCTCACTGCGCATGTCACAGGACCAGGCGCCGCGCCTTCAGGCGCCTCTGGCCACGCCGACCACGCCAACAAACAGCCAGGGTTCCCTAGCAGATTCGCTTGCGCAGCTCAGCGAGTCGCATGACGGTGATTTTTCGCTTCTCCACAGAGACGAACTGCTTGTCGAGCAGGTAGCTCATGACTTTATTGACGCTCTCACGCGAGGCGCCGACCATCGCGGCGAGATCGCTCTGCGTCAGCTTCATCTCGATGCGAATGCCCTCGGTCGTTCGGACGCCATTCGTCTCTGCCAGCTCCAGTAGCTTCTTCGCCACACGCCCATGCACATCGAGGAAGAGCAGATCTTCGACCATCGCGTCGGTCTGGCGCAGGCGGTGCGAGAGCGTCGCCAGCATTTGCAGGGCGATACGCGGTCGGCGTGTGGCGACGGCGATGAAGTCACCACGCTGGATACAATAGGTCTCGACTGGCTCGATGGCGATGGCGCTGGCGGATCGTGGCTGGCCATCTAGCAGCGCCAGCTCGCCAAACGCCTCGCCTGGGCCGAACACCGCCAGCGCGACCTCCTGCCCCTCCGGGCTGGAGATGTAGATGCGCACACGTCCTGACTTAATGACGAACAAGGTGGCGCCAGGGTCATCACGATGAAAGATGATCTCGCTCTGCGAGAAGGCGCGGCGCCGTGTCACCGCCGCTAGATCACGTAACCCTTCCAGATCGAGCGCGCCAAACAAAGGGATGCCCGCCAGAAACTGGGCATGCTCACCAAGCGCGGCGATATCCGGGCGGGTGGCGATGAGCGGCTGCCCCTGCGCGCCAGCAGAATGTGACATGTGTTCGCTCCAGTGGCGTGATGCGGTTGCGTTGTCCTGTCAGCGCGGCCAACGATCTTGCGTGGCCAGATGGCGGCGCCAACGCCATCTTAGCGCCTCGCGTGCGAGAACGCAACTCTACCGGCGACTGATGGCTCCATCTCTGGAAGCGTTCGCCAGCTTGCGCTACTCGTCGGCTGGCCAGGCAGGCAGGCCGCAAGCGCAGTCCTGTTGCTCGGCGAAGGCGAAGTCGCGCAGGGCGGCGTCGAGGTTGGGCGCGGCGCTGGCGTCGCTGGCGGGCAGCAGCGCAATGAGCGCGTTGTAGCGATCAATCAGCGCGAGGGCGGGTAGTGTCGCAGCGGGGCCGAGGTAGCTGGCGAGCGTCGCGCCATCGGCGTCGCACAGCAGCGGAAAGCAGACAGCCGCCTGGCGCCAGAGCGCGAGGAGAACAGCGCTGGGGCCATCCGCGATGGCGAGCGTGACAGCCTGTGCGTCGTCGAGATCGGCGCGGCGAGCGGCCAGCGCACGCAGCCAGATGAGACGCTGCTCGCCCGCCGCCAGTGGCAGCAGCGCCAGCGCGACAGGTCGCCGCTGCCGCCATGCGCGCAGACGTATCGGCTCAGCGGCGGCTGGCCGCGCCACATCAGACAGGGTGAACGCGGGGGCCAGTTTACCGCAGCGCAGGGCTGTCTCGCTGACGGGCTTCGTCATAGCGGCGACTCCAGAGCAAGAGAAACGTTGGAGATACAACGGACAGGCATCCGCTGTATCCCCAGAACGGCGTGTGTCTCGCCAGCGGTTCCCTACGGCAAGCCAGGGACACCCGTGCTGACCGTCGGCGTGACGGCTGGCAGTGTGGCGCTCAGGCTAGGCTTCTTCGGCAGGTTGCGCGTGGCGTTCAGCATCGTCGAATTCGCCGAGGTGATATTCGCGGTTGGCGCCACCCGCTGCTGGCCGAGCCAGTGCGCGAGCGCGTTATCCTGCGCGGCCTTCAGCGTCGCCGCATTCACTGCTCGCGACGGGTCAATCGCTACGATCTGTACGACATCATAGGTGCCGGTGGTATCGTAGATCACCGGGCTGAGATCACCGACCTTGCGGCTGGCGTCATACGCCCAAAGCTCGATGCCACCATCGCCTGTGCCATAGGGAACCCAGCCATCGAGGCCACCGATATCCTTCGAGGTGGTGTCCAGCGAATACTTCTTCGCCAGAGTCGTCCAGGTCGCATCCGAGAGCTTGCCCGCGAGCAGCTGCGTTCGCACACTCGCCGCATTCGCCTTCGTATCTACCTGGATCCGGCGAATTTCAACCTGGCGGGCAGGCGACACGAGCTGCTTCGCCAGATACGTCTGCATGTTCGCGCGGCGCAGCTGAATCGTAATGCTATTGATGACATCCTGATTAGTCAGGCCATCGGCGCTGATGAACTGCGCATAGGTCTCACCGTTAGGGAAGGCTTTCTTGAATGCTGCCAGGGCGTCATTGATTGCCTTCTGGCTCGGCTCGAAGGCCGAGGAGGGCGCATGGTTCTGCTGCTCGAAGCGCTTCTCACCCGCCAGGATGAGCTGGTTATCTTCGAGCACACTTACCGCCGCCTGCGTAATTTGCGCTTGCGCATAGTTGGCCTCATCCGCCTGGAGCTGCGCCGCCACGATATTGTTCTGTGTGATTGCGGAGGCGTCGCCACTCTGCACCCGCGCCTGCAAGGCGTTGTTCTGCGCGATCTCTGTCTGGAGCCTGTTCCACAGCACCTGCGCCTGGTAGGCCAGCTCTTTGCGGTACGCATCCTGGCTGATGTTCGTACCGTTGACGGTGACGATAGCCTGGTTGGGAATGAGGATATTCTCGTTGATCACGCCGAAGACAATCGTGCCGATGACCGCAAAGGAGATTATCCCAATGAATGTCCACATCGCCATGTGCTGGTAGCGCAACTTCTGCGCGCGTGTCAGATGCTTCCCCCAGCCAAAGAGAAGTGGCTTGCCATCGCGCAAGCCTTCGATGCGCGCCGTTTGCTTGGCGCGCACCTTATTGGCGGCGCTGGTGGCTCTGGTCGCTTTCGCCGACTTGGCCGAGCGGGGACGCTGCCTGGCAGGGCGTTGTTGGGTTGAGGTACTCATAGGCGCGATCTGCTCTCCCTGGAGACGGAACATACAGCGAAACGAGTCGTTCACCTCGATGACGCCCATTCAGGGGCGTTCACCAAGCGAACGGCTCGGCTTCGTCGCGTGTATCATGGCGCGCTATAACGCCACACTCAGGCGCCGCGGATGTGAGCCGCTGTATAGGGCATCAGCGCCATATGCCGCGCATTCTTCAGCGCGACACTCAAGCGGCGCTGATGCTTGGCGCAGGTACCCGTCTTCCGCCTTGGCTCGATTTTACCACGGTCGGAGAGATAACGCCGCAAACGTGAGACATCTTTATAGTCAATCTCGCGCACATGGTCTACACAAAACGCGCAGACCTTGCGCCGCGAGCGGAAGTCGCGTCCGCGTCCACCGCGCCGCTCCGCTCCGGGGCCGCCTTGCGCGCCCTGGCCAGCCGCGCCCTGCTGCATTGGGCCTGCGCCCTGGCCATTGTAATCTCGCCTCTGCTGCATAGGAAGAAACTCCTGTACGTGTACGTGTGGGATTGCCGACCCGCGCGGAGAGGTTCGCGTACGTCGGCACGTCTCAATGTGTCTGGTTATCACTGCGCACGCCAGAGCGGCGCAGCGTTCTGATTGCGCCTGCATGGCGCGCGCTCATCTGGAAAGCGCGCCATGCAGGCGCCCGAAATGGCGCGCTTTCCAGATAAGTAGGTCAGCGGCGCGCCAGCGCAGACTGGCTAGCAAGGGCGGGATCGCTAGAAGGGAACCTCATCAGCGGTCATGTCATCATAACCACTGCCCGACGATGATCCCTGCCCCTGGCCCTGGCCCTTTGGATCGAGCATCTGCATATCCAGCGCGGTCACATCCCAGGCCGTGCGCTCGTTGCCGTCTTTGTCGGTGTACTTGCGCGATGTCATGCGGCCCTCGATGAACACCTTCGAGCCTTTATGGAGGTACTGGTTGCAGGTCTCGGCAAGCTGATTCCACGCGACGACATTGAACCAGGTCGTCTCCTCGCGCTGCTCGCCGCTCTGTTTGTCGCGCCAGCGTCGGCTATCCGCGACACTAAACTTTGTGACCGCCGTGCCGCTGGGAGTGTAGTTCAACTCTGGGTCGCGACCCAGGTTGCCGATGATCATGATCTTGTTCATGTGTGACTCCACTCTACTGTGACACGCCGCGCTGTGCCGCCACTCGTTGCGCGCTCGCCGCGCCAGTCGCGTGTCGCTGTCAGGCCTCCACGTCCGCCGTCGCTACGGCTGCAGGGGTGTCGCTGCTTTCCTCAGGCGCCGGGCTGACTTCTTCGGCCTGTGCGCTCTCCGCTACGTCTGGCTGCGCGGCTTCGGGCGCGGCCGCGGCCGGTAAGCTCGCCGCGAGAGCGGGGTGCGCGGCGGCGGCGTGGGCGCGGGCGGCCGCGGCGGCCGCCGGCGCGTGCGCATCCGCCTCGCGCTGCGCGTCCAGCTCGATGTCGCGCTGACGCTGTTGCGCCACCACGCGCGAATCACGCACCTTCATCAGGTGGCGAATGATGTCTTCATTCACCCTGATGTTGCGCTCGATCTCAGCGATACTCGTCGGTTCGAGCATCAGATCGAAGAAGAAGTACAGGCCATCGCGGAAACGCTGAATAGGGTACGCCAGGCGTCGGCGTCCCCAGGCGTTCACGCGCACGACCTGCCCATGATTGTTGGTAACGATCTGCGTCACCCGCTCGACGAGCGCGCGCGCCTGCTCATCACCGACTTCGGGATTGATCACAATCCCCAGTTCATAGTCCCGCGCCATGCGGATTCCTCCTGTGGGTATGCTCCCAGCCAGCGCCGCGCGTCCGCATGGGGTACATGGGTCGCCTGGCAGGATGGGGCAGGATGTTCGGGCGTGGCGCCGCGCGGGGTGAGCGCGCGCCACGCGGCAGCGACGAGAGCCTGCGATGTTGGCGGTCGTCCGAGGCTCAATGACCATCCCCAGCATCGTGAGCCGGGGACTATTCGAGGCCAGCGTCGCAGGCGCCATGCCCATCGGCGGGGCGCCTGCTGGCTCATGTCAGAGTAAGCCACCATCGCATTATACCATCGCCCCTAAAAGCCCGCAATCCACCGCCATTTTGGCGTTTCCCCAGCGGGCTTCCCATCTGTATGGGCGTTATCGGCGCATTCTTCCGGTGTGGAGTGAAAACGGAAATGGTCGCTGGCGATGGCTAGAGGGCAGGGGGAACCGCCTGGAAGATGCTGCTGATCGTAGGCGCCAGCAGCGTCAGCGCCGCCACGACCACCAGCGCGACAAAGAGGATGATGAGCGCGTATTCGACGAGTCCCTGCCCACGATCAGCGGCGTATCGCGTCGCTCGTGTACGCGCGCGCTGACGCTCAGCGCTATTCGTACCCTGTTGACCTGATCGCATTGTCTTCATCGTATCCACCCACCAGTCCCCCTGAAACTACAAACTGCGCAGCGGCGGAGCGCATCGGTCGCGCCACCCAGGCGCCGTCATGTGCGGGATCTTCTTCTCCAGAGAACGCTTCATGCGGCCACTATAGCACGGCGCAGCCTCTCTGCCTACCTCCATAGCGACATCACCCAGGCGGCCTGCGCGTCTGCGCTTTACGGCCACAGATGACGCCGCTATACTGGCTGGGAGACGCTCGTGCGACTGGGCAGAGTTTGTCCAGCATGCCGCTGAATGGTCGCGCGATAGACGCTTCCTGAGGATACGACCCACATGACTGCTTCGCACCATGAGAATGCTGGCGCAGAGCCAGAGAGCGATCCTGCCGTTTGGGACGACGAAGGCGTCCGCCTGCTCGCCGAGATTGGCGTCACGGACACGCCACGCAGCGACGATGTGGCGCTTGACGACGATATCGAGCACTTCACGCCGCGCGCATTCATCGAATATAGCCTTGCGCAGCACGGGCGCACACTCGATGAGGCGCGACTGCCAACTACCCTGATCGCCACCTTCCAGCCTGCTGTCTACGCGAACCTGGTAGCCGCCACCAACGCCGCGCAGGCGTTACAGGTTCCCGCAGAGGTCATGCGTGTCGCGCAGGGCGCCGTGGAGGGACGCCCTGTCGCGCTACGCAAGCTCGGCGTAGGCGCGCCCGCCGCCGTGACAGCGCTCGAAGAGCTGATCACGCTGGGCGTTCGCGATATTCTCGTCGTCGGGACGGGTGGCAGCCTGCAACCTGCCCTGCCCATTGGCTCC
>VFSW01011837.1_pt1 | contig 12227 bp, 8 predicted proteins | sample 5358111 | NCBI WGS metagenome assembly VFSW01 (sample SAMN11554181, study PRJNA540505) | mine drainage metagenome | isolation source: sediment from site ElyBrook_90M | place: USA: Ely Copper Mine, Vershire, VT | collected 2017
TCCCGGGGTTTCCGACACGCGTTACCACCCGCACCGCGCGGCCACTGGCCCCCGGGCCGATGACGCGCAGGAACGCTCCCTTGGAGGCGAACAGCGCACGGACCGCCCCGACGATGCCCTGCAACGTCGAGGGGTCGCGCAGGTCGTAGGAATCGTTGACCGCGGGGGGCATTTCGGCGACCGCCAGCAGGCGGTGGGTGTCGCGAGTCTTCAGCGCGATTGTCGCAGCGCCGACGCTGTCGAGGATCTTTTTGGCGAGTTCCTTGGGCAGCGCGTCGTCGGGCGCCGCGGCGAACACCAGCGCGGCGGTGTTGGTGGCGTCCAGCCGACCACGCAGCCAGTTGTCATGGACCGCCGCGAGGCGGGGCACGAAGATCAGCATCTGGGCGAGCAGCGCGAAGCTGATCGTCAGCAGCAACAGGCGCGAAGCCAGGCCAACGCCGCTTCGGGGGGCCGGCGCGTCGGGGCGCGCCGCAAGCGGCTCCCGCGCGACGCCGGGCGGCGTCGCCGGCGGGGTCGGCCGCAGGGGGGCCGACTGGATGTCTAGCATCGTCTCCTCATCCGATCTTGCCGCCGAGCTCTTCTTCGATGTGGTTCTTGATGATCTCCTCGAAGTTCGCCTCGACCTGGAAGCCGAGCCCCAATGCGCGCCTGGCGTCGAAATTGCTCGGCCAGCCGGCGACGATGCCGGCGATCCGTTCATCGGGCTCGCGCCGGATGCGTTTGACCGTCTCCGCGCCGGCGATTCTGCGCAACGCCTCGATCTGCTCGCCGACGGTGACTGACACGCCGGGCATCGTCAGGTTGCGGCGCGCGCCGAGCCTTGCCGTATCTAGGCTCGCGGCGTGCAGCAGAAAGCCGACCGCCGAGCGCGGCGAGGCATGCCAGTGCCGCACCTTTTCAGACACCGGAAGGACGGCCTCGCGGCCGGCGAGCGGTTCGCGAATGATGTTCGAGAAAAAGCCGGAAGCCGCCAGATTGGGACGCCCCGGCCGGACGCAGATGGTCGGCAGGCGGATGCCGACGCCGTCGAAGAATCCGCGCCGCGAAAAATCGGCGAGCAACAATTCGCAGATCGCCTTCTGCGTTCCATAGCTGGTCAGCGGGGTCGTGAAATATTCGTCGCCGATCGTCTCGGGAAACGGCGCGCCGAACACCGCGATCGAGGACGTGAACAGAACGCGCGGGCGATAGCGGCCATCGGTGCGCAGATGCCGCTGCCGGATCGCCTCGAAGATTCCCCGCGTGCCGTCGAGATTGATCGCGTAGCCCTTGTCGAAATCATTCTCGGCTTCGCCAGATACGATCGAGGCGAGCAGGAAGATCGCATCGGGCTCGCCGGCGATGAGCTTGGGCGCGATATAGGCGGCGCCGATGTCGACCGCCGCGGTGGTCGTCGCGAACGGCGCCGCAGGCGGCGGCGACGGCTCGACGATGTCCACGAGTTCGGCGTGGGCGATCGGCGCGCCGCCGATCGCGCCGTCGGCGGAGAGCCGTTCGACAAGCTTGCGCCCGATCATGCCGGCCGCGCCAATGACGAGGATTTTCAAGGAACTGTTTCTCCAACCTGATGAACGGCGCACCGCCGAACCCGTGCGATTCCACATAGGCCCAATCGCGCCCAAATTGCGGCCGCCGCTTTTTTGACGCATATAGTCGGCAGGAGAGGCCGGGGGGAGGTTGCGCGGAGCCCAAGCGGGAGTGCGTCGATTGAGTAAGGCCATCTTAGGGTTCCTGGCGGTTTTTGTCACGGTGTCTGTGGCGCGGGCCGATTGGATCGGCAAGGCGTCCTACTATCGCAACCCCTGGCACGGCGGCCTCATCGCCGCTCATCGGACCTTGCCGTTTGGCACGCGCCTGCGGGTGACCAATCTCGGCAACGGGCGCAGCGTCACGGTTGTGGTGGTCGACCGCGGACCGTTCATACGCAACCGCATCATCGATGTGTCGACCGGGGCGGCCGATGCGCTGGGCTTTCGCCGCGCGGGAATCGCCGTCGTGAGGATCGGCGTGCTCGACAAATAAGCGCGCCCGCGCCAACGAACGCCTCATCGGGAGGGATCGACATGACACCGCTCGCCCAGAGCTATGTTCACGGGGTCAGCGACAAGCCGCTGATCGGCGAGACGATCGGCGCGTTGCTCGACCGGATCGCTGACGCGGCGCCGGACAGCCCGGCGCTGGTGATGCGTCATCAGGCGATCCGTTGGACCTATCGGGAACTGCGCCGCCGCGTCGACGATCTCGCGGCGGGGCTCATCGCCCTCGGCCTCGAGCCGGGCGAGCGCATCGGCATCTGGTCGCCGAACAACGCCGAATGGGTGCTGACGCAGTTCGCCACCGCCAAGGCCGGCCTGATTCTCGTCAACGTCAATCCGTCGTACCGCTCGCACGAGTTCGACTATGCGATGAACAAGGTCGGTTGCAAGGCGCTGATCCTGAGCGCCGGCTTCAGGGGCAACGACTACATCGCGTCGCTGCGGGCGCTTGCGCCCGAACGCGCCGCGGGGGCGCCGGGCCGCGGCCTGGCCGCGCGGCTGCCCGATCGGAAGAGCGTGATCCGACGGGGGAGCGAGAAGACCGCCGGCGCCCGCAATTTCGCCGACGTGGCCGCGCCAGCCGCGCCGGCGCGACTCGCCGAACTCGCGGCGCTCGGAAGGACGCTGCAGTTCGACGATCCTATCAACATCCAGTTCACCAGCGGCACCACCGGCGCGCCGAGAGGGGCGACGCTGACCCATCACAACATCCTCAACAACGGCTATTTCATCGGCGAGGCGATGCGGCTGACGCCGACTGACCGGCTGTGCATTCCGGTGCCCTACTATCATTGCTTCGGCATGGTGCTCGGCAACCTCGCCTGCGTCACCCACGGCGCCTGCATGATCTGCCCCTCGGAAGGATTCGATCCGCTGGCGGTGCTCGAGGCGGTCGAGGCCGAGAGGTGTACGGGTCTGCATGGCGTGCCCACGATGTTCATTGCGCTGCTCGATCACCCCGAATTCGCGCGGTTCGACCTCACCAGCCTGCGCACCGGCATCATGGCCGGCTCGCCGTGCCCGGTCGAGGTGATGCGCAACGTGGTCTCGCGCATGAACATGCGCGAAGTGACGATCGCCTACGGCATGACCGAGACGAGCCCGGTGAGCTTCCAGAGCGCGTTCGACGATCCGCAGGAGCGTCGGGTGTCGACGGTCGGCCGCATCCAGCCGCACATCGAGGTCAAGATCGTCGACGGCGAGGGTCGCGTCACGCCGCCGGGCGTCGCTGGCGAACTGCTGACGCGGGGCTATTGCGTGATGCGCGGCTATTGGGGCGACCCGGAGGGGACGGCAAAGGCGATCGACGAATCTCGTTACATGCACACCGGCGATCTCGCGACCATCGACGTCGAGGGTTATTGCAATATCGTCGGCCGCCTGAAGGATGTGGTGATCCGCGGCGGCGAGAACATTTATCCGCGCGAGGGCGAGGAATTCTTGTTCACCCACCCCGCCATCGCCGAGGCGCAGGCGTTCGGCGTGCCGGACCACCGTTATGGCGAGCAACTCTGCGCCTGGATCAAATTGCGCGAAGGGACGTCGTTGAATGAGAGTGAAGTCATCGCCTTTTGCAAGGCGTCGATCGCGCATTACAAGGCGCCCCGCTACGTGCGCTTCGTCGATGGCTTCCCGATGACGGTGACCGGCAAACCGCAGAAATTCATCATGCGGGAGAAGATGATCGTCGAACTCGGGCTGGTGGTGGAGAAAACTGCGTGAGCGGCGCTCCCGCCGGCCGCCGCGGCGATCCGAGCTTGTGCGCCGGCGGGTGAATTCGCCGGCCCTGTCGCGTGATCCGCGCAAGACGCAGCGATGCTTTCGAGCGAGCCGGCGATGCGTCGGGTTGATCGCGTGGCGAGGCCGCTGCCGGTGAACGAACCTCGTCCGGCCCTGGCCGCGCTTGTCGATGCGGCGGCGGCCTCCGGATTCCCGCAATCCCTTATCCCCCCTTCGTCACTCGCCATGGTTGCGCGCGCACGTCAAGGTTGTGATTCAACCGGCGATCGGATGACGCAGAGTTCGTCAACCGGCCATTAGGGAGTTTCGTTCAACGTCGGCCGCGATGACCGCATCGCACGGGCGGCTTCTGTTGAAGGATACTATAGTGATTCAGGCGCTTCCCGGGATCAAAGGTCGCTACTATTTCGCGATTTTCGTGTTGGCGTCGGCGACACTTTCGTACCAGATACTCATAACGCGCTTCTTCAGCGTCATGCTGTATTATCATTTTGCGTTTTTCGCGATTTCGCTGGCCATGCTCGGGCTCACGCGCGGCGCGATGGAGGTCTATACCAAACCGGCTCGCTACGCCGCCGAACGGGTGGCCGTGGAATTCGCCCGCCACGCCTCATGGTTCGCGGTCAGCGGCGTTGGCGCGATGATCATCTTCCTGTGCGCGCCGCTCGTCGTCCCCGCCGGTTTCGTCTCGGCGGCCCAGGCGCGCGCGGCGGCTGCCGTCGTGCTGCCGTTCACCGAGTGCGGTCTCTGCATCGCGTTGCGGCTGACTCGTCTGCCGTACGCCGGCGGCTGGCTCTACGCGGCCGATCTTTCCGGGGCCGCCGTCGGATGCCTCGGGGTCATCTTCGTGCTTTTGGTGGTCGATCCGGTGAGCGCCACGCTGTGGATCGGGGCATTCGCCGCCGGCGCCGGCTGGATGGTGGCGCGGGGCTCCGGGGAAGTCCGCGCCCTGCGCCTGAGCGGCGCCGTCGCCTTGAGCCTCGCCGTCGCGGCCGCCCTCCACACCGGCCTCGCGGCTTCCGGCAAGAGCCATCTCGGCGTCTTCTGGGCCAAGGGAGTGGCGCAGACCGGAACATTGTTCGAGCGCTGGAACACCTATTCGCGCGTGAGGGTGACGGCCGGCGGCGACACCATTCCGTTCGGCTGGGGCCTCGCCCACGCGCCGCAAACGAAAATAGACCAGGACTTCCTCGACATCGACGCGGGCGCCGGCACGGTGATCACCAGGAACGACGGCGATATCGCCAAGCTCTCCCACCTGAAAGACGACGTCATCAATCCCGCCACCCTGCTCCAACCGCCCGCCGCCGGCGCGGTCGGCGGGGTGGGCGGCGGCCGCGACATCCTTTCCGGCCGCTACTTCGGCGCCAAGCATATCCGCGGAATTGAGATCAACCCGGCGATCTTCGAGGTTCTCACCGACAAGTTCGCAGACTTCTCCGGCCATCTCGATCGTCAGCCCGGGGTGTCGCTGGTCAACGCCGAAGCGCGCAGCTACATCAATCATTCGCCCGACCGCTACGACCTCGTCCAGATTTCGCTGATCGACACCTGGGCGGCCACGGCGGCTGGCGGCCTGACGCTCACCGAAAACCGCCTCTATACCGTGGAGGCCTGGGACGATTTCTACCGCGCGCTGAACCCCGGCGGGATGTTGTCGGTGTCCCGCTGGTACAACCCGGACAGCTACCGCGGGGAATTCTATCGGCTGGTGGCGATCGCGGCGAGCGCGCTGCAGCGCGACGGCGTGCCGGCGACCGAACTCAACCGGCATATCATCGCTCTGAACGTCGGCAGCATCGTCACCGTGATCACTCGCCCCGACGCCTTCACCGATGCGCAATGGCAGGGCGCTCGCGAGAGGCTTCTGGCGCAGGGTTTCAAGATTTTGCTGGGGCCGGACGTCGCGTTCGACACGGTGACCTCGACGCTGCTGTCTGACAAGGCCGACGCGGCGTTCTTTGACTCCCTGCCGGAAAACGTGACTCCGTCGACCGATGATAAGCCCTTTTTCTTCTATACGTCGCGTCTTGGCGACCTGCTCGCCATGCCGTCGTCGATCTCGATGAACAACAATGCGGCGATCACCATGACCCGCTTGCTGATCGTGGTGGCGCTCGGCGCCTGCGTCTACTACATCGCAATACCCTTCCTCCGTCTCGCCAGGCGGACTCCGCTGTCGACGCTGACGCCGCCGGTGGCTTATTTCAGCGCGATCGGCATGGGCTTCATGCTGATCGAGATATCGCAGATGCAGCGGCTGATGGTGTTCCTCGGCCATCCCGTCTACGCGCTGGGCGTCGTGCTGTTCACCATACTGCTGTTCAGCGGGATCGGCAGCGCGACGGTCGGCGCCCAGGCGCCGCGGCCGGGCGCGCGGGCGGCGCGGGTTGTCGCGCTGCTGGCCACGCTGACGGTCGCGGGTCTTCTGACGCCGCTCGTCACCACCTGGGCGCGGACTGAAGCGACCGACATGCGCCTCCTGGCGTCGGTGCTGCTTCTTGCGCCGCCGGCGTTCTGCATGGGCATGATGTTCCCGCTCGGACTGAGCCTGTGGCGGCGTCACACCGAGCTATTGCCGTTCTTCTGGAGCGCCAACGGGATCACTTCGATGGCCGCCTCGGTGCTGGGCATGGCGCTTTCGATCGAATTCGGCATCGCCAGGACCTATGCGCTCGGCGCCTGCTTTTACGTCGTCTGCGCCTTGATGATCATCGTGAGCCGCGAGGCGAACCCGGTCGGCGCTCCAGCGACGAGGCCGTCCGCCGGATTGGGACTGGCGCGCCCGGGCGAGGGCGCCGCCGCGGCCGATCCGGTGGCGTCGTCGCCCCAATCGGCATAGGGCGGGAACGGGCGGTCGGGGCGCCGTCGGTCTGGAGCGGCTCAGGCGAGCATCTGGCGCACGCCCTCCCAGACCAGACCGAGACCCATCAGGAAGGTCAGCGCATAGACCAGATTGTAAAAGCGATCGGCCGACACGCGCCGCACCAGCCAGACGCCTGCGAGCGTGGCGGCGATTGCGAGGGGAAACAGCGTCGTCGCCGCCGTCAAGTTCTCCCGGCTGAACTGTCCGAGCGCAATATAGGGGGGCACCTTCAGCAGATTGGTGGCGGCGAAAAACATCGTCGCAGTTCCCGCGTAAAGGCGGGGCGACAGGCCCTGCGGCATGACATAGACCTGAAACGGCGGCGAGCCGGCGTGGCTGACGAAGCTGGTGAAGCCGGCGAGCGCTCCCCACAGCAGCCCTGGCGCGACCCCGGGCCGGGTGGGCGCCTGCGCGGAGCCGCGTGAGCGCAGGAGCATGTAGGCCACGAAGCCGATCGAAATCACGCCAACCGCCAGACGGATCAGCGCCTCGCTGACGTCCGCGGCGAACAGCCAGCCGGCCCCGATGCCGCACAGCGAGGCCGGAATCAGAATGATGAGGTTGCGCGGTTCGAAATCGCGACGGAACGCCCACACGCTGACCCAGTCCTGAATGATCAGAATCGGCAGCATGATCGCCGCTGCGCGCACCGGCGACAGCGACAGCGACAGCAGCGGCATCGCCAGCGCGCTGAGGCCGGAAAAGCCGCCCTTTGAAAGTCCGACGAGAATCACCGCGGGAACGGCGACGAGGTAAAAGCTCCAGTCCAGCGACATCTTGGCGCTTCGCCTCGTTTTCTCACCCCGCCGGCGTCAACGCGCCGTCGGCGACTTGTGTCCGGCTCGCCGCGCGCCGACAATGGCCCGTCAGGACCGCGCGACTGCTCCGGACGATCTGTACGGCCGAAGCCGCGATTGATTCTTCCCGACTTGAGAAAAATCAATGCGGCTGCGGATTCGACATCCGATGCAGGCGCGAAAGAGTCCACGCCGTACGACAGCCGCCAGGGAGGGCGCGATGATGACCAGCCGCTACGCCGAAGTCTATGCAGCGGGGCGCGCCGAGCCGCAAGCCTTTTGGGGCAGGGCGGCGGGGAGCATCGACTGGATCACCCCGCCGCAGCGGATATTCGACGCCGACGCCGGCGTCTACGGCCGCTGGTTTCCAGACGCCGCATGCAACACCTGCCACAACGCGCTCGACCGCCATGTCGCGGCCGGGCGCGGCGAACGCGCCGCGATCCTCTACGACAGTCCGGTCGCCGGCGCCAAGCGGCGCATCAGCTATTCACAACTGCTCGACGAGGTGGCGACCCTCGCCGCCGTGCTCGGCGATTTCGGCGTCGTCAAGGGCGATCGGGTGATCATCTACATGCCGATGATTCCCGAGGCGGTCGTCGCGATGCTCGCCTGCGCGCGGATCGGCGCGGTTCACTCCGTGGTGTTCGGAGGCTTTGCAGCGAAGGAACTGGCGACCCGCATCGACGACGCGCAGCCGAGGTTGGTGCTGACCGCTTCGTGCGGCATCGAACCGGGACGCATCGTCAGATACAAGCCGTTGCTCGATGAGGCGATCGACCTCGCCCGCCACAAGCCGCAAGCCTGCATCGTCGTGCAGCGTCCGCAGGGCGAGGCGAGCCTCGAGGCAGGCCGCGATCACGACTGGGCGGCGACGATGGCCGCCGCGAAGGCGGCGGCCAAACGCGCGCGCTGCGTCGAACTGGCCGCGGTCGATCCGCTCTACATCCTCTATACCTCGGGCACCACCGGGATCCCCAAGGGCGTGGTGCGCGACAACGGCGGCCACATGGTCGCTCTGCAATGGTCGATGGACAATATCTACGGGGTCGGCCGCGACGAGACGTTCTGGACCGCCTCCGACATCGGCTGGGTGGTCGGCCATTCCTACATCGTTTACGCGCCGCTGCTGCACGGCTGCGCAAGCGTGCTCTACGAAGGCAAGCCGACCGGGACGCGGGACGCCGGCGCTTTCTGGCGGGTTATCGAGCAACATGCCGTCGCGGTATTCTGCACCGCGCCGACCGCGCTTCGCGCGGTGCGACGGGAGGACCCTGAGGGAGCGCAGCTTAAGAAATATCCGAACCGCCGCCTGCGTGCGCTGTTCCTCGCCGGCGAGCGCGCCGATCCCGACACCGTCGCCTGGGCCGAGCGCGTGCTCGGCGTTCCCGTCATCGACCATTGGTGGCAGACCGAGACCGGCTGGCCGATCGTCGCCAATCCGGCGGGGCTCGGGCTGCTGCCGTTCAAACGAGGTTCGCCGACCGTGCCGATGCCGGGCTACGAAATCCAGATCGTCGGCGACGCCTCCCACCCTGTCGACGACGGGACGATGGGCTCGATCGTCATCAAGCTGCCGTTGCCGCCGGGCGCGCTGCCGACCCTGTATCGCCAGGACGCGCGCATGGTCGAATCCTACCTCACCGAATTTCCGGGCTATTACAAAACCTCCGACGCCGGTTTTCGCGACGCCGACGGCTATCTCACCGTTCTCGGGCGCACCGACGACATCATCAACGTCGCTGGCCACCGGCTGTCGACCGGCGGCATGGAGGAGGTGTTGGCGTCCCATCCCGACGTCGCGGAATGCGCGGTGCTCGGGATCAGCGATCCGATCAAGGGCGAGCAGCCCTGCGGTTTCATCGTCCTCAAGGCGGGCGTCACCCGTCCGCCGGCGGCCATCGAACAGGAGATCGTTCAACTGGTGCGCGACAAGATCGGGCCGGTCGCCGCGTTCAAGCTGGCGATCGCCGTCGATCGCCTGCCCAAGACCCGTTCAGGCAAGATCGTGCGCGGAACGATGAAGAAAATCGCCGACGGCGAGCCGTGGACGATGCCGGCGACCATCGACGACCCTGCCGCCCTCGATGAGATCGGCGCCGCGCTGAAGAGAAGGGGGATCTGAAGCGGCGGGCGCCGAACCCTTCTTCCGCGACGCGCGGAGAGTGGAGCGTCAGCCGGCGCTCTTGAGCTTGCCGAACACCGAATTGACGTCGATCTTCTCTTCCTTCGCCTTGGGCTTGATCGCGCCGAACACCTCGGCCTGGCGCTTCGGCGTCGGCTTGGCGGTGGGGACCTCGGCGGGCACCAGCGTCTGGCCGCGATCCTCCTCGACCTTCGGGCGATCCTTGGCGGCGCGGTTGACCTCGAAGTCGAGGTCGATCTGCGAGCACAAGCCGAGGGTGACCGGGTCCAGCGGCTGCAGGTTGGCCGAATTCCAGTGATGGCGCTCGCGAATGGCCTGCAGCGTCGACTTGGTGGTGCCGACGAGCCGCATGATCTGCGCATCCTTCAATTCGGGATGGTTGCGCAGCAGCCAGAGGATGGCGTTGGGCCGATCCTGCCGGCGCGACAGCGGCGTGTAGCGGGCGCCGCGCTGCTTCTTGAACTCGGGCAGGCGCACCTTGGCGGCGGCGAGCGCCAGGTGGTGGCCGACGTCCTTCTCGCCGTCGGCGATTTCCTCGCGCGTGAGTTGCCCCGACGCGATGGGGTCATGGCCCTTGATGCCGGTCGCCACTTCGCCATCGGCGATGCCTTTGACCTCGAGCGGATGAAGCTTGCAGAACTCGGCGATCTGGTCGAACGTCAGCGAGGTGTTTTCCACCAGCCAGACGGCCGTCGCCTTGGGCATCAGCGGCGCTTCGGTCATTGTCGTCTCCTAAGTCCGAGGGCGCGCCGCCCCGGTCTGCGCCCGGGCGAGGCACAGCCTCAAATCGTTTCATCTTGGGGATTGAGTGTCAGCAAACATAGGCGAGCGATCAGCGGAAAGCAATCGTGGCGAGTCGGCCGGCCCCGACCGCCGCGAATATTTCGGGAGGTCGTCGAAAAGGGCTGAAGGCGACCTCGACGTCGCCGCGGCGGGCTCGGACGGGTCGGCTGCGAGGCCGCGCCGATCTAGCCCGGCGTCCACGTCCATTCGAAGCCGTTGACCAGCACTTCCACTTCGCGCACGACGCAGACCGACGGATCGACATAGAAGGTCATGTATTGGCCGAGCGCGGCGACGATCGGCGGATCGAACGGCGGACGGGCAAGCGAAATTTTCGCGAATTCCTCCCGGGCTTCGCCGACGTCTGGACGCGAATTCGGCGCGGCGCCGCCTGGACTTTTTGCGAGCGGGGCGCCGGGATCTTCGACATAGACGGGGCAATCGCCCTTGTTGACCGCGAAACTCGCCATCGAGAAATCCGGGGAGACCGGGGAGACTTCGATCGCGAGTGTCGGGGCGCCGCCCGAGGCCTTGTTGTCCAATGGTTTGACGGTGATTCTGACAGGAGGATATCCAGCTCCGGCGGGCGCCTCGACATAGCGGCCGTTTGCGGCGGGTTTGAGCGGATCAGGCGGGCGGGACAACGCCGGCCTTGGCTCTCCCGCTCGAGACGTCTGCTCACGGCCGGACGCCTCGGCGTCCGCTGGCGGAGCGACGGCCGCTCGCGCGCCCGAAGAGCCCTGGTCGGCCGCAAGGCCATACCAGCGCATCGCCTCGACATAGCTCCGCTCGACGCCTCGCCCATTGGCGTAGAGCGCGCCGAGACTGGTTTGGGCCGGCGCGTAGCCCTGATCCGCCGCCAGGCGATACAGTTTCGCCGCCTGAGCGTAGTTCTGATCGACGCCGGTCCCTTCGGCGAAAAGGTCGCCGAGCGCCTTCAGCGCCGGCGCGAAATTCTGATCCGCCGCCAGCCGCAACAACCTTTGCCCTTCGACATAGTCGACCTCTACGCCTTGGCCGTGGATATACATGAGGCCGAGATTCGATTGCGCGGGGGCCAGCCCCTGATCGGCGGCAAGCCGGTCCCATTTCGCGGCTTCTTTGAAATCGCGCGCTACGCCTTGGCCGTTGAAGTAGAGCGAACCGAGATTGACTTCGGCCAAGGCGAAGCCATCGTCGGCAGACTTTCTGAAAAACGACAACGCATTGGCGAAATCCTTGTTTGCGTCATAGGCCCGACCGAGCTGGTAGACGAGCCGCGCGTCAATGGGCCTCCTGGCGACCGCGTCGGCGCAAGCGGGAATCGCCTTTGCCGGATCGATTTTACTGAAGGGCACGCCGGGCGCGCGGCTCTGCTTGTCGAAATCGCTCGCGGCGAAGCGGTCGCAGTCGCTCGCATCGACGGATTGCGCCAGAATGGCCCGCGGCGCCGCGAGGACGGCGAGGCCGCCGAGCGCAGCGGCGCGGAGCGCCTGTCGGAATCTGAGGAACGAATGCATGGGTCGACCGCCGCGCTCCCAGCACGTTGTGCGAAATTTGCCCGCCGAGTCTTAGCCCCGAACGTCGGCGCAAGCCATCGCGGCGACCCGCGAACCCGCCAACGCCCTCGCCGCGGCGTCTCGTCGCAGACCGGCGCCAAGCCCCTGAAAGGGAACGCCCTTGCACATCGTCGGCGCCGACGTCACATGCCGGCCACGTCGAGCGTGGTCGGGCATCGCGAAAACTTGATAGGATGAGACTTCGCCGGGGGGGCTTGCCATCTATTTTCCAGCGGCGAGAATCGCTCCGCAAACTTGTCTCGAAAGGGCCCGCCATGAAAAACAGAGCCGTTCTCCTCGCGATCGTCGGCGCTGGCG
>VFSW01011838.1_pt1 | contig 12226 bp, 16 predicted proteins | sample 5358111 | NCBI WGS metagenome assembly VFSW01 (sample SAMN11554181, study PRJNA540505) | mine drainage metagenome | isolation source: sediment from site ElyBrook_90M | place: USA: Ely Copper Mine, Vershire, VT | collected 2017
GTGTTTCAGGCGAATGCAACGACATCGAGCACCTTCTCCGGATTGCCGGCGAATAAGTATAATGCCACGTGGGAGTATGATACTTACAATGTCAACATCGCCCCGACGACCAATTATGTGACGGTGATATACAATGCGTCATGGCAGGTTGCGAATGTGTACCCTGCCACTTATCATGTATTTTCCGCATTTCATGAAATACTCCTTGCGGACGTCAACGGATTCGGGCAGGTGCAGGTCACTCTCATACAGCCCTCGCAGCAGATTGGGCAAACGTCGACAGTATTCCTGTCATATCAGTACCCGTCCGGGGTGAGCAGTGCAGGCATCCAGCCGTACACGAACGTGATCTCATACACACTGTTTGGATCGTCAATACTGCACACTCTATCTACGAGTACCCAGACGATTGCGTTGCCCTGGGGTTCCACGTCGGTGATGACGGTGCTGGACGAGTGGGGACAGGCGGTGGGGCAAACTCCGCAATTCGTGATCGACCAGGTAACGATGTCTGTTTCCGTGCCCCTGAACGTGACACAGATAAACTTCGATATCCATAACGGGACCGGACAGGTATCCATCGCTGCCAACGGCGTAAATGCGTCTTTTTACAATTCGGTGGTGGTAAAAACCGGATCATCATACACCTGGACGATGCCGTTCTATTCGCTGACATCGGGGCAGGAATACAGGACAGGTACAGTGGTCGCCACAGGCCAGCAAATGACACTGCCGATATACCTGAACGCTCCCCCCGGCATTCTGCAGGTCAGCGTGTTCACATACACTGGCGCGAACCTCGGATCGATAGGATCGGGAGGCAATCCGCGAGTGCTGGCATATATCGACGGGCAAACGTACAACGTGGGATCCACGTACGTAGGGTATGTGGGATCAACATACCAGATCAGGATTGCTGATCTCCTGAACCAGACGCTGCTGGATGCAAATTACACACTGACTACCACGCAGGCGGCCATCACGGAGACGATCACCCTTCCGTCATACTGGATGGGCATACAGAACAGCGAGATCGTCCCCCTGAATTCCTCGCTCGCAACGGAGCATGTGAGCATCAACCGCACCGGATCGGGCAAACATCTGAATTTCACGGATTCGGTGGGACAGAACTGGATCGGTTATTTTAGCGCCGGCAATTATACTGTGTACATGCATGACAACGTGACAGCGACGTTTTTCGTGAATATATCACAGTCGAACCAGCAGCGTTACCTGTTTGGACAGGGACTTCTCACTCTCGCACAGTTCCAGACCGAGGAAACGAAATTGCTGAATTACTCGCAGGCGGTGCAGAACACAACGTACGGGCTGCATGTGCAGTCCACCACGCCGGCTATGCAGCTTATCAAGGGGCAGTCAGCGGCGTCCCAGTTCTCTGTTTATTACCAAAATTATTCCGCTGTTTCGCACTCTTTCCTGGCAACCAGCATAATCGATGTTTTGATTTTGAACCAGACTGGCATTGCCCAGCCCGTAAATTTCAACACAAACCTCTCCGGTAACGTTGTTACCATATCGATGATTGACGTTCCGGCCGGTAACCTGTCCGTACACGTCATCATCACCAACGGCAAATATGCGGGTGCGGGCATCTATTCTTTCTCGTCTGCTGTGCCGGCGAAGATTTCCGTAGGCATATCCATGGCATTTGGCATCACTGGAGGAATTCGGGCGAATGCAACCCTGCTCGTGCCACTGTATTTGTATTACGGCAACGATACCAGATATAATCTTTCGGACACGGCGCTTGTGTCCACGTATGCTACACTGTATGTATTGCAGGGCAACGTTGTGATACATACGTATGCTCCTGTCAACTATACAGCCGGTACGCTCATGTTCTCGGTTGCGCCCCTGCCGGAGGGATCGTACACCTTCTATGCCGTGCTGGCACCGGTCAATGTTGCCGGCGTTCCGGTGCATGCGTCCATAACGCAAACGGAGGCGGCATCCCCGCTCGTGCTCTCCCCCCTCCAGAGCTTCTCGCTTGGCTTGCAGGAATTGTACCAGGCAATCATGTCGAACCTGGTTCCCACAATCGTCGTGACGGTATTGCTTATAATCGGGACATATGCCGGGAGGAAGCTGCTGGGATACATTGACAGGAAATTGAAGCGGGACAAGAGGGATACGGAGACAGTGGACATGAGCCTGATTGCATCGGCAAGCGTGGTGCTCACGAGCGGCATACTGGAATCAACCATGGACGTCGCGTCAAGATACGCGAAATTGAGTGCATCCGAGCAGGATGCATTCATGCGGGCGCCGGATGGGGTGCTGGACAAGTACAGCGCCAGGATCGGGAAAAAGGAGACAAATCTGATGGAAATGAGAGAAAAAATCGACAGGCTGAAGAGAAAAGAGGGATCACACGAGGTGCTCGGATGGCTGAAGAAAAAAGTAGAGGTAAAAAGGGGGGAGATAGATGAATAAAATAGTAGCGATGGCAATCGTATTTACGGCAGGCGTGATGCTTACGATGACGACATTCCCCGCGACGGCACAGTCCGTGGACATACACCAGATCAATGCACAGATATTCGGGAACGAGAATGCCACGAATGGCATCCCCTCATACCTGACAGCACAATCGCCTGCAGGCGTTGTCCCCTCATCCCTGATCATCACGGCGCGTTCTCCCGGCAATTCCACCCTGTCGCTGGCTGTCGCCGGTGCATACGTGGATGACATACAGGGTGTGCCTGTACATAATCTGTTGTTCCGCAATATCACGACACTGTTTTTCTTCGCTTCCGTGGCTAACGATTCGTTCGTCATCACCATACATTCGTATGCCCTGAATTTCACGCGAGTTTTTCACTACACCGGCATTGTGTACACCCCGCAGCAATTTATCAATTATGAAACCGCGAAGAAAATGTCCGCACCGTTATTGGGTATCCCTCTTGCCGTAGCATGGTTAATGTTCGCCCCTGCCACTGCCGCAGGGGTTTACACAGCTTACGAGGTTGCATTTTTCACGGCGAAATGGAGACGTTCGCATCCGAACCTGAGCGACAAGGTCATAGGGGGGGTTGGCAATGAGAAATGAGCCGAGACTTCCCACCAAAGAAGAAATAGAGGAATTCAGGGTCAAGCTTAAGACACCCAACGATGCAAAAGGCACCGTTCGAATGTACAATTGGCCTGAGGAGCCCAGCGCCGACATACAGGCATCCAGGCTGCTCAAATACAGGATTGCCAAGCACCTTGTGGGCTATACCGCAGCCGGAGGAAGAAAAGTCAAGAGATATGGCCTGCACCTGCTTATTGGGATATTTGTGTTCTCGGTGTTCACATATGGCTCATCCCGTACACCGTATTTCCTCGACCTGATGGTCACGTTCATCTTTTTCTTCGTGCTCTTTTTTATGCTGTTTTATTTTGTGCATCTCAGACCTGACTGGTTTCCCCTCATACAGGAAGTGCGAAAAGGAGAAGAGATACCGGTCGCCGTTGACGTTGTGGACGGGAAAGCACAGGTGCTGACGATCAAGGCGCCCGAATCATATACAAACGTGCTCCGCCTGGAAACGGAAAGCATAGACTACCTTATCCCGTTCGGCGTTATCGAGGAGAAAAGCGTAAACAATGGGCCAGTCTGGAGAATCAAGCACTGGCATTATAACATGGTGTGGGGGGCGGCGATGTATGAAAGTTATGACACGACTAAAATAGATTCATGGGGATCCGTTGTATCATGGCTCCCACAGGAGCTTGAGACAGCCCTGCAGAAAACATCCAAATATCTTCTGAAGGATGGTGTTCCGTCGGACGAAATCGCTTTTGTGCAGGGCAAGATCTCGGAGATATACCAGGCCATGTCCATGATCGATGATAACGAGAAAGAGATCAACGGCAGGTACGGAAAAAGATTGATAAAAATCAAGCGAACAAAGGAAAATCAGGCCTTCTTCACGGCATGGGGCGAAATAGTCCGGGACATCGAGGCGTTTCATATGTCCCGGCTGCAGGGACGGAAGGCGGCAAACGACCAGGAAACACAGATTGTGCAGCTGATAGACCGGGCCAAAAAAGTGGAGATCGAGCGCACGTTCGATCTGCTCATGATGGAGGACAAACTTAAGACTGCAATGGATACGGGATATTTGCTCAGGGAGAGGCAGTTCCACATGCCTGACCAGCTGGCAATGGAGCAGGACTCGGCGGCAAGGGCACCCGACATCCGGGAGAGTGAAGACGTGGCGAAACGTGCATCCGATGCACATTTCATCAAGCAAATCAAGGAGGGCATGGGCGATGAGACAAACTAGGCAGACAGGTGCGAAATTTTCCGGTTCGGAAGGTGACCTGAACGTCATCGTCATGGGCAAAAAAACAAAGCAGTTCCTTGCCCAGAGAGCCGGCGATCCGGAACTGGCAAACCTGAGCCGCAGGGCGCGGGCACTCATACGCAGCTCGCAGGAACACTACAATCCCGCGGCGGTCGAAGAAGTGCTGAAGGAATATCTGTTGCGGAACGAGTTCCGGAAGGGCAGCATAGATGGTTATACAATCGATACGGTGCCCCTGTACCGGAGGGGAGAACTGAAAGACGAACTGTGGCGCACAAACACCAATTACGGAGCGGATGGTAAATGGTCACCCTACCTGCTGTCCCTCAAAACTGGCTTCGAGAAGGGTTTCTGGCATACCACATACAGGTATTCGTACGACAGGAGTCTCGAAGATTTCGAGCGCCATGCTGGTCTGCTGGCTGACGTGGCAATCTATGATGTCCCCGACGAGCGGCTGGAAGCAACCATCATGAATCCTGAATTCGTCCGGCTCATAGAGATGCATGACGCCGATCCCATCACGCCCGTCATATCGGGGAAGACGGGAGCGGGGAAAAGCAATTTTGTGCTGCACCTTTTCCGGCAGTCATCCCTGCGCAACAGGGGATATATCTCTCCCGCGTGGGGAATGCGATCACGGCTGCGGGCGTATTTGCCAAACATGGGAGATAGCGACGAAAAGGAACTCAAGGAACGCGTGTTTCCGGGAATATATTCGTCATATTCATATCGTTTCCCGTGGCAGATATTTACTGATCGCCCAAAGGGGTCGAGCATATTCTGGACCAAGTACGACTGGAGCAATGCCCAGGAGGAGGAATTCGACGACAGTCCCGGCATTTTCAGCATGGTATATTTGGGCGAGGTGGGGCTGGGAAAATTGAAATACGCAGGATCCAAGGAGGTTGCGCTGTACAAAAATTTGTTCCAGCTCACGAGGCAGATGAAAATCAGGTATTACATCAGTTCCGCGGATCCGGATCCCATGCCCGTCGGTACCATGCAGGATTTTATCAATCCACAGATATGGATCGAGGCCACAAGACAGGGAACGAGAACGGCAAAAGCGGAATATCTCGAAGACACTGGCAGGGATATGCCCGCGGTAGTTTCGAAAAAACTGGGGACGGTGCCGCTGGATCCTCTGACCACTGTAATGGGTAAGGGAATCGCCTCAGACATGACGTCGTCATGGGCAAATTTCCCGCTTCAGCAGATGCTTGAGTTCTCGCGTGTAACCAATATGGCTATATATACCAAGGATCCGGACGGATGTATGGAGCGGGCAACGCATTTCACGTCGCAGTACCAGGATGTGTACATTGCCGAGGTGTATCCAGACATAATGAATACAGTCGAGAAAACGCTGGAAATCAAGAACCACCATGCTCCGGAAGAGCCGGAAGAGGACGATGATCATGGAGTCGATTTCTGATCATCTTCCACTGTCGTTGTCTCCGGCAGGACGCCAAAACCCTCGGTTACCGTCAGCATGTCCCGCATATCATCCGCATCGAACTGAGACGCCAGGTAATATTCCAGGGCAGTCGCTCTCGTGTGGCCTATACTTGTGCAGATGTTTATGAGCGCAAGCTCGTCCTTCCCCCGCGTCGAGACCAGCCATGATTCCCACGACGCACGGAATGACCGGAGGACGACGCCAGTCGTGTCCTGCGGCACGACCACTCTTTGTGTCTGCTTTCCACCATCATTGTCGTATACAATGCTTCCATAACCGTCCTTGAGTGTTTTGTTCACCGTCCGGCCGAAGGGTCGCAGTTCAAGTCCGATCCTGTCCGCCGAGGCTTTGAGCATAGCACCGAATACACTGCTCATTTCCGCCGCGGTTAGGGTCTTGTCGTAGATCATTTTCGGCATTCCCGTTTCGGACATGAACCTGTGCATGATGGCCCTGCCCTGGCCGGACATGATCACGATACGCTCACGAGCCACCTGCCTCCTCTTCCCGGTGTCATAGAATATTTCCTTGTCCAACCGGATGGTGCCGTTCCTCTGAAAAAGAGGGATGCCGTTCCTGTCGGTCGGGTTCTGCTTCAGCTTGATGAGTTCCGAGGTGCGCATGCCCGTGAAAAGCATTGCCTGGAACCACATCCTTGCATCGCCGGAAGATATTTCCATACGCCTGAATATCCCCTGATCCTTTGCGTTTATGTTCCTGATCAGCTCACGCGCTTCAGATACGCGCAATATTCTTTTCACCTGCCCTCCGCCCGGACTCACTTTCCAGACCGGGGTTTTCCATTTTTGTTTTTCGATCGGTTCCATACTACTTCATAACAAGAAGTAATATATATTACTTAATGTTGCCGAGTGTGGTCTTCACTTTACCGTACCATGGTATTTGACGGGCGCTGGAAAATGCTGGTTTCATTCTTTGCGTGGGACACCAAAATTAATATACTACTTACTGTTATGATAGGTTTCATGTTGAAGGTGAACCTTCAGCAGGAAAGAAAAATGATAGGAAGGAATCTATACGAAAAACGGATACTTGCCGTCCTGGCTGTAATGGTCATGGTGGCAGGCGGGGCCCTTACCGCTGTGGTTGTCCAGAGCATGGGCGATGCGCACTCCGGTGCGCTCGTCAGTTCTGTGGGCATAAACAGCGACATAGGGCAGATATGGGGGATCAACACAACGGGCAAGACCCCTACGTATGAGGCGGCTACACTCACGACCGGAACGAACTACGTTGTTGCCACCTTTGCAGCTGGTTTCAACGTGTCGCACATAGTTGTGTTTGAATCGGATCCAGGTTACGATACTCAGGGACTGCTCAACGCGTCGCTGTACTATTCGACGCTAAACGTCGGGCTTGCGGTGCAGAATGCAACCGGGATAGCAGAGCCACTGGCAATGAACCTCAGTTCGGTTGTCGAAATGGTGGGACTGCAAACCAATGACACATCGATCCACAGCACGGCAGACAAGACAATCACGCCGGGAACAATGTATTCTGCTATCACAGTATATAGCAACTCGGCGAACTATATGAACAAGACCAGGCAGTTCTCCACTTTTGGACTCGGAGCAGGAAGCTATTCCGATTTGTACGGCATCTCGATTGACCTGAGCGGGAAAGGAATATCATCGGCAAACCATCTCACAGTCAAGGTATACCAGGTATTCAGTGCCCCGTTCAACATCAACCTGATCAACGTGTTCGCGGACGTTTTTGTCGTTGAGGCGCTCCTGGCAATCGTGTTCATAGGACTTGGGTCACCAAGAATAAAGGGAGGCAGATAAAATGGCAAAAAAGAATGATCTACAGAGAGAACTGCCGGGGGCAATAGCAGGATTCGTGGTGTTTGCGATCTTTGTGGCAATATCATGGATACTCGGCGAAGTCGGGCTTCTCACACTTGGATGGGGGGACATCGTCATGGGTCTGCTGATATCTGTGTTCGCCGGATACACGTACGCCGCGCTCAACCGCAAGAGAAGGTATGACTACGTCATGCTGTTCATGCTGATAGGGTACGGTCTCGGTGCATTCCTCGTTGAGCCCGTCTTCCCGGAAGGGCAGTTCGTTGTCAACCTCGCGACGTCATCATCGCCGGTGGCGTTCCTGATATGGACAGCACTCGCACTGTTCCTGCTCATTGGATTGATGGAGCCGTTCGTCTTTGCAAAAAGAACAGATCTGAGGTGAGGGCATGGCGGAAGTAAAGGACGTTGTTAAGTTTGCCTTCCTGATCGGGGCGCTGGTGTTCCTTGGGGCGATGGTGGCGGGCTTTTATTTTACCGTCATCACGCCTCCCGGGCAGCAGTTCCTCGTTGGGGGCGTAGAACAGGTACTTAGCGCGTTCTTCCAGTTCGTGGCAGCGCCGTTCATAGGGATCGCCCATGCGATTACGAACTTCTTCAGCCACATACTGTGAGCGGGATGAGGCCGATTATCCTGATAGGAGGTTTCCTCCTAACTATTTATGTCATTGCGGCATGGATAGGCGGAACCCTGGAATACAGCATGGAGGGATACATAGGCAACGGAATATACACAATCATCGACTATTTCAATCCCAATTTTTCTTCACACACACTCTTCATGTTTGCCGTGTATGTCCTGACATTTCTGGCGGGGATCCTCATGATGTGGATAGGGTTGGCAGGCGAGAAAAAATGACGCGAAGAGAAAGCCAACGAAAGGAGGTGATAATACGGCAGGAAGGAGAATAGGGAAAATAACGTCACACGATCGCAAGGTTGACAGGGAAAACGCCCTAAAAGGCACAGAGATATGGAAAAACACACCACAAGGGAAGAGAGAGGGGAAGAGGATGAGACCATCGCATGGTTGGGGCTTCGAAGGCGAGTCGCCCAATACACGCAGAAGGAAATACAAAACAAAAAGGAACAGAGGGGATTAAAACCTCCTTTTATTTTTATCCCGACCTCTTATAATTCGTTTTAAGCCCCTGTTTCAGGGCTTCACCGTATTATATTACCTGCCTTTTGCGGCATATTCCGGAATCAATTCGGGTTAACCATGAGGGTTAACGTTAACCCTTGATTGTGGTCCATAAAATTGTGGCCACAATTCCAGGTATAAATATTCCATTATAATGCAGTATTATAACCGTCAATTGCCGAATCGTTCCATGAGAGCGTATTAGTCTGTATCGAGTTGAAAATCACAACCCGATTTCACAGGCCCTCGAGCACGAGATCTCGTGAGATATCAGCTGCTAAAGTTCGGCGATTGCCTAAATCATGCCCGCTTTTCCGACTCCTGCTGCAATTCGGCGAGCAGGTTCCGGTGCACCACTATGGATATCCAGGAATCAAGTTCAACCCAGCAGAAATACAGTATACCCAATGCCGCAAAAAACACTCCAAAAATTTTCCCAAATATGCCGGATGGATTTGCAGCGATGAAAACGCCCATCGCGATCAGGTATATACTTGCAGCTTTTGTAACCATTAAACTTCTTGTTTCCCGCCGCAATTGTAATTGTAAATACTTCGCGTCAACATCATACCTGATCCTCATCCATGATGGTTGTTCCTCCAGCCACTGCACAGCTCTCTTTTCAAACCACTTATCTATCCTGTTCATCTCTTTCATTTCCTGTTCTACAGCAGTCTCCATGTCTTTCCACGATCCGGCCTGCCGTTCAACGGCTGGAACAGGAACCCCTCCTGTGGATATAATGCTCCATTATATCCCTGTGTCTCGTATCTGAGTTTCATGAGCCTGACGTGCTGTCCGATGAGATTATGAGCAATGTCCAGTTTCGTAAGAATGTCACGGTTTGTCCGGTTAAGATTTACGGTAAACTCGTATGGCACACCGATATTATCAATGCAGACGTTTCCCAGCACGACATACGGGAGATCTCGACCATCGATTGTGCCTGATCCGACCTGCCGTACTGTACCGGTTATCACGGTTCCGGATGCATGGTCTTTCGAGTTGAGGTAGTATCTCATCAGAACCCCTCCTCTTCTACCAATACATCATTGTTATCCTTGTAAGCATCACGGGGAAAATCATAAGTGAGGAACCATATGATTGCCTCTGAAGCGATCTGTTCCACGGAGTAACCACGTTTCCAATTCTCATTGATTCTTCTTTCCTGCTCCTTTTCGAGCATGCTTCTCGCATGGTCTGTTATTAGCACTTTGGATGACATCAGAAAACCTCCTTATCAAAACAACGTGGATAACCACAGCAAGGGCAATAGCATTTACCATCTTCAAAAGATTCTACTGGTGTTCCGGTAATAACAAAATTTGCTTTGCACTCTGGACACTCAATTATATTCAAAGATGGATCAAATCTGTATGGATTCAGTACGGCCATCAGAACCCCTCCCTGCGAATTTCGGCATCCTCTTTGGCGGAAAGTAACCGGACAATCTTTTCAAGGAGCTTATTTGTCTCCTTGAGTGTCGTGGTATCATTTGCCGGATGATCGTAGTGCGTATATAATATATTCCGAATTACTGTAGATATGTCAGAATGTTCTTTACGAACATCCGCTTCAATCTTTTTCACAAGGTCATCCTCAAGGCGGATAGTAAATCTGTTATCTTTCACAGCTTCACACCTTCCAGCGCTTTGATCTGATCCTTGTAGGCAGTGATCAATTGCTGCACCTCCCCGTAATAGGTTGGGGGGAACATGTCATCATCCATCATGTGCTTGAGCTGATCGATGTGAGATTGTAGAGCCATCACATAGGCTTCTTTCTCCTTACGAAGAGATTCCCATCTAAGACTCAAAAATACTTGTGGATTTGTCATTATTCCACATCCACCACACTTTCGGGCATTTCTTCGTACGATGTCCCGCCATAACCAGTGTAGAGTCGTAATGCCCTGTTGACCGATCGGGTTTCCGCCATTTCCTTCAAGAATGGATACATACGTGTGTTCTTCACATTATCCTTTCCCGCCCTTCCTTCACCTTTGGTGGGACCGAAATAGTTTTCGAGAACCTGTCTTTGCAGATCCTTGTCTAACCCTGGGAGTGATAAGATTATCTCCTTAGGTATGTGCGGGAAAACATACGTTGTTGCTTCCCATTCATTGTTTTGCTCATTATATTTCGATGTTGTCAGAATTCTGCTATATCCTTTTTTACCGGACATGTAGAGTAATCCTGGAGATTTGACATATAACGATCCGTCAATGGTCATGAAGAACATGTTCGCCAATTCTGTAGGTATCCCATACATCTGTGCCATCCGCTCCGCTTTCCCGATCACCATTTCAGTTTTGGGTTTGGAGACGATTGACGTCTGTGCATCTTGTTTTTGTTTATCTTCTTTCTGTTCCTGTTTCTGTTCTTCTTGCTTCTCATCCTGGGAATCATTCCCAAGAGCCCACAGTCTCAAGGAGCCGATTTTGTCCTCTGCATTGATCAAGATGTCAATGCATTCAGATGCATCCCCCTTCGTCAATTCAGAGATCTTCTGTTCAGTTGTCCCCTCAAAGATATCCTTGTCGATTTTGTGTTCCGACAAGAGAGCAAACAGTTTCTTTCTCTGTGCCTCAGTGATTCCTGAGGTTTTCCAATTTTCAACGTTTCCTTCTGTCATTTTATTTCCCTCTCGTTTTTGTATTTCTCACTCAGGAGATCATCTATACGCATGGCCTCGTTTGCCAGATTATCTATTGCATACCCTGACAACTTGACCACCCACTGGTGCTGTCCTTTCGCATTTGTCGATATCTCAACTGAAAATGGTTGAGCGTACTCCACTACCTGCTTCGTCTCATTTTCTGTCATTTTCTTACCTCTTAGCTTCCTGTTTCGGCAAAGCTGCCTTCATCAGCCCACAACCGCCACGTTGTGAGGACAGGGAAGTTTTGTTTGAAGTTTTCTTCCTATTCCGATATGTTTTTCCACTCTGCGAATGGAACGGATCTCCTGACGGAGATCTTTTAGCTGTCTTGAGGAGAGGATGCGATTCATGGTGATTTTTCCCCGCATACTTTACACACGACAATAAATCTATCATCGTCATGAACAAGGTATTTTCTTTCGTACACATGGTTTTCATGTGTGTGGATAGTTTCATTTTTCGGTACAAAATTATGTAGTGGCCATGGGATTTTGAAATGAGTAAAGAATACTGTTGGCTCGTGATCAGATATTGTTCTCTCATATCCAGGTTTCCCGCACGATTTACAGGTTGCTTCTCTTACCATTCACTGCACCTCTGGTTCTGCTGACGGACTAAAATTTTCATTATTACAAGTATGCCTGTCAGAATCTATGTGAATCCAGCCATTATAATTGCAATCTTCACCATAAATACAGGGGATTATCTTTTCCCCACAGTTCTTGCATTTCTGTTCTGTTTCGTTTTCCATTTTCTTTCACCTCAAGTGTCTAATGTCATACAAGTATATAAATTTGTCGGTCATCGTTCTCAA
>VFSW01011839.1_pt1 | contig 12226 bp, 13 predicted proteins | sample 5358111 | NCBI WGS metagenome assembly VFSW01 (sample SAMN11554181, study PRJNA540505) | mine drainage metagenome | isolation source: sediment from site ElyBrook_90M | place: USA: Ely Copper Mine, Vershire, VT | collected 2017
CCCGGCCAGTGCGCACGGCCATCTCCGGAGCGCTCGTAGTGCGCCACACCCGCGTCCAGCGGCGCCAGCGTCACAACAACGCCGGCCACCAGACCGCCCAGCAGGCCCAGCGCAAGGTTCCGGCGGCTGGCCGGCGTCCAACCCAATCCGATGTCGGCCAATCGGCCGCGCTCGTAAATGCGCAAAGCCATCGCATTGGCCACTGCCGCAGCGGCAAACGTGCCTAGCGCGGCCGCCACCAGGTATCCCGCCACCGGCAGCATTAGCGGCGGAAACAGCGTCAGGCCGAGAATCGCCACCAGCGCGAAGACACCCGCGCGGGCAATCAGTCCGAATTTTGAAGGTTTGGCTCGGTCCGGCATCATCCACTCGCAGACACGTATTCTCCATCGTAGCGGTGCGCCGAAGGTGGCGCGCGCCCGGCTCGCCCCTTCGGTTAGAATGCGGATGATGGTTGCTAACGTCCGCAGTTTCGATGCCGGTCCGGACCCGTTCGGCCGTGTGTGGCATGTAGAGTTTCAATGGTTGCAGAACGCCATCTCAATCCGCCACGCCGACACTGTCGACGTGAAGTTCTCTCTCGTCACGGAGGGCGAGGAGAAACAGGAAAAGGTCATCGCCCTACCTCATGCGCACCTGCGGGAGCTCGCCCAAAAGAAGGGAGCGGTTCTTTCCGATCCCTGGTGCATGCGGCTGGCGGCGCAACACATCCGCCGGATGGTGTCTTCGTTCGAAGACATGGAAAAGACGCTGATTACCCTTCCGAAAGCGGCGCTCGAAGAATACGCGCGTGAGTTAGAATCCTCCTTGACGGCCCCTGGCGGCCGCTGAGGACGGAAGCTGGAATCGATCGACAAGCAGAACTTTCGAGCCTGGAGAATTAGATCATGGTGAACTGTCCCGTGTGCGACGCGGTCCTCGAACTCGACGAGGAAGAACTCGACGAAGGCGACCCGGTCGACTGCAGCGAATGCGGCGCTGAATTGCTGGTAACCGGTACCGACCCGCTGGAACTTCAGCCGGCCGATGACGTCGATGACGAGGACGAGGAAGATTTCGACTTCGACGAGGAAGACGACGAGGAAGCACTCGATGAAGAAGAAGAAGACGACGAGGAAGAGGAGGATTGGAAGTAGAGCCGCGCTCCTGCTCGCGCTCGCGCTTCCTCTCTTCGCCGGCCACAATAAAAAATCCCAAGGCCCCCAGGCCGCCATCGCCGGAACTGTGTTTCGCGATCCCGGCTACGCATTTTCCGGCGTCCAGGTGACGCTGGTCTCGATCCCAGAGCCCGGCTCGGACGCAAAACCGGTGAAGCAGAACGCCATCTCCAGCCCCCGGGGCGAATTCTTGTTCCACGTACCGGCGGTGGAGAGCCACTTCCAGCTCTCGGTGGCTGCCAAGGGCTTCGAACCGCAGCAGAAGCACGTCGAAATCCGCGGCGAAGAGCGGGTCGACCTATCGTTCCTGCTCGAACCAAAGTCTAAATAGTGGAAGGAGTCGGAATGAAACTGCGGACATCGGCGCCGCTCGCGATCGCCTGGGCGTTGCTCCTCTGCGCGTTCGTTTCCCCAGCCCTCGCCCAGTCGAGCGACGGCGACACCCGCTCGGTGTCCGGCACGGTCACAAGCGCCTCAGGGGACCCGGTTCCCGGCGCCGTGGTCCAACTAAAGGACACCAAAACCCTACAGATTCGCTCCTACGTCTGCCAGGCGGAAGGGAAATATCACTTCGCCGGCCTGAGCACGAATATTACGTACGAGCTGCGCGCCACCTTTCAGGGCGCGAACAGCAAAACCAAGCGGCTGAGCGTGTTCGATTCCTCGAAGGAACCGGTAGTCGATCTAAAGCTCGAAAAGTAGACTTGCTATGTTAGCCTCATGCCGAGTCAGTTGAAGCCCCCCCGCACGTAAACTTCCAGTCAGCCTGACGGTCGCCTCAACCGCCGTCTTCGCCTTGGCCTGGGCGATCGCCCGGGCCCACGTGCAATCCATCACCATCGACGAAGCCGACACCTACCTCTACTTTGTCTCCCATCAAACCGCGACCCATTTTTACCCCGCAGCCAATAACCAGGTCCTGAACAGCATGCTGATGCGTCTGTTCACGACCATTTTCGGCGCCTCCCATCTTACCGTGCGCCTGCCCGCCCTGATCGGCGCCGCGCTCTATTTTTCCGCCGTCTGGCGAATTGCCACTTCCCTCACCGATCGTGCCCGGCTGCAATGGCCGCTGCTCGTTTGCCTTGCCTATAACCCGTTCGTGTTCGACTATCTTGTCGCCGCACGCGGCTACAGCCTCGCGCTCGGCTTCTTCACCTGGATCCTCGCCCTGCCATGCTGGCTCTATCTTCGGCGGCACACAGACCCGCCGATTTCCTTGGATCTTGCCTGCGCGTTGTGCTCGGTCTGCGCGGGCCTCTCCATCGCAGCGAATTTCTCGTTTGCCCTCGCCTGCGTCTCCACCATGCTCGCCGTGGTCGCTTGGGCCTGGCCCCAGGCGACGGGCCTGCCACGTCGCGCGCGGGTATTGGCTTGCTGTGTGGCTCCCGCGACAGGGGTGCTCTTGTTTCTCTGCGGCTCGGTGGTCCGTGAAACTAATCGCGCCGAATTCGTCGTTGGCGCGAGGTCTCTCGTCCCGGCCCTCCGCTCACTCCTGAGCCTGTCGCTCTATCGAGTGAACCCGGAGCTTGTGAATCGCCTTCTGCGTCCCGGCGTGGTCCTGCTTGGTCCGCTGGCCCTGACGCTGGTGGGGTTGTTCGCTGTCCTGCGGGCCGCCGTCGCGCTGGGTCGCCATCTCTATGGGCCACGCGGGACGCCGGACCGTCGCCTCCTCGTGGCCGTTGCCGCAGCAGGCGTGTTCCTGTTAACGGCTTCGCTCCACCTGGCGATGCACGCCGCTTTCCATGTCCTTCTCCCTTCCGAACGCACCGCGCTCTTCTTTGTCCCGCTCGCCCTGCTCTCCCTGGAGGCGCTGGCGGCAGCCGTCATCTCAGGACGAATCGCGCAATTCACCGCCTCCGGTCTCGCCGTTTCCCTCACCCTGCTCGCCGGCTACTCGCTCTGCTGCTTGCGCCTCACCTACTTTGAACTCTGGATCTGGGACGCCGACGTCCGGCAAGCCTACGACACGGTGGCCTTCTACAACCACCGTTACGGCGTCCGCGACGTACCCGCAAGCTGGCACTTCGTCTCAGCGCTCAATTTCTACCGGGCCATCGGTCACGAATCCCTCGGTGAGTTCAAGATGGCGGACTCCTACCCCGCGAATCGTAACCTCTACGTCTTGCTCCTCCCCTTCGATCAGCCATTCCTCGACCGTGAGCATCTGAAAACCGTCTATCACGGCGAAACCAGCAATCTCGTAGTCGCCATCCGTCCGGAGTTGGAAACCCGCACCGCGCTTTGTGTCAATGCCGTGACGGGTCCGTGACACGACGTTGAGGCGGCCAGCCCGGATCTCGGAAGAACAAATTCTTTCACAATTGTTTTTTCCCCCCGCCACGCGGTTGTAACCGGCCTCGCGTTCCATGGAAGTATGCGGTGCGACCTTCATGTCCACACCACCGAAAGCGGGATGTGTACCATTCCCGTGCTGCGCGGCGTCTGCCGCGAGTGCTACAACGAACCCGAAGCGGTCTACGAAACGCTCAAGCGGCGCGGGATGGATCTGGTCACCGTTACCGACCACGATTCCATCGATGCCGTCGAGCCATTGCGCCATCGTCCGGATTTCTTCTTAAGCGAAGAGGTCACCTGCCGCACGCCCGTCGGAACCGAGTTCCACATGGGCGTCTACGGCATCGAAGAATGCGATCACATCGAATTGCAGCTCCGCCGCAATGACCTCGAGTCGCTCCTCGCCTGGCTGGCCGAACGTAACCTGTTGTTCAGCCTGAACCACGTGTTCTCCTCGCTCACCGGCCCGCGCGCCACCTCCGACTTCGACACCTTCGAGCGGTCGTTTCCCGCCCTCGAAACCGCCAACGGCCAGATGCTCCAGGCCGCGAACCGTTCCGCCTCCGCTCTCGCAACGCGCTGGGCCAAGGCGCGCATCGGCGGTAGCGACGCGCACACCATGAATTCCCTCGGACGCACCTACACCGAAGTGGCCGGAGCACGAAATGCGCGCGAATTTCTCATGGGCGTCCGCGACATGCGTTCAAAGGCGCACGGCGACAGCGGCGATTTTCTCAAGCTCACCCTCGCCGTCTGGACCATCGGCACATTCATGATGCGCGAGCGTCCCTGGACTGTGTTGCTCGCTCCGCTGATGGCCGCCGCTCCGCTGGTGACGCTCGGCAACTTCCTGCGCGAAGTAGCGTTCGAACGCAAATGGTCCCGCGCCCTCGACCTGCGCACCGCGCGGCCCGCCATCGAGCCCGTCTCCGAACCGGCGTCGTAACACTAGCGCCGCACCGCCGCTAAACTGTCGGAATGACAGCGATGCTGCGCAAAGCGGTAGCCGCCGACATCCTTGCCCTCAGCGAGCGGATCGCTGCCAGCGTCCGCGGCCTGCAACCCGAATACACCGGCGAACAGCGCGAGGCCGCGCTGTTCGCACTGTTCACCGTGGACCGGTAACTCATCGCCGACCAAACGTACTTCGTCGCCGAAGCCGGAGGACGCATCGCCGGTTGCGGCGGCTGGAGCAAACGAAAAACATTCTTCGGCGGCGGCCACTCCCCGGCGCGGAATCGGCTCGAAAATCCTCGCCGCCAGTGAAGCACAGCCGCGAGCGGCCGGCTTCCATACCGCTGAGATGGCCGCCACGCTCGCCGGCGCGCCACTCTACCTCGCCCACGGCTACAAGGAGATCGCCCGTTTCATCGCACCCCTGCCGATCGGCACGGGCCTGCCGATCGTCTGGATGCGAAAATGCCTGGATGGAGAGGAAACCTGAGATGACGTTCTCCCGCGGGCGATTCTGGATCGGCGCCGCACTCTCCTGCTGCGCCACCGCCTACCTCTTTCTCATCTGCCCACTCCACGATCCGCATCCGGCGCCGTTCCGCGTCTCCGGTGTCCTCGCCCTCCAGGACATGAAGATCTATCCGTCCCCCGACGCACCGCCCATCGAGCACGGCGACATCCTCATCCAGGACGGAGGCATCACGGCGGTAGGCCCGCACCTGCCGGTCCCCGCGCATTCCACCGAGCTCACCTGCCCGCACTGTGTCGTCACGGCCGGCTTCTGGAACACCCATGTCCACTTCACCGAGCCGAAGTGGGACTGTGCGGCATTCAAAAGCGCAGCCGTGCTCAACGCCCCGCTCGCGGACATCGTCACCAGTCGCGGCTTCACCACCGTGGTGGATGCGGGCTCGGACCCGCGAGTCACGCTCGCGTTGCGCCGCCGCATCGAGCATGGCGAGTTGACCGGGCCAAGAATCTAAACCGCCGGCACGGCGCTCTATCCACCCAATGGCGTACCGTATTACATCAAGCCCTCGGTCCCGTTCTATCTCATCTGGCTGATCCCACAGCCATCGAGTCCGGCCGAAGCCGCTGGCATCGAAGACCACAACATCAAACGCGGCGCTGACCTGCTGAAGTTGTTCACCGGTTCTTACATCGCCCATGGAAAGGTCAAACCCATGCCGGAGGTGGTCGCCGAAGCAGCCATCCGCGTGGCCCATCAACACGGCCAACTCGCCTACAGTCATCCCTCGAACCTCGCCGCAACCCGCGTCGCGATCGACAGCGGCGTGGACGTTCTGGCACACGCGCCCGATTCGACCCGAGGCATCGACGCCTCCCGCCTCGACGCGCTTGTCGCTCATGACTTGGCGATCATCCCGACGCTGAGGTGGCCAACTCCTGTTCGGTACCGACGTCGGTTACATGACGGACTGCACCACCGAAGACGAATTTCGCGCGCTCGAAAAAAGTGGATTGAACGCCCGCGACATACTGCGCATGCTCACCACCGCGCCCGCCAAACGCTTCCGCCTGGCGGACCGCAAAGGAGTCATTGCCCCACACTACCTCGGGGACCTGGTCGTCCTGAATGGCGGCCGTTCGAAGACTCTGCCGCGTTTTCACGCGTTCGCTGGACCGTCCGGGGCGGGCGCGTCATCTACTCCCGCCCGTAGCGGCCTTATCCGGCCTGTTCGAGTTCGATCTTCCGCGTCGCCGCATCGAGCGACACGATGCGGAAGCTGCGGATCTCTCCCGCGCGGATGCTGGGCTGCGAGCGTTCCGTCTCCGGTCCTCCGCCTTGCTTCCACTTCGCGGCGAGCATCGCGGTGAGCGAGCCAAGATCCGGCTTCGGAGCCTCGGCGGCCGTACTGCGCGCAGTGTGGCTCGCGGCCGCAAGGCGGCACTCCGCCATTACCCCTTCGCCAAGCTCCACGCGAATCCGATGCGCATGCACATCCACCACGCGGCCGGTAACCGTGTCGCCGGCTTTGTGGCCCGCGATGTACTCATCGGCGGGCGTCGGCTCCAGTTGCTTCATCCCCAACCGGATGCGGCGTCGCGCGCGATCCACTTCCACCACCGCCGCACGGACGTTCTGGCCCGTCGACAAAGCCTCCTTGGCGTGATTTAAACGTTTCTCGCTCGTAATGTCGGCAATGTGCACCATGCCTTCGATGCCTCCGCCCAGATCGATAAACGCGCCAAAGTTGGTGAGCGAAGTTACCGGGCCTTCCACCACCGTGCCCGGCTTGAACTTCTGCTCGGCCTCTTCCCACGGATCGCCCAGCGCCTGCTTGAGCCCCAGCGAAATGCGCTTCTCGACAGCATTCACGCCAAGCACCACAACTTCCACCTGCTCGCCGGCCTTCAGCACATCGGAAGGCTTCCGGACCTTCTTGCTCCAGGACATTTCGGAGACGTGAATCAGGCCGTCCACGCCCGGCATTAGTTCGACAAACGCACCAAAGTCCGTCAGACGCGAAACCGTGCCGCGGACACGCTGTCCGGTTTGGAACGAATCGGCGGCCAGCGTCCACGGGTCGGGAACAAGCTGCTTACGCCCGAGCGATATCTTGCGCGTAGCGGCGTTGACCTTGAGAACCTTGACTTCAATCTCTTCGCCCGCGTGAAGCACATCGGACGGCTTGTTCACGCGCGCCCACGCCAGGTCTGCCACGTGCAGCAGTCCATCCACGCCCGGAGCGATCTCCACAAAGGCGCCAAAGTCGGCCAGGCTTCGCACGCGCCCCTTTACTACCGCGCCTTCGGTGACCGAAGCGAAGGCCTCTGCCTTCGTACGCTCGGCTTCTTCTTCCAAAATCGCGCGCCGGTCCACCACCACGTCTTCACTGGCGACGTCGAGTTTGATGATGCGGCACTGAATCTCCAGGCCGATCAGCTTTTCCAGTTCTGCCATCTCGCGAATGCCGCTGCGCGAGGCCGGCATGAAGGCCTTCACGCCGCCGCAGTCCACCCGCAGGCCGCCCTTGATCGCTTCCGTAACCACTCCGGCGATCGGCGTCTTCTCCGCGAACGCCCGCTCAAAAGCGCTCCAGTCCCGCGGCCGTTCCACCTTCACCGTCGACAGCAGATAGTTGCCGTCGTTGTCGCGCCCACTGATGGACACCGTGATCGTGCCGCCCACCTGCAGATCCGTAGCGCTCACACCCTGCGGAAGATTCGCAACCGGAAGCAGCCCTTCCGTCTTGCGGCCAAGGTCGACGTACACGGTCTCCGGCGACACCGCCACCACCGTGCCTTCAATCGCGGCGCCAGCCGAATGCTCATGCTCGTGCTCAAAGGCGGAAAGAATCGAGGCGAAAGAGTCGTCGTCGGAGGCCACGCCGGGTTCGGGAATGTCAGCTTCCACCACCGGCGCCGCGCCGTCCGCGGAAGCAGATCCCGGATGCGACGGCGCGGACTGCGCCTCAGAAGAAAGCTCGGAAAGACGTGGGGTTTCCATGAAAGACGCGTTTGAAGCTTCATTGTGTCACAAAGCCCGTTAAGATGACAGCGTGGAGGAAGACGCCTCAAGCTCGGTCACCCTGGGCCGCCTGCTGCGCCCCCAGGACGCTGTCTGGGTCCTGTTGTTCGCGGCGCTGGCCCTGTTCGGTCCCTCGCGCACGCCGCTCGTGATTCTCATGCTCTGCCTGCTCGGCGTGGCGCAGGTCGTCGACCCCAAATTCCCCTGGTTTGCCACGCGCGCCGGCAGCGCCGCATCCATCGCCATCAACCTCGCCTTCTGCGGCGTGCTGCTCGGCGACACCGGCGGCGTATCGAGCAGCTACCACTGGATTCTCTTGTTTCCCGTGCTGTCAGCCGCCACCACCCTCGGTCCCGCCGGAACGGCCCTCGCTGCGCTCGGCGCTTGCGGAATGTATCTCTCTTCGTTGCTGCTGGTGGATTGGACCTACCAATACATCCCCGCCAGCCAGGTGCCCGAACTGCTCGTCCGCATTCTCATGATGCCTGTCGTCGGCTTTCTCACCTACCAGTTGGCCGAGGCCAAGCGGCGCGAAGCACGGCGCTACCAGTTGACCGCCGAACAGCTCGCCGAAGCCAACCGCAGCCTGCGCGAAGCCGAGGCCGAGGTGCGCCGCAGCGAGCGTCTCGCCGCACTCGGCCAGCTCTCCGCGGGTCTCGCCCACGAACTGCGCAACCCTTTGGGAACGATCCGCGCTTCGGCCGAAATGTTGTGCAAGTCCGTGGATGAATCCAACGAGGTCGCCCGCGAAATGGCCGGCTACATCGCCAGCGAAGTCGATCGCACCAATTCCCTCGTCACCCGCTTTCTCGACTTCGCCCGCCCGCTGCAAGTGCGCAAAGCTCCCTCGGATCTGACTCACGTCCTCGACCGCGCGGTCACCGAACTCGAAAGCCATCAGCCGCCTTACGATGTCGTGGTGTACAAAAACTACTCGCCCGACGTGCTGGCCGTTCCGATGGATGCCGAGTTGATGGAGCGCGTTTTCGCCAACTTGCTCGCCAACGCCGCGCAGGCCAGCCCGCCGCAAGGCGCAATCACCGTCAAAACGCGCGACCGCGACGGATTCGTCGAGGTCTCGGTGATCGACCGCGGCTCCGGCATCGACGCCGTGCACCGCGAGAATATTTTCAACCCCTTTTATACGACCAAACGCGACGGCGTCGGACTCGGCCTGCCGATCGTTTCCAAAATCGTCGACGGTCACGGAGGAATGCTGGAAGTGGAGAGCGAACCAGGTAACGGCAGCGTGTTTCGCGTGCTGATTCCGATGAAGGAGGCCTAATGAGCGGGCGCGTGCTGGTAGTGGAAGACGAAGAAAAACTGCGCCGCGTGATCGAGCTGCAGTTGCGCAGCGAAGGCTTTGAAGTGGATCAGGCCGGCACGGCCGAAGAAGGGCTGCGGCTGGCGCCATCGGCCGACGTCGTGCTCACTGACCTCCGTTTGCCGGGCATGGATGGCCTCGAACTTCTGGCGCGGCTCCGCGAGCAGCACCTCACGGCGCCGGTGATCGTGATGACCGCCTTCGGCAGCATCGAGAAGGCCGTCGAGGCCATGAAGTCCGGCGCGGAGAATTTTGTTCCAAAGCCGTTCTCGCTCGATCATCTCCTCGCCGTCGTCAACAACGCCTTCGCCAACCGCGCCCTGCGCGAGGAAAACCGCCAGCTCAAGGCCGAACTCAGCTCGCGTTACCAGTTCGGCAATATCGTGGGCCGCAGCCCGGCCATGCGCGAGATTTTTAACACCGTCGAGCGCGTCGCCTCCACCCGCGCTACCGTGCTGCTGTGCGGCGAGAGCGGCGTCGGCAAGGACATGATTGCGCGCGCGATTCATCAGCACTCCCCGCGCCGCGACAAGCCCTTCATCAAGATCAACTGCACGGCCATCCCGGAAAACCTCATGGAAAGCGAACTGTTCGGCTACGAGAAAGGCGCCTTCACCGGCGCTTCCACCACCAAGCCGGGCAAGTTCGAACAGGCCGACACCGGCACCGTGTTTCTCGACGAGATCGGCGACGTGCCCGCCGCGGTCCAGGTGAAATTGCTGCGCATTCTGCAGGAGCGGGAGTTCGAACGCCTCGGCAGTAACAAGACACGGCACATCGACGTGCGCATCGTCGCGGCCACTAACGTGGACCTGCGCGAAGCCCTCGAACAAGGCACCTTCCGCGAAGATCTTTACTACCGCCTCAACGTCCTGCCAATCAATGTCCCGCCGCTGCGCGAGCGCAAGGAAGACATTCCGTTCCTGGTCGAGCATTTCGTGAAAAAGCTCGGCAAGGATCTCGGCAGCCTGGTAGAGTCGGTTGCGCCCGAAGCCAACGAGCGGCTCCTACCGTATCACTTGCCCGGCAATGTGCGCGAACTGGAAAACGTCATTGAGCGCAGCATGGTGCTCGCCACCGGCGCGCGCTTGGACGCCGCCGACATCCGGCTGGAAACCGACCATCGCACCCGCCCCGCAAGCCCCAACGGTGGCTTTCTCCCGGAAGGCGTCACGCTCGAGCAGTACGAGCAGCAACTGATTCGCGAGGCGCTGCGCCGCGCCAACGGCAACAAGAGCCAGGCCGCCCGCCTGCTCGGCCTGACCCGCAACGCCCTCCGCTACCGCCTGTCGCAGATGGGCCTCGCAGAGGACGACACGTAGGGCCGCGCGGACTTGAGACCCTCCCGCCGAAGGCTCGTCCGGGGCGCGCTAGACTATACGGGCAGGGCATAGCCATCAATAAGTGCGGAAACGAATATGAACTGGCGAAGAAAAGCAAGCATCCAACGCGCATTCGCTGGCCTGCCTGTCATCCACGAGCCGGCGTATTACCTTCTTCAACGAATGTTCGGCCGCCTGCGCCGCCCGCCGGATCCATTTCCCATGCTCGAGGCCGCTGTCGAATTGGTGCAATTCCTCGCGGAGGCCGGCACCAAAGTCGAAGGCGCACGCGTTATGGAAGTTGGTACGGGTCGCCAGGTAGACTTGCCCATTGCATTCTATCTTTGCGGCGCAAAATCGATCACCACCTTCGACTTGCATCGTTACCTGAAACCCGCGCTCGTCCTCTCCTCGGTTCGGATGATCGCACAAGACCGGCAAAGAGCCGCGAAAATTCTGGAACGCGTGAGCCCTCCGGACGCGGTGCTCCGGCGCCTGGACGCCTTGGCCACCGCTACGAACGCCAAGCAAGCATTGCACCGCGCCGGCATCGAATACCGGGCGCCCGCCGACGCAGGCCGGACCGGCCTTCCCGCCCAGAGCATTGATATTCAAATCTCCTACACGGTCTTCGAGCACATCCCACGGAAGGTGCTCGGCGAGATCTTGCGCGAGGCGAACCGGATTCTTTCGCCCGGAGGCGTCACGCTCCACCATGTCGACCCATCGGATCATTTCGCACATGAAGACAAGTCAATTCTGCCGATCAACTTCCTCCAATTTCCCGACGACGAGTGGTCGAAGCTGGCCGGAAATCAATTCAGCTATCACAATCGGTTGCGTGCCGACGATTACGCGGCTCTCTACGCCGAGTGTGGCCACCAGGTATTGCTCTGGAAGCCGTACATTGACAAGGCCTCAGAGCAGGCCATCCGCAACGGCTTCCCACTTCATGAGCGCTTCCGCGACTATCCGCCGGAAGTGCTCGGAACCGTTGTGCTGCAGATCCTTTCAAAGCCCGCCGGCCGCGCCGCTCGCCCCGGTGCCTAGCAAAAGTCTCCGTCCTCCGTACCGCCTCGCGGATGTGACAAAGTGGACAGGGTGAATCGACGTCAATTTCTCCTCTCGGCCGGCGCCGGCGCCTTTGCGGCCGGTACGAGCGCCAACGCCGCGACCCGCGGCCCAAATATTGTCCTGATCTACGCCGACGACGTCGGCTACGGCGACTTGTCCTGCTACGGCGCAACCGCCGTGAAGACACCCAACCTCGACCGCTTGGCCGGCGCCGGCCTGCGCTTTACCAACGTCCACACCTCTTCAGCCACCTGCACCCCGTCCCGTTACTCTCTGCTCAGCGGCCAGTACGCCTGGCGCAAGCCCGGCACCGGCATCCTGCCCGGCGACGCCGCGCTCATCCTGCCCACCAACGGCGCCACGCTTCCCGCCATGCTCCAGCGTGCTGGCTACCAAACCGCCGCCATCGGCAAGTGGCACCTCGGCCTCGGCAGCGGTGATATCGACTGGAACGGTGAAATCCGCCCCGGCCCCCGCGAAGTCGGCTTCGACTACTCCTTCATCATCCCCGCCACGCTCGACCGCGTCCCCTGCGTCTTCGTCGAGAACCACCGCGTCGCCAACCTCAACCCCAAGGACCCCATCCGCGTCAGCTACAAAGCTC
>VFSW01011840.1_pt1 | contig 12225 bp, 20 predicted proteins | sample 5358111 | NCBI WGS metagenome assembly VFSW01 (sample SAMN11554181, study PRJNA540505) | mine drainage metagenome | isolation source: sediment from site ElyBrook_90M | place: USA: Ely Copper Mine, Vershire, VT | collected 2017
TGAACGCACAGGAGTATCAGGCGTGGCTTGCTAGTGAGAACATTACTGTCGAGGAGTTCGATGGTGGTAGTGAATGGGACTTGGTGGGTAATAAGGATGTTCTTATTGATAAGGATATGCTCATTGCTCGCTTGCGTTTCAATGATAGCGACAGTGGTAACTTTGTTAGCGTCTGTGCTTACACGGTTCCTGAGGGGGTTAAGGTTGTCTTTAACGATGGCGGTACTGGCATCTATAAGCAACTTCAGAACTACGTCCGTAAGCATGGTCGTACTACTGGTATCCGTGTATCTAAGGGCCTGCGCGTCAGTCGCTACAAGTACACTGATGACGCTGGTAAGGAACGTGACGCCGCCACTTACTACCTCGCCTAATGGTTGAAAAGCCTTCTAAGAAACGTAATAAGGCTACGCCTGGGCGTCGGGTAGTCGGGCCATCTACTACCCGACGCAAGAAGGCTAGTAAGGCTCTCAATGAAGAAAGGCTTAATGAATACATTAGACGTTATGAAGAAAACTTGCCTACCAATACAAGGCGTAGAACTAAGGCTAATGAAGTTCACCCTAGGGGAGTACCACTAGAGAATCTTATTGAGTACACTGACAAGCATAAGAACATAAGGTACCGTAGTGTTGATAAGAGTATTGATATATCTAATTCAGACTACCTACAGTTACTTGCGAATCCTAATGCAGTTACCAGGTTTACCCCTATTCATGAAATGCAACTAGGCCGTAAGCGTATTGTAGCATACCGTGATATGGAGACGGGTCAACAAGTAACACCTTACTTCATGTCTAAGTACTTCAGGCCTTACTTCTCTAGTGGAGATGATGGTGAAAGGGCTAGGGCTTATGAAGCATCTGTTCAACAGGGTAAGTTAGATAGACGCGCGCGTCACTACAATCTCATAGATTCTTTTGCTATTCGTAATCCTCAGTTTAGAGAGCAGTGGCCTAAGAACTGGCGTAGTAAGATTGCTAAAGACCCTACATTCAATCGGTTAGTAGATGAACTAGAGACTTGGCACTATAAGATGTTCGGTATTACAGAAGATAATATCATCATTTATGATGAAGAGTATAACATACCTATCAACCTAGAGACTTATGAAGAACAAAAGGAATGGTTGATAAGTAAGTTAGGTGAGGACAAAGATTATCAGCAGGTATTGGTAGAGTTAGGACGACGCCTACCAAGCGAAGAACGGCCAGTAGGTAGTTATGGTCCTGGCTATATTAAGTCAGAAGTGACACCGTTCTAGGAGAACTATCTTGGCGGAGAGGATATAGGAGATACAAATGCGTTATTACATTAAGAAAATACTTAGGAAGTACTACGAATCACTATTTAGTTCTCAAGAGTTTAACGATGAGTAGTCATCTTACTATGGTTATCAAGCGTAATGGTCTACGTTCTTTCTTTAGAACTAGATACTGGGTACGATGTATGTACTGCTATAACTATCAAGGGCCATACAAGTTTAAGGAGCATGCTAGGGCAACCTCATATCGAATGAATATAGAACGATGTAATGAAAGAATCTAATGCCATCATATAAAGACTACGCACAACTTAGACTACTACAAGGCAGACCTATTGTAGACAATCGTAAGGGTGATAGACATAAGCCAGGATACAAGCGACCTAATGCTCCTAAGAAGAAGTTGTATGTTAAGCGCGATAGTAAATGGGAGCGTAGAAGTATTGTAGCATGGGATGGCGAAGGCGCTAACCTAGATGATGGTACACATATCTATAATCTATTAGCCAACAGTAAAGAGAATTGTATCTTGGATGCTAATGGACTTAGAACCATTGACATATTTGAGTTTGTATTAGCCAATAGTAGTGATAGAGATATTAATGTAATCTTTGGTGGGTCTTATGATGTGAACATGATACTCAAAGATATGCCTAGGACTAATCTGCAAGAACTATGGTCCACTGGTAGAACCTATTGGTTAGACTATAGAGTATTGTATGCTAGTCGTAAGAAGTTTACAGTACAGAAGTTAAAGGGTACTAACATTGTTAAGACGTTCGTACTATGGGACGTTATTGGATACTTTCAGAGTAGTTTTGTAGTAGCATGTCAGCGCTGGTTGGGTCACTTAGATGTTCTTAAAGACATTCAAGAGATGAAGGATAAGAGGTCTGTATTTAAGAGCGAAGATATTGCAGAGATTGTAGAGTATAATAAGAAGGAATGTCTCTTACTTGTTCTATTAATGGAACACTTGTTCGCATCTCTAGACGAGGCTAACGTACAGTTAATGCGATACGATGGTGCAGGTAGTATAGCGGCGGCATTACTTAAGATGAATAATGTCCGTAAGTACAAGGGAGAGATACCTAGTGGTGTTAATAGACAGGCTCAGTACGCGTATTCGGGAGGCCGTATTGAAGCGGTTAAGTGTGGTACTACAATCAAATCTACCTCCATTTATCGCTATGATATCAATTCTGCTTATCCTAGTGCTTGTCTTAATCTCCCAAGTTACGTTGGTGCTGTATGGAAGAAGGAAGTAGAGTGGGATGGTAGCGTTAATTCTATGGTTTGTGTTCGTTATCATTTTGCTAAAGAGGCTCCTTTCTATCCGTTATGGTATCGCGACAATCATGGTAGTATCTCTTATCCTCGTAATGGTTACGGTGTTTACTGGGGCACAGAGATAAACAATCTATACAAGTACTATCAGGAAGGAGTAGATTTTGACATAGAGTGGGCCTATAACTGTACTCTCGCTAATGATGACAAGCCATTCACTTTCATTGAAGAACTGTTTGAGTTAAGGAAGAAGTTTAAGGCTCAAGGTAGTATGGCGAGTGAGTCACTCAAGTTAGGATTGAATAGTATCTATGGAAAACTTGTTCAGCAGGCTGGGTATAGAGATGGCCGTATTCCTACCTATCACCAATTACTATGGGGAGGTCAGATTACTGCTTTCACTAGGGCTAAACTATTCGACGCCGCTATGCAGGCTCCAAAGGATGTTATTAGTTTCGCTACTGATGCTGTCTTTACAACCCATGAACTTAAACTTGATTGTAGTGGGGAGTTAGGAGACTGGTCATTCGATGAGTTTCAAGGCATCACTATAGTACAGGCTGGAGTCTACTTCTTAGACTGTAGTAATCATCACAACGATAAGGATTGTAAGCATTGCCATTGGAAAGTAGGACAACCTAAAGGGGCATGGTATGAGAAGTTCAGAGGATTCGATAAGGGGTCGCTCGAAAGGGACGAGATTATCAAATGTTGGAAGGACGGTACTAATTACGAGGCTAATCTTACTAGGTTTGTGGGCCTTGGTTCTGCTCTCATGGCTACGGACTTCTCTTGTTGGCGGACATGGCGTACCGATAAGAGAAGATTGGATATACGTCCTACTGGAAAGCGTATTGCTGGCTCTAGATTGGATTATCACAAAGGTCTACGCACGACTAAGGCGTGTCCGAACATTACGCCAGAGGCAATGAGTGAGCCTTATGCTATAGAGTGGGTCGATGGAGTTAAGGGTAGTGCTAAAGAAAGTCTAGAGGGGATTCCTCTAGAAGTAATTATAGATGAGATAGAGGATGGTGGATTATAATGGCTGAAGAAAACGAAGTAGAAACAGAACCAACTACTGAGCCTGAACAGGATTCAGTAGTAGAAGAAACTAGAGAAGAACTTAAGGAACCTAATCTTAGTCTCAAGGACTTGAAGGAACTAGAGGAGCGTCTAGAAGCGCGCCTTCAGATGGTTGCTAAGGACAAGTCTAAGGACTCAGAGGACAAGGCAATCCTTGAAGGTCAGATTGAGAAGTTATCAGAGCGTATCGAGCATCTGATTAGTGCACAGGAAGAGCGCGACCGTAAGCATAATGATAGTACGACTATCGTAGTTCCACCTAAGGAACTGGACCAGCCTACACATCTTAATCCTGCTGTACCAGAAGCACAGCCAGAGAATCCTAGTAAGTCAGAACAGAAGAAGGAGGCTAAGGGATGGAAGAGACTGTACTAAGAGATACCTCTAAGAAGAAGTTTGCTAGAACTTATCTGGCTAGTCTTAATAGACTTAATGCTAGTGACGAGTCTATACAAACGATAGTTGATACATTGAATAGTGAAGATGAATTGTACGCGCCCTTTAAGTTAGTGTATCTTAACTGGGTCAAGGCTGTAATGGAAATGGATGACAATGAGTGACCAGAGTATGCCTCCAGAAGCACTATCGAGTATGCCGCCGCCGCCCAGTATCGTTCCTAAGGAAGAGTTTAACTTCTCCTTTGAGCGTCCTACTAAATCGGCGGTAGACCCTGCTAGCGGTCAGCAACGAAGGGGAAGGGGTAGACCCCCAGGCGCTAGGAATAAGATTAAGGAACCGGATGGTGGTGTCAATACTCCCATGCGTCTTAACTCTCCTAATAGGAATCCTCCTAAAGAGACAGGCCCCGTCGATAAGGAAGTGGCTACTAAGGAACAGAAGAAGGCTAGAGCACAAGAGTATTCTACTTACATTGTAGAAGAGTTGAATGATAAGTTGTTCATGCTTATCATTGGTGCTACTGCTATCCCTGCCGAGGCCATCTACAAGTCTGGAAGAGTCCCACCGAAGGCTCAGACTAATCCTCACCTTACTGAGTTTGGTAACTCTATTGCTATCCCAGCAGACGTGGCCGATAGTTGGGGCAAGTTAATGGCAGAGATTACCTACACTCCTATTGGTAAGAATATTGTAAAGGCTGGAGGGAGTCCTAATACAGGCATAGTGATTGCCGCTATCATGGCTATCTTTAGTACCTATCGCTATGCTCAACAATTGAAGCCGGTAATAGACATGCTAAAGCAGGCACAAGCGGCGGCTAATAGTCAGGGAGATAATGAGGGAACTACTGCCTAAAGATTGGCCGCCTTATTCAATGGTAGCAGATGGCATGTTACTAGAAAGATTGGAAGAGATTATTAAGACTGCGTTATCTCTAGCAACGCCAGAACAGAGATACGAGGTTAGACATAATCCAGTTAAGGTTGTGTTGTATATACCTACAGAACCAGATTTAGAATTAGTAATAACAGGTATGAAGATTCATGGTAACAACATAGTGTTGTCACTTAGTAGACCATTTTAAGGAGTTAGTAATGGAAGATGAATACGTGAACGGTACACAAAGAATAGTATATGACTCTACTAAAGTTACTGCTGAATCTGTAGCAGATGACTATGAGTGGGAACGTTCTATTGAACTTAAGTTATCTACTCAAGGTAAGATGATTATTGGTTTAGGTGCTGGAGTACTTATCACTCTCGCCCTTACTGGAGTACAAGGGAAGATAGTCGTTAGACTAGTGAAGGCTAATGCAATGATTATAGAGGCCATCAATACTATCAGTGGTGCTATGGGTGGGACAAGTACTGCTACTATGAACGTTCCTTATAATGAACCAGAGAAAACAGTAGAACAACCTGAACCAGATCAGAGAGAATTAGATGAGTTAAGGCGTCGTATGGAAGAATCTGCTAGCGCCGACATCCCTAGTTTCTTGCGTAAAGATGGGGACGAACTATAATGAATCAATATTGGGCAGACCAACATCTAGACTACGTACAGGCAGTAGAAAGGAACCTAGGGCGTAGACTAGAAGAAGAAGAGTTAGCACGTCTATGTGTACTGGCAGACGAGAACGGATTTAGTGACGTCGATAGACTGAAGGACCAACTAGCCCAAGTCAGTGCAATTCTTAATGAGATTACTGAAGGCTTTGTTACGATGCTGAAGAGTGACAAGGTAGTAAAGGGTAAGTGCCGGTGTGGGTATAACCTAGACCAGTGTATCGCTAGACAGAAGTATGACAAACTCACCTGTTGTGAGAACTGTGAACACGCGAGTAATGTAGAATGAAACTATCCATAGACCTTACACCAGAAGAAGTAGATACACTCCATCGGTACTCAGGTATGATTAATACTATGAAACATCTAGTCCCTGCGGCATTGTCGTCGGTACTAACTAAAGTAGAGGAAGCGATTAAGGAGGTAGGTAATGGAACGTCCAGTTCTTAATGGTTATTGGGTAAAGTCTCATAGAGCCATAGATGTAGAGTGTCCAGTATGTGATGCCCCTTACAATGAACCTTGTATTACTAATAAGAACTTACCACATTCACAGGGATATGTTCATAGAGGTAGAGAAGCGCATTATTTCAATACTCTAGAAAGGTTAATACGCTAATGGCTCCATGTACTTGTTATGATAAGAGACATTTATGTTTCACTTCACAATGCGATAGAACAGTAGAAGTATACTACTATGATTTGGGGATGGCTTATCCTTCCCTAGTAAGGATGCCTAATGGCAATAGCGAACCTCTCCCCTAACGAACGGTACGCCTTTGTAGGTAAGACCCGTAGTGGTAAGACACAGATGGCAATAGTATTGGCTAGCATGTTCGCACAGACTCTTCATAGTCCGTGGGAAATATGGTGGATTGATACGAAGAATGACCCTAAAGACATTAGACAACTTAGAAGGTGGGGGTTCTGTAACGGAGCAGAAGAGAAGGACATAGCACGGCCTAGTGGTCTACGTAATGCTCTCTACTTTAAGGTTGATTCTAGTAGTGGGTATAGTGTAGTTGACCAAGCACAGGCTAAGATTGCAGAGGCTTATGATAGAGGCCACGTCATCTTAGTAATCGACGAGTACACTCAGGTAGTAGTCAGTGATAGGACTCCAGGCTATGCACTTAAGAATGTCTTTGCGCGTGGTGGTGGCAAGAACGTAGGTCTTATTGGTCTTACGCAGGAGCCTGTCTATGTACCTCGTATGCTTATGTCTCAGGCTAGTCACCTTGCACTATTCACCGTTACTTACCAAGCGGACATTAAGTACCTAAAGAACTTGTGTCGGGTATACGTACCACCTATCGAGCAGGGCGACCCTTACGGATTCTACTGGTCACATACTGACGGTACTGCTACGTGGGCATACTATGAAAGCCAGAAGGCTTGGTACGATGGTCTTAAGATTGCACAACCTAAGGAGCCGAAGTAATGGGCAAATATAGTATCTACGCATATGTAAGATGTGCTGTAGAAGTCAAAGAAGAGTTAGCATTACAGGCTCATAGGGAACAACGTAGTATTATAACCGTTACTAATCGGTTACTACGTGAGGGATTAGCGAGAATCAAAGCAGAACAACTACAGACAAATGGGGACAATATGACACTAGAGGACTAATGCGATAGTGTGAGACAATGATAGGGCCAGGACCATCCTGGTGCAATAACTCAGGAGTATAATATATGGATATTATTACACCTGCTAGCATCAAGCATATTCCTATCAACTTAGGCAACGTTCTTACTATCGGAGTGCTTAGCCTCCTATGGTGGGGCGCCGCTACATGGGGTAGTAATATGATTGCTAATCAGGATTGGCCTATCATCTCACCATTGGCTGTAGGTGCCCAGAACTTCCTACATGCCGCGTAAAGGAAAGTAATATATGACTCAAACACAAACTAATGCACCGGCTGTAGCGGCTGGGCCAGGTACATTCCTTCAGAACGCACCTCGTAAGTTTACTACTATTCAGGGTACTGTACCTGCTGGTAGCGGTGCGGCGGCTACTAACGTTACGTGGGTAAGTCCTATCCCTGTCGTTCCTGCCTACTGCGTTAACCTGCACCTTAACATTCAGCAGACGTTGAAAGTTACATTTGCCGCTAATGGCGATAAGTGTTTCATTTCACCTTACGCTCCCTACAGTGGTTGGAATAACCAGATTACTCTAGGTGGCGCGCCACCATGGAGTCCTACTGAACTTACACCCTGGTACTTGGATAGCATGGCTTGCCACGTTAACTACGACCCGTCATACCCTGGCCTTGGTGGTGCTAATAGTGGGTTCCCCGCTACTAACTTCTTCAGTAACATTCTTGACCTTGGTCAGGCTGGCTGGATTAACACCATTGGTAGTGCGGCTCCTGCTACATCACTTGTGGCGGCGGCTACTACTGACAACCTGAACCCTGGTGTTCTTGTTACTAATACCAGTGGTGGTGTTGATGCTACGTTGACTCTTAACGCAGTGTTTAGTGTTCAGATGAGGCTTCAGCGTAAGCGTCACATGCTATGGGGTGCTATTCCATTCGGTGACCCTGAGAACCGGCCTAACAACCTTATGCAGTTGCTCCCCTTGGTTGGTAGTAACCCCGAACAGTGCACCTTTGTTAATGTCCCTGGCAACACTGCTAGCATTACTGCTGTTACTGTTGGTGTTACTACGGTCAATGCCACTTACGAACTTCAGTACATTGACTTGCTACCCCAGGGCGTACAGGTTCCCCAGCCTTCGGTAGGATTCGGATTGCAGTTGACTGCTAGTACTTCTTCAGGATTTACTGCTGGCTCTTATATCCCCATTACTCACCGTACTGCACAGGCGTATACTAGTATCTACCTGCTGTTGATTAATGGTGGTACTGGTGCTACTCCTGCCTATCCGACTCCTATTCAGGCAGACTACTTTGGTCTGTGGGATGACCAAGATAGTCAGTCTGCTAGATGGCAGTTCGATAAGGTGAACAATACATTGCAACAGTACTTCGACCAGTATCACCGTATTAAGAGGCAGTATCCTCTTAAGGGTGTCTACAATGCGGACTTCGAGGATGGTGTCTATCCTGAGATTCCTAGTGTTGACCCGTACGATGCTATTATGTCACCGGACGCTACATATGCGGCGGCCTTCGGTATCCCCGTTACGCCTGCGATGACTACATCGCTTAGGGTTCCTGCTGGTACTGTGCTTGCTAGTCCTTACGTCCGTGTGTACACCTATGGACTCGTTAAGGTTCCTTACTAAAGGAGAGGTTAATGGCTCAAGTTTCACCAGAACATGTACAGCCTTTGACTACTGGATTCGCTACATTGCTAGTGGGTTCTGTGTTGTTAATCGCTGTACTTAATCACTACTCTAACAAACTCTAAGAAAGGTAATACAATGAAACTCAATTCGGGTACTCTTATTGGTGGCGGTATGATGCTTGGCGGCCTCTTTATCGCTTACATGGGATTTAAGAAGTTGGGCCTTTAACCCATGTCTATGATTGCTCCAGAGGTAGCCGACAGTGGGGCTAGTACTTTAGGTGCTAGCGATGCAAAGGGTCCTAGTAAGTTAGGCGCGTTAGGTGCTGTCAAGCCAGCGAAAACTAGTCACCCTTACATTGTTGGTCTATCTCTGGTAGCAGTCGGTGCATTTGGTTTAGTCGGGAGTATTACCGGCACTCTTCCTTCAATGATTGCGGCACTATTCGTGCCTAACGCATTGGTTGATAAGGCTGGTAATACTCCCGCACCAACGCTACTTAACAAGGCGGCTAGTTTAAGTGAAGGTATTGTTACTGGTGGGGTAGTTGGAACTAATCCTATCAAGGCATATAACAACCTTAACTTAAATAGGTTCATACCTTCATGGCTAGGCGGGACAGGTACTTCACTATGACAGTAACTCCTAACTATGTATTCTTTGTATCCTTCGCACTATTCGCTGTATGGATGCAACGTAACAAAAGGTGGTCATTGATGATTCATACTATGGACGGTACTTACATGGTTAGGCCATCATAATGTCAGCGCTAAATCCAAGCCATTCATATTCAGGACCAGGTGCAGACACAAGTTCTACTGGTAGTAGCCAACAGGGAGCGCCAGTAGGCCCTAGTACCTTCGTAATGACTAATGGATGGTACGTTGCTATTGCCTGCGTAACTGGGGTAATGGTTGCCAATACTAAGTTTGGGCCTTTCGCCTTTGGCATATTAACAGTTGCACTTATATTTCAGACAAACCTACTACTACAAGGAAAATGATTATGGGACAAGATGCTATCGGTGCTGTTTCGGCAATCGCTCTAGGTGTGATTGTTATCGCGGCTATCTACCAGTTGAATAAGAAGGGTACTCCTCTGGTCCCGGCTGGACAGGCAGTAGCCACTACTACACTCACCTCTATTTTCAAGTAAGGAATTATATGGGTTTCTTTAGTGCCCTAATGAATAAGCCAACTCAGCAACCTTCTAACGTTCAGTCTGCTACGAGTGGTCAACCAGTACCAGTTGCTACTATTATCACACCTCCTAGTAAACTTACTAGTGATGCGGCACTAAACCAAGCGGCGGTTGGTGCTTGGCCTACGATGCTAGATGCTGGTATTAAGGTTGATACTTCATGGCGCCCCTCGGTTCTACGAGAGGTTAGTACTCACAACGTAATTGGTAACTATGGTTCTGTTACTAGTATGGCTAGGTTTGGATTCACTTGGCGCGAGTTTGCGGGTGTAGGTAACTACCCTGGACCCGTTCCTAATGCGTCCCGGCCTACCTATAACTACCTTGAGCCTATTACTTGGGATCAACGAGTGCCTAATAATAACGTTACGCCTACCATGAGTAGACAGACTGGACCTATCTCGGTTCAGCAGAAGTCGTCTACTTGGCTTGGTGTTAATACAGCCAGTCTTAATAACACTGGACAAGTCCTACTCTAAGGAATAATATGCCTGAACAAGAAGCACCATCTGCTACTCAAACTGCTGACCCCGCTAAGAAGAAAAAGATTATGTATGGGGTACTAGGAGTTGGTGTATTAGTAGTTGCTTACCTCTACTTCAAGAACCAGTCGTCTAGCACGACAGCGGCTACTACAACTACGGGTAACATTGATCCACTTACGGGTCAACCCTACCAAGCAGGAGTAGGTAGCCTGGCCCAAAGTACTGGTGCTGGTATTCAAGGTATGGGTAATGGTACTTATATTAAGAACCTATTTTTTAGTAGTGGTGGTACTGGCACTAAGAGTGGAACTACTGCTACGTTACCGTCTATTGGTAGTGGTAATAGCCCTGGTCCTGAAATACTTACTTCTACAGCCCCCCCGTCTACTCAACAGGCTAGTTATGCGGCGGCTCAGAATATGTCCGTTGCGAATACTAGTAATGCGGCATTAGTAAATAACCCCCATGTTCTATTCAATAGCAGTGGACAGGCTACTAATGTAGGTGTTGGTACTGGACGTAGTGCTACTACTGGCCAGCCCGCATTTACTGGGTATCCTACTACTGGCCCTAATGCAGTACCCTATGCTACTCAGAAGGCTTATGGTTGGGTTAACTAATGTCTAAATCTACCACCTACAATGTCAAGAATCCTACGGACTTTGCTAACCTATTGCTAGGTGCTCTAGGAGCACCTGACACTAAGCAGAACGTACAGAACATTGTAGCGTGGGAGAACGTAGAAGGAGGTGCAGGTCCGGAGTTTGGTAACCCACTTAACACAGCATCATTTAACCCATTGAATACTAGTATGCCCGAACCAGGTAGTAGTAACTTCAATGGTGGTAATGCTTCAGGAGTCCAGGCATATAGTAGTTGGCAACAGGGTATAGATGCTACAGTGGCTACACTAGAAAATTCTTCTCCTAGTTATGGGTACTCTAATATCATGCAGAGTCTAGACACCAATCAACCGTGGCTTAACTTCGCTACTACTGTACAGAACAGTAGTTGGGACCAGAATCACTATCACTATAAACTAACTACTGATGCTCCACCTAGTACTGCTGGCGCTACACTTCCTATTGCTTACGCCACTGGTGGTGCGGATGCTCAGCAACAGGCTAATGCGGCTAATAGTCCTAGTACTGTTAATGGGTCTAAGAAGATGCAGGGCATGGCCGGTATATTGCAGGAATTAAATGCAATGTATAACCCTAATCTATCCAATGGTTTTAGTCTCAATCCAGTAAAAGATATTACTAATTTAACTGGTAATATGAGTGGTACTATTACTATGGTATTCATTCGTGGTACTAGCGCTGTACTATCTATTGGCTTGATTGTGGTTGGTATAGTTACCATGATGCACGGTAGTAGTTCTGGCGGTGGTAGTGGTGCTGGTAATGTACTAGAGTTTGTTAATAATGCTAAGGTACAGAGCCAGCGTGCTAATCTTAATCAGCAACGTATTCAGGCTAGACACGAATACAATACTAGTGTTAGTGCTCGTAGTGCAGAGCGTAATGCCGCTGGACTAGAGCGTACTAGAATTGCAGAAGAGAGTAAGAAACAGCGACAATCAGAAGCACACGCCGCTAGAAAAGCAACAGAAGAATCGCGTAATGCTCGTAGTAATAGATGGGCGGATATTCAAGAGGAATATGCAACACGCCC
>VFSW01011841.1_pt1 | contig 12224 bp, 9 predicted proteins | sample 5358111 | NCBI WGS metagenome assembly VFSW01 (sample SAMN11554181, study PRJNA540505) | mine drainage metagenome | isolation source: sediment from site ElyBrook_90M | place: USA: Ely Copper Mine, Vershire, VT | collected 2017
GTGCTGGACACTGTGAGATTGTTTGCGTGCTGATAATTAACTAATTGATAAAAATAATTAAAATTTACTTGGCAAGGGGCTTGCAAATCATAAATCAACAACGGTGAACAAAAACTGGCGGGAAGAGCAAAAACTAAAGACGGAATGGTATGCGGAGGGGTGTGGTGGAAAATTGTTCCCCGACACGAGAGGCGTGAACCATGAATGTTATAAAAAATATCAAAGGCAGTACGGTAGTCGCGAAACCGGTATTCAAAGGGGGGCATGTGCCAGAATATTGGATGGCGACCATTAACGAACGCACCTTGTCGCGTACATTTGAAACGGCGAATGCGGCGTTCCGGTTTGTAGCATATTCGCAAGCCGTGGTACACGAACAATAACAAACTTAATAAAACAGCGTGTTGGGGGCGGGGAAGGCAGTATCAGTATTGATAATAAAAATAAACTAATAACAAAAACAATTAATAAAAATAATATTTGCGGTGTCGGAGGACGTGCGAAAGTGAATTCATCACCTGTTGCGCCGGGGAACAATTTAGACACAGTGCGGTGCAGGGACGCGCCGCCAGATTGTTGTTCATTGGCAGTTTCTTCAGCGGTTTTCAACTTTTCTCATCAGTGCCATGATTTTTTCTGACGTTTGTCAGCATCGGTGCCGTGAGGCAGGTTTTTCTGTGCCCGCTCTTGAATTTCCTGCAAGGTCTGCTGGTAGATATCCCGCAAGGGCCCTCCGAGCTTAAGCGCTCTCTTGCCCATCTGTTCCGCGTCGCGATAGCGACCCTCGTCGGCCAGCACCTGGGCCAGATTATTATATGCCGGTGCGGTATCCGGATGCTGTTGCACAGCGTCTTTGAAGGCCTGCTCAGCACCCGGGAGATTACCCAGCGCATAACGCGCATTACCCAGTCCCAAGGCGGCGCCAAGACTGCTGGGCCATTTCTGCAATGCGGTTTCATAGGCGCGCTCGGCAGGATGCCATTGCTTCAGACGCTCCAATTCCGTGACCGCTTGGAGATAGGGCAGCTCCCTGGCGGTTGCCGGCAGCTTATCCGGGGACATTGCCAGCATCGCCCAATAACCGCTGCGCGCCCAGATGCGTTCGAATACTTCCAAGCGCACCACATCACGCGGTAAGCGACCGGAGCGCATGATGATCTGATTACGCTTGGGGTCATAGCCGATGACCACGGCGTAATGCCATACCGGATACCATGACAGACCGAGGTTCAGCAATACCAGGGTTGGGTGTCCGGCTGACAATTCGGTGAGTAATGTGGTCAGGTGCGGCTGGAGAATGTAGGGTATCCGCCCTGCGCGCCGCGTGGCTCCAAGCAGTTCGATCTGGAGGCTGCCCTTGCGGCTGGGCACATAGACTTGCGGCGTCAACTCGGCCGGGGTGACCTTGGCACCGCTCCAGTCCAATACGGTGGCCAGCGCGGCGGGGCCGCACTGATAGTCTTCCTGGGCAAAGAAGGGGACGGTGGTCAATTCGACAGGACGGTAGCTTGTCGCGCTGCTGCGCAGCGCGGCGGTTTGCGGTGGCGTAGCGCAGGCGGTCGTCAGTAACACGGCGGCCGTAAGCGCAGCCGGCAAAACTCTGCGAGCGACGACCCCGTGGCGCCCCGCTGAACGCCCCATTACCAGCGGCTGCCGTTAGCGCACGAATGTGAATATATGGGTAATGCCGGCGATATCCGTCAGGATCAGGATCAGAAATACCAGCAGCACGAGTTCGAGACCACCGGCTCCGGCAGGCAGTTGATCGAGATGCGTCGCCAGCGCATGCACCTCGGAATCGCTCAAGGAATTGACGCGCGCCTGGACTTGCGCAGGATCAACGCCGTGTGCCTTGAGTTGTGCCTGTACATCCTGGCGATGCAACTGCGACAGGACCCGCAGGCGTTCGCTGTTTTGCGATACCGCCGCCGCACCGAGCACTGCCGTGGTGCCGACCAGCGCCGCCTGTGCGGCCGGCACGTAAAGACTGAAACTCGACAGGCTCAGGACAAGCGCAAGGCTAACCAGTTTATGAAGCCGGGTGTTCATGGTGTCGAACTCCTCAGTGTTATGTGATTTTACTAAATTGAATTCACGAAAACGGTCGGTTGGGACATAAACCGCGATCTGACAGCACAGGATATCAATATATTTTTTGCATCCTATTGACCATAAGCTGCGGACGGCGTTCCGTAGAAACTGCGAATAACCCCGGCAATTTACCCATCAATAAGCTGAAAAATTGTCGCGGCTGCAATTTAAATCCACCGGTCAATTGGCTGATGGCGTACTCACTGACAGAGTGGGATTTTACTCACCATTACCGCGCCGCGTAAAGGGATGACCCTGCGTGATCAAAATCCACTGGCCAGATATCCAGTGAGGCCCGATTACAGGTGTCCGTGTGATGCGTTGGACACTCGCTAGGGGCGCTCTTTAAAATTGTCGCTTAGGTTATTCTCGCGCCGTCGCAGATGAAACCCGAAGCTTACGACTTGCTCTAGTATCCTTGACCATGCATTAATATGTCGTTCGGGCCATGCCGGCCCACAACAACTCGACACTGATTGGATTCTACCACAGAGTGCCACCGCCTATGAAGAGACTGTTCTGGCTACTAATCGCCGTGCTAGGCGCCTGCGCGCTCGGCGGCATTGCCCTGCATCGCGGCGAGACCATCAATAGCGCCTGGCTGCTGGTGGCGGCGCTGTGCGTCTACGCCATCGGTTACCGTTTTTACAGTGCCTTCATCGCCGCCAAGGTGCTCGGCATCGACCCGACCCGCGCCACGCCCGCCGAACGTTTCAACGACGGCCGCGACTTTGTGCCCACCAACAAATGGGTGGTGTTCGGTCATCACTTCGCGGCCATCGCCGGACCCGGACCGCTGGTCGGTCCGACACTCGCCGCGCAATTCGGCTATCTGCCCGGCACACTCTGGATACTGATCGGCGCAGTGCTCGGCGGTTGTGTGCAGGATTTCGTCACGCTGTTCTTCTCGACACGCCGCAACGGCCGCTCGCTCGGCCAAATGGCGCGCGACGAACTTGGCCCGATCGGCGGCGCTGCGGCGCTGCTCGGCGTGATGACGATCATGATCATCCTGATCGCCGTGCTCGGACTGGTGGTAGCCAACGCCATGAAACACAGCCCCTGGGCCACCTCGACCGTCACAGCCACCATTCCCATCGCCGTGCTGGTCGGCCTGTACATGCGCAATATCCGTCCCGGTCGGGTGCTGGAAGCCTCGCTGATCGGCGTGACGCTGTTGCTGTGCGCGGTCGCCTGCGGCGGTTGGCTCGATCACCAGGAGGCGCTGCGCGGTTTTTTCGATTACGACGCCACGCACCTCGCCTATTGGATCATCGGCTACGGTTTCGCCGCCGCCGTGCTGCCGGTGTGGCTGCTGCTGGCGCCGCGCGATTACCTGTCCACCTTCATGAAGCTCGGCACCATCATCGCTCTGGCCATCGCCATTCTGCTGTTGCGCCCGGATGTCAGGATGCCGGCCTTCACGCAATTTGTCGACGGCAGCGGCCCGATCTTCGGGGGCAAACTGTTTCCGTTCGTATTCATCACCATCGCCTGCGGGGCGATCTCCGGCTTCCACGCGCTGGTTGCCTCTGGCACGACCCCCAAACTGATCGCCAATGAACGCGACATGCGCATGATCGGCTACGGCGGCATGATGATGGAGTCGTTCGTCGCCATCATGGCTATGATAGCCGCCACCGTGCTCGACCCCGGGGTGTTCTTCGCCATCAACAGCCCGGCCGGAGCGGTCGGCGCGGAAGCCATCCATGCCGTGGCGAAAATCTCCAGCTGGGGCTTTCCGGTAACGGTTACGCAGATGCAGGCACTGGCTAAGGAAATGGGCGAAGCAAGCTTGTTCGCCCGCACCGGCGGCGCGCCCTCGCTGGCCGTCGGCATGGCGAATCTGCTTTCCAGTGCCTTCGGTACCGGCCTCTTGGCGATGTGGTATCACTTCGCCATCATGTTCGAGGCGCTGTTCATCCTCACCACGCTCGACGCCGGCACGCGCGTCGCGCGCTTCATGCTGCAGGACATGCTTGGCAATATCTACGCACCGCTGGGCCGCACCAGCTGGTATCCGGGCGTACTGCTCACCAGCGGCATCGTGGTCGCCGCCTGGGGTTACTTTCTCTACATGGGCACCATCGATCCGCTCGGCGGCATCAACAGCCTATGGCCGCTGTTCGGCATCGCGAACCAGATGCTGGCGTCGATAGCGCTGTGCGTCGGCACAACCATCCTGATCAAATCCGGCAAGCAGCGCTACGCCTGGGTCACCGCCGTGCCGCTGCTCTGGCTGGTGGTCGTCACCAGCACCGCCGCCTGGCAGAAACTGTTCAGCCCGGACCTGCGCATCGGTTTCATCGCCCATGCCAACGATCTGGCGGGCAAACTCGTCGCCGGTTTGCTGCCACCTGCTAACGCCCTGCAGGCGCCGCATCTGATCTTCAACGACCATCTCGACGCCTTGCTGGCGGCGCTGTTCATGCTGCTCAACTGGGTGATGGTGTTCGAGACGATCCGCATCTCCACGCGCGCGCTGCGCGGCCGTGCCTGCCCGCCGCTGACGGAATCGGCACATCAACCGAGCCGACTGGTGGAGGATTGGGTGAGAGATTAAGCGTCAATGAAAAACGCGGCGGTCAAAATACGGAAGGGAATCCTCGCCCGATTGCGCAGGCTGATCGGTCTCGTGCGGGAATTGAGCGGCGATGACGCTTATGAACGTTACCTCGCGCATTGGCGCGCGCACCACATCGCGCACGTCGCACCGCTCGATCGCAAGACCTTCTTCAATGCCGAACAGGAACGGAAGTGGAATGGCGTACGGCGTTGCTGTTGAGCGGCGCTGCGTCACGTCTTGATATTTCTGCGGCAAAATAATCAATCAGTGATCCTTACCAACGCAGCCAGTTCACTCGCCCAGGTACGCCTGCCGTACCTTCGGGTTTTCGAGCAGATTACTGGCACTGTCGCTCAGCGTGATCGCACCGCTTTCCATGACGTACCCACGACCACACGTCTGCAAGGCCAAGCGGGCATTCTGTTCCACCAGTAATAGACTCACGCCGCGCGCGGCGATGATCTTGATGGTATCGAAGATAAGCTGCACCAGCAGCGGGGCGAGTCCCATGCTGGGTTCATCCAATAACATCAATCGCGGCCGGCTCATCAACGCGCGACCGATGGCCAGCATCTGCTGTTCCCCGCCGGAGAGCAGACCCGCGGGCTGGGTCCTGCGCTCGGCGAGACGCGGGAACAGTTCATAGACCATCGCCGTGTCGGCGCACACCAGCGCGTGATCGCGGCGGATGTAGGCGCCCATGGCGAGATTCTCCGCCACTGATAGGCGACCAAAGATGCCGCGGCCTTCCGGTGTCAGGGCGATGCCACGACGCACGATCTCATACGACGGCTTGCGGGTCAGTGATGCGTTTTCGAAATGCACGCTGCCGCCGGCGGATGGCAGCATGCCGGCGATGGCTTTGAGCAAGGTGGTCTTGCCCGCGCCGTTGGCGCCGATCAGGCACACCTGCTCGCCCTGCGCCAGCTCCAGGCTGACATCGCGCACTGCGCGAATGTTGCCGTAGGCGACCGACAGGTTGCGCACTTCCAACTGGTTCACGCCGGTTCGCCCCCGAGGTAGGCGGCGATGACGCGCGGGTCGTTTTGGACATCGCGCGGCGTGCCCTCGGCGATCTTCGCGCCGAAATCCAGCACGGCGATGCGGTCGCACAAACCCATCACCAGTTTCACGTCATGCTCGATCAGCAGCACGGTGAGCTTGAGTTCATCACGCAGGCGACGGATCAGACGCGTCAGCTCCTGGCGCTCGACGGGATTCATGCCGGCGGCGGGCTCGTCCAACGCCAGCGCCAGCGGATCGGTTGCGAGCGCCCGTGCGATCTCCAGGCGGCGTTGATCGCCGTAGGCAAGATTCTTCGCCAGCGTGCGGCGCAGCGTGCCGATGCCAACCAGTTCCAGCAGTTCGTCGGCGCGTGCCTTGATCGCGGCCTCTTCGACGCGCGTGCGCCGGCCGCGGAAGATCGCACCAATCACACCGGCCTGCGTGCGCACGTGCCGGCCGACCATGACATTTTCCAGCGCGGTCATGTTGGCGAACAGGCGGATATTCTGGAAGGTGCGCGCCAACCCCAGGCCCAGGACCTGATTGGGCTTCATACCGCGCAGAGACCGATCAGCGAATGTGATTGTGCCGTCGCTCGGCGTGTACAGACCGGTGAGCACATTGAACAGCGTGGTCTTGCCGGCGCCGTTGGGACCGATCAGACCGTAAATCTCGCCGCGCTCGACGGCCAGCGACACCCCATCGAGCGCGGTGATGCCGCCGAAGCGTTTGGCGATGTTATCGACGGTCAGTAGGGATGCGGGCATTTATTTCAAACCAGAAAATACGTTCATCGCCGCGCGTCATACACCGAAGCCTGTTCCTGCTCAGCAACACCCGTCTCCGCCGCCAATTCGCGGCGGCGCACGCCCGAGGGCAGCAGACCAGCCGGGCGATACAGCATGATCAGCAACAGCGCTATACCAAATAACAGCATGCGCAAATCCGATGGCTCGACCACGACACGGCCCAGCGTGGCGCGTTGCAGATCGCCGATGTAACGCAGCGCTTCGGGCAGCACGGTGAGCAACACCGCGCCGAAAATCACGCCGGGAATATTGCCCATGCCGCCGATGACGATCATGCACAGAATCATGATCGACTCCATGAGATTGAAACTCTCCGGACTGATAAAACCCTGAAAGCCGGCGAACAGCCCACCCGCCACGCCGCCGAAAGTCGCGCCCATGGCGAAGGCGAGCAGTTTGATATTGCGCGTGTTGATGCCGACGGCCTCGGCCGCGACTTCGTCTTCGCGGATCGCCACCCAGGCGCGGCCGATGCGCGAGTCCTGCAGGCGCAGCGAGATGAAGATCACGATCAGCGTCAGCAGCAGGAACAGGTAATAGTATTGATGGGCATCGCTGAAGGTGACGCCGAACAGGGTGTGGGTCTTGCCCAGCGAAAAACCGCCGAAGCTGATCGGATCGATGAGGTTGACGCCCTGCGGGCCGTTGGTGATGTTGGCCGGCGCGTCGAGGTTGTTGAGGAAGATGCGGATGATCTCACCGAAGCCGAGCGTGACAATGGCGAGGTAATCGCCGCGCAGACGCAGGGTCGGCGCGCCGAGCAGCACGCCAAACAGTCCCGCCGTCAGCGCGCCCAACGGCAACAGCAGCCAGAACGGCAGATGAATGCCGAAGTGCGGCGACGCGAGCAAGGCGTAGAGATACGCGCCAACAGCGTAGAAGGCGATGTAGCCGAGATCGAGCAGGCCGGCATAACCGACCACGATATTGAGACCGAGCGCGAGCATGATGTAGAGCAGCGTGTAATCGAGCACGCGCACCCAGGAGCGGCCCAGGCCGGCATCGGCGAGAAACGGCAACGCGGCCAGCAGCACGGCCAACAGCAGAAAACTTACCCAGGCATTGCGGCGGCTGGTGTTGAACAAGCCATTAAGCGCGTTCAACGACACGCTCCCCGAGCAGGCCGGACGGGCGCAGCACCAGCACCAATATCAGCACAAAGAATGCGAACACGTCCTGATAATTACTGCCGAGAAAGCCGCCGGTGAGATCGCCGATGTAACCGGCGCCCAGGCTTTCGATCACGCCCAGCAGCAGACCGCCGAGCATCGCGCCGGGAATGTTGCCGATGCCGCCGAGCACCGCCGCGGAGAAGGCCTTCAGGCCCAGCAGAAAACCCATGTAGTAATGCGCGAGGCCGTAGTAGGCGCTGACCATCACGCCCGCCACGGCGGCCAGCGCCGAGCCGATGATGAACGTGAGCGAGATGATGGTGTTGACGTTCACACCCATCAGCCCGGCGATCTGCGGCGCCTGCGCGGTGGCGCGCATGGCGCGGCCGAGGCGGGTTCTGCGCACCAGCAGCACGAGCGCGAACATCAGCACGGTGGAAACAACCAGTATCGCGATCTGCACATCGGAGATGGTCGCGCCGAGAATTTCATGGCGGCCCTGCGGGAGAATCGGCGGAAAGGAAATGTACTGCCGCCCCCAGATCAGCATAGCGACGTTCTGCAGCACGATGGACATGCCGATGGCAGTGATCAGCGGCGCCAGCCGCGGCGCCTTGCGCAGCGGGCGATAGGCGATGCGTTCGATGGCGAAGCCCAGCAGCATGCAGGCCGGGATGGCGGCGAGCAGGCCGAGGCCGACGATGACGATGCCGGGCAGATGTACGCCCGCGCCGACCAGTGCGCCGATCACCGCCAGCGCCACCATCGCACCCATCATGGTGATCTCGCCATGCGCGAAATTGATCAGCTCAAGGATACCGTACACCATGGTGTAGCCGAGCGCGACCAGCGCGTAGACGCTGCCCAGAACCAGGCCGTTGATGAGTTGCTGCGCGAAGATGTCCATCGATCAGATGCTTTGAACCACCGGGACGCTATGGACTCCAAGGATACAAGAGATGGGCGCGCGGTTGAAGAAATAGATCAGTCCGGGATTGCCGTGGTTAGTGACGGTCCATGGCACAACAAACGTCCACAATGGCAACATGCGAGCGGCGGCACCGGCCGGTGTGAACTTCCCTTGACTCGACAGTTTGCCAGTCCTGCATTCCGTACAAGGACGGAGCGCCCTGGCACACCCGAGGAATTATGGATGGACTTCGAGACCATTGGACCGATCGGCCGGATCGAAACCTTCGCGGCCGGCAATTCGATCCGGGAGCTCGCCCGATGGAACGTTTACTCATAAGTCAGAGATATTGTCTACAATTCGGGAACTATAATGTCATCACGTAAACCCCAATCGCTCATGAGAAAAGATGGAAGAACGCATGTGTCTAACGGCGCTCCCTGTACTACGCGCAGAATTGCCTCCTGTACTCCTTGCATGGTTTCGGCGTCACTGCCATCGTTCTTGCCGTCTTTACGATAGGGCACTACGAAACGAGGCGCCATGATGCCCGCAAGATGACTGGGCGCAGCTGGCGACCCCAATAATGGGCGCCGAACAGGCTTCCATTCCGACCGGACTGAGCGGCTGTTGGGCCAGGAATGGAAGCAACTTGGCGCGACCGAGATTTTTGCGGAACACCGTCTTGTCTCATGCATCCTTGTCGCATGCATCGAACCCACGCACACTAAAGCTATTCCTTGCCAAATCAATACCAATGGTAGTAACGTTCGTGATCACTCCCCCTCTCTTGATGATTGACTGCCAACACACCTAATCTGGTATATCCGATGCCGTAGGAGTAGAGGGAGTGCATATCATTCGTTGGGCGTCTCAAAGGTAGCGGCAGTGCGAATCTGGAGCTTGCATCCGAGGTACCTCGATGCCCGTGGGCTCGTTGCCTTGTGGCGTGAGGGGCTGCTTGCTCAGGCCGTACTCAGGGGGCAGACGAATGGATACACTCGTCACCCTCAACTGCTTCGGTTTCGGGAGCACACTTCCCCCGTTGGGTTGATTGCCGAGTACTTGCGAGGCGTTCACGCAGCGGCGATGATTCGCGGGTACCGTTTCGCGGCCGCGAAAATCAGTCGTGCCCGGGCACCCGGTTGCCTTGCTGTTGCGCGCGGCCAGCTCGAGTTCGAATGGCAGCACCTGATGGAGAAACTAAAGGTGCGCGATCCGCGGTGGCAAGCGCGGCTGGCAGCGGTCGAAACTCCTCAGCCGCACCCGCTGTTTCGGGTAGTGCGTGGCGACGTTGCGCCGTGGGAAAAGGGTACGTTGCCGCCCGATTTACGTTAGCGAGGATTCAAAGATCATGTACATACCCAGACAATTTGAAGAGCCGAGAGTAGACGTAATGCACGAACTTAAATATCGTGGGCCTCGAAATGGTCATTTCAAGATTGCTGGGCAAGTGGAAGGGAAGCCAAAACCAACCGCAACAGAATCAAGCGAGCGTAACGACAGAATTGAAAGCAAGTGGTCTACATGATTCGTCGGCAATGGCCGCGCTAGTAGAAGCAGCAATGAAAAATACCCGCTAACACCATCAATGTGGGCAGTGAACATCGACGCGCCATCTAAAATGAGTTCTATTTCATTTTCAGGAGAATGCAATGCGGCAATACATGATTGGAAAGTCCCTGCGGTTTTTCTTCCTCTTTGCGGGTTCCGTTATTTGGGCTGGCATATGGCTCACGGGATTTTCAGTGGTGCACTGGCTGCTGTATATTCCAGCCGTATTCTTTTACTTTGCCGCTATTACCGGCATTTGCCCGGGGCTGTTAATCTCCCGCATCGTGTTCGGAGAGGAGTCGAAGACTTGAGGATCGTGTACATTGAGAGACATAATATAACTCGGCGGGCGAGTTGTGCGCGTCACCCACGGGGTGCCCCTCAATTCGTTGGACCTCTTTGATCAAGAATCGAGAAGCATATGCCATCCAAAGAACATTGGGAACGAGTGTACGAAACGAAGCCGACTGATTCGGTCAGTTGGTTTCAAGCGCATGCGGGCCGCTCGTTGCGGCTTATCCAGCAAACCGGCGTTGCGTCGTCGGCCCCGATCATTGATGTCGGCGGTGGTGCGTCAACGCTTGTTGATGATCTGCTGGCCAATCGGTATTCGAATCTCACCGTCCTGGATCTTTCTTCCGCGGCGCTGGTCGCGGCCAAGAAGCGTCTGGGGGCCGAGCGTGGTGAGAGGGTGCAGTGGCTGGAGGCGAATATTACCGAGATCGAGTTCCCTGCGCATGCCTATGAGGTGTGGCACGACCGGGCGGTTTTTCACTTTCTCACTTCGCAAGAAGAGCGGCAAAAGTACGTGCGGACAGTGCTGAGGGCGGTCAAACCCGGCGGTCATGTCATCGTTGCCACCTTTGCCGAAGATGGCCCGAGCCAATGCAGTGGGCTGCCGGTGGTACGCTATCGCGCACATGATTTGCACGCTGAGTTTGGCGAGCCGTTCACCTTGGTGCATCACGAGAAAGAGGCGCACAGCACGCCATCCGGTAAGGTGCAGCAGTTTGTGTATTGCTATTGCCGGAAGCTCGCTTTGTGAGGCACCCACATTTCCATCAAGCGCACCGCCTACGGCCGCCGCTTAATGATAGGCGATAGCCCCCTAAGCGTAAGATTTCATCACGGTGCTGTTTAAGGGTTGGTTCTTGCTGATCTTGGGCGTCGGTTTGGTAAGGCACCTATACCACGAAAAGGTTTACGCGCGTATCATGGCAGGGTGTATCGGTACTTGACGTCTCATTCATGAACCCACTATTCCGCATCAAGCTTGCGTTTCTGGCCGCCGTGTTTTGCTGCTGTGCTTCAGCCGGCGCTGATCAAGCGGCCCAGCCCGCTGCGGGCGCGCCATCGCCTGTCGTTGTAAAGGTAGAGCGGGCAATAAAACATGGCGCAAAGGCCGCTGCGCATGGGGTCGAGCGAGGCGCACACGCTGCCGCCAACGGTGTTAGACGCGGTGTAAAGGCCGCCGCGAGAGGCATCGAGCACGGCGCAACGGCAACGGCCCACGCTGCCAAGACTGTCGCAAGGAAGGTGAGCGGATCGCCCGCGTCTTCCGCGGCGGCCAGCAACTGACTGGCTGTTTTATCCGTCTCCTGCGCCACCGGCTGGTTGGGTGACCCCCCCCTCCACACCCTTATCCTTAGACCCCTCGCCCGGCGGGACTATGGCGCCATCATGACGAGATCCAGCAGCAATCCAGTATCATAAAACTCCTCCGCATCCAGTGTGGCAGCGGGCGCTATTGGGTCGGTGGCGGGTTCGAACGAAAAATTTTTCTCCAGGGAAAAGCTGGCATCAATAATATCGAATCGGCAGTCGCGGCTTTTGTGGGAAATCCTTCAGACAGCACCGGCCCGAGGGATTGCGGACCGCACAATCGCAGGTCGCCTTACGAGTCTGCTCTATGACGAATGCCCGCGCCCGCGCGTACTCGTCATGATTCTGTATATCCGTGGCGCTGATATCAAAACAATAACAAAGCGTCTTGCCGGGAGCGCAGGATTTCTGGCCGACCTCGGTGCGCACATCGGTGCGCGTGAGCAGGCTTTGATCCGCGCCGAAGTACACCACGTCGCAAGCCGGATCGTCGCAAAAGTAATACGCCTGGCTGGGCAGTGAGCGCTGCCATGGCGTGCGCATATGATGCAGGACGGTGCGCCTGGCCACCATGG
>VFSW01011842.1_pt1 | contig 12224 bp, 8 predicted proteins | sample 5358111 | NCBI WGS metagenome assembly VFSW01 (sample SAMN11554181, study PRJNA540505) | mine drainage metagenome | isolation source: sediment from site ElyBrook_90M | place: USA: Ely Copper Mine, Vershire, VT | collected 2017
TCAGGGCGTAAATGGGGTTTTCCGAACCGAGGCTAGCCTTCTTGACAGCTCGAATAAGATACTCAAATCCTTCGGGGTAGTGGCTGACCGATGCGGCACAGGATTCCAGGCGCTCCTGTTGCTGGGTGGCTTCGCGCCGCCCGCAAGGCATAGAATCCTTGTTAGAGTTCGAGACGCATGGAAATTACCTGCAAACGCTGCCACCAGGCCATACTGGCTGAAAACTGCTACTGCCCAGCCTGCGGCCTTCCGCAACTGACCTATAGTGCGGACGACGGTGGCGCGCAACCCGCCTCTGAGCGATGGACTGCGGCGGTGCGCGATGCCAGTGTCGTGGATTGGAAGACCGCGATGCGCATGTCCCTTGCTCTGGCCGTGCCGGCCGGACTGTTGTCCAGTGCGATCTCGCCTCTGGGCGTGCTGGGACTTTTCTGGATGGCGGCTGCCGCAGCCTGGGCGGTGGTGCTCTATGTGCGCAGCCAGGGTTCAGCCTGGGTCACCATCGGCGCAGGCGCACGCATCGGGTTGGTCACAGGATTGATGGCGGGATGGCTGGCCTTCAGCATGAGTGGCGGCGCACTCTTCGTGAATCGTTTTGTGCTGCACCACGCGGCGCAAATCGATACGGACTGGAGCAGCCGGGTAGCGATGAGCCAGCAGATGGCCCAGGAATGGGCTTCCGGCATGGGGCCCTCGGAAATGGCGCAGGCGCAGGCCGTGCGTGCCCAGGTGCTGGCGTGGATGATGTCGCCCTGGGGCCATGCGGGCATCGAGGCCTTCAGTATTGCCTTCAACTCCATTTTTTTGCTTTTCTTTGCTGCCGGCGGCGGCGCTCTGGGTGCCCGCATTCTTGCCCGTACCAGGCGGCCCCAGACTTAGTGGTCGCACCGTGCGCGATGCGCGCCGGGCAAGGTCCTTCTTCGGCAATGGCCTTTTTCGCCGGATACTTGCCCCAAAGAGCCAAGCCTCGTATCATCCGGCGAGAGAGCATACATGAGTGAAGCGCAAAATAAACCCGTCCTGCGCGTCAAGGGCAGGCTGATGTCGGCCTCTGAGATCGAGCGCACCCTGGTGCGCCTGGCCCACGAAATCATTGAGAAGAGCAACGGCAGCGAGAATCTGGCGCTGGTCGGAATCAAGCGCCGGGGCGTTCCCTTGGCCGAGCGGCTCGGCAAGCTGATCTCCACCATCGAAAAACATCCCGTGGATACCGGAGTGCTCGATATTCAGTTCTATCGCGACGACCTTTCTACCGCAGACGTGCGTCCGGTGGTCACGCCCGGATCCATCGGCTTCGACGTCGAGGGACGCGACGTGATCCTCTGCGACGATGTGCTGTACACCGGCCGCACCATCCGTGCCGCGCTCGATGCCCTGTTTGATCACGGCCGCCCGCGCCGCGTACAACTGGCCGTGCTCATTGACCGCGGCCACCGCGAGCTTCCCATCGAGGCCACCTATGTGGGCAGGCATGTGCCCACCAGCAGTCGAGAAATTATCGAAGTGAAGTTCCACGAGGTCGACAACGACGAGCAGGTGCTGCTGGTCGAGCGGGTGGAGTAGGCCTTTCGCATAGCCGCCGGCGCGCATCCCCGCACGCTAATCGCCAGGACCTCCGGGCTCCCGGCAACCACTGTGAACCGGCCCGGAGCCCGGTGCTTCGGTGTGAATCCGCATGAATGTAACCGAAACTCCTCTTCGCCGCCAGCTTCACTCGCCTCCACTCGCAGCTTCAGCGTTTCCCTATCATCCGGGCTCGCTGCTCTCCGTGCAGGATCTGAGCCTGGAGGCGGTCAGTAAGTTGCTCTCCCGGGCGACAGTGCTCGAAAATTCTGACCCACTTGTGCGCGACCGAATCCTGGCCAAGCGTCGTGTCGCGCTCCTCTTTTACGAGTCCTCCACCCGCACCCGTACCAGCTTTGAGCTGGCCGCCAAAGCTCTCGGCGCGGATACCACCCTTGTCTCCAGCCTCTCGTCGAGCATTGAGAAGGGCGAGACGCTGAAGGACACCGGCCTCACCCTGCGCGCCCTGGGCGCAGAAGCCATCATCCTGCGCCATAACTCCTCCGGCGCGCCGTGGCTGCTGGAAGAGCACACGCGCCTGCCCGTGCTCAACGCCGGGGACGGCATGCACGAGCATCCCACCCAGGCGCTGCTCGACTTGCGCACGATTCTGCAACACCTTCGCCCCGGCGTGGAGACCGTGGCTGCCGACACGCTGGCCGGCGTCACCGTCACCATCGTGGGAGACATTCTCCACAGCCGCGTCGCCCGCTCAAACATGCTGCTGCTCCCCCGGCTGGGCGCGCAGGTCGTGCTCTGCGGTCCGGTGCCGCTGCTGCCGGAGCTGGCAGCCGGCGCGGGTCCGGGCATCGCCATCGAAAGAGACTTTGAGGCTGCGCTCCAACGCTCGCAGGTCGTCATGATGCTGCGCATCCAGGCCGAACGGCTCGCCGGTTTGCAGTTGGACCTGGAAGAGTACAAAACCGGCTACCAACTGACCGGCCAGCGACTGGCCGCGCTTGCGCCCGCAGCGCTGGTCATGCATCCGGGACCCATTATTCGCGGCCTCGAACTCACCGCCGGCGTCGCCGATGGCCCGCAGTCGGCCATCCTTGAACAGGTGCGCAACGGCGTTGCCATCCGCATGGCGGTGGTGGAGCGGGCGCTTACTGCGAACGGAGACCGCGCATGACCGCTCTTGTAATTCGTAACGGCCACCTGATTGACCCGGCCGCCGGTGTCGACGGGCCCAAAGACATTCTGCTCCAGGACGGCAAGGTCGCAGAGATTGCCTCCCCCGGCAAGCTCAAAGCCGCCAACGGCGCGCAGGTGCTGGACGCGGCGGGCCTTACGGTCGCCCCCGGGCTCGTCGATATTCATGTCCATCTGCGCGAACCCGGCCAGGGCTACAAGGAGACCATCGCCACCGGCACTGCGGCAGCCGCGGCGGGCGGATTCACCTCCGTGGCTGCCATGCCCAACACCATCCCGGTGAACGACTCGCCGGAGGTCACTCGCTGGATGCTCGCGCCCGAGCGCAACGCGGCCATTCGCGTCTTTCCCATCGGCGCCGCCACCCGTGGCTCCAAGGGTGAAGCCATCAACGACTTTGCCGCCCTCAAGTCTGCAGGTGCCGTGGCCGTGACCGATGACGGCCACCCCATCCTCAAAGACGGCATCATGCGCGAGACTCTCGCGGCCGCCGCGCGCGTGGGACTCAGCGTCATCCAGCACGCCGAGGACACGCGGCTCACCCAGGGCTGCTCCATGAATGCCGGACCTGCGGCCTTCAGGCTGGGCCTGCGCGGCATGCCGCCCGAGGCTGAGTCCGGCCTGGTTGAACGCGATATTCGCCTTGTCAGCGAGTTGCGCGACTCGCGCGTCCATCTCCATGTGGCGCATACCTCCACCGCTGCCGCGGTGGCTGCCGTCCGCCAGGCTCGCCGCAATGGCCTGCGCGTGACCTGCGAGGTGGCCCCCCATCACTTCCTGCTGACTGAAGAGCATGTGGGCCTCTATTCGACCCATGCCAAGATGAACCCGCCGCTGCGCTCGGCCGCGGATCGCGACGCCATGATCGAGGCCATCCTGGACGGCGTGGTCGACGCCATCGCCACCGACCACGCACCCCACGCCACGCACGAGAAGGAAGTGGAGTTCGAGAGCGCACCCAACGGCATCACCGGCCTGGAAACCGCACTGGGCCTCTGCGTGCGTTGGCTGCACGGTGAGTGGAAGCTGCCCCTGGGCCGGGTGCTGAGCCTCCTCAGCGCACAGCCCGCGGCGCTGCTCGGCCTCAAAGGCCGCGGCACGCTCACCGTGGGTAGCTTTGCTGACGTAGTCGTCTTTAATCCCAGGGCTGAGTGGACCTACCGCGCGATTGACACTCGATCCAAGTCGCGCAATACGCCCTTCGACGGCTGGACCCTGCAGGGCAAAGTCCGCTGGACCATCAGCGAAGGACGGATCGTCTACACAAACATGTGACTTGGAAAGCGAACGGCTTGTCTGCTGCCGGAACAAAATGCACCCCGCAAGCAGCTGCAAAAGGCGCACGCCCGCATCGCAGGTGGCCAGAACCAGCCGCCCGAGCAACGCCCGCGCGTCTTTCCCACATGTTGCTTGCAGTTCGTAGCCGGCAGCGCACTCTGCTTCTCAATCTTCGCTTTCAGAGCTGCATTCTTTTTTGCGAGCCTTGTAATGCGATCGGCGTCTTATCCGGCAAGGGCAATGCAACAGGTCAGAAAACCGATGACGTCACATTGATCCATTGGAATTGCCAGAGGATAACGATCCTTGCAATTCCCCGCCGGTGCGTTCGTTAAGTGGTCGGTCTGCAAGCGGATAATAACGCTGGTCCGGCGCAGCTGCAGATTACTTGATGGCTGTCCGAACTTCCTTGCCTTCATAGCGTATTTCCGCGTTGGCCATGCCGGATGCCTCCACGCCGACGCCGTGTGCGCTGCCGACCAGCACGACGCGGAATTTGCGGTGTTCGATCATTCCGGTATACGAGCCTTGCCGCGTGCCGATTGTGAGCACCGAACTGCCATCATCCCAGCGGAGGGGAATCACCGAATGCTGGCCCTTTTCGTACGCGTAGCCGTCGCCGGCATCTTCATAGAGGTCGAATTTGCCATCGGCGCCGCGATAGATGCGGAGCTCGATGGGCCCCGCCGGATCTTGCGTGGCGTACTCGATTTGCGGACCCATCGGAAGGATAGAACCCGCGCGCACGAAGAGCGGCATACGATCAAGAGGCGCATCGGCTTCGATCTCATGGCCCCCCGTGTGCGATTCGCCGGTCCAGAAGTCGTACCACGTCGCAGCTGCCGGTAAGTAGACACTGCGCTTCGTGGCGTCGGCTTTCAGCACCGGGTTGACCAGGATGGCCGGGCCAAACATGAATTGATCGCCGAGGTTCCATGTCTTCGGATCCGTACGCCAGTCCATGACGAGCGGGCGCTGGATCGTGTAGTCCTCGCTCGTGACCTTCCAGGCCAGGGAATAGATATACGGCATCAGCCGGTAGCGGAGCCTGTCGTAGCTCACCAGGATGGGCTCGACTTTGTCAAAGCTCCACAGCTCGTTATGCGGCCGGTGGCCATGGGTGCGGAAGATGGGACAGAACGTGCCGTACTCGAACCAGCGCGCGTAGAGCTCCTGGAACGCGGGATCGGCAAGAGGGTCGTCTTGGGGCGGCCAGTATCCGCCAATGTCGGTGGTCCAATATGGAGATCCAGATAGCGCGAAATTGAGACCGGCCGGGACCTGGTGGGTCAAGCCCCAGTAGGTGCCGTAGACGTCTCCCGACCAGACGGTGGCGCCTACGCGCTGCTGGCCGAGGAACGCCGAGCGCGTGAGCAGAAAGACGCGCTTGCCAGGGTCCTGCGCCTTCCAGTGATCCTGCACTCCGAGGGTGTGTACGAGCGGGAAAACGTTCGTGAATTCGGCGCCGTTGCCGATCGCGAGCTGGCGGCTGCTGAGGATGGCGTCACCCATGTGCGGCCAGTATTCTTCGGGCTCGGCGCTATCCAGCCAGAATGCGTCCCATCCCTGTGCCAGCAGCTTGCCGGGCAGGTGTTCCCAGTAGAGGTCGCGCGCCTCGGGGCTGGTAGCGTCGTAGACGTGCGCGCCAGGCACCAGCTCGTGCTTTGCATCGAGAGTCTTATAGGTCTCGGACTCGGGATCCAGCAGGCCCCAGACTGAGATCATGGCGTGCACGTTTTCTTTGTGCAGGGCCTCCAGATCCTGCGCTACGTCGTGATAGTTGGTATTGAAGATCGGATCGCCCTCCGTCTTCCACCAGAACCAGTCCTGCACCATGGCATCGAGCGGGATATGTTCCTGGCGATAGCGTTGTGCGATCGCGCGAATCTCGTCGAGCGATACGTAGCGATCCTTCGATTGAAAGAAGCCATAGGCCCACTTCGGCAGCAAGGGTGTGTGGCCGGTCATGGTGCGGTACTCACGCAGAACGGCGTCGATCTCCGGACCATAGAGGAAGTAGTAATCGATCGACTTGCCGGCGATGGAAGTCAGCTTCATCTCCAGCGGAAAGCGATTGTCGAAGTAGGTGAGCGCGGCCGTGTTCCACATCAGCCCGTAGCCTTTGCTTGAAATCAACAGAGGGATTGCGACATCGGTGTTGTCTTGACCCAGCTCAACCGTGGCTCCCCGATAGTTGAACATCCCGTTCTGATGCTGGCCCAGGCCGTAGAGTGCTTCCGTGATCGATGGAGAAAAGCGGTCCGTGACACGGTAGGTGTGATCGCCATTCAACTCGACCGGCTCGTAGGTGCGCGGCATGCTGGAGCCCTCGTTCAGCAGCGATGGTCCATCGGCCGCGCGAAAAGAAAGATTGCCGCGCTCGAGGTTGAGGCTGACTTCCAGCTTCGCGGTACGGATCACGGCGGATTTCGCGTCCTGTGCGAATGTGAATGGCGCCCCGGCGCAGGATTGCTGTGCATCGAGCATCCAGGGACGGGAGCGCCTTTGTGCATCCGATGGATCCGGACTCGCGATAATATGGATCACTGCGTCGCTACATACCGTCACCTCAAGGACTTCTTCGCCGGCGGTCGCATGCATTCCGCGATCTGTCCTTTGCGCTATGGACGGTTCGAGCCCCGGCATCTTCTGGCCAGGCATCTGCGCTGGAATGCTCACAGTGCCTGAGAGGATGAGCAGCATCGGAATAGCTCGCATCAAATCAGGCCTCACAGAATGCGGCGCCCACGGCGCGGCGATTCGGAACTTCATTGGAATGCACCTCTCTCTTCCCAATAGATTGCAATCTGCTGAGGTAAACAGTGCGCACGAGCCTCTACGCTTCAGGTTCGCTGTTTAGACTTCCCGGTCTGCCAGTAGATTGAGTAACGTTGATCGCGAACCTCGTACATGGGAAGGACATTGTATTTTGTGCCTTCGCCCGCGGCCGTGAAACGCAGGTCCGAGGAGGATTCAACCTGAATCCATTGCTTCGCCTCTGCATCGACTGGAGACGCAACCTTGGGCAACGGAGACGCTGGGGGCAGAGCTTTGGGTACCGTGTCTCCGCTGTGAATGACTCTGTATGCCTGGTCACTTGGAGCTGCCCCCAAATCGGCAGCGAGCACGAGCGGTCCGTAGAGTGCTGCAGTGATGGAATCATCGCCGGGCAACGGCTCCTCACGAAGCTCCATCGGCAGCGCGATGGCAATCGTGTCCCCGTCCTGCCACGTCCTGTGGATGGCCAGGTAGGATCCGGGATCGGCTATCTCTTCAATCTGGCGGCCGTTGATCTTTACCCGCGCATTGCCGGTTGTCCATCCGGGAATGCGCACGTGGATGATGCGCGCGGCAGGTCGCGTGGACTTGATCCTGAGCGTCGTGCCCTGCTCCCGCGGGAATTGCGTAGTCTGCTCGAGAACAAAGCCTTCGTCCTTCCAATCAAGTGTGGAAGCGATGAACTGATTGACATAGAGATCGCTTCCGCGGCGGAAATATATCGTATCCGCAAGTTTGGCAAACTCCTCCGCGCCGGTACCCGTGCAGCACCAGAATGACTCCTCGGGCGAGTTGTAGGCGCGCCAGTAGCCGGCGGCGAGTGGAAAGAAGTATTGCTTGAGACCGTCGGAGTTCTGCGTGCCAAGCCGGCAGTTGAAGAGGGCTCGCTCGTAGGCATCCATCCAGCGGGCATCGCCTGACCAACCAAAGACCAGCCGCTCCAGCTTCATCAGGTTGTAGGCAACGCAGCACTCGGCGTTGGTCCATCCAAGCGTGCCTTGCAGCTGGCCGGGAGCGGTGCGCCAATGCTCGTCCAGGCTGCTGTTGCCGATCACGTAGTTGCGCGCGACGAGAACTTCTTCGAGGAAGTACTCGGCAATCTGACGGTAGCGCCGGTCACCAGTCACCTCGTACATGCGTGCCGCACCGATGATCTTGGGAACATGAGTATTGGCGTGAAGACCCTGCAGTTCGTCCCGGCGCGCCGCCAGGGGATCGAGGAAGCTGGGCTGCTCGAAGAGGTGTGCGGTGTCAATGTACTGCTGCTTGTTTGTGATGGCGGAGAGGTTGACGAGCACTTCATTCATGCCGCCATACTCGGTGCGCAGCATGCGCATGCGCTGGTCAGTGCTGATGCCCGTCCAATACTCGCCCGCCCACTGAGCCATGCCTTCGGCCACCTGAAGCGCGTCGGTGTTGCCGGTCAGGGTGTACATGTCGAGCAGTCCGGCCATGATCTTGTGGTACGTGTAGAAGGGTGCCCAAACCGGCTTGCCCTCGGCGAGGCGCTCGAAGAGTTCAGTGGGGTAGGCGCTTAGATAGCGCGTTCCCATCTTCTTCTGGCACTGCGCCAGCCCGGCGACAAGATCGTTGCCGCGGCTTTGCAGCACGGAGTTGCCCGAACCTGCCGAGGAAAGCGCAACCGCGGAGAGAAAATGTCCTCCTGCAAAGTGACCGCGCAGCTCGCAGGTGGGATCTTCCCAACCTTTATAGGGAGTGGCGTTGGAGGAGATGCCTGCGGTAACCCGAAAGCTGTGGAGGAGGCGGTCGACCGGGAGCGAGTCGAGATAACGCGCGTTGATCTCTTCCTGATCGCGAAAGATGCCGGGCGACAAACGAACGGAACTGAGAGGAAAAGGTTCGAGCTTTCCTGAAGGATGTCCGGAATCTTCTGCGGTTAAGACACGTGCAGCTGCCGACGAGCCAACGATCCAGAGACTGGCGCCGGCAGACGTCTTCAGGAAATTGCGACGCGATCGATCCATCATGGCGGTACTCCTGTACATTCCGATTATTGACAGCCTTCATTGAAACAGAGGTTCTTGCTGAAGAACGGCAGCACATGGTTCTGGAAGCGGTCAGCGACGGCGCTGGTGTGCGTGCCCGGATAGATCTCAAACCCATTCGCGATGCCGTAGCTGTCGAGGATGCTGTGGAGCTTCCCGGCGTCGATGCGCAGGCCATCCTGATCCCCCACGTCCATAGCGATTGCGCGGTACTGCTTCAGATTCCCAATGTATTGATCGACGAAGGCCAGCGGCGCGTTCGCGGCGTATTTTGCCTGGATCTCCGGCACCGGAATCCCGTCCTTTGTGGGCAGGTCGAAATACAGAGGCGGGTTCTTCGGATCGGGCGCCCATGCCGCCGCCGTTGCATACTGGGCGGCAGCGAAGCCGGGCGACTCTGCCGCCAGATCGGCGGGGGACTTGGCCGCCGCAACCTTCTTCTCGCCGGCAATCGCCCGCTCCTTCATTTGATCGGCGGGGCCTGGTCCGCCGCCAGCCATCGGAGACATGCAGCACGGGCTCATGATGTAGAGTGCGCCGAAAACATCGGAATGCTTCATGCCGATGCGGGACGCACCATAGCCGCCCATCGAGTGGCCCACAAGCCCTCGGCTCTTGCGCTCGGGGAGCGTGCGGTAATGCGCATCAATGTAGGCCACAACGTCACGAGTGATGTAATTCTCGAAGTCGCCCGTGGTTACTGAACTGGAGTACATCGAGCCGTTATAGATCGTCTTGGAATCGGGTAGGACAACGATCAGCTCCCGCGATCCCTGCGCGAACGCACCTTCGATGGTTTGCGGAACGTGGATTTCGTGTGTCCACTGCTCGGCGCCAATGGAATAACCGTGCAACGCGTAGACGACGGGGTAGCGGCGCTTCTTGTCTTTCTGGTAGCTGGGCGGCAGAAAGACGATTACGTCGCGATCGACGGCGTCGCCTTCAAGATTGCCTTCGAGTGCCGCCCCGTGGATCTTGATGTGCTCAACCGTGACCGGCTTTGCGCCGGGGACGGCCTCGGGAACGTTCGTCTGCACCTGGGCCGTGAGCCATGACCCGGATGCGACTGCCAATGAGATTGCGCACGCAAAGAACAGCTTCTTTGATTTCATCTGGAACCTCTCTCGAAAATACCTGGGCTACTGCACCGGGTAGGAATAGATGTTCACGCTAAACGGGCGCACGGTGATGGTGCCAGGCAGTGGGCCGAGCGCCTGTTCTTCCACCTGAACTTCGGGCTTCTTATCCACCTGAACTGTCGCGTCAATGGAGTCCGGAGCCATGCGATAAAGTTGTCCCGAACTTGCGAGCTTCGCTCCGTTGATGGTGAGTTGAATGTTCTGCTCGGAGCCCGATGGATTGAGCACGGCGATGGCGAGTGTTTTGCGGTCTGCGCTCAAGGCAGCGCTCACATCCAGCGGATACGTTGGGCTGCCGGGGTTCACCGCGGGCTGGTCGCCTCCGGCCGGGAACGTCGGCTTCGGCTGCGGTGAATCTCCCGTTACCTCTACCGGGATGGTGCCGAAGTGATCGCGGTACATCTTGAACAGCATTCCCGTGGGGTTGAGTACGGCTTCCGTGCGGTTCTCGCTCATCATCGAGGTCGCAAACGTGAATGCGCCCATCTGGAATACCTCGGAGTGGCGAAACATCTCGTGGAAGGCCCATGCGTACGCGGGAACGGTCTTGTAAGAGTTGGGTCCTCCACCAAAGTATGCCCACTCATCGATCGCTATCGGAACGGGCTTGGCGCGGAGTGCGGGAATGCGCTTCAGGTACTCCTGGTAGTGTTCGTATTTGGCGCGGACCTGAACGGCCGGCGCGCGTTCCCACTCAATCAGCGAAAGAGGAGGATCGATAGGCACCTTCTTCTGCAGTTTCATGTCGGTGTGCTGGGTGCCGGATGCGTAGTAGTGCTCGCTGACCATGTCGATGTTGTCCAGACAGTTGAGGAGCATCTGCCCCGTCCAGTCCGCCGCGGAAAGATAGTCGGGAACGTACTGGCCGTTGATGCGCCTCGCCTGGTCGGCTCCTTCCATCACGTCGGGCATCGCTCCGCCTGCGATGAGTTTGATAGAAGGATCCACCTTACGCATCTCCTTGGCGAAAAGGTTGTGCTTCAACTCGAATTGCGGAAGCGACATGGCGCCCATCTGGTAGTCGCCCCAGGGCTCGTTGCCGATGCCCCAGAACTTGACGCGATAAGGCTCGGGATGGCCGTTCTCGGCGCGCCATTTGCCCATCGGCGTGGTGACGGCCCCGTTGGTGTATTCCACCAGCTCGCGCGCGGACCATGCGTCGCCGAAACCAGCATTGACCGTGATGTAAGGATCGACGCCGAGAAGACGGCAGAGCGTGAGAAACTCATCGGTGCCTACGTCGTTCGGCTGCACCGCGTGCCAGACGGGATCGAAGATGGGAGGACGCTTATCGATCTCGCCCACGCCATAGCGCCACTCATACGAGGAAACGAAGTTGCCGCCGGGAAAACGCAGGACTCCAAAACGCAACTGCTTCAGCGCGGAGATAACCTCGGGGCGAAATCCCTCAATGTTGTCCGCGGGCATCAGCGAGACCGCGCCCACGTGAAACGAGCCGGCGCCTGTGCCGATAATCTCGAGAGTTGCGTTATCGCTATCGGCAGCGGCGGTGTAGCGCAGCGGGAACTTGCGATATGCCGTCCCGAGCGTATGGACGATGATCGACTGACGATCCGTGGGTTCCTTGCCCCAGATGAGCGTGACCTTGATCACCGCGCCGGGAGCCCCGGCCAGCACGATGCGTCCCGCGTAGGCCTTGCCTTTGCGAACCGCAATCCCGGACTGACTGAAGCCGTGGGCCTCTTTCGCATCCAGCTTCACCAGCGGCGATTGATCTCCCGTATAGGGCGCTTTGGTGTCCATGGTAACAACGTTGTCGCCACCGATCGGAGCCCACCAGCGCGTAGGAGTCCGGCGAAAGCGCGGATTCCCCGCCGCGTTGCCCATGACCGGCGGTGGCGTGGGAGCGCTCGTTGCAACCGGGTAGAAGAACTTGCGATCGACGAGCATCTCAGCCCACACACCGGTGTTCACGATATCCCCGCCGTGTTCGAGAAATTGGCCGTATAAATACTTCGAGATGGGCGCACCGGTCTTTGTGGTGTCGATCGCGGCTTTGATCGTGCGTGCCTGGGATAGCACATCGGTCGGTAATGCCAGCAGAGAAACAATAAGTAATCCAGGAATGAACGAGAATGTCTTCGGGGCCGCGATCCATTTGAGCGGGTGCATGGTTGGTCTTCTCCGGATAAAGCGCTAGATAGTGCCGGCCTGCGATAAGCGCAGCCAGCCACGTCTTCCGTTTATAGTGAGGGCGTCAGATCGTCTATCGCCCTGAATCAAACTGCATACTCGCGGCTACTGCTCGATCGAAACAACAGTGACTGATCTCGGTCCCACTGTCATG
>VFSW01011843.1_pt1 | contig 12224 bp, 8 predicted proteins | sample 5358111 | NCBI WGS metagenome assembly VFSW01 (sample SAMN11554181, study PRJNA540505) | mine drainage metagenome | isolation source: sediment from site ElyBrook_90M | place: USA: Ely Copper Mine, Vershire, VT | collected 2017
GAGCAGGCGCGGGTTCCACTGCTGCAGCAGCGCGCGGGTGATCCCCCGGTCGGCCAGCCGCGCGAGCCCCTCGTCCTCTATCAGGAAGGACGCGGCCGCGGCGCTGCGCGCATCCAGTGATTGCTCGAGGCGGGTGGCGCCCAGTGACTCGAGGTACCGCGCGAGCGGTCGGCGGCCCATGTCCCCGAGTGCCATGAAGGCGTGCCCCGCCAGCGGCATCATTGGTGCAGCCCGTCCAGGAAGGCTTGAATGTCCTGCGCCGCGCCGTCCGCGAAATTCCAGTCGGCGGCGCTCAGGGCCACGAAGGGAATGCCCGCGTATGCAAGCGCCCGGCGAAGGCGCGGCCGCTGCCCGGCGAGCGCCTCATCCTCGCGCGTCAGCCACAGTACCGCCGCGTCGGCCTGTGTCTCGCGCAGCAGTGCCTGCAGCCGCTCACCCGGGATCGCCAGGTCGCGGGCCAGGAAGGTGTGGCGCAGCCAGCTTTGGGCGATGGCCTGCACGGGATCCGCATCGCAGTTCTCCACGACACCGCCCAGCCGGTCGAGGTTGCGGTCGCAGAACTCCGCCGCGACCTGCCAGCCGCGCGCCTCGATGAGCTCATGGATACGCTCATCCGGCGGCGAACTGCCCGCCAGGACCACCCGGCGCCGGCCGCTCGCGGGGGCCTGCCGTCCGAGTGCGGCCACGACCGGCCCCACATCCCCGAACAGGCTGGCCCTGACGAGCTTCTCGTACAGGCTGCCCGGCGCGCGCCGCGCTCGGCGCAATCCGCTGAAGGCCTCCCGCAGGGCATTCGCCCGCTGGATGCCTGCCCGGAGCGACTCATCCGTGAGCTGCAGTCGCCGCGCCAGCCGGCGCAGGGCCTCGGCCGTGTAGCGATGGCTCGACGGACGATCGATCCGGGCGATGTCGAAAATGAGCGGCGTCGGTCCGGACAGCTTCCCGCGGCGCTGCAGTTCGCACACGTAGTAGTAGAGACGCTGGGAAACATCCTCGCCGCGGGTGAACACCACCTCGGCAAAACAATCGAAGCGGCCCAGCGCCCAGTCCTCGAGCATGGAGCGTGCCCAGGGAGGAAAACTGCTCTCGAGCCACGCGTCCGCGCGCGGTGTGTCCTGGGTGACCCGCCACGGCAGGTGCGCGCTCCCGCGGGCGGCGGCCAGCAGCAGGTCAGGCGGTATGTCCAGGCCCACGTACCCCAGGGCGCCACCGGCGGACACGGCGTGGAGCGGCGTGCGCAACAGCGCGTTCAGTGACTCGTCGATGGCTTGCATGGTGCTTCGGCCGCCAGTATCACCCACCGTGAATTAGTTGACAAGTTCACCTATTGCTCGCGCAACGCTGCAGCGCTGGCGGAGCCGCCCGCAGCCTGGCGCCGGACGTACTGCCGCAGCCACAGCAGCAGCGCGATGACCCCGAACGTCGTGAGCATGATGACGTGCCAGCCCAGATCGAAGCCGCCGGAATAATCGCGCATCCAGCCCAGGGCCTGGGGGCCGAGATAGCCGAACAGACCGCTGCCCAGACCGACGATCCCCATGATCGGCCCGGTGTCGCGACCGCGCAGCAAGCCGGCGGCCGTGGGATAGACCTGGTTCGCGCTGGCATGGCCCAGGCTCACCAGCGCCGCGGTGGCGCAGGCGAACAGGTAGATGTTGGTCGAGGACATCAGCGCACAGGCGGGCAACATGAGCGCGCACAGTCCCGCAAGGACCCACCAGCGGTCGAACCGGTCCGCGAGATAGCCGGAGACGGGATTCACCACGATCGCGAGGCCATAGGCGATGGCAATGATCGCCGAGGCCTGCGCGGGACTGCCGTGGAGCTGGCCGCGCACCACCGCCGGCACGAAGAAGGTCGCGGCAAAGCCGGCGGCATTGGCCAGTCCGAGCAGCGGGATGACCCACACGATGGGGACCTTGAACGCCGCAAAGGGGCTGCGCTGGGGCCGCGCCGCAGCGGCGGTGGGCCCGGCTGCGCCCCCGCTGCGGTAGCCGCGCGCCATGACGGCGGCCCCTGCCAGGGTCATCAGGCCGAAGCCCATCATGCTCAGGCGCCACCCCAGCAGTGCCTGCATGGCATTGGAGAACCCGGAGCCCAGGACGGTGGCCAGCGCGGTCAGGGCCCCCAGCAGTCCCATGGCGTTCCCGCGCCAACGCGTGGGTACGGTGATCGACACCGCCGTGACCACACAGATGAAGGCGAGCCGATAGCCGATGAGCCACACGGTGCGCGCCGCAAGGCCCTGCAGGTAATTCTGAGCCAGCCCCACCACCAGCAGGCCCACCGTCGCCAGCAGCAGGCCCCCGACCAGAATCGGCTTTTCTCCGAAACGTTTGGCGAGGATGCCCGCCGGCACGCTCATGAGCAGCGCCACCAGGCCGTACAACCCGGTGAACGTCCCCATTTGCGTGTAGCTCATGCGCCACGCGTCCTTCATGTAGGGGATCAGGGGCGAGAAGCCGAGACTCGACGCCTGGATGGCCATCATGGCAAGCACCGTCACCACGTACGAGCGGACCCAGCCGGGCCGGCCGACCTGGTCGGCATGCTCATCGCTTACGTGCATGGTCCCCCCTAACGCCGCACGGGCTTTATGGCTTGCGCTCCCGGATGACGCCCTGCGCGATGAGCGCTTCGATCTCGCCTGCCGAATAGCCCAATGAGTCCAGTATTTCGCGGCTGTGCTGGCCGACTTCGGCGACCTGCGGCGGCGCCTGCGGACCGTCCTTGGCAAACACGAAGCCGGCGTTCAGATACTCTGCCGTCACTGTTCTGCCGTCCCGCAGATTGACAGCCACTTTCTGCACCAGATTTCGGTCCGAGCCGCGCGCCGCGTCGCAGGCGCTCGCCACGTCCCGGATCAACCCGCAGGGGGCGCCGACGCTGTTGAGGAGCCGCTCCCACTCCAGTCCGTCCGGCGACGCGAAGATCGGCAGCAGGGCCTCGCGCAGCGCCTGCGCGTGCTGCGGCCTGGCGCGCTCGAGCGTCGTGGCGAAGCGCGGGTCCGCGATCCATTCGGGGTGGCCGATGGCGCGGCACAGGGCACTGAACTGATTGTCCTGGACCACACCCAGGGAAATGCCGGTGCCGTCGCGGGCGGTAAAGACCGCGGCCGTCGGCGAGCCGCTGTACCCGACGTTGCCGGTCCTCGGCAGCATCTGCCCGGTGACCAGATACGGTGTCGCCAGCGAAGTGAGCATCACCAGCGAGGCATCGAGCATCGCCACGTCGATGTACTGTCCTTCCCCGAAGCGCTCCCGTTGCAGCAGCGCCGCCAGCACCGCCAGCGCCGCCAGCGTCCCGGTGTAGGTGTCCACGACCGGCCAGCCCACGCGCGCCGGGGGATCCCCCTCCTCGCCGCTCGCCGCCATCATGCCGCTGGTGGCCTGCACGATGTTGTCGATCGCCGGATAGTCGCGCTGGGGTCCGGACTGGCCGTAGCCTGAGATGCAGCAGTACACGAGCGCCGCGCGCAACTGCCGGCAGGCCTCGTAACCCAGGCCCAGCCGCTGCATCACCCCGGGACGGAAGTTCTCCCGCACCACATCACAGCTGGACACCAGGCGCCGCGCCACCTGCGCGCCGCGCGGGTCCTTGAGGTCGATGGCGATGGAGCGCTTGCCGACGTTGGCGGCAACGAAGGCGGGGGCCATCCCATCCCACTCGCGAAACGGGCCGTACTGGCGCCTGGGGTCCCCGCGCAGGGCCTCCCCCTCGAGGACCTCGGCACCCAGGAGCCGCCGAAAGTGCGAGCAGAAGGGGCCGGCCATGACGTGGCTGAAGGCGGCGACCCGGTATCCGGCGAGGGGCTGCGGCACGCGCGGACTACCCGGCCCGGTCCGGGAAGATGCGGGCCGCCGCAGAGCGCGGCAGCAGACAACGGCTGTGGCAATGGTTCATCTTGTTCGGTTCCCGCCCTGTTCCAATAGGTTACATGATCAACTAATATTGCGCATGTCTGATTGCCCCGTGCGCACCGTCAACGCGGCGCGGCCACATGTCGGACCGGGGGAGGATCGGCCTATGCGCAGGTATTGTATTTCGGGGACCGCGTTGCTGCTGGGCCTGATGGCAGCAGCCTCCGGCCACGCACAGGATTCGGCCTTCGGGCACTATCGGCCGGCGGCGGCATTCACGGCGCATGTCAGCTCGACGCTGTACCTGCCGATGCGCGATGGCGTGCGCCTCGCGATGCGCATCACACGACCGGCCCGCAACGGGCAGCCCGCACCCGGCCCGTTTCCGGTGATCTGGCAGCACACGCTGTCGGTGACCGAGCCGCCCGACAGCACGCTGCTGCCACCTGAGGCGGGACTGAGCCATCTGCCCGGCCTGGTGGCCTACGGCTACGTCGTGGTGCAGGTGGCGCGGCGTGGCAACGGGCAGTCCTTCGGCAGCCGCCGCGGCTACAACGATGAGACCGAGACGGATGATGCCTACGAGGTGACGGAGTGGCTGGCGCGGCAACCCTGGTCGACGGGAGATGTCGGCATCTACGGATGCTCGAATACCGGCGATGCCGCCATGCATGCACTCAGTGGGCGACCTCCGCACCTGAAGGCAGTGTTCGCCGGCTGCTTCTCGTGGAGCAAGTACGATGCCATGCGTCGCGGTGGCATATTCGCGCAATGGGGCACGGGGCCGCAGCGCACGTTGGCCGAGGACCTGTCCGTGGAACCCGTCGACGGCGATGCGGACAAGACGCTGCTCACGCAGGCCGCGCAGGAGCATCAGCACTCCACCAACCTGCTCGAGATGTGGCGGCAGATGCCCTACCGTGACAGCTGGTCCGCGCTGGTGGGCACGCGGTTCTGGTCCGAGAGCAGCATCAGCAGCTATGCGGATCAGATGCGCCAGCTGCATGTTCCCGTGTACATCATGGGCGGCTGGCACGATGAGCTGCGCGACCAGGGCATCATCGCCCTGCTGAATCTGCCCGAGTCCCGGATCCTGATCGGCCCGTGGCGGCATTGCATGAATCCGGGCTTCGAACTGCTGCAGGAGATCCACCGCTTCTTCGACACGTATCTGAAGGGCTTGGACACCGGGCTGCAGGCGCAGCCGCGGGTACACTATTTCACGATGAACGCAGCCGCTGGCAGCGCCTGGCAGGCCGCACCGGGCGGGCCGGTTGCCGGGGAGCAGACCGAGGGCTGGTGCCTGGGCCCCACCGCGCGCCTCGATCCCCGGGCGCCGGCCCGGGCGGCCGCCGACACATTCACCGTGCGCACCGATGTGGACTGTCCCCAGGGCGGCGTGGGCCCCTTCATGCAACCGTGTCTGCACCCGGGCCAGGGACTCTCGGTGGCGAGCGCGGCGTTGGCCCATGACCGCACGATCACCGGCAATCCGGTCGTGAACCTGCGCATCCGCGTGGATCGCCCCGACGCGAACCTGTTCGCCTACCTCACGGATGTGGGCCCCGACGGCAGCGCGGTCGTCATCACCGAAGGGCGCCTGAAGGCCTCCCTGCGCGCACTGTCCCCGGCCCCCTTCGCGGTTGCGGCCACCACCTGGCATCGCTCGTATGCCGAGGACTCCCGACCGCTGCTTCCCGGCCAGGCGGTGACCTTGCAGTTTGATCTGTTGCCGACCTCCTACCGGGTCCCGGCCGGGCACCGCATCGGACTCACCGTGATGGGCGCTGACTACCGCGAGCGTCTGCGCGATCCGAGCGTCGCAGGCACCACCATCACGGTGCTGAGCGCTGCCGCGGATCCCTCCTGGCTGGATCTTCCGGTGGCGTCCGCGACACCGTAAGAGCGTGCTGCCATGACGGAGCAGAGTCTCGTTTTCTGCGGTGACCTCGTTCTCGATGAACCGGACCCCGGTCATTGGCTGAGCGGCATTGCCCCGTGCCTGCAGGCGGCGCAGCTGGCGGGCGGCCACCTCGAGGTGCCCCACACTCACCGCGGCCGGGAAATGACGGCCGACGTTCCCGCGCCCGGTGCGGATCCGGCCCACCTGGCCGCCGCGGCGGCGGCCGGGATCGACCTCGTGACGCTCGCGGGCAATCACATGGCGGACTGTGGTCCCGAAGGCATCGCCGACACCATCGCCGAATTGGATCGCCTGGGTATCCGGCACTGCGGCGCAGGTGCGAACCTGCGACAGGCGCGCGCGCCGGCCTGGTTCGAGTCCGGCTCCTTGCGCATTGCCGTACTGAGCTACAACTGCGTCGGTCCGGAGGCGGGCTGGGCACAGGCGGATGCGGCCGGCTGCGCCTACGTTCGGGTCCTTCCGGAAGGGGGTGGCGCGATCAGCCCCGCAGCGCGGTTGCACGGCGCGGACCCGGTCTCGGTGCAGCAGATGGCAGGCGACATCGGTGCCGCGCGTCGCGCCGGAGCGCAGCTGTGTATCGTCGCTCTGCACAAGGGCATCGTGCATACCCCGGCGACACTCGCACCTTACGAGCGGCCGCTCGCCCATGCGGCCATCGATGCGGGCGCGGATGTGGTGATCGGTCACCATGCGCACATCCTGCGGGGCATTGAACGGTACCGCGAGCGCCCCATCTTCCACGGGCTGGGCAATGGCTGCGTCGTCACCCGGGCGCTGAGCCCGGATCAGACGCATCCCAGGCGGGCCGAGTGGGCCCGACGGCGGCGTGAAATGTTCGGCTTCGAGCCCGATCCACGCTATGTTCTCGCGCCATTTCATCCCGAGGCGGTTCACGGCATGCTGGCGCGCGTCCTGGTGGCAGACGGCAGGCTCACCAGCGTGGGCTTCGTTCCGGTCTTCGTGGAGCCCCCGGGGCGACCCACCCTTGCCAGCGGGGCGGCCGCCGAGGCGGTCGTGCGCTACGTCGCGCGCATCTCACGCGCGGCGGGGCTGCCGCCGCTGAGCTATTCGGTCGCCGCGGACATGGTGCGCATCACATGACTGCGCACCCGGTGCCGCCGGTCAGAACTTCTTGCCGAATCCGACCGAGATGACCCGCCCCAGAGGACTGGCAGCGGTGCCGTCGTAACCGCCGCCGCCATCGCCGATCGGGATGTTCACATAGGGCGGCGCGACGTTGCCGAGGTTCGTGACGTGGAATGTAAACGTCAGATCCTTGGCAAGGCTTGACTGCAGCACGCGGCCGGCATCGAACACCACGTCCAGATCCTCCGTCACATAGGCGCTCACCGACTGGTTCGGCGTGGTCTCGGTGTTGGTATAGCCATTGATGTAGTTCAGGAATAACTTGGTGGTGAACGGTCCGTAGGCCCAGCCGATGTCACCTCGCATGCGCAGCCGCAGCGGGAAGCCGATGGTATTGAGCACGTTGAAGTAGGCGCCGGTGGGAGTGAACTGGACGTCGTACTGAGTGGTCACATTGGCCGACAGATCGACCGACCATCTGCCCGGCAGCGGCGTCTGGAACGCGTAGGACCCCACGAGGTCCAGGCCTTGGGTCTTCGTCGTGCCCAGATTCTCCTCCAGACCATTCACGAAGACGCTGGGATTGGCCAGCGGCGGCCCGAGTATCGGCAGTGCCCCGGGGCCCGTGGTGTACTGATTCACCAGCGCCGTGCAGGCAGCGGACGGACAGCGCGTGACCAGGCCCCCCAGCTCGTTCGCCTGCTGCAGGATGGTCAGATCGGACAGGTAGCTTGCGATCTGGTTGCGGTAGATGATGTTGTAGTAGGTCAGACTGATCTTGCTCTGCTCGGTCGGCGAGACATCCACGCCTGCGGAAAAGGTGGTCGCGGTCTCGGGACTCAGGCCGCGGTTGCCGCCGCCCAGCGTGTAGCCGGTGGAGGTGCCCCCCGGCGCCAGCGGATCCGAATAGGTCTGGACGAAGACTCCGCGCAGCGGCCCGACCAGCTCCGACAGCAGCGGCGCCCGGAAGGAGGTGCCATAGCTGGCGTGGACCAGCCAGCCGTCGGTCGGCGTCCAGTTGAGCCCGACCTTCGGATGACTGGTGCTGCCGAAATCGCTGTAGTGTTCGTAGCGGCCGGCCACGTCCAGATCCAGACGCTGGATCCCGGGCACCGCATTGCCGCTGCCGAAGATCGGGACGAGCAACTCGGCGAACGCGGAATCCGAATGGCGGCTCAGGTGCTCGTCGATGACGAGCTGCCGGCCCACCGCACCGGCGCCCAGACCATATTCCTGCTCATCGGGGCGCCACTGACCGGCCACGGCGAGCCGTACCTCGCCACCGGGCAGCGCAAAGAGCCCGCCGTCCGCCTGGGCCTCCAGCACCTGTTCGCGGGAGAATCCCGGACCGTAGAAGATCCCGCTGAAGATCGGATTGATGACACTGGCGGGGTTCGCGCCACCGTAGACATTGAGCGCCGTGGCGGGGTTGCCGCTCGCCAGCGCAGTGGCCAGGTTGCCGTTCACCAGCGCGTTGGGCGGATCGTAGACGTAATCCCGGTCGCGTCCGGCCGTGCCATCGACGGTGAGCAGCCAGTCATGGCCCAGATCCGCCTTCAGGCCCATGGTGCCCTGGAAATTGGTGGACGCCCCGTAGTCCCGGCTATAGGGGCCGAGGTCATTCGCAAAGCTGTAGTTGACCGTCTCCACCGCGGGCGCGGTCCCGGGCGGCGCGACGAAGAACGCGTTCGATGAGGGCACCTGCAGCGGTCCGACGGGCGCGGCGCCCAGGAACTCGAAGGTGCGCTTGGAGTAGCTGGCATCGGCGAACAGGCTGAGCCGATCCCCGAGCTTCTGATCCAGGGTGAAGGCGACATTCTCATGCCGCACCCGCGGCAGGATGTCCTGGTACTTGGCGAGATCGCAGTAATTCGCCGTACCCGGAATCAGGCTCGCGGCCGTGGCCGGGGTCACGCCGCCCTTTGGGATGGCATAGGTGGTCGTGCCCACCATGATGGTGCCCGGATTGCACTGCTGGGTTTCGTAGTTGGTGCCCCCCTGGGCGGTCTGATTGGACTCGAAGAAGCTGCGGTCCTGTCCGTTGAGATCGGAGTGATAGTTCTGTTCGAAGCCGATGCTGAACTGGCCGCTGCCCCAGTTGTGTCCGGCAATGATCCCTTCGCGGTTCTCCTCGTAACCATTGGCAAAGCCGTATGTGCCGTCAACCGCCACGCCTTCGACGTTGCGGCGCAGGATCAGATTGACGACGCCGGCGATGGCGTCGGACCCATAGGTTGCCGAGGCGCCGTCCGCAACGATGTCCACGCGTTGCAGCATCAGCGCGGGAAACGAATCCGGATCGACGGTGGCGCCGGTGGTGCCACTGGGCGGCACGCGATGCCCATCGAGCAGCGTCAGCGTTGCAAACGGGCTCAGACCCCGCAGGTTGATGGAGTTGCCGTAGACGATGTTGCCCGCTCCGCCGGTGCCGGAGCGGCTGGAGTCGGAGACGCCCAGATTGTCGACCTGGGGCAGCGTCCGCAGCGCGTCGCTCAGGGACAGGGCGCCGGTCTGCTGCAGCTGCTGCTGATCCATTGCAATCAGCGCGGAGCCAACCGGCGCGGCATTGCGAATCAAGGTGCCGGTCACCACCACCTCCTGGAGCGGTTCGGTGGCGGCGCTGGCAGGTGTGTCGCTGGGCGAGGGGGGATTATCGGCCGCGGCCAGGGCGCTGGCGAGGACGGCGCTGGCGCCCGCCACGGCGAGCCAGGCGCCCCGTGGGGTGCGGTTCGCGATTGTTGCTGGGCGCGCGGTGCGTGCATCTGGCGATTTCATTGATATATCCCCCCATTCGGCGTTGTGTACAGCGCCCGCGCATCATAGGAAATGCCGATTTCAAAAACAATAGTAGTTTGTATGTTCACCTAGTTGCATGGCGCATCAGTTGATTTGTCACTGTTTTTGTATGACAACATGCGCGCCTACCGGGATGGCGGCTCGCCGGCACATCGCAACTCGGTGCCCCAGCAGGGGCGCAGCAGGGGTGCGGATCGGTGCCGGACGAAGCGGCCCGCGCCCAGGCCCGACGCGGCGGCGCGCGCATTGAGTGTGGCCGGATCGGCCGACCAGTGACCCTGTCCCAGCCGCAGTTCGAGCGTCCGCAGGGCCGCCACGTATTCGGCCGGCGTGAAGCGGCAGTGGCCGGCCCCGTCGACCGAGACAGCGCGGTAGTTCCCGGATTCCGGTCCGCGCAGGACGGCCCGCGCATAGCCCGTCTGCAGCACCTCTGTGGTCAGACCGTCGCCGCGGGTATGCATGCTCAGGAAGGGGACGAGCGGTCGGGCGGTCGGTGCGTAGTTCTGGCGCAGGTAGGCCGTGGCAGAGGCTTGGGCGGCGATGCGCGGCGCGGCATTCAGCCGCTCAAGGTCCGCCCGGAGGTTCAGATGGGCCGCCGTGTAGAAGTGTTGGACCCAGCGGCGGCGGCCGGTCCTCGCAAGCTCGGCACGGTAGTCGACGCCGGTATTCCACGACGACACACCACCGGCCCGATGCTCCTGGTCGGTTCGGGGCGGAAACAGCCCACCGGCCACCGCCTTGGCCATCTGGTCGAGCTGGGCGTCGTAGTCACCGGCCGGGGGTTGCGGCGCTGCCGGATCCGTCCAGACCGGCAGGCCACCGAGCACGCCTGCGAGCGCGACCCGGGCGCGCCCCTCGGGACTGCCCAAGGCGCGGCTCACGGCCTCGGCAACGCGCGCGGCGTTCGCGCGGTCATCATCGACCGCGACGATCCGGATCCCGGCCGCGGGCGCCTGCAGCGTGACGAAGGCAAAGGCCCCGTCCAGCGCCGTGTTCATCATGGCCAGCGTGCCGGCGATGGACCCGCAGGCCGACAGGCCCCCGTCGATGGGCACCCCCGGGGTTTCAACCAGGGCCGTAGTCACCAGGCCCACCATCGAGTCACCCCAGGCGATGGTGAGCCGGGGTCTGCCGCTGCGGGCCGCGAAGGTCGCCAGCACCAGGCGTTGGTCCGGCACGGCCTCCGCCACGGCCCAGCCGCCGCGCGAGTACGAGGAGGCGGCCAGCGCATAGCCGTGACCGAGCAACCAGTCCTGCAGGCCCCGTGGGGCCAGCTCCGGGGGTGTTACGTCGGCTGAATAGCCGTGACTGTAGAGCAGCAGCGTGCCGTTCCAGTGTTCCGGGACCTGCATGCGCCAGCGGGCGCCATCGACGAACCGGCCCTCCTCCGCCGCACGCGCCGCCACCGCCGCAGACACCGCAAAGCCCAGTGTCGCAAGGATCCTCAGGAACCTCCACGCGGCCACGTCGCCCGCGGTGGCTAGTGCAGATTCTTGCTGCGCACGACCCAGTGCGGGTTCACGCACAGGCCGCAGTCCGCGCCGACGAACAGGCGGCGGGCGCGCGGGTCGCCCTTGAGCTGCCAGTTGAGCCAGGCGACGGCGACCCCGGCGAACTCGCCCCCGTTGCGCTCGTTATAGGTGCCGCCGTGAGTGACGCCGCGGCCATAGGCGCGCAGCACGGGGATCCTGTCGATCCGGTCATAGTCGTCATTGGCGTTGACGAACGCGATGTCTTCGTCGTCGCCGCTGATGTAGGCCGTGGGCGCGTGCAGGGCGTTCAGGTCCGCCTTGGTGAGTTCCTTGCCGCCGGCCATTCGCGTCGGCTGCGGGAACAGCCCGCTGTTCCAGATCACACTGGTTCGAATGCGGGGGTCCGCCGAGGCTTCGATGGCCTGCACACCGCCGCAGGACTGGCCCATCACGGCGATCGCATGGGTATCGAGCCGATGATGGAACGGGCTGCCTGCACGCCCGTTCTCAGCCACCGCCCAGTTGATGGCGTCGATCAGCTGCGCGGAGTGGGTCGCCGGCGGCGGCAATTTGGCCGCGCCGGCGGCGATGGTTGCGGCATTGCTCGCCGGCAGGGGTGCCATGGGGGTTGGCATCGCCATCGGCAGCTTGTCCTGCGATATGGGGCCCACCGCAATGACCAGATAGCCGTAAGAGGAAATGTCGCTCAGGAACCAGCGAAAGGCATTGCCGACGTTCCAGCAGGCACCGTTTCCCCAGGCGACGATGGGCAGCCGGCCGGCCGCGGCCAGATCGGCGGGGTGATACAGGGTGTGGGTCGGCAATCCGGGCGCCACCTCCATCACGGCGCGAAACGGCCCTGACCCGATGGGTGTCTGCGCCGGGACGGCCGCAGTTTGCGGTTCGGCCGGCGGCGAGGACGCGAAGGCGCCGGCGCCGAGCGCGGACCACACAGCCACGGCGACGATGACAGCGTTTGACCGGTGCATGCTTCGTGCCCCCTCTTCCGTTTCACGCGATCGTTGAGCTGTTCAAATACCTGACCGGTCGCACCCGCATCACCGATGCTAGTCAACGATCGTTGAC
>VFSW01011844.1_pt1 | contig 12223 bp, 12 predicted proteins | sample 5358111 | NCBI WGS metagenome assembly VFSW01 (sample SAMN11554181, study PRJNA540505) | mine drainage metagenome | isolation source: sediment from site ElyBrook_90M | place: USA: Ely Copper Mine, Vershire, VT | collected 2017
TACATGGCCCGGAATGTTGTCGTGGACGTTTTTGGCATCGATCAGGAGCAACCAGATTTCCCCACTTGCCAAGTAGTCGCCGGCCAACCGGGAAAAGGTCGGGGTCTCAACGACGGTCAGCATCATCACTCAAGTATACGGCATTGCCGGATACGGTCAAACAGGGACTCCGTCAGATCCGAGCAACGGCCGGACCCCAGTCTGTCTCTGGTTTTGGAATCCTATCGTTGTGCGCGGTGCAAGAATTATGGTCCTAGGCACGGGGTACCCCTGCCCCGCCTCAAGCCGGTGACAGCGCCGCACGCGCAGCGAACACCGGATCCTCGTAATAACGAATCTTCTGGCAATAAATCACCGGGTGGCCCGCCACAAACAGCAGCGCATCGGTGTCCGGCAGACGCATGGTCTCGTCCGGGGTAAGCAAGGACCGTTGCACGGTCTGATCGTTCGTCATGACGTGGCCCAGGAGGACGGCAAGGCGGCTGCCACTGTACTGGCGGGTGGTCTGCGTCACCGACGTCACTCCGGTCATCTTGGAGAGCAGGTCGGCGGTCTCCAACTTGTTCGGGGCAAATGCGATGCGGATATGGCAGTTCGAGAGGATGCTTTCATCCTTCGTATACGCCGCGTAGAGCTGGGATAGATCCTGGGTGATGAGAAACGCCTTGATGCCGTAGCCGGCCATGAAGGCGAGCGATTCCTGGAAGATATCGAGCTTGCCCAGACTCGGAAACTCATCCAGCATGAGCAGCAGCCGATGCGGATAGAGGCTGTGCCCGCGACCCTGCGGATCAAAGGCCATGCCTTCGGTCAGTCGGCGCACCACCTGGTTGATCATCAAGCGCACGAGCGGCTTCAGGCGGTCCTTGTCGCTTGGCGGGACGACCAGATAGAGGCTCGTGGCCGCGCGCATCAGATCCTCGATCGCGAAGTCGCTCTCGGCGACATTCGCGGCGACGATCGGGTCCTTGTACAAAGACAGAAACGAGAGCGTCGTCGACAGCACGCCGCTCGACTCATTCGGGGCTTTGTTGACCATCGCCCGGGCGCTGCGCGCCACCACCGGGTGGGTCGTCGTCGCCCCCTCGGCGCCACCCCAGGCCCGCATCAGCTGCGCTGCCACGGCAGCCTGTTCCGTCTCGGCCAAGGGCGTGCCGTCGGCGCGCACGAACCAGTGCTGCAACCACGGATTCGTGGTGAGGCCGCGCGCGTGATTGAACACGCACAGCGCCTCCATGAGGTCGGTGTATTTCTGGTGTGGGTCGGTCAGGAGCTGGTAGACCCCCGCGAGGGTCTTGTCCGGACCGGCGTACAGGACATGCGTGATGCATCCCACCAGCAGATCAAAACCCGTCTTGCTCCAGTGGTCGTTCAAGCCTTTACCGTCGGGATCGACAATCATGGTCGCCAGGTTCTGCACGTCCTGGGTCTCGTGGTCGGTGGCAAGGCGAATTTCGCGCAGCGGGTTGAAACGCGCCGAGCCCCGCTCGGAGGGGCTGAACCGGATCACGCGCTGATGCAGCACCCGCGCCCGATAGCCTGCGGTCAAATGGAAGTTTTCACCCTTGATGTCGTGCACCAACACCGATTCCTTCCAGCCGAGCAGGCTCGGCACCACCAGACCGACCCCCTTGCCGCTGCGCGTGGGCGCGAACGCCAGGATGTGTTCCGGTCCATCGTGGCGCAGATACCGGACCCCGCCGTGGGAATCCGCGAGTGCGCCCAGGTACACACCCCGCTCTTCGTGAAGCAGTCCAGTCGCCGCCAGTTCGGCCGCATCGGCGAAATGGGCACTGCCGTACAGGTCGTTACGGACGGGGCGACCCTTACGGGTGCGGCGGTAGATCAGCGTCACCGGGATCACCAGGGCCACCAGCGCGCCCAGCGCCATCACGAGGTGCGCGATCTCGAAGGTGTCCAGTACCGCCTGGCCTTCGGCGGGATGGTCGAAGTGGAGCGACCAGGCAATCACTTCAAACGGGGGATACACATGCGGCCACCACGGCGCTCCGAGATCACTGCTCCAGCCAAAGCGCCACGCCGTATATTCGGTCGCGAGCCCACAGGCGAACAGCGTGATCAGGAAAAAGGCGCCAATCGCCGGCCAGACCGCACGCGTCAGGTCGCGCGGCGCGCCCGGTAATTCGTACAGCGTGGCCGGCGGGCGCACTACCGCGCAAGGTCCTCATCGGGTCCCGGCGTGGGGAACACAGAGGGGTTCGGTTGTGCACGCTCAAGCTCATCCTGATCGCGTTCGAGCCGGGTCGCGGTACCCACAACCTGTTGCTCTAACGTCCGCTGCACGCGATGGGCCTCGCCCTCCTGCGCCAGCTCGTGTTCCACCGCCCGCACCGCCGCCTCGACCTCCGCGGCAGACAGCGGGTGCGGCGCCAACGCCCCCGGCGTGCGTTCCCATCCCAGCGTCGGGTCCCGTTCGGGTCCGGGGTTATCGGCCATAGGAAGCTCCTGGATATGCACCCAAGTTTCAAGACGCCTCAAGGCCGCAGCCGGCACCGACCTCTTTAGGCCAAGTCCTTGAGGATCGATCCGTGCCCATTCCAGGGCTCGGGCCATTCCGCTGTCCATCGCGACCGTCACGCGGTTTCCCTGGGTGACCGCCGCGACACCGCCTGCTTGCAAGCGTGCGCCATCCTGGACCGCGGTCGGGCTCGAAAACGAGAACAGCTCATCGCGCGTGGGCGGCGCCGAGCGTGCACCATCGCGCCCGGCCCGCTCTGCAATCAGATCCACGCGGCGCTCCGGCTGGGTCAGAAATTCCGCGATCTTGACCGCTTCCATCGCCGCCGCCGCGATCCGCCCGGGTTCCTGCGGGAACTGCCTGGCCCACGACGCCGTGTAGTGCACATGCTGTTCGAGGTTGTGCGCCACCCCGAGGATGGCGCAGGCGATGTAGCTCGCCATTTCCGCCCGTAGCTCTTCCTCGGCATAGGTCAGGCTCCCGAACCGCCCGCTCAGGTCACGACCGAGTAACGTGGGATGGCCGGTCGCATGCGCCGCCTCATGCAAGGCGGTGGCATAGTACCCTTCGGTATTTTTGAAGGCCGCGCGCGCCGGCAGATGGATCGTGTGGGCCGCCGGCGCGTAAAAGGCGTCTGGCCCGCCGTGGAGGATGGGCACCCCCAAACCCGCCAGCAGCGCTTCGACCCGTTCGTCCCGATCGAGGGCCACGGGCTTGCGCGCCAGCGGCGGCAGGCCGTCGATCTGTTCGGCGTTGAACACCGTGCGTACCTTATAGCCGATGCGCTGCTCGATGCGCGCGGGTTCGGTGCCCCACACGCCCCCGCGCGCTTTGGGGATCGGTCTGCCCTGCTCGTCGTAACCGGCCGCGATCGCTACCGGCATTAAGATCAGCGTCCCCTGCTCCCCCTTGCGGACCTGCGCATTCAAGCTACTGGCCTGTTGAAATCCGAGCCACCGGGGATCCGCATAGCCCGCCAGCATCAGCGCCAGGACGTTGGCGCCCCGGTACGCCTGCGCCGTCGCGCCGTTGTACGGCAGTTCCAGCGCACGCTCCCACGGCCGGTCCCACGGCAATGGCTGTCCGCGCTCGAGCGCGGCGAGCACGCGTTGCTGGATCATCAGCGCAAACCGCTCGGCCCCACTGTGATAATCAGCCACGTCGAGCCTCCTCAGCAACCGTCGGCGCGTCGCACCCGGCCACCTCGGCGGGATCGACCGCATCAGTGCCGAACACCGCGAGGGTGCGGTGCATTTCGGCGCCCGACATCCAGACGATGACCTCGGAACCGTCTTCCTCCACAAAGATCACCGGAGCGAACCGATCAAGAGTCATGCGGACACCTCGTCAACCTTTGCAAGCTTGCAAGTCGGACGGGGGATACAAGCCGTCCTAACGATAGGGGGGTAGTCAGGCGTCGGCCCCTGGGACCCGACCACTTGCCTCCACCCCAGAATCGAAGCACCCAGAGCCTCACGCGCAATCCGGGCCGGTTGTACCCGCTTCATCCTGGCATTGAGTTCTTTTAAAACATCCCTCTTTGCACATAATCAAGTCGGTGCATTTTGACCGGATTTCATGGCCTCCCGACGCGATTACCCAACCGTGGCAACGTCCTGTCCCGTCAACGCTCCTTGCGGTGCAACGTTCCTTATCCTTGCGCTAAGAAGTGCAGTGACGCCCACGGGCGATACGGGCGAACTTGTCTTGGTATCGTCTACGGCGGTTCGATACTTTCTCAACGGGGTTGCGTGGCACTCGTCGCGCTCACATTCCCTGCAGACGCCGTTTATTCGGGCCTTTTAACCGCAACGCTCACCACCGCGGCCATGAAGCCGAAGCCGCCTACGGCTGCTTTTGAACGGGCTGCGATAAGCCGGCTACGAAGGGCCGGCCTTCATCTCAGGTACCGCATCGTCCTCAAAAAAGAGAACACATGCGCGACACAATGCTCGCGCGCACTCCGTCACGGCACACTCGTTGTACCTTCGCATCCGCGTTAGCACGGCCTCGGTCGCCCTGCGGTGTTGCAGGAGACAACGGTGCTGCGTGCCGCGGACTCTGGGCTCTTCGCCGCGGTGCTTCACACCTTCCGTGGCCCATCGCTGGGTTTTTGTTTCGGCTACCCGTGAGTTATACTAAGTATGACATCTTCAGAGAGGGGATATGAATCATGCGCACCACCAAAATCATCGCTTTTTCCGTCCCACCCGGGTTTGAACGTGACATTCAGCGGCACGCCAAGGCCGAGCACCGGACAGTCAGCGAATATCTCCGCGAAGCGGTAAGGCAATACATGACGTTGCGTGAGTTCGAACGGACGAGAAAGACCGTCTCGAAGCGGCTAAAGAGAAAGGGCATTAAACCCGCCGACGTCGCGGCCGTTCTCTCGAATGTTCGGAAGCGCGCTTGATTCGCGCCGTTATCGATACCAACGTCACGGTGTCGGGGCTGCTTTTTGGAGGGCTCCCGCTTAAAATCATCCATGCCGCCCTGGTCCGGCGGTTTGAATGGATCATTTCGCCCGTTCTAATAACCGAACTCGAGCGCGTACTGCGCTCGGACAGGTTCTCCCTCTCGGACCATGAAATCCAGGTCCTGACGACACCCCTCTTCGGTATAGCCGAGATCGTTGTGCCGGAGAAAACAATCAACACCATTACGCGCTGCCCGGCCGACAATCGCGTACTCGAATGCGCCATGGAAGGACAGTGCTCGGTCATCGTCAGCGGTGACCGCCGCGATCTTCTTTCGCTCAAGCGTTACCAGCACGTTGAAATGGTCACGGCACGTCAGTTTCTCGATCGCCTCTAGGAGGCCCGTAAACTACCTATCGAGCTGCTACCCGGCGCCGGGTAGCAGCCAATCGCGCAATCGGGATGCCGCTCTGGAAAGCACGAGACGATTTCGAGCAGTGCCTGGCCATCGCGTGTCCTGAGCGAATGACAAAATCACGCAACAGACCTCCGTCGATAAGGTTTCGCTCGCCGCCTCGACTCACGCGATACCGATTCGACTCCGCCCGCCAATTCACTACGTCGCTCAGACATTGGCGCCAGTTGTTGACCGAGGTGTTTGGCAAGCCGCTTGAGCGTGCCTGCCTGGTTAATCGCCGATTCCCTGTCCGGGCTCCCGCGCCACGCCGCGCGCGCGTTCGCGCTCCTCGGCCATCCGTGTCTGAAGGATGTCGCTCCAGCTTTTCCCGCGAGGCGGCGGATCGCATTCGATCCGGAGCGTGCTCCGATAGCGATCCTGCGGATCTTCGCCCAGTCGCCGTCGCGCCTCATCCCGATCCAGGGCCAACACCAGCGTCTGCACCTGCGGTCCGAGCGTCGCGCGATATGCGTCCAACGCCGCGAACGTCCGCGGTCCCGGGGCATCCCCAAGACCCAGATAGGCCGTGTCGGTCCGGTGTCCGTCGAGCTGGGCCTTCGCTAACGCATCGAGACTGGCCGCGGTCACCACCAGCCGGTTGATGTCGCAGGTCTGCCCCGGGTGGAGAACGAATATCCCGATACCCGGGTGCCCGCCGGCGGCCAAGCCGCTGGACTGAGGGGGTTTCACCTCATCATCACACACCGCGAGCGCCCCATCGTCACCGACTGCCCACTGGCGAAATAACACGTTGCCGTGCGCGTCCTCGCCGATCCCGTCTCCGAAAAGCGCCAGCGTGCGGGGGCTCAAGCCGCGGCTCAACAAATACCGCCGCGCGGGACTCTCCTCCGTCGATGGAACGCGGCGCACTGCCTGCGGGCACGCGGCGTTCTGCGGATCGACCTCGGGACGCGGCCGGGAGACCGGGACCGTGCCGGTTTGTCGCCGCAATTCCAGCAACGGAATCGCGCCCCGAATGCGGTCGCTCTCCGGCGGATCGCGGCGCGAGCGTCGTGGACCATCGGCGTGTACGGACGGGGGCACAGGGAGCTCCGCAGGTCGGGTAAGACTATCGGGTTCCGGTGAAACCGGACCGCCGGCGCGATCCGCCAGTCCGGTCAATGCCCGGTCTGCGGGACTCAGCGCGACGCCCAGCTCCGCCGCAAGTTGCGCGGTGCGCAGACGAAACGCACGGGTGCCCGTCAGGGTCAGCGGACCCACGTACCGTTCCCGGGCCACCAGCAAGGCCGCCCGCAGATCGTCGTCTTCGGTCCGCAAGACGACCAACCGCGCGCCCCGGTCTTCGGCGAAGTCGGCCGAACCGCGCGTATAGCGTACGGCCCCCGCCTCCCACCGCCAGGCCACGCCCGCGAGCACGCCGACGGGCCGCAACGGTTCGGTGTAACCAAGGGTCGCCGCCTGGATCGCCGCGGCGCGGCCGGCTTGGTACCGCACTCCCCGCAGCGCCCGTGCGGCGACGGCGTCGCCGGCCTCCGCCGCGCGTTCGAGCCACGCCCGCCAATCGAGCCCGGGGCCGCGGTAGCGCCGATGCAATTGCGCACGCTCCTCCCGATGGCGCAGCCGCAGCTGCTCCCGCTCTTTAGCGGCCGCCATCGCCGTGACCGCCCGCGCCACCTGCAGGGCGATCGAACGCGCCGGGTGGATCCGCGTGAGCGATCGGCGTTCGGCCTGGAGCGCGCGCTGCAATCCCCGCCGCTCGGACTCCTGCCGGACCTGCAGCCTCGCCAGGGCCTGGCGACGCGCTTGCTGCCGGCCGGCCTGATCGGCCGCGCGATCACGTTCATACCGCGCCCGCAATGCGGCCCGGGCCTCGGCCCGTTCGCCGGCCGCGCGCGCATGCTCGGGTGTTTGGGAGGCGCTATAGGTCGGCGGTCGCGGCGCACAGGGCCGCGCCGGATCACGCGGCACAAACGGCCCGTACGCCTTCACCGCCTGCGCAAACCCGCGACGCACCTGCGACAGCTTCGCGGTCATCCCGCTCGCTTTATCCTGCAGGAGATACCCGGAACCCGCCGGCATCACGACCACGCCCAGGTCAGCCAGGACCTCGTGGAGTTCGGCCCAGTTCGAATCCGGGCGGGCGAAGCACGCCGCCAGGGCGGCTGCCGGCGTGGCCTGGAGCCAGCGCTGAAACGAAGGCTCGTCGGGTCCACGACGGGCATCGTGGGCCGCAGCCCCGGGCGCGCGCGGCGCCGGACGCTCCGGGTCGCGAGCGGGATATTGCCGGATCACCCGGACTCCGGAAGCTCCGGGTTCGACCGCAGACGCGACCGATTGCATACTGGCAAACTCCGACAGACCGACCACCACATGCGGTCCGGGCGTATGGCGCCAGCCTTGGGCGAGCTCGATCTCCCGACACACCCGATCGAGGGTGAGGTAGTCCCGGCGGGGACTCACCGCCCGACCGGTCTGCGGATGGACACGGTTCACGAGCACATGCACGTGATGGTGCGCCTTGTCACGGTGAAGGGCATACAGCGCCTGATGGTCGGCCATCCCGAGCGCCGCACAGGCAGCATCGGCCGCTGCGAAGGCTTGCGCCGCGCTCGGCGTCTCTCCTTCCGGCCAGTTGAGGGAAAAGTGATAGAGCGGGCGCCGACAGCGCCGCGAGAGACTGGCCGCAGCATCCATCGCCGCGATCACGGTTTCCAGAGCTTCCTCCCGATCGACCGCCCCGAGATCGATCTGTCGGACGGCGAGTTCCGGGTCGGCACGGCCGCGCATCTTGGCGACATAGCGGCTGAGTTCTGCAAACGATGAGCCGCCGTCGCGGCGAGCCGCCATGACCTTGGCAAGCATCTGTTACTCCTCCGTGACGATCGCATCCCCCCACGTCCGGGCTTCCGGCAGCGACCGCCACGGATCCGCCGCGGCCTGAACCGCGTGCACCGCCGCCATCAGTGCCTGGTGCATCGCCCGGTACTCGGCCGCATGCGACCGGTCGTGGAGTGCCAGGTGCTTCTGCAGACCCCCCAACTGTCGCAGCAGCGCGATCGCCTGACGGTCGATCGCGCTGTCGATGCGCCGGCCCAACGCCGCGCGCCGGACAAACTCCGACAGTGTGAGGCCGGCTTTGTCGGCCTTGGTGCGCAGGGCGTCCGCTTCGGCGGCCGACGCCCGCAGCCGCAAGGTCACGATTTTCGGGGGCTTGGACGATTTCATGTTCCTTCCTCCGGTTCCTGTTTCCTATCCCCGGGCGGCGAACGACAGAGAGCGGCCCTGAGGTCTCGGGGCGAAGCCCTGAGCAAGGCGGTTGTACGAAAAACCGCGCAAGCGGTTTGTAGCTACAACCCCTACCTTGCCCCGCGGTGTCGATCCCCACCGGGGCGGTCCTCGACGGGGGTTGGCCGGGTTCCGGACACCGAAACACCGCCACCGATCTCCTCGTGCGATTTCCGGGACGCCGGATACTCCGGTAACGCAGCGGAACCGGGAAGGCAGGGATGATGGCGCGACGGAAGCAGGTATCCGAAACACACCAGGAAGCGGCGCGCCAGGCCCTCGCCGAATGGCTCGCGCAGGAAACCGCCGCGCAGCAGCACACGATCGGTGCGTGGCTCGATGCCCAACGGTCGGTGATCCAACAGTTGGAACGCTTAGGGTGCTCGCGGGCCGACGTCGCGGCGCGCCTTACCCAAGTCTTGGAGACGAAAGTCTCCCGGCACGATGTGGCCCTGACCGTGCGGTCGCGCCGAAAACGCGCACCGACACGACCCCGGCAGGCCGCGACGAAAGTGCCGCGCGCGCCCGAACCCGCGCCACGTCGATCCCCCGCCCGGCCGCGAGACGAGACCTACCCGCCCATGATCGGTGCGGACGGGCGATTTACCCCGCGAGATTTTGATCCTGAGAACCTGTGAGGCCCCCATGAAAAAACGCGTGATCCTGGTGCATGGCGACAAAGGTGGGGCCGGCAAATCGATGGTGGCGCGCGCGCTCTTGGATCTGTATCTGGAGGGCCCGCAGGCGCTGCGCCGACCGGTCGCGATTATCGATGCCGATACCCAGAACACCGATGTCGGCGATGCACTCAGCTATGGCGAACTCATTACGAGCCACAGCCTGAGTCTGAGAGACGAAGACGGCTGGGTCACGTTGCTCAACGTCATCGATCAGGTCGAGGAATCGCAGGTTGTCGTGTCGCTGCCGTCGGGGATCGGTAAAGACCTGTACGATCATCGCGAGCTCTTAGGGCGCTGTCCGCCGCCTGTACGGTGATCCCGCTGTGGGTATTGGGCCGGACACCGGACTCGGTGGTCCTGCTCCGCGAGTGTGATGGCGTGTTGCAGCAGTGCGGCATCGATCGCGGGGTCGTGGCCGTCAACACCTTTTGGGGTGCGGCGGAGCAATTCCGGATCTGGAACGGCTCGGAACTGCGGAAGAAACTGCTCGGCCGTGGATGGCTGGAGATCCTCTATCCCGCGCTCAACGACCTCGTAGTCTACCGGATCGGACGCAAAGCCTTGGGCCGTGCCGACCAGGAAGACGGGAAAGACCGGCTCGGCCTCGGCGAGAAAACCGCTCTCGCGCTTTATCGCCGCGCGGCCTGGACCGCGCTCGCCGTGATCGAGACCCTCCCCCACCCCGAGGCCGCGGCATCGTGAACACGGTCGAGCAAGCGCTGCACGAGTGGTTTGGCGACACCGTCCCGGAAGAGGCCCGCACCGCCACCGATCGCCTCGCCCGCGGGATGGGCTTAGGCCCCAACGATACCTTGTGGCCGTTGATCGTCTTCGTGCTCGCACAGCTGCAGCACACCCGACAATTGACGCTCGGCACCGCGCGCCTGGTCGCCGACACCAAGACGATCGTCGAGCAGCTGCGGGCAGTCGGCATTCCCGCACCCCCTGGGTGGGAAACCCGCCGTCCGGCGATCGCCGACCTCAACGCGCCCGCGGACGCGAACCAAACGGCGGCACCGCCCCCGGCCCGTCACCGAATACCCTGGCTCGTTGTGGCAGCCGTTGCGATCGGCCTGTTTACGCTCGGCCTGATCGCGGGCCGACAATCAGAAAATCGGGTAGGGATGCACCCGCTCGCGGCGGCCCACCGCCGCCGCGCGGTCTCGGTGGTTGCCTGGGCCTCGGGCCCGGGACGGGCGGCATACGCCATCGCCACATTAAACAACAACCTGAGCACCTTGGCCCGTTGTCGGTTTGCGTTCGGACCGGGCGTGCTGGTACAGCGCGACGGACACCGCGTGTGCTATCCCACCAATAGAGCCAATGGCCAAGTGCAAGGCTTTTTTATCCCCTAAGCGACGGTTCGCAGCCGCCGTGCTGCTCGCCGTCATCATAGGAATCGCTTGGCGCTCGACGGCGGGGCCGATCGTCGCCCCGGCCTTGCTGATCGCCGCGGACCTGTCGGGGGGCGGTGCGCGCGCGTTTGCCGTGGCGGCGGTTTATTTTCTCGCGGGATCGGCCGGCCTACCGCGCGGTGCAGCAGTATTCTTCGGTCCGCATCACCTCGCACTTGGCCTCCTGCTGTGGCTCGCCTCTGCGTTCCTCTTAGCGGCACCGTATGGATGGATGAAGTCAGGCCGGTGGTGGGCGCCACCCGCCGCTCTCCTCGCGGGTGCCCTGCCGCCGCTGGGATTAATCGGTTGGCTCAGTCCGCTGACCGCCGCCGGAGCCTGGTACCCCAGTCTCGGATTTCTGGGGCTCGGGTTGCTCCTGGGATTCAGTATCGCGATCGCACGCTCCGCAACCCTGCCGGCGATGGGACTGCTCGTCATCGCCCTGGTCAGTAACCTTCTATACACCGCCCCCTCACCCCCGGCGGGGTGGCAAGGCGTCAATACCCATGAGGGGCCGCCGAAGGCGGTCACGAGTTTCTTGCGCGGGTGCACGCTCTGGGCCAGCGTGGCCCGCGCCTCCCAGGCGACCACCGTGGTGCTACCCGAAGATGCCGCCGGGCACTGGTGGCCCGGGACCGCCGACTGCTACGTCACTGCGACACCGCCCGGCAAGCGACTCCTGGTGGGCGCGGTGATCCAACCGCGCCCCGATCAGAAACAGGACGTCGTGCTGATGGTTCACGCGGGAAGAGTCGAAGCGACCAGCGCCATGGTCTTCCCGGTCCCTGTCGCGATGTGGCGCCCCGGGTCCGCCTCCAGCTATGAGGCGGTGTGGTGGCCGCAGCCGTTGCGGGACGTCGGAAAAGAAAAGGTGGTGCCCATTATTTGTTATGACCAGCTGCTGCCGTGGATATGGGGGGAGGCCGCCCTGGAATCGCCCACGCTGATCGTGGCGGTCGCAAACGACTGGTGGGCGGCGGGGACCGGCATTACGGAAGTGCAGCGGGTCAGTGTCTGGGCATGGGCGCGGTTACTGGGTGTGCCCGTCATTTCCGCGCGGAACACGTGACGCTCATCCAGCAATGACACTGTCATCCGCCGTCCGGACCCGTTGCACAGGAGTTCAGGGCAGTGTCGCTACGATGGACCGCTGTGTCTCGATCCAGGCACACCAGGAAGCGAAGGGTTCCGGTTGAAGTTTCTCAACATCAACATGCGTCGGTTCCGGACACTGGACTCGTTCATGCCCTTCCTCCAGACGCTATCACTATGCGAAGCAGAGCTATCCGACAGTGTGTCCTTGATTTGCCGGGACGGAACCCGGCCAGCCAGAAACTATCCCCCGTTCCGGTTGATAACCCTGTGGGCAAACGATGTCCGAGGCAATTCGTGGCACACCGCACGGGCGAGGGAGTTGCCTTGCACATTTCCTGGACAGATCCGGAACTCGTCGGCGGCAGGCGGACGCAGATATACTTAGCCACGCCGCTTCGCTCCCTCGATGATCTTGGCAAGCTGCATCTTGTTGCGGGCACCGGTCTTCTTGTAGA
>VFSW01011845.1_pt1 | contig 12223 bp, 11 predicted proteins | sample 5358111 | NCBI WGS metagenome assembly VFSW01 (sample SAMN11554181, study PRJNA540505) | mine drainage metagenome | isolation source: sediment from site ElyBrook_90M | place: USA: Ely Copper Mine, Vershire, VT | collected 2017
CATCCCGAACCGGGTCACAAAATCCCGCAGGTAGTACCCGTTGCGATGATCCTTGCGTCTCAGCGATCGGCCGTAGCGCGGATTCACCATGTACGATCGCGTTGCCGCTCGCTCAACCGCTCGAAACACTTCTTGGCCGCCCGCTGCATCTCGCCTTGCAGGTCGCCCCAAAAACTCTCTTTCAGCTCTTCGACAAAATGTTGGAAATGCTCGGTGATCGGTATAACCTTCGCCCTAGGGTGTAGGTCTCCTTTCGGAACGGCTTCAGCTCGTCAGGCCAAAGCCAACTTACACCCTCTCGCCTTTTACACAATCAACGTTACGTCACCAGGTTGGGAATAGAAGAAGAAACTGCCCTGAACCAATCAAATTCTTAAAGTGGAGCCGGTCTCTGTACGTCTCGTCGTGGTTAAGCCAAGTCGCGGACAAAAACGAAATAGGATGAATTCCAAAGAACTGTCGGCACGGTTCCTCGGTGGCGGGCAGTAATCACAATGTTGTATTCGTCGGAGTGGCCGAGGTTCATCTGGCACAACGAGTCCTTAACAGGGTTTTCATTCTGTTGGCCGCTATTTGCAGGTAGGCCGCTTGCGGGCTCGATCACCGCCAGCCATGCGAGAAACTCGTGGACATCTCGGGTGCGAGCATGTCCCGGGGCCAGGAACGACACTTCCGCTTCCTGGTTGGAGAAGTGCCACGCCAGAGAGGCCGCCAGATCCACTGCTCGCTCATAGGCCTGGTCGGAAATCAGCCCAGCATCCGGATTGTCGAAGAGGATGCAGAGTTTGCGCTCATCTTCGCGGGCGAACTCGCGGACTTTTAGCGAGCCGGATTTCGCGGTCGCCTTCCAGTCGACATGGCGTGCGGAATCCTCAGGCATGTATTCGCGGATGCGGTAGAGATCAGAGCCGCGGCCGCGCACAAAACTTTCCCACTCGCCGCGAACCAGGGGAAGGATCTCCAATGCCTCGTCCGTGGGTTCAATGTGCGGGTAGACCAGCACCTCCCTACGCAACGCTACATGGCGCGTTTTGGTGAACAGTGCAAAGGGAAAACGAGTCGCCAGACCGAAACTATCTTCGCGATAACATCCGCGCTGATCGAACTTCAATTCGAGATCGGCGGAGGCTCCCACTTGCGCAGGCAGAAACGGGAAGTACGCCATCCCTTGAAAAAGTCCCGGAGGTGGCGGAAGAACGGTTACCCTGCGCAGGCGGCGGTCGGGCAGCCTTAGCCATTGCTTCTCTGTCGGGCGGTTAAATGGGAATGCAAACGTGGTTGCTTCCCACTGCCACTGCTTCGCTGGCTTCTTTCTCTTCTTGCGCGTTGAAACTACGCGGACGGAGAATGACGGCAGAAATCGCCGCGGATTGTGCAGCACGATGCGGCCAAGCACAGGACGTCCGGCGAAGACATGCTCGGGCAAGCGGACGTCGAGTTCCAGATAGCGCAGCACCCAAGCGGAAACATAGCCCGACACCAGAATTGCCGCCAGCATAGCCGCGACCACGATGTAGAGCAGGTTATTGCCGGTGTTGAGCGCGGCGATGCCGATCACCAGTGTGACCAGCACATACACGATTCCGGCGCGCGTGACGTCGTAGTCGAAAGACTCTCGCAAGCGCTCGACAGCTACGCGGCGCGCCAGATACGGCACCGTGACCAAACCTACCAACGTCGCCAACACAAGTGAGATCGAGGCGAGAATCACCGTAGCCCAGACATTTCCGGCGTCCCGCGATACGGTCGAGAACAAGGCGGCGGAGAAAGCCAGTCCCAATCCCACCAGGGACAGCAGAAATTTAACCCACACTTCGGCGCTTGGGGATTGCAGCCATTGCGCCAGGCGGCCGGAAACGGAAACCCTTGATTTCAGCGGATTGGCGTAGGCAGAAGCCACTGTTTCGAGCCTAGCATTCGCCTAAAGAACGGACAATCCGGTTTCGCTTGCCGGGAAAGCGTTCGTAACCACCGATCGACATACAGCATTTGGCACTTAGAAATTAGCATTAAGCCGGTCCGACTAAGTGCCAATTGCCAGGCGCCAAATGCAGCCGAAAGCATCTTAAGCAGGACTGAGCGACCCTCTCCAATTCCCTTCTGATTCAGATTCCACTGTGCTACGCTTTTGCCCTCTCTGGTATCAAGCCCCGATCGTCCTATTTGCAGAACAGTAAAAGTTGAGGAGGCTGGTTATGCCAATCGGTAAACGCGCAGCAGCGGAATTCTTTGGAACATTCTGGCTCGTGTTCGGCGGATGCGGCGCAGCCGTGCTTGCCGCCGGCGTTCCCACAGTCGGTATCGGATACGCCGGCGTTGCGCTGGCCTTCGGGCTCACGGTTCTGACCATGGTTTACGCGGTCGGGCATATCTCCGGCGGCCACTTCAATCCTGCAGTAAGCGTCGGACTGGTCGCCGGCAAGCGCTTCCCCGCAGTCGACCTGTTGCCTTACGTCGTCGCGCAGGTCGTGGGAGCCATTGCGGCAGCGGGCGTACTCTACGTCATTGCCAGCGGAGTAGCGGGCTTTGACGTTCATGCGGGGTTTGCCTTAAACGGATACGGAGAACATTCTCCCCAGGGGTATTCGCTGCTGGCGGGTTTCGTCTCTGAAGTGGTGCTGACGGCGTTTTTCCTGATGGTCATCATGGGCGCCACCGACAACCGCGCGCCGAAGGGATTCGCAGCCATCGCAATCGGCCTTTGCCTGACACTGATTCACCTGGTTGGTATTCCGGTGACGAACACGTCCGTGAACCCGGCACGCAGCACGGGCCCCGCGATCTTTGCTGGTGGATGGGCGCTGCAGCAGTTGTGGATGTTTTGGGTAGCGCCGCTCATCGGGGGCGCACTCGGCGGTGGGATTTACGGGATGCTGTTCGGAGAGTGAAGACCGGGCCACGGATTTGCACGGATACCGAAATCTTGAAGGTGATCCGTGAGAATCCGTGTCGATCTGTGGCCAAAGATTTTGAACTAGAGACTGACTGTCAGTACTCCGAGAGTTCCTTCATCGCCAGAAACAGATCGTTGGGTTGCGGCAGAATCGCATCTTCCAGGATTGGCTGGTAGGCCACGAATGTGTCCTTCGCGGCGACTCGGCGCACCGGCGCATCGAGCTGATCGAAAAGCTGGTCGGCGATGCGGGCAGCGATTTCAGCGCCATAACCCCAACTGAGCGTGTCTTCGTACGCAACGAGCGCACGATTCGTCTTCGCGACTGAGGCTGCAATCGTGTCCCAGTCAAATGGATTGAGGGAACGCAGGTCGATCAACTCTACCCTCACACCTTGTTCGCGCTCGAGTTTCTGTGCGGCCTGCAACGCGCGCGGGACGACCGCGCCGTAGGTGATGACCGTCAGGTCCGTGCCGGGATGCACGATCTTCGCCTTGCCGAAGGGAATCATGTAGTCCGGTCCGGGATACGCAGCGCGGCCGTAAGACTCGCGGTAGAGGCGCTTATGTTCGAGGAATAAAACCGGATCGTCGCAGCGGATCGCCGTGCGCAGCAACCCGGCTGCATCGAGCGAATTCGAGGGAAACACGACGCGCAGGCCCGGAATGTGCGTGAAGATACTTTCGCCGCACTGCGAGTGATAGATGGCGCCTCCGGTGAGGTATCCGCCGGTGGCAACGCGAATCACCACCGGGCAGGAAAATCCATTGTTCGAGCGCCAGCGAATCACGCTCAATTCGTCGCGGATCTGCATCATCGCGGGCCAGATGTAGTCGAAGAATTGAATTTCGACTACCGGCTTCAGGCCTCGAGTGGCCATGCCGGTCGCACGGCCTACGATGGCTGCTTCAGCTAACGGAGAGTTGAAGACGCGATCATTACCGAACTCATTTTGCAGGCCGAAGGTAAGCTTGAAGACTCCGCCTTTCCCTTTGACCAGCTTTTGCCTCAGATACTCCTCGCGGCTGCAGTCGGCAACGTCTTCGCCAAAGATCACGATGCGCTCGTCGCGCTTCATCTCGTCGCGAAGCGTGGCGTTGATCAGGTCGGCCATTGTCTTGGCCGTTGGCTTCTTGCCGTCAGACAACTCGGCTGTTACAGGCTGCGTATCGAATGCAAATGATGTCGCATCGACATCGGGCGAAGAGATGAAGGTGGTCACGGACTCCGGCGCCGGAGGCAGAGCTTCTAAAGCCCGGTCGACCGCCACTTGCAGTTCTGCTTCAACTTCCTTCTCCAGTTGATTGATTCCCTTGTCATCGAGGATGCCTTCGCGCAACAGGAACATCTGCGTGCGCGTAACCGGATCGCGCTGGGCATCGCGTTCGCGCTCGACGTCAGGACGGTAGAGCCGTTCGTCGTCGGAGAGCGAGTGCGAGTATGGGCGGATTACATGGGCGTGAACAAATGCCGGGCCCTGCCCCTCCCGGCAATATTTGGCAGCACGGCGAAATGCCGCGTAGCTGGCTACGGGATCGGTACCGTCGACTTCTTCGAAATGGAAATTGGGGAATCCGGAGACGAGGCGCGAGATGCTGCCGCCCGCAGTCTGGACTTCGACGGGCACAGAAATCGCATAGCCGTTGTCTTCCACACAGAAGATGACGGGCAACTTGCCGAGGGCGACCGCGTTTAAGGCTTCCCAGAATTCGCCTTCGCTCGAAGTACCGTCGCCAAGAGAAACATAGGTGACTTCATCGCCCTGAAAACTGGCGCTCTTGAACTGGCGGTAGTCTGTTGTGCCGGGCGGCGGCGGTTCGGCAGCCTTGGGATGGCGGGCAAAGTAGCGCCCGCCTTCGGCGCAACCGACGGCCTGCAGAATCTGGGAACCGGTAGGCGACGATTGGGTCACGATGTGCAGCGCCGGATAGCTCCAGTGCGAGGGCATCTGGCGTCCGCCAGAACTGGGATCGTCGGCGGCGCCCACGCCCTGCAGAAACATCTGGTAAGGCTCTACGCCCAAAGCAAGACAGAGGGCGCGGTCCCGATAATAGGGATAGAACCAGTCATAGCCCGGCTTCAGCGCGAGCCCGGCGGCTATACCGATGGCTTCGTGCCCCGCGCCGGACATCTGGAAGAAGATTTTCTGCTGGCGCTTGAGCAGGATCTCCCGGTCATCGATGCGCCGGGACGTGTACATCAGGCGGTAAGCCTGGATCAATTGTTCGCGGGTAAGTCCTTCGTAGAACTTGGTTTTCTTTGCGCCATTGGCCGTCAAGGCCAGCTTGGGGTCGGTTTTTGTCGTGGCCATCCGCTTCTGATCCCTGCGAGTTTAGATTCTCACCAGCCCTGCGGCGACTCCACCTGACACGTGGAACCTGTTGGATTGTATATGGGAACGGCGGGTTGGAAAAGCGGGGAAAGTTCTTAGAAAAACAAGTGGGGTTGCGGTCTGACCACGTGACCACAGTCACACTTACCCCGTAAGTTGACTCATAGTTCGCGCCTCGGCGCGGAAGCTACAGTCCTTGCCCACGAGTACGTTTCACGCTTGCTGCCCTCCCCTCGGACGAGTTCGGTGCTAGTCCTCTCGCAGTTCCGCTGCCGCAGTCGCCGAAACTGCGAAGTGCTTTGGCCTGAACCGTACTTTTACGGCACAGCGGTAGCCATCTCGCCGAAGTAGCGACGCTGAAAATACAGCGCCACATTCACCAGCCCAATGAGTGCCGGAACCTCGACTAGTGGCCCAATCACCGAAGCAAACGCCGCACCGGAATTGATTCCAAAAACTGCCACGGCGACGGCAATGGCCAGTTCAAAATTGTTGCTGGCCGCGGTGAATGACAAGGTCGCTGTTTTCGAATAATCCGCTCCCAACTTGCGTCCCATATAAAACGAGACCAGGAACATCACCACAAAGTAAATCAGCAGGGGAATGGCGATACGCACGACGTCCAGTGGCAGCCGCACGATGTAGCTGCCTTTGAGCGAGAACATCACTATGATGGTGAACAGCAGCGCGATGAGCGTGATGGGGCTGATCTTTGGGATAAAGCTTTTCTCATACCACTGCTTTCCCCGCGCGCGCAGCAGTACGAACCGCGTGATCATGCCGGCGAGAAATGGAATTCCCAGATAGATGAAAACGCTTTTGGCGATGTCGCGAATCGAAACGTCCACCACCGAGCCGTGCAATCCGAACAATTCCGGCAACTTGGTAACGAACACCCAGGCGTACACCGAATAAAACAAGACTTGAAAAACGGAATTGAAGGCCACGAGGCCGGCCGCGTATTCGGTGTCGCCTTTGGCCAATTCATTCCACACGATCACCATGGCAATGCAGCGCGCCAGCCCAATCATGATGAGTCCCGCCATGTACTCCGGATAGCCACGTAAGAAAATGACTGCCAAGGCGAACATTAGCGCGGGGCCGATCACCCAGTTCTGCAGCAAAGAGAGCCCGAGGACTTTCCTGTTGCGGAAGACTTCCCCCATTTCCTCGTAGCGGACTTTCGCCAGCGGCGGATACATCATCAGGATGAGACCGACAGCAATCGGAATGGATGTCGTGCCGACGCTGAAGCGATTCAGAAAGGGCACGATACCTGGCAGCGCCCATCCGGCACCAACACCAATCAGCATGGCGGTGAAGATCCAAAGAGTCAGGAAGCGATCTAGAAAGCTGAGACGGGACGATACGTGGGTGCTCATGCGATTGCAAGCCTCAGGTAAAGTTCGCGCCGGTTGCGTCGAGAATGTGAATTCGAATTCATCGGTGGCCGATGTTGTTGAGTTCTTTCTTGAGAGCGAGAGAGTCCAAGGTGGAAAGGGGAAGGCTCAGGAAGAGTCCGATCCTGCGGTCCAGCAGAAAGAAAGCCTCGCGAAACACCTTCTCCACCGCTTCACTCGGGCTTCGCACCTCCGCAGGATCGGGAATTCCCCAATGTGCCGTCATCGGTTGGCCCGGCCACACGGGACAGACTTCTTTGGCCGCGTTGTCACATACCGTAAAAACGAAATCGAACTGTGGAGCGCCGGGTACCTCAAACTCGTCCCAGCTCTTGCTGCGCAGGCCGTCAGTCGGAAGATGAGCCGTCTCCAGCTGCCGCAATGCCTGGGGATGCACTCGGCCCGCCGGATGGCTGCCTGCGCTGTAGGCGGTGAAGTTGGGACGGCCTTTGTGGTTCAGAAGGGCCTCGGCCATGATGGAGCGTGCCGAGTTCCCTGTGCACAGAAACAGGACGTTGTAGTGCTTTGGCATGGCGCTCACGTGTCCTTTCAGCCACAACAGGTGGGACTGCAGCAGGACCTCGCAGGTGCCGGTTTCACGGCGCGGATGAAGGCGCTCATGAACTTTCCATCAATCTGCTCGGCTGCGACGTTCACTTCGATGTGCTGGCCCGAAAGGAATTCCAGGGCATCTTCTGCGCGGTAAATCCGGGTGGGTTCGATCTCGATCTGTTCGAAGCCACCGTTCGCCAGCTTGCCGCGATATTCATTTTCTTCCATGGCTCCGGCGATGCACCCCACCCATGCGAGCACGCTCCGGCGAATCTCGGGCAGCATCTCCCCGCGGGTGACGACATCGAATACGGCGAAACGGCCTCCGGGTTTGAGCACGCGAAAGGCTTCGCGCAGGACTTTGTCTTTGTCGGCGGAAAGGTTGATAACGCAGTTGGAGATGATGACATCAACGGAATTGTCGGGAAGCGGGATGTTCTCAATCTCGCCCTTAAGAAATTCGACGTTCTCAATGCCGGATTTGCGCTTGTTCTCGTTCGCCAGCGCCAGCATTTCATCGGTCATGTCGAGACCATAGGCTTTTCCCGTAGGACCGACGCGGCGGGCGGAAAGCAGCACATCAATGCCGCCGCCGGATCCGAGATCCAGCACTGTCTCCCCCGCCTTGAGTTCCGCGAGCGCCGTGGGATTGCCGCATCCGAGCGAAGCCAATAGGGCTTCTTCCGGGATCTGTCCGATTTGCGAAACATCGTAGAGATCGGAGGTAATGGGATCGCAACAACTCGTGGCCGGAGCGGCGCCACAGCACGAACTGCCTCCCGACTTCACGCGCAGGGCGGCTTCCCCGTATTTTTGTTTCACGACTTCCTTGATGTCAGCAGATTGAGTAGTACCCATGAATGACTCCTACTTGCAGATTTGTACGATGTCTTGCGGCTTGAGAGCTTTGTTGCGGGTACAGCATTCGACATAGAGGAACTGCAAGAGTTCCTGCAGGGCTTCAGTGTTTGCCGTATAACGAAGAAAAGTTCCTTCTCGTTTTACTCCCACAAGATCTTCGGTGCGCAGCTTGTCGAGATGATGAGAGAGGGTGGAATTGGGGATTTCCAGTTCGCCTTGAATGTCAGCAACGACAAGTCCCTCGGGATGCGCCGACAGCAACAACTGCATGATGCGCAGGCGAGGCTCGGTGCCCATGGCGGAAAACATGTCGGCGTACTTGGCGACGCGTTCGCCCGATTTCGCTGGCGCAGCAGTTCTGGTTGACGGCGCTGCCATATTTCGATACTACTGGAAATATGGATAATGTCAAGCTTCTTCCTATTCCGGGGTCGTTCACGTTGAACTTGCCTGCGCGGAACTTTGTTCTGGCTGAGTGCTGACGGCTGACTGCCGAGTGCTTTATTCTGAAGAAATAATGATCCAGACTCACTGCGCCTTTGATCCGCACGTCATCAAACTTGTAATTTTCGATTTGGACGGCACACTGATTGACTCGCGTCTCGATCTGGTGCATTCCGTCAACGCAGCTCTGCGCCACATTGGCCGGCCTGAATTGCCGGAAGACGTCATCGCGAGCTATGTTGGCGACGGAGCGCCCATCCTGATTCAACGGGCTTTGGGCGGAGACGCCATCAACGAGGCGTTGGTACGCAAAGGTTTGGAATTCTTTCTCTCCTACTATCGCGAACACAAACTGGATCACACGACCGTGTATGCGGGCATCACGGAGGCGCTCACTGCGATCCAGAATGCGGCGCACGGCGCGCCGCGGAAGATGGCGGTGCTCACGAATAAGCCAGTGAATCCGTCGCGGGCAATCGTGGAGGCGCTCGGGCTGGGAAAGTTTTTCGCGCAAGTCTACGGCGGAAACAGTTTTCCGACGAAGAAACCCGATCCTGAGGGCGCACGCAAACTGCTCCAGGAAAGCGGAGTCAGGGCCGAGCAGGCCGTCATCGTGGGAGACTCCCATACCGACGTCGAGACCGGACACAATGCGGGCCTGTGGACGGTCGGCGTCACCTATGGCTTCGCTCCGCAAACGCTCGCCGACGCGTCGCCTGATGTGGTGGTGGATCATCCCCGGGAACTGGCCGCGTTGTTTTCGCATGCTGTAACCAAGGAATATCGATCTCAACAACCCGAATGACCGCCAACCACTTTGGTTTTACCCCTGCCGAATTGCGCAAGCTGCGCAGCATGAAGAACCCTTACGGCATCCAGAAGTTTCTGGACGACATGCCGTATCACCTGGAAGATACGGCGTGGTCTCCGCGAAAAGTTCTGGCGGAACGATCGTCGCATTGTCTCGAAGGTGCGATCTTTGCGGCGGCGGCGCTGCGGGCAAACGGATATCCTCCGCTGCTGCTGGATTTCGAAGCCGAGCATGACACCGACCATGTCATCGCAATATTTCGGGAAGACGGGTGCTGGGGAGCGGTTGCGAAGTCGAATTACACTGGATGCCGGTGGCGGGAACCCGTGTACCGCACGCTGCGGGAACTGGCGCTGAGCTATTTCAATGCCTACTTTAATCTGCGAAGAGAGCGCACGCTGCGGCGGTACTCGGTTCCGGTCAATTTGAGGCGATTCGACTCGCAGAACTGGATGACGACGGACAAGCCGGTGTGGTTTATCGTCTATCATCTGTTCGACATCAAGCATTATCCGCTGCTGACCAAGGCGCAGGAGAAGCGGTTGCATCGCGTAGACGAACGGCTGTTTCAGGCGGAGTGTTTAGGGAAGGCGCATAAGGTCAGGGACTAGAGGCGGGGGCTACGCGAGGTTTGCAGATGAGATTTGGGAGGCCCACCGATTCCCGAAAATGTAATGAATTCTAAAGTTTGTCCCGGAGGGTGCCGATCCTCAACACAGCCCTTGTTGTACTCGCTTCTGACAACAGGGTTAGACGGACTCTGAGCGGGGCACTCACGCGCACAGCGGTGCTTGCTGAAATATCGCCCCATAGGAACTGAATTGGGAGTACAAAATCATTTGGTACCTGTAGAGACTCGCGAATTCGTAGAAGCTCGCCGGCATCCTCGCTACAAGCTGGAAGTGGAGATCCGCATCTACGCGCGCAACTCTGCTGTTGTCCGAGGACACACTGTGGATATCAGCGAATCGGGGATTTCGGCCATGCTGCGGGTCGAGGTTCCAGTGGGCGAAGTCGTCCGGCTGGAGTTCTCGCTACCCGCGGGAGAGGTCGAAGTTCATGCGCTGGTGCGCCAGCGAAGCGCTTTTCGCTATGGCTTTCAGTTCGTCGAGGCCAGTTCGGCACAGGGCGTCATCGGACGGACATGCCGCCAGCTTGCGGTGGAGCAGTCCATGGCCAGGCACGAGAAGAGCTGAGCTCACTACAAGTTGTACCTCTCTAATATTCACCGAGGATGTTTCCATTGGCAGTTTGCGGGAACCTCACTCCTCGAAACAACGTACTAAGATGAAGTCATGACGATGCGGGGTATCCCTCTTTCCATCTTTCTGCTCGTCGCGCTGCCGGGGCTGGCGCAGCAGCAACAGCCTGCGGCGAACGATCCAAACCTCCACAGCCCGAAGGTGACGACGACCAACATAGGGCCATCTCAGACACAGACACCGCCGGAAGAAACTCCCGCCACGCCGAGCGCGCTGGTCCCCGATCTCACACCCGGTCCCGATGGCAAGCTCTCTCAGGAGCAGATGCAGCAGTTATTTCGCGTGGTCGCTGACAAGGACATGCAAAATGACAAACTGCTGCACGATTACACCTACACCGAGCGCCAGGTAGAGAACAAGCTGGATGGCAAGGGACAGGTCAAGTCGACCGAACTAAGAACTTACGAGATTCTGGACATCTATGGCGAACAGGTACAACGCCTGATCGCAAAAGACGACAAGCCGCTCGATGCTAAAGAGGCTGCCAAGGAAGACGAGAAGATCCAGAAGATTATCGACAAACGCAAGAACGAATCCGAATCTGACCGTAAGAAGCGCGAGGAGCGAGAAGAGAAAGACCGCGAGGATGGCCGAAAGTTCGTGAAGGAAATCGCCGACGCCTACGACTTCAAGCTTGTAGGCACGGAACCGGTGGACGGGCGCGAGGCCTGGGTGATCGACGGCGAGCCGCGTCCGGGATTTCCGCCGCACATGAAAGAGGCGAAGTTCCTCTCGAACTTCCGCGGACGCGTGTGGATCGACAAGAGCGCCCTGCAGCTGGCCAAGATGGACGTGGTGTGCCTGGACACAATTTCCTTCGGACTCTTTCTGGCGCGCTTTCACAAGGGATCGCGGTTCGTGTTGGAACAGACGCGCGTCAACAATGAAGTCTGGCTGCCGAGGCAACTGGCGGTGAAGGTGGACGTCCGGCTGGCGCTGCTCAAAAACTACAATGTGGACGTCGAGCAAAGCTTCCGCGACTACAAGAAATTCGGAGCTTCGTCGAAGATCGTGGGGATGGGCGAAGTGCAGGATCCAAAGCAGGATGGGAAATAAGCCCGGCATCTCAGCCGTCCCCTATGGTTAACGCGGGCATTTTGATTGACTTCTGCTGCCTTCCGATGTATCGGTATGTGCGTCTGCCATGTGGAAAAGGACCCTGCTGCTTTTGCCACTCTTCGCATCCGCCGCGGCCCCGGCTCGGGACAAAGTCGAGAACTGGATCGAGGTGCACAGCCCGCACTTCGTCGTAGCCACCAATTCCAATGAAAAGCAGGCCCGCCGGGTTGCGGACCAGTTTGAGCGCATGCGGTCGGTGTTCCATGTGCTCTTTCCGAAGCTGCAGATCGATCCGGGCTCGCCCATCATAGTTCTGGCGATCAAGGACGAACAGGACTTCCGAGCACTCGAACCGGAAGCGTATCTGGCAAAAGGGCAGGTTAAGCTGGGCGGTCTTTTTCTGCGCGCCGCCGACAAGAATTACGTTCTGATGCATCTTGACGCGGCGGGAGAACATCCCTACGCAGTCATCTATCACGACTACACGCACCTGCTCCTCACAAAGGACGCAGAATGGCTTCCGCTCTGGCTGAATGAGGGACTGGCGGAGTTCTACCAGAACACGGACATCCATGAGAAGGATGTGTCGTTGGGGCAGCCTAGCGTGG
>VFSW01011846.1_pt1 | contig 12222 bp, 10 predicted proteins | sample 5358111 | NCBI WGS metagenome assembly VFSW01 (sample SAMN11554181, study PRJNA540505) | mine drainage metagenome | isolation source: sediment from site ElyBrook_90M | place: USA: Ely Copper Mine, Vershire, VT | collected 2017
GCTACCGGAGGAAGTGGGGTTGAGCGCAGTTGTAGTCACATAAACAGTATACCAATGGGTCGGCCTTTTGCGGCATTTCACTTCGGCTCATCGCTCTGTGTGAGTACAGGAATTACGTGAGAGTGGCGGGATATGGCGGTAAGCGGCGGAAATTCGCGGTACTTGCTTAAAAAATCAGCTACTTAGAGAGCACGAATCTCAACGGCGGCAAAAAGCAAATACCGGAATTAAATGAGAGTAAACCTAGCAAAACGACATCCAAGCGACATGCCGTTTCTTGTAAAATCAACAACTTGCATAAGATTTCAGCAAAAGGCTGCTTTCTAGCCTTAAAACGTGTCGCTTGGATCTGGCATCGATATGATTTTAAGTGGGATAAACCCCATTGAACAGCCATAGATTGGACCGAGTAAAACGACATCCAAGCGACACGGCAAAATTGAAAATTGCACGCAACAGCCCCGGAGGCCGAGAAAAGAGAGAAGAAAATACATGGTTACTAAGTGATAAACACTCCACCTTAAAAGAAACCCGCGCCGAAGCGCGGGCTCATCTGAAATCTACAACTTCGGTCATGTTTCTAGATCTCTCAGGATGCGATCCATCATCCAATCAATTCTTGCACTCTCGGCAGATCAGAAGATCTCAATTTGCTCGGTCTTTTGCTCTTCATCTGACTACGCATAAAGATCGTTTTCGCAGTGGCACGAGATAAAGTCTTGCGAGCTAAAAGCGCCTTCTTTAGCGATTGAACAGCGGCCCAGTTGTTCATGATGAGAGAGCGGGCTCGGGCCATCAGGAGTCGATGGTAGCTTTTCGCCAATTCTCCGGTGTCCCAGTACCAGTCCGGCAGGTGTGGCATTAAGATCTCCTCAACTTTTCTCGCAGCACTTAAATCTCCATCGGCTAGCGTAAGCGAATAATCACTGAAAGAGCGACCCTTCGCGAGTTCCTCCGCCGCGCGGCCGCCCAGGTAAAACAGGACAAAATTCTCCAAGCCGACCCGATCAACATCGTTCGCCTGCCCCAAGCTTAGGCTTTCCAAATAGACACTACCCCTCATTCCATCGCGGGGAACGATAGTGGCCGCCTCCCGCTTGAGTGGAAGTTGAAGTAACAACGCAGCGGCGAGGTGCCCCGCTTCATGGGTTGCCACTTGCTCTTCGCTAAAGGTTATTCCCAGCATTTCGGGCGTCGCCCAGGCTATCTGAACGACATCGGCAGAGCGGGGCTTTCGCGAAGCAGCGCGGCGCATTTGTTTCTTTGAATTAAACTGTGACATTTTGGTTTTGTTCTCCTTTGGCCGACTGTCTGCGGCTCAAGAAGCACGCTATGTAAAATCGCAGGCAGGCGCTCGTGCGTGCTGCATCCACGCGCCCGCCAAGGCTCAGACAGACGACCCACTCGTCTGTCTGGGCCGTTTTCGAGGTTGCGGGCGCCACTTGCCAGACCGCTTCAGCATATTTTTCAACGCCCACCAAACTTTATTTGCTTGCGCCACTGTGCGAATCACGGGCTTTTCTTCCGCCCCGACAGGAGAAACACGCGACCGCAGCCACTTTTCATACTTATTTCGCGTCCATCCCAGGCGCTCGATCGCCTCATCGATGCGCGCGAGATCGTCCGGACCAGCCATCTGGATGACAGATGCATCTGCATTCTTTCGGCCCCCAGTTCCCGCGGCCAGGGCGGCTTCGCGAGATCCAATGGGACGCCACGGCTGCGGATGTTCTGCTGTTGCCTGTCCAATAGCGCCTTTCAGGCCATCAATCAAACGGCTCACTTCGTTTCCATCGAGATCAGAGAACGAAGTTATCCGCCTGCCAGTTGATTCGGAGGCCCAAGCCAGACGAGCCGCGCGCTTATCCTCTTCGTGCCCCAACGCGTGCTTGGTCCATTGCGCATAGAGGGCATGAAGGGCAACGACCTGGTCCCGCGTCGCGGCAGTCTCTCTCATATTCAAGCAACCTCCTCTACGCGAGCAGTCGATTCTTGAACGGGTACCGTGAACTTGATCTGATTCAAGGCATTTGTGAGCGTCCGGACATTGATATACGTGCGATTCCCTTCAAAGGCATCTCGCACGGTCGCACCGTCTATAAGTTGGTTCACCACGCCTCTTGCGCTCTCAGCGCCGAGGGTTTTCAGATGATCGCCTATCTCACGCTCGACGATGCCTTCCGCTTCTGTTCGCGCGATTCCGGGCAAACGTACCTTAGCGATAATCCTCGAATTCCATTGTTCCAAGGTGGCAGAGAACTTATCAAACTTCCGCTTCAGATCGTGCGACCCGGCAAAGAGCAGCGAGAAATAGGGCGGCTGATCCAGCAACTCGCGCAGCGTCTCAAAGCAGTCGATGTCCAGGTGCTGCGCTTCGTCGATCACCAGCAGCACGCGGCTATGACGAAATTCGAAGCGTAGATGGTTGAGCATAGGGTCAAGGTCGTTAGAAGTGCGACAACCGCAAGCCACGGTCACGCGGCGCAGAATGTCGCGCGGGCGGATACCGGACCGGGCATACACATAGAAGGCGCGGCGCCCTTCGTCTTTTGCCACCTCTGCCGCGTTCAGCGTCGCAACTTGATGTTCAAGCACAAAACTCTTCTGACTTCCTGGAGGCGCGTAAATCATGTAGGCCACGGGGCGAGGAAGAAGCTTCTCGAAAGTCTCCTGAATGATCCGGACATTTGCGGTGGAATAGAGATCTCCGTTCACTCTCGCCAAGGGCTCGATAGGATGGTGCTCGATGAACTTCAGAGACTTTGCCACAAGCTGGCGAGCAGTGGCGCTGATGAGGTAATAGCGATCGTTCAAAAAGAAGCGCACTGCTGAGTCGCTATACCCGATGCGTCGCGCAAAATCGGGCGCCGACAGTCCCGTACGCGCAAGATAATCGTGGATGCGCACACGCGCGGCTCCGTTGACCTCTTCTTCCTTTGCGAGGGCTGCGCGATTGAATCCAATGTCGCGTTTCATCCAGCCTTCTCCTTCACACCTTCCATAAATCCGGCCTTCTTATTCATACCCTCCCAAAAATGCTCAGCGATCTCCCCGGCTGTCATGGGCGCGACGGCATGTTTGTCCGGGGCAAGCCGGGGCTTGCGTTGCGTGATGACCTGGCCGGTGCTGGCCGGGATCTGCAGGCGCCCATAGAGCATCTCCTCGGCCGAGCGCGCGCCTTTGGCCCGCGCCATGCCCTCGATGGTCTTGAGCGTGGCCTTGGCCGCTTTCTCCAGGCCGCGGCGCGTCTCCATCGATTGCCCGATCTGGCGCTGCGTGGCCGGATCGTTGGGCGCGAAACGCAGCAGGGGCTCAGCCTCGACCCAGGCGATCAGCCGGCCATCGAGATCGAGGACCACGGCAAACTCGGGATCTTCAGGATTGAAGCCGACAAGCACTTCCGACTCGTTGCGCTCGTGCATCGCAGCCCAGGCCGCGCGATCTTCCGGCCGCGGCGTATAACGATGATTCTTGAGGCGCACGGCGCACTCATGCACTTCGCGGCGCGCGAACTCGGCCAACAATAGTGCCAGCACGTCGGCCTTGGGCACGGGCTTCTGGTTGGGGTTGAACTCCGAGGCGAAGACCTCATCGGGCGAGCGGCCGTCCATGCCTTCGCCGGACTGCGGCGTGGCGTTGTACTCGCGTATCCACGAGAGGCAGCCGAGAATGAAGCGGCTGGCCGTGGGATGATGCGACTCCTCGACGCGCCCGGCCTTGAGCAGGCGGCGATGCCGCATCATGGCCAACTCCGTGGCCTCGGGCCGCGTGAACGGCGAGCCGCTGGTATAGGTGGAGTGCACCGCGTCAAAGTGCATGTGCATGGTGCGGAAGAAGCGCTCGACATGCTTGGACTGCGGATGGCGGGGAATGCAGTGCGTGACCGATATCCCCAGGCGGCTCAGCAGCCCGCTGCGCTCGATGCGGTCGTACTCTTCGCGAAACCAGTTCTTCGGGGCGCGCGGATCGTCGTCATCGCGCTCGGGCAGCTCGCTGGCCGGCGTTGCACCCTTCGCCACCTTTTTGTAGTCCTTGCCGTTATCGCAGTAGATGCCCTCGGGCGGCCCGTCCTCCAACATGGCGCGCAGCAGCGTGGCGGCGATCGAGCGGGAGCTGCCCTCCCACGCCCATGTGGCCCAGGCCTTGCGGCTGCGGTAATCCACAAAGGCCGACATGCGCAGGCGTCCGGGCGTGCCGAACGGTACCTCGTCGAAGAGATCGTTCTGGATCTCCGCATCGTGGATTGCGTGATCGCCCACCCATATCTGGTTGGCGAAGACATCGACGTAGCCGCGCCGGAGATACGGCGCCATGCGTTCGCGGTAAGCTCGCTCGCCTTCGCGGGCAAGGGTGCGCATGGCCGGCGAAACGGCCCGCGACAGAAAGACGCGCACTGTCTCGCGGCTGGGCAGATCGTCCGGGCTCACATCGAGCGCGGCGGCCTCGTAGCGAATCTGCTCCGTGACGAAGCTGATGGACTGGCGCTCATTGAGATAGAGGAAGGCGGCGAGAATGGCGGCGTCGCGGTGCCGGGCGAACCAGCGGCTCTGGCCCTTATCGGCGCGGATGCGGTCGGCGAGGGCATTCGGGCCTTTTTTCTGACACTTTTCAAGCCATCTCCATAGAGTGGAGGCGCCGCAGCCCGTTTCCTTGGCCGTCACGGCAACCAGCTCGCTCAAGTTCTTGACCACGCGGCCATGTTGCCGGGTCCAGGCTTTTCGTTGACCCTCTGTGCTCAGCCTGGAATATTCAACCAAGGGCGCGAGGATCTTCATTCGCAAGTCGATCTGCCCCTTCTGCGCGTCCGTGACAGGCAACGGCGGCTCCTCTTTGTCGGCCGTTCTCTGGCCGAAAAGCAGGAGCTCCGCACTGTGTGGATTTGCCGCGACCAGGGTGCAGGGCTGCCCCGAATCTCGATCAAGTACCTTCCTTTGCAGATCCGCCGAGAGCGAAAGCGAGGAGTACTCGCTGAGAATCCGACCGTTGGGTCCGCGATCTTTCGCGAGTCGAGAGGTCAGGTTTCCCTCCTTCACCTTGCGCTGAATCGTGCGTGGCGACCAGCCAGTGAGACTTGTCAACTCTTCAAGATTGAGCCAGCGCTCTGCCATAGGCCTCTACTTGCTTCGACCTTTCGCCGGAAGAAGTACGCCGCTTTCAATCTCCCAGAACGCGATGTCGCGATAAGCGCGCTGGCCTTCCAGCGCCAGTGCGAGTTTCTTTGAATCGCCAGACCTGAGCCAATTGCGAACCGTCTCATAGCTCGGAGCGTTCTTCGCGGACACCTCCAGCAATTCACGGTTGCGAAGAATCGCCTTATGGACGGCGCGTGAAGAAACATTCCAGGTGAGACTTAGATAGGCGCCCATAGCCGCGGCATTGTGATGCCGCCTGAAGAAGCGCGAAGACCCCTTGTCAGCGCGGGGACCGCGTTCAGTGGCCGTTCCGCCGTTGGCCCTGAAGTACGCAATTTGCCGTTGAATTGTGCGACCGCTGCAATTGTGCCGTTCCGCGCACCAGGCAACGACGTCTCCCATCTTCAAGGCTCGATGGCCGTCCGGAAGCAAGTGCGGGAAGCGACGCCCTGGCGGCGCGCTGAGCAGCTCGAAAAGAGGCGCGATCGCGCTAGCAGAGCCCCTCCGCGAGGCCTTCACCTTCATCCCGAAATTGAGCAATTGACCTGCCATGAGTTCCTTCTCAGCCGTTAGCGTGGCCTTCTTTGGCCGCATGCTTGCCGACAAGGGCTTCCTTTACGGAACGATTCTTTCGCGCCGATACTTCGAGCTCCCCGATTTCCGCCAGGTCGCGGAGGCGATCGCCCAGGAGCAGACGCTGAAGGGAATCGTCGCCCGTAACTTCGCAGAATCCTCGGACATAGGCAGCGGGAAAACGCGCAGTATTTTTGGTGTTGGCTGTGTAATCATTGAGCATCGAAGCGGTGATGTTTCTTCCCACCTTCATCGAGAGCTCCGAGGCGATTTGCCGACGGTCCTTTCCGCACGCGCCCATTGCATCAGAAAGCGCGCGTCGAATCTCACGGTCGGAGGCATCTTGCCCCATACCTACGGAAACCGTAATTTTCGGATTGCTGGTTACCGCTGCTGGAGTCATCCTTGGACAATAACGCCGAAGGGACGGCATGTCAATACGGAAAAAAACCGTGGTAACCAACGACTTGGGCGAAAGAATCCTTGCTTTGCGTAAGGGGCTGGGCTTTTCCCAACGCGAATTCGCCGCAATAGTCAAAAAAACGGCGGGAGCCGAAAGGACCATCGGGCACACCCAGATTTCGGAGTGGGAACTTGGTACAGACACTCCATCGACCGACAAGCTTATCGCGTTGGCCACGCTGGCGCGCACCGCAGAGGAAAGAGCTTGGTTTTGGGCCAATGCGGGAATCACCGAAGAGATGGTGCGGGACACCTTTGCAGGGATGACCGCGAATCGGATCAGCGCGGCGACAAGCGGAGCCGTGGTGAGCGTCCCGCTCAGCAAGAGTGCCTCCTGTGATCCTAAGGGCAAGCTCTCATTTGACGCAAAACGCGCGCTCCTGCTGCCTGCTGAGCAGTTCGGGTCTGCGCCTTTTATCCATAGCTTCGAAGTTCAGGTCCCGCTTCAGGGCGTCTTCGGCAGAGGGGATATCGCGCTTGTGGACAGAAGCCCGATTGACCCATCCGGCCTGATCGATTCTATGGTGGCTGTGTTCTTCGAGCGTCGTCACGAGTACGAATCAGGCGGCTTGACTCCTGCGGAAATATCCCGAATTAGGCGCCGGAGGGCTGTGACGCCGGGCGAACTGAAGCGCGAGAGAGAGCAGTTCCACGCCTTCGCATCGGAGACAGGCGCCAAATCCGAGGCTGAATTGAGAAGCGCACACGAGCGCGCGTCGGAGAAGGTCAAAGCATTCATGTCGGAGCCGGAGGTCGTTTTTGGATGGCTACGCCTTGCGCCCGTTGGCGGCGTCTGGCTCTCGCCGTTCGAAAAGCGGCAATCGTGGGTGATCCTCGATTCCTCTCCAGGCCCTGAGCTGTCCCCGCGGTTCATCCCGTTGACGGATCTACTGACAGGACAGCATCCTCTGGAACCGCGAATCGCGGAGCATATCAAACGCCCCGTTCACATTCTCGGTCCAGTCATAGGCCACTTCAAGCAGAGTTCACGTCTTCCTGGTTCACCGAACGAAATTCGGCAGACTGAAATGCACACGGCTTCCGTTCCGGTCGCCGAATCGCCAGCCCCGCGGCCCAGCTGCGAGTGCGGGCGCCGATGCGCCTGCATCTGTCATTCGAATTCGAAGTATCCCCACAAGGAAGCCTGCTGCGGTCCGGGCAGCGCGGCGCATAACGCGCTCTGTCCTAAGCGTAAAGGCTCGCATGTTTCGCGGGCTCCGGATTTGTAAAGTTTGCTCTTTGCGTCTCTCGTCACCCATGCGAGAGAACAAAGAGCGCTTCGGGGTAGAAGGCTTGTCGATCTCCTCGCTGGCCTCCCCCGAAGCGCACCTTTAAGCGGCGGGTTCGGGAACGAGCCGGCCTGGATGAGAGGAAATAGCGATGACCGCAGTGATGGCTGAAGCACTGAAGCCCGGCGAAATCAATTTGGAGGCCCTTCGCGCTTGCGTGGAAGACCTGCAGAGCAAAGTTGAAAAAGTCAGTTCCTCGCTCGCCGATTCGCGCCTTCGGCTACAGGATCTGACGGCAGAGCGGAGCACCCTGATTCTGCCGGCGCGCTCGGGCAAGAACACGAGCGCGCAGAAGCGGCTGTACGCCATAGACGAGCAACTGAGCGCCCTCAATCGAGACATTTCGGATGACCAGGCAGCGCTTTCTGAGCTGGAGGCGCAACTCGATGCCGCGCAAATCGATCTAGAGCGCACCGAGTGGGAGTCGCAGCGATCCTCTGTCCGCGCGCTTCTGGAAGAGCGGCTTAATGGCAAAACCGGCGCGGCGATACAGAAAGCCGTCGATGCCCTCGTGGCCGCCCTTCAATCGGCGGCGGAAAAGGATGAACAGGCCAAGGCCGCGCTCCTCGCCTTCGAGCCTTCGCTGGGAAGGGACCTCAGGCCATTGAGTATGGCCGTCTTCGGCCGTTCAAGGCTTGCAGCTTGGAAGCTGCAGCGAGTGCTGCCAGTTGACTCCAGAGAATTTGGGCATAGCCGAGCCTTGGACGGCAAAGAGTTCGCGGAAGAGGACCGGAATCAGTATTGCCGTGTGATCGAGGCCCTGGATGGTCTGAAGTTGGTTTTTCGGGATCGCCGCTAGGGGCGTTTTAAGGCGCCGGGGCGCTCGTTAGGCACTTGCTCCCCGGCTTGGCGACTTGCGGCGCGCCCCAAGGGGCTGCAAATCGCAGCATTGGGCATCGGACGATTAGGCCGGATAGGCTGGAAGCCGGGACTAGGCGGTCGGGAAGAGAGGACGTGAGAAGCGTGAGGACGCAAAGCAGCTCGCTTAACGGTTCAAGCGCCGAGCGCCCGGCCCGTCTCTTCCTCTCGTTGCACGCGGTGAAAGAAGGCGACACATGGGGGTAGATACCTCATCCGTTCAGATCTCAATCAACGTGGTGGACATGAACTCCGCCGCGGCGGTGAACGCCGTCACGCAGAACGTGGAGAAACTCGGCGCCGCTGGGGCTGCTACGGGAGAAAAAGTCAAGGCGGGAATGAATGGTATCGGGATCGGCGCCCTAGATAACCGCGAGAGGGTTCACCTGCTGACCGAGGAATTCGGCGTGAGAATGCCGCGCGCCATGGTGAATCTCATCTCCGAGAGTAAAGCCGCTCAGGCGGCGATCGGCGCGGTGGGGACGGCGATGGTCGGGCTGGCCGGCGTTCAGATCGGATACATGGTCTTCAGCCAATTGGTAGACGGCGCGGAAAAGTTTTATCACAAATTCCTGGACGTAGATGGCGCCATCAATCGATTCAACGAGGAAGCGGCAAAAGCCGCGGCGATAAAGTTCGACGAGAATCGCTCGCTCGAAGATCTCAATGCCGACCTGGTGAAAGCTAACCAGCAACTTGATCAGCTCAATGCGAAAAGAGCAGGTTCGCCCTCTTACTCCTCAATGATGGGCAACGGGTTCGGCACTGGCTTCGTCGCGGGACTGCCCGGTTCGGGTAACCCCGTATTCACCATGAAGGATGCGGGAGCCCTGAACAAGGCGCAGGGAAGCTCTGACGCGGATCGGCTTCGGTTGATGGAGGAGACGCACAAAAGGAATTTCCAGCACATCGACGACGCAAAGGTGCTGAGCGAGGCGAGAGCGACAGGCATTCAAAGGGCTCGGATAGAAGAAGATTTCGCCGGCAGAACCGCGCAGGAGAACCAGAGATACAGGGTCGAGCAGGCCACAAAGCTGGCGGAAATTGTCAACCGCGGCAAGTCCCCGAGCGACCCCGATTACAAAACGGTGCGCGCCGACGCCGGAAACGCCGATCTTCAACTCGCGAAAGAGCGCGCCGCCGCGCAGTTCAAAGCCAAACAGATCGAGACCTCCAAGCAGGGAACCCTCGAACTTCGCCACTTGCAGGAGTCGGCGCTGGAAGCTTCCCTGACCGGTGAGCAGCTTTACCACGCCCAGGAGGCTGCCGCGATTCAGGATCTGCGCGATAAGGATATTGACTCGGTAGCAGCGCGCAAAGCTGTGCATGACCGGTTCCACGCGGAGGAGCTGAAAAGGCTAGAGGCAGAAAAGCGCGAAACGGAAGCGCTGAGTCGCCAAGCAGGAATGGCTGGGATGACTGGCGTCCAGAGGATACGCGCAGAAGGCGACGCACGCATCGCTAATCTTGATCCCAAATTGGACCCTGGCGAACGCGCGCAGCGCGAGAAGTCTATCCGGCAGGAGACGAACGCGCAGATACTGGCTTCCGAAGAGGAATTTACGCAGCGCATGAATCAGCTCTCCGATGAAAGCGCCGCGCACCAGATTTCAGGCATCCAGCGCATCGCGGTCGAGGCCGATAGGCAGGTGGCGCAAAGGCGTAAGGATTTCGAGAAGGAGTACGGCAACAATCCGAACGATCCCGATTACAAGGCGCATATCGGCGAATTGAACGCAGGCATCACGGCGATCCGATCCGGCGAGGGCCGCGACACAATCGAATACAGGCAGCGCGAGGAGCAAGAAACCGCTCGAATTGAGATGCAGGCTCACGCGCGTGCGCTTTCGGCGGAAAAACAGCAGACGCTTGCCATCGAGAGTGAGTACGAAGAGCGCGTCGATAAACAACGCGAATTGCTCGAAGCGCAGAAAATAAGTTATGACGACTACAACCGTCGCGTTTTAGCTGCAGGCGAACAGCGCGACGCGGACATGGTGCAGGCCAGCAAGGAAGCGCGCGAGAAGATGGCCGGAGAGTTTACGGGATTCTTCGCCAGTCTCGATCATCCCAATGAAGCGCTACGCAGCCTGGGTATGAAAGCCGCGGGCAACGCGGCCGCCGCGATGGTGCAGCGCGCGCAGCAGCACTTCGGCGCGCCCGGTGCGAAGATGCCGATGGGCCATGGCGTGCTGGATGGGATATTCGCCAAGATCGCGGGCCATCCGGCTATGGGCGGAACAACGGCTGCAGGGATGCCGGGCGCGCAGCGCCTGGCCGATGTGAAGATGTTGTCGCTGGCCACCGCGCAGATCCACATCCAGAGTGCCAGCGTGGCGATGCCGGGCAGCTCCGGAGGCGGCGCGGCCTTCCACAGCATGGGATCGAGCGCAATGACGGTACCGGGCTCCGCCTTCGGTGGCGGCTCGGATTCAACCGCGATCTTCGGTGGCGGCTTCGGCGGCGGAGGCTTCGGTGGAGGGTTTGGCGGCGGCGGAGATTCCGGCTTTGGCGGCGGTTCCTCTTCGCGAGCGCTCCCGGCGTCGATGCCCGCGCACAAGGGCCTTGGCGGCGTTCTGGGGCTCGGCACGCAGGCCTTTGGATTGGGCAACGCGGCGATAGGTACGTGGGGACGCGGCAAAGGCTCGGGCTTTGCCGATGTGCTGCACCAGAACATGAGCGGCACATTGAACGCCGATGGAACCTTCTCCAGTTCCGGATCGACGAACGGCGGGATGATCGGGGGCGGCGGCGTGGGCGCGAACCTGGGCGGCGCGGCCGGCGGCGCGATGGGACTGGTCGGCGCCTACGAAGGCAATGGCGGCATGGGCGGCGCGCTGGGCGGCGCAATGAGCGGCATGCAGCTCGGCATGGCGGTCGGCGGTCCGATGGGCGCGGCCGTGGGAGCAGCGGCGGGTGCAATCATCGGCGCCATGGGCATCGGCGGCCGCGAGAAAGCGCGCGTCTACGACCTCAAGCAGGTGCGGCCGCGGCTCTTGAACGACATGGATCAGTACCAGCAGGGCCAGATGGATTACATGAGCGCCTATGCGGACATGCGCAGCCTGGAACGGGACGCGAATATGAACACAAACCCGATGGGGCCTGCGGCAAAGAGCTACTACCAGGGCGTGATCAAGCCGGAAATCCACGCGGCGGAAGCCAAGCTCGATGCCGAGCAGCGCGCGGGCCGCAGTATGTACACAACCACGGCCGCGCAATACGCAGCCGGCACCGATCGCGTGCCCCGCGATGGGTACGCATTTATCCACAAGGACGAGCGCATCATGCCGAGTGACCAGAACGAGCGCGTCACGCGGGCGATCGAGTACGGAGCGAACTCGACGCGGATGGCCGCGCAGAGCAGCGCCAGCTTTGGGGGCGACATTCATCTGCACACCATCGATGCGAAATCGAGCCAGCAATGGCTCATGCAGAATAAGCACGTCTTGCGCGCCAGCATCAACGCCAGCTACGCAGAGAACTCAGGAGGGGCCGATGCCTGAGGGAAGCACGGACGCTCCAGGCAATAGCAAAGAACGGCGGCTCAGAGATGCAATCGAACGGCCGTTCGATGAAAACCTCATATCATCGAGGACCGATCGCATCATTAACGCTCAGGAAGCGGCCGAGATCCTGGATGTTTCTGGCCGCACGATTTTACGCTTGTGTCGGGACGGTTCGCTTCGGGCTTACAAGCGCGCGGCTAACAGCAGTCCATGGCACATCTTCTATGATTCTTTGCTTGCGCATATTGAGAGCATGCACGAGCAGGCATTCCTTCAGAACGGTTATCGATCTGACACAAAAGGCGCGGGTGAATAGAAATGTCCATCTTAACGAAGAACAATCCTGGAATAGGGGATGGCTCGAAGCTTGACGGCAGTTGGATGAAGATTTTAGAGACG
>VFSW01011847.1_pt1 | contig 12222 bp, 9 predicted proteins | sample 5358111 | NCBI WGS metagenome assembly VFSW01 (sample SAMN11554181, study PRJNA540505) | mine drainage metagenome | isolation source: sediment from site ElyBrook_90M | place: USA: Ely Copper Mine, Vershire, VT | collected 2017
CGCAGGACGCGGTAGGCGAACTTGAGCACCGATCCGCGCAGCAGGGAGGGGCGGGGCTCGATGAGGATGCGGGCGTCGTAGCGGGCGGGGGACTTGTAGCGGCAAGTGGCATCCACCACGGGGAGAATGCACTGGTGGTCGATCTCCAACTGGCTATAGGCAAGGCCCAGCGAGCGCAGCAGTTCGACGCGGCCGATCTCAAACCACACCAGGTAGTTGGCATAGTAGACAATGCCCATCTGGTCGGTTTCGGCGTAGCGGACGCGGACTTCGGTGGTTACGGGCATAAAAGCAGGGGTTAGGGTTCAGGGTTCGGAGATCAGGGTTCAGAGATCAGTGGCCGGGCTGGATGGCGTGGGCCGACTTTGACTGATCTCTGAACCCTGGTCCCTGCCTTTCAGGGCTTGAGGTGCGAGAAGATCGGCAGCTTGGTCACGTCGTTGAAGATGACAAAGGCAAAGAAGGCGATGAGCATGACGAAGGCCGCCTGGTAGATGCGCTCCTTGACCTGCGCGCCGATATCGCGACGGATCACGCTCTCGATCAGCAGCAGCAGAATCAGGCCGCCGTCGAGAATTGGAAACGGCAGCAGGTTCAGGATTCCAAGGTTCAGGCTGATGGCCGAGGCCAGGCCCAGCTTGGGTAGCCAGCCCTTGGTCTCCGCGGCATCGCCGGCCATGCGCGCGATCCCCACTGGGCCGGAGAGCTGCGACATGTTGACCCGGTGGGTGAACAGGCGGCCCAAGACTTCCAGGATGAGTGAGGAGTTCTCCGCGCAGAACTGCTCCGACTTGTCCACCGCCGCGTTCCAAGAGAGCGGATTGGAGACGAAGGGAATGGGGGTGGGCGCAAAACCGAGCTTCCAGCCGGAATCGAGCCTGGCCGGATGGGCGACGATGGGCGGCAGGGTGACCCCGTTGCGCACTACTGTAAGGGAGATCGGCTTGCCCGCACCGCTCTGCATGTAGGCCAGCAGCGACTGCACGGTATGGAAGGGATGGCCGTCGACGGCCTGGATCGCATCTCCATCGCGAAGTCCGGCCTCGGCGGCGGGCATGCCGGACTGAACCTGCTGGACGCCGATGGGGCCGGGCACAAACTCCGGAATCATGCCCAGGTCGGTCAGATCGAACTCCCGTCCCTTGGCCTCTCCGGGCTGGCGCAGCGAGAGCGCGATCCGTTGCCCGCCACGCTCCACCGTCACGGGAACCGTCTGGCCCTGGTTGAGTGCCGCGCGCTGGTTCACCTGGTCCCAGTCGGGATTGTCGACGTTGTCGAAGTGCTGGATGACGTCGCCGGGCTCCATGCCGGCCTGCGCGGCGGGCGAGTCGCTGACCACCCACTCGATGGTGGTGGTCTTGACCTCGTGCCGCGGAACCTCGTTGATCCATCCATAGTAGAAAAGCATCATGACGAAGGCCAGCACGAAGTTGGCGACCGGGCCGGCCACGCCGATGAGCATCCGCTGCCAGCGGGGATGGGAGGTGAAGGCGCCGGGATCGTTGGCCAGATCGCTGAAGGCCTCGTCTTCGCCGTTGCCGGTGATCGGTTCCGGGGTTTCGCCGGTCATCTTGACGTAGCCGCCCAGGGGAAGCAGGCAGACCTTGTAGTCGGTATCGCCGAATTTGACGCCGAAAAGCCGCGGTCCAAAGCCAACGGAAAAGGCCTCTACGCGCACGCCGCAAAGCTTGGCAACGGCAAAGTGGCCGAACTCGTGGACGATGACCATGACGCCGACAAGGACGATGAATGCTACGGCTGAGACCAGAAATTCATGCATAGACGAGCGGTTTATCCTTCAATCCGGTGTTGCGCCTGGGCCAGCGACCTCACAGCAACAGCGCACTTGCCGTTTGACGCGCCTCCCGGTCCGTAGCGAGCACCTCCGCGATGGTGGCGGGATGGGCCTCCGGCGTGGCGGCGAGCACTCTTTCAATTGTACGCGGGATACCCATGAATGGTATGCGGCGAGCCAGAAACGCCTCGACGGCTACTTCATCGGCCGCATTGAGCGCAATGCAGTGGGCCCCGCCCTTTCCCGCCGCCTCAAATGCCAGGCGCAGGCACGGGAAGCGCTCGAAGTCGGGCTGCTCGAAGTCGAGATGGCGCAGTGCGGCCAGGTCAAAGGTAAGCGTGGAGGCCGGTCGCTCGGGGTAGGCGAGTGCGTAGAGAATGGGTAGCCTCATGTCGGTGACGGAGATCTGGGCAAGGATGGAGCCGTCCACGTACTCGACCAGTGAATGCACTGTGGATTGGGGATGGACCGTGACGCGCACCTGGCTGGGCGGCACATCGAAGAGCCGGCAGGCTTCAATGACCTCCAGGCCCTTGTTGAGCATGGTGGCCGAGTCGATGGTGATGCGGCGGCCCATGACCCAGGTGGGGTGCTTGAGGGCCTGCTCGGGCGTGATGTGGGCGAACTGCTCGACAGGAGTCTGCCTGAAAGGCCCGCCGGAGGCGGTGAGCCAGATGGTCTTCACTTCCCTGGGTTCGCCGACGCGCAGGCACTGGTGGACGGCGTTGTGCTCGCTGTCGATGGGCAGGATGGGAACGTTGCGCTGGCGCGCCGCGGCGGTGAGAATCTCACCCGCGGCGACCATACATTCTTTGTTGGCCAGGCCGATGGGCTTGCCGGCGAGGATGGCGGCATGGGTGGCTTCCAGGCCGGCGACGCCGACGATGGCGGAAACGACGAAGTCGGCCTCGGGATGGGTGGCGCAGGCAACGGCTCCGGCGGTGCCGTGGACAACTTCGACGCCGGTAACGCCGGCCTCGCGCAGCCGGCCTGTGAAGGTCGCGGCCAGCTCTTCCGTGGCCAGCGAAACCAGCCTGGGGCGCCAACGGGCGGTCTGGGCAAAGGCCTCGTCGAGGTTGCGGCCGGCGGCCAGCGTGGCCACCTCGTAGCGGTCGGGAAACTGCTCAACAATGGAGAGGGTGCTCTGGCCGATGGAGCCGGTGGAACCGAGAATGGCGAGTCGTTTCATGAGGTTTGCGGGATCCAGGGTCCTTGTCGGACACCTCTCCAGTGTACGCTCGGGCAGATGAGCGAAAGCATGGTCGAGCCGCACGCGCAGCCCAGGCGGGCAGACTACCGTCCGGCAGACATCAAAGCCGGGCTGCGCCGCGCGGTGCGTTGTGATGGACAGTCCTGAGAAGAAAGCGGGACAGCGCGCTGCCTGGTTTGTCTCCTTTTTTCCAACCGTATGAGGCTGCCCTTAGCAGGGTCAATGGCGGGAACGGCGGTTGACCGATTCAGCGAACGATCTTCCCGTCCATTCCATCACTCCCGGTTGATTCCCCTCATCTCCTTTCCGACAAGCAAAAGACCAATTCATCGCACGGGTTGATTCCGGCCGGCCCGTCCGTATGGCATAATATATGCGAAGGATCGAATATTCCAATGGATAGGGATCGCGCCATGCCAGACTCGCTGCGCCGTTTCAAGGCCGACATTTTTCAAGCACTTGCACACCCTACCCGGATTGCGATCATCGAACTGCTTGAGAGCGGAGAGCTTTCAGCCGGCGAGCTCATGGGAAAGCTGGGGATGGAACAGGCAAATATCTCTCAACATTTGGCCGTGCTCCGGACCAAGCAACTAGTCGTCAATCGCAAGGTGGGGAATCAGGTTTTCTACGCCGTTCGAGACCCCATCATCCTCAAGGTTCTTGCTCTCATGCGCCGGTATTTCCAAAAGAATCTCAAAGGCGCATTGGAACTGCTGAATGAGATCGATAACAGTCCCGTTGCTTCGGGCCGATAACAACTGGAGCTTAGCTGAAATCGACGCGGTTTCAGTTCCAATTGGAAGCATGGTTTTTCCGTAGCGGAGGAGTTTTTCGATGAGCAGGTCACGCATTGACCATTGCAGGGCGGAGGCGACAGAGGTTTGGCTTTGAGCGCATACCATTGGATCTCCCAGCTAGCCGAGGCTTTGGCGGGCCATGAACTCCTTTTCATGCTGTCGATCGTGGGCGCATGGATGTTCTTAGGGCTTGTGGGGTTTCTGCGGCCCAACAGCATCCGATTCGTTGCTCGTCTGCTTTTTCCCACCGGAGCTCTCCTTTGTCTCGGCATGGCCATTTTGGCGGGAGGTTTCCTCGCCTCGGGTCAGGGTGCACAGACCGTGATTCTTCCTCTTGGGCTCCCCGATTTGCCATTTCACATTCGACTGGATGTGTTGTCCGGCTTTTTTCTTTTGCTGCTGGGAGTGGCTGGCGCCGGGATTTCAACCTTCGCCGCGGGCTACTTCCGTTCGGGTGAAGGCACCGCTCCCGCATTGCTCGGTCTGCAATATCACATCTTCCTCGCCAGCATGGCATTGGTGATGTTGGCGGATGATGCCTACATATTTATGGTGGCGTGGGAAACGATGGCGCTCAGTTCGTATTTTCTTGTGACCTCCCACCATCGCATTCCGGAGATCCGCCGAGCTGGCTTTTTGTACCTCCTCATGGCTCATGTTGGCGCAGTCTGCATCCTGCTCTGCTTCGGGGTTCTGCAGGGAGGCAGTTGGCACTTCACGTTCGATGCCATGCGGGGCGCTCCGCTCACGCCCTTCTGGGCCACCACCGCGTTCCTGCTCGCCTTGTTGGGATTCGGTGCGAAAGCTGGTCTGGTTCCGATGCATGTGTGGTTGCCCGAGGCGCACCCGGCAGCACCATCGCCAGTGTCGGCGATGATGAGCGGCATCATGCTGAAGACCGCGGTTTACGGGATGTTGCGAGTCAGTTTCGATTTGCTGGACATCCGCTTCTGGCAGTGGGGAGCTCTCTTAGTCGCGCTAGGACTCTTCTCCGCACTGTTCGGAGCGATCTTCGCTGCGGTGCAAACCGACATGAAACGGCTGCTGGCATATTCGTCCATCGAGAATGTTGGAATGATCTTTACCGGCATAGGCCTGTCAATTCTGTTTGCGACAAACAACATGCCCTTGTTTGCAGCGCTCGCCTTGACAGCGGCTTTGGTCCACTCTCTCAACCACTCGCTTTTCAAGAGCCTGCTTTTTCTTACAACTGGTTCAGTGCTGCACGCAACAAAGCAGCGAAGCCTTGGAAAACTTGGCGGCTTGATTCGTCCCATGCCCTGGGTTGCCAGCCTGGCGCTGGTGGGCACACTCTCCATTGCCGGCCTGCCGCCGTTCAACGGCTTTATTTCCGAGTGGCTGCTTTTGCAGTCGTTTCTTTTCACTCCGCAGCTTCCCCACGCATTTCTCAACATGCTGATTCCACTGGGCGCCGCTGCTCTTGCACTGACAGCCGCTCTGGCGGCTTATGTGATGGTGAAGTTTTATGGCGTAATTTTTCTGGGTCAGCCGCGGGAAGGCTCTCTCGAAAATGCCCGTGACGCCAATTGGCTGGAGCGAGTAGGTCTCGGTTGGCTGGCGTTCGGGTGCATTCTGATCGGCGCCTTGCCGCAGCTTGCACTTCGTGCGGCGGCTCCGGTCACCGGCAAATTGCTGGGCGAGTCGGTCCGACCCGGTTCCACTATCTGGTGGATAGCCCCGATTGCCCGGGAGCAGGCCTCCTATAGCGGTCTGATACTCCTGGCTGGAATTGTGGCAGTTGTGGTTGTCACGTTTGTGCTCGTCCGCCTGCTGGCCCATGGACGCATACGGCGCACGGCTACCTGGGATTGCGGCTATCCGTGGCAAACCTCCCGGATGCAGGATACGGCGGAAGGCTTTGGTCAACCGATCCGTCATATGTTCGGAGCCTTCTTTCGCATGGAGCGCGATATGCCCTCGGCGGCGGACACCGCGCCGCGCTACAGGATCTATATAGAAGACCGGCTTTGGCGGGGAATCTATCTACCCATCGCGCGAGGCGTGCAGAGCCTTGCAGATGCAATCGGAGTTCTGCAAGGAGGGCGACTTTCGATCTACCTGCTCTATAGCTTTCTTACCCTTCTCGGTCTATTGGTGTTTGTCCTATGAGGGCGATCAGCTTTGTTCGACAATTCGTCGAAGTGTTCCTGGCGATTGCAATAGCACCGCTGTTCACAGGCTGGATAGCGCAATGCCGCGCGTGGTTGCAGAATCGCTCCGCCCCGCCGTTGCTGCAGCCGTACCGGATGCTGCGCAAGCTCTTCTTTAAAGATGTTGCGCTGGCCAGGGATGCATCCGTACTCTTTCGCTCAACTCCGTATGTGTTGTTCGGAACAATGGTGCTGGCGGCGGCGATTATTCCTTCGCTGGTCACAGATCTGCCTTTGGCACGGGTGGCTGACTCCATCGCACTGGTTGGGCTCTTTGCCACAGCGCGTGTTTTCATATCGCTTGCGGCCATGGATATTGGCACGGCATTCGGAACGCTTGGGGCGCGCCGGGAGATGATGATTGGCTTCCTGGCCGAACCGGCGCTTTTGATGGTGCTGTTCAACGCATTCATGCTGTTTGGAAGTACTTCGCTCCCCAGCCTGGTTGACGGCTACCGCGCGCATCAGTCCGTGGTCGATCCCAGCGTAATTTTCGCGGCGGTTGCATTTTTGATGGTGCTTTTGGCCGAAAACGCCCGCATCCCCATCGACAATCCATCTACCCATCTCGAACTGACCATGATCCACGAAGCCATGCTGCTGGAGTATTCAGCGCGGCACCTAGCTCTGGTCGAGTGGGCATCGAGTTTGAAACTGTTCAACTATGCCTGCATTGGGTTTGCGTTGTTTCTGCCCTGGGGTATCGCTTCGAACGGCGCGGATGGGGGCTGGTCTTTGCTCGTGGCCATCGCCGCGTTGATCGGGAAGCTTGTGATCGCCGGCGCGGCCCTGGCGCTGATCGAATCGTTGTCGGCCAAGCTGCGCATCTTTCGCGCACCGGAGTATCTCGCCATGGCATTTCTGCTGGCTGTGCTCGGCCTGCTTGTTCACCTTCTGCTGGGGGCCTAACCAAGATGCACACTGCTGAATTCATCGCTCAGGTATTGAAAGTTCTCGCGGCTGGACTGCTGCTCATCTCGTTTGCAATGCTCGCGGGACGACGCACGCAGCAATTGATCACACTGTTTGCCTGGCAGGGCGCTTTGTTGTTTGTCTCCACGTGTCTTGTGGCCTATAGCGCGGGCCTGACGGAGATGTATTATTCCGCGGCGCTCACGCTGATCCTGAAGGTGATTGCTCTTCCCTGGATACTCAATCGGCTTATCAAGCGGCTGGGAGCGCAATGGGATAGCGAGCAGTTAGTGAATGTTCCCGTGACGATGCTAGCCGGGCTGCTGCTGGTGATCTTTGCCTTTGGGCTCGCCCAGCCGATTACTTCCATGGCGACAACGATCACGCGCCACACCCTGGGGATTGCCCTTGCAGTAATCCTGCTGTCATTCCTGATGATGATAACCAGGCGCAAAGCAGTCACACAGGTCATTGGCTTCCTTGCCATGGAGAACGGCCTATTCTTTGCGGCGACCAGCGCAACGTATGGGATGCCGATGGTCATTGAACTGGGTGTGGCGCTCGACCTGCTGGTGGGTGTGTTCATCCTGGGAATTTTCTTCTTTCAGATCCGGGAGCAATTCGACAGTCTCGATCTGCGCAACCTGGAAACGCTCAAGGAGGACTGAGTGGAAATTCTGATGGTTCTAGGCTTGCCGCTGTTGGGCGCCGCCCTGCTGGCAGTGTTCGGAGCGCGTCGATTTGCGGCCGAACTGAATGCCGCCATGAGCCTGGCGACGCTGCTGGCCGCATCGCTCCTTGTCCTGCGCGTCATCCGTTACGGGCCCGTCCTGACTGGGCGCGAGCAGTTCTTCGTCGATCCGTTCAACGTGTTCCTGGTCGCGCTGACTGCCTTTGTCGGCTTCACCACGGCGCTGTTTTCCCGGCCCTATATGCGCATCGAAGAGGCTCATGGACGCTTGAACCCGCGACGCCTGCGCCTGTATCACAGCATGTATCAGCTCTTCATGTTTGCCATGCTTCTAGCGCTGCTGACCAATAATATGGGCCTGCTCTGGGTGGCGATGGAAGCAGCAACGCTCTCCACGGTGCTGCTGGTTTCGCTTTACCGCACGCGGGCAAGCCTCGAAGCTGCCTGGAAGTATTTCATCCTTTGTGGCGTCGGCATTGCGCAGGCTCTGTTTGGCACCATCCTGCTCTACTTTGCGGCGGAACGAACGCTTGGGCGAGAAGGCATGACAGCGCTTTTGTGGACCCACCTGAATGCTGTAAAGGGCCAACTTGAGCCAAGAGTCCTGGGGCTCGCTTTCGTCTTTCTTCTGGTTGGATATGGAACAAAGGTAGGGCTGGCGCCTCTGCACAACTGGCTTCCCGACGCTCACGCGGAAGGCCCCACGCCCGTATCCGCCGTACTTTCCGGTCTTCTATTGAATGTTGCGCTCTATGCAGTGATTCGTTGCAAGGTCCTGGTCGAAGGTTCCATCGGTCACATTCTTCCTGGCCGCATGTTGATGACCTTTGGACTACTATCAGCAGTGCTCGGCGCTTTCTTCATCTGGAGACAGCGCGATATCAAGCGGCTCTTCGGTTATTCGTCGATTGAACACATGGGCATCATCACGTTCGCCTTCGGCCTGGGTGGACCTGTGGCCAATTTTGCCGCCCTGCTGCACATGACCGTTCATTCCCTTACAAAATCAGCCATCTTCTTCACCGCAGGGCACGCTTCGCAGGAAGCGGGCACACAGCAGATGGATGGCATTCGAGGCCTGGTGAGCATCAGCCCAACGATTGGCTGGGGGCTTATGCTGGGGTCGCTTGCAATTCTCGGAATGCCGCCATTTGGAGTGTTCGCCAGTGAATTTCTCATTCTCACAACGGCGATGCGCGAGCATCCCTGGACAACTCCATTGCTTCTGATTGCGCTGGGGGTTGCATTCGCCGGAATCTTCAGCCGCGTTCAACCGATGGTGTTTGGCGAGAGCGACGCGGTTCGACTTCCGCATTCTCCTGCACTCTTGCCTGTCTTCGTTCATCTGGCAATGGTGCTGACTTTGGGAATGTACATGCCACCTGCACTGGCTGAATGGTATCGCGCGGCGGCGCGGTTGATAGGGTGATGCGTATGACTGCAGATTTCACCGAAGAGACAACAACAGTGATTCCGTCCAACCTGACAGCGCGCCGCATGAAAGTGGGCGCGGTGCGCTGGTACAAGGATGCTGAGAAGTTTCGAGCCGCCGGAGGCCGGCTGCTGACACTTTGGGGTGCGGACGATCGTGACCGCGACCGCCGCTTTCGCATCTATGCGGCCTATCTGCTCAAGGAGGGAGTCGCGGTCCTGGAACATGAGATGGATTCTGTTACGAAGCCGACTTATCCAAGCCTTGCTGAGATATTTCCGTTTGCATTGCGTATGGAGCGCGCCATCCACGATTTGTTTGGCATTGCGAGCATGGAACCGGACCACCGCGGTTGGCTGCGGCATGGAGGCTGGCCGCAGACGGAATTTCCGCTGCGGCGGGATTTTGACGGAAGTCAGCAGTTCTCAATCAACTCTCAGCCTTACCCCTTTGTTCAGGTGGAAGGGGACGGCGTGCATGAGATCGCGGTTGGGCCGGTCCATGCCGGCACCATTGAGCCAGGCCATTTTCGGTTCTCAGTTGTCGGAGAGAAGGTCTTGCGGCTGGAAGAACGGCTCGGCTATACGCACAATGGCGTCTCAAAACGATTCGAGGAGATGCAGCAGACCGAAGGCCACCGTCTGGCTGCACGACTATCCGGCGATTCTGCCGTCGCTTTTGCGTGGGCCTACTGCGCGGCATTGGAGGCGATTACCCAAACCAACTGTTCTCCGCGAGCCACCAACCTGCGCGCGCTCGCGCTGGAACACGAGCGGTTGGCCAATCACCTGGGCGATTTGGGGGCGTTGGGCAACGATGCAGGCTTTGGTTTTGGGCTTACACAATTCTCGCGCACGAAAGAGGATCTTCTACGAATAAATCTGACCGCCTTCGGGGCGCGCTATTTGCTCGATTTCGTACAGCCAGGCGGAGTGGCTGCCGATTTGCCTGAAGGCGCATCCCGGCTGCTTCTCGATCATTACCTGGTGCTGGAAGAGAGAGTTTCAGGTTTGCGCGCTATTTACGACAACCATGCCGGCCTTCAGGATCGCTTCCGCGAAGCGGGAACTCTGAAGCAGGAATTGGCCGAGAGACTTGGCGCAACAGGCCTGGCTGGACGCGCATCGGGTGTCCCCCACGACCTACGGGTGGATCATCCATGGTCGCCATACGACAACCTGAAGCCGAAACTGGTGACGCAGTCTGCGGGCGACGTTGCAGCCCGGGTGCAGGTGAGATTTGACGAGATATTTGATTCTGTTCGCATCTGCCGCATGATTCTTGCAGATCCCCTTTCGGGGCCGATACAGACAGGCTGCCCCGCCGCCGAACCCGACCGCCTTGGACTTGGCTTGATCGAGTCCTGGCGCGGCCCCGTGGCGATCGCATTGGAGAGTGGCCCCTGTGGAACCATCCGCCGTTGCCATGCGCACGATCCTTCCTGGCAAAACTGGCCGCTCATCGAATACGCGATCCTCGACAATATTGTGCCCGATTTTCCATTGATCAATAAGTCCTTCAACTTGTCCTACAGCGGACACGACGGGTGAGGTGAGCATGATTAACACTCTTTCGCGCATGATACGGACGGGAATATTGACTGAGACTTTTCCCAGCCCCGTGGTTGCCTCGCCCAATGTCGAAGGGCTACAGGAGGATCTGAGGAACATCCTGGGCCGGGCTCTCTGCCTTCGCCATGTGGATGCCGGCTCATGCAACGGCTGCGAACTCGAGATTCAGGCCTTGAATAATCCCTACTACAACCTTGAAGGCATCGGCATTAAATTCGTTGCGAGCCCCCGGCATGCCGATCTGCTGCTGGTAACGGGGCCCGTGTCGGTGAACATGGAAGAGGCCTTGAAGCGCACTCTGGATGCGGTCCCAGATCCCAAACTTGTGGTTGCGGTGGGTGATTGCGGCGCCTGCGGAGGAGTGTTTGGGAAAAACTACGCCAGCCGTGGCGCCGTCGCAAACGTCATTCCCGTACACCGCACGGTTACAGGCTGCCCTCCCAGCCCGGCGGCGATCCTGGAGGCCATTCGCTCCGCAGTGACCGAGGCTTAATTGCACTGCATCTCCCGCGCGAACCGCCTGGCGGTGCTAGAAGGCAGGCCGCGGGAAGAAAGTCCGAACGCGCCTATCGCAGGCGCCCCGCCTCTGAGCGGAAGGGGGAGCAAAAAACACGCCAAGACGCGCAAAAATTCGCGGACTTTTTCGGGCTTTGCGAAACGTAAGTCCCTTGTTTCTTGACGGAAGCAGCGGCATTGTAGAGCGGTGAAGAGGTCGAGTCGAACCTGCGGGAGCAACAAAAGAGGGTCAATCGATTGCCCTGCAAGGAGCGCTTTTTGCCTGAGCCTGGGGTGGGCCGCTGATCGTATAATCTTCGCGAACCAGGCGGAGGTTAACTTGAGACAGATTTTTGGATGGATGGCAGTTGGGATGCTTGCCGGCAGCGTGGCGCTGGGGGAGAAGGCTCCGTGCCCGGTGGCGGGGACCAACAACGCGTGGCTTGGCATCCAGACGATCAAGCTGTGGCCGGGAGATGCGCCGGAGGCCAAGGGGACGGCCTGCGAGGATACGCCCACGCTGACCATCTTCGAGCCGCGCTACGGGCATGGCAACGGGTCGGCGGCGATCGTGTTCCCCGGCGGCGCGTACGTGGGCCTGGCCGCAGAGCACGAGGGGCGCGAGGTGGCCGACTGGTTCACCGAGCACGGCTTCCAGGCCTTTGTGCTCAGCTACCGGCTCTCGTCGAACGGCTACCTGCTCCCGGTACCGCTGCTCGATGCCAGGCGGGCCATCCAGACTGTCCGGGCGCGGGCGCTGGACTACCACATCGATCCCAACCGAATTGTGGTGGTCGGCTTTTCCGCCGGCGGGCATCTGGCGGCGCTCTCAGGCACGCAGTTTGTTGCGGGCAAGCCGGACGCGGAGGACCCGGTCGAGCGGGTCTCGAGCCGGCCAGACTACCTGGTGCTCGGTTACCCCTGGATCGGAGCTATCTCCAGCGATACCGCGCACCTGACTTACTGCAAGCTTTTCAAGGTGATGGACCGCTGCGAGGCGCTGCGGGCGGCGTACTCTCCAGACTTGTTTGTCACCAAAGACACGCCGCCGACGTTTATCTATCACACGTTCAACGACGAGACGGTTCCGGTGGAGCAGGGATTGCGCTTCTTTGAGGCCCTGGTGAAGGCCGGGGTCCCGTCGG